>Ga0306920_100008280_pt1 | contig 13792 bp, 9 predicted proteins | sample flu12Cox44000170_FD_204666 | JGI IMG/M metagenome (GOLD analysis project Ga0306920, IMG submission 204666) | Lab enrichment of tropical soil microbial communities from Luquillo Experimental Forest, Puerto Rico - flux4day.12C.oxic.44.000.170 (v2)... | ecosystem: Environmental > Terrestrial >... | reverse complement strand
CCTGGCCGCGCAGCAACTCGTTGACCTGGCATGGGAATGGCTCGGCCAGGACATCGGCGCAGGACTGACGTCGTCGTCGCCCAGCCACCGCGAGGAGAAACTCGGCGGCCTGGGCAAGCCGCTGGCTTCGGTGCTGACGGCCGCCGCCGTGATCGGGGCGGCTGGCACCCGAGACATGGTGACCGGCTCTACCCGGAAGCAAGGAGACGCGGTGACCGCGCTGGAGATGTCCGCGCTGCGCGTAGCGGCGGAGCTGCCCGGGGACGACACGCGCAGTAAGGCCGGGTTCGGTGATCTGGCAGCCGACTGCGCGGCACGGCTCCGCACCCGGCTGGACCGCCCGCGCCGCGCACCCGGCGACTGGTCGATCGAACTGCCCGCAGGCGGCTGCACCTGCGACCTGTGCGATACCTTCCGCGCGTTCCTGAATGACAAGGGCCGGCGGACCTTCGAGTGGCCGCTCGCCAAGCAGCGCAGGCAGCACATCCACTCCCGGGTCGACGCGGCCGAACTGCCCGTCACCCACATGACCAGGCGGCAGGGCAGCCCCTATACGCTCGTCCTGACCAAGACCGAAGCGCTCTTCGCCCGCGAGCAGGAGGCGAGGACCAGGGATGAAACGGACCTGGAGTGGCTCTCGGCGCAGTGGAATCCCGGTGCCTGACCGGCGTAATCCCAAAGCAACGTGCGCCCTGGGGCGTGAGAACTGCGCCCACGTCTGCTGATCTGCAGGATAGCTCTAATTTTGAGCTGCATCGCAGCACCGCCTCGGCGCGATATGCTGAAATAAATCGAAAATGGGCTTTTTTTTTATTGCAGTAGTAGCCCGGTGCTCGACGCTCAGCAGCATCGCCGGATCGCTGAGGATCAGCGGGGCCCATCACGCGTCGCCAGGCCGAAAATGCCGGTCTATCCCGGTGGCGTTATCACTGGTGAACTGGGGTCACGATCCGCTCGAGAAAGTAGCCGTCCGGTGGCCCGATCTGGACCGTTTCAGCTGTCAGCAGCACCATTGGGCAGATGGTCATGCCCGCAGGCGGCGAGCGTCAGCCGCAGGCCGTCGCGGCCCGCGGTGGGTTTCCCGCCGAAGCCGTGTCTGGCACGCCGCTCCCACGCGCGCCCGGCCCGGCGGGCAGGTAATGATGGAGGATCGGTTCGCGGACTTCTGCGAGTTCGGCGACGGCCTGGTGGACCGGCTCAAGGCCACGAAGATCCACCATCTCAAAGAGTTGCGTCCCGGCTCGAGGGGACGATCGGAGACAAGGATTATTCTTCGCCTTCGACCCCGCCCGGTCAGCGCTGCTGCTTCTGGGCGGTGACAAGGCAGGTAACTGGGCACGCTGGTACCGCGACAACATCCAGCTGGCCGAACAGCTCCACATCGACTGCACCGCTGACGAAGGGGAATGACCATGCCGAAGCGGACACCGCAGGACTGGGAACCCCTGGAACAAGAACTTCATGCCGTCGGCGTCTCCGCCGAGGAGATCCAGGCGGGAGCGTGCAGGCTGCTCGCCGAGAACCGGGGCACCAGCTCGCGGAGACCCGCAAGCAGCTCGGCCTGGCGCAGAAAGACATGGCCGCGGCGCTCGGGGTGAGCATCGCCCGCATCTCCCAGATCGAGCACGGCGAGGTGACCTCCTTCGAAGTCATCGCCCGCTACGTCGAAGCGCTCGGCGGCTGCTTGGACCTGGTCGCCGACTTCGGCGACCAGACCGTGCGGCTACCGGTCAGCGACACCACAGCCACCGCCGCTTGAGAGCTGGGTCAGCCTGCCCGGCGTAACCGGCGAGCTTGCCCGCCGGCGAACGCCGCCGTCGGCGGCGAGCCCGATGACGGCTCCCAGCGCGCGGCCCTGGACAAGATCACCGCCGGGATCGCCGCCGCGGGCGGCCCCGCCCTGCCCGGCACCCTGACCGTCCGCGCCTACGCCTGCGGCAAGCCCGGCTGCCGCTGCCACGCCGACCCGCCCCGGCTGCACGGCCCGTACGCCGAATGGACCCGCAAGATCGCCGCAAGACCGTCACCCGCCGGCTCACCCCCGCCGAGCGGGAGTTCACCCTGGCCGACGTCAATCCCGCGCTGGACGACTTCAAGGACCTGGCGGCCGAAATGCACCAGGGGCACTGACCGTCCCGTGTAGCGCCGTCTCCTCGGCATCCCAGGTAACGTGCCTGCCCGCCTGCTGCCGCGCGTACTCGGCGCCCCTGGCGTAGCTGCCTGCGCCGATGGCCTGCCGGAGGGTGGATAGGTCGAGCTCGAGCATGATGACCTGCCGCATGGCGAGAACGATAGGGGACGGCCCCGTCATTTCGCGCCCGGCAGCGGCCGCAAGCCGCGCATAGCATTGTGCCGGGCACGATCTGCGGCCGTGGGCAAGCGGAAATACGAGACCAGACGATGGCAGACCAGGTATCCGAGGGCGTGGACCGAGGCGAGCGGAACTCGCTGGATCTTGACGCGCTCGCCGTAGGTGATCGCTTCCGGCTGTTCAACTTCACCCGGCGCGATGACCATGTCGCCTACCTGTGGGTGCTGCGGGCGCTCGACCGGCTGCGCGCGGTCCATCAGGTGCAGGCGCACACCGATGACGTGGCGGCCGCCCTGGCCGAACTCGGCGCCGTTCACGACGAGGTACCGGGGCCGAACGGGACCCTGCGGGAAAAACTGGACGCGCTGGCCGAGGACGGCGTGGTGCACCGGCTCGAGGATGCCTCGCGGGCGGGAAGCCTGGCCAGGTACCGGAACCGGCAGTCGGTCTATCAGTTCACCGAACTCGGCTACCGTGCCTTCGCCGCGGTGGAGGACGTGCTCCGCGCGCGCATCAGGGATGCGAACCTGTCCCGCCTGGTCTTCTCCGACATCCTCGATGACCTCAAGGCGCTCGCCGAGGCGACCAGGGCCGGGGACGCGGAGCAGGTCTACCGCAGGCTGTCCCGCCTGGACACGGTGCTCGACGACATGTCCCGCCGGGCGGCCCAGTTCCACCTAACCCTCGGCGAGATCATCAGGTCGACGGATACGTCGCCGGGCACCTTCCTCCGGTACAAGAACGCCCTGCTCACCCACATGACCGACTTCACGGCCGAACTCGAGCGGTACCTGCCCCGGCTGGCCGCGGCGGTCGCCGAGGCGGAGGCCGCCGGCACAGCTCAGGAAACCGGAGCGCAGGATCCGGAGGTCATGCTGCGCCTCGCCGCCCAGGCCGACGAGCGCCCGTTCCTCAGCCGCGGCGAGCTGCTCGACGACTGGCGCCGCCGCTGGGCCGTCCTCCGCGCCTGGTTCACCGGCGGCCATGTCACCGGCGACCGCACCACCGAGTCCATGGCAGCGGACCTGCGCGCCGCCACCCGCGCCGCCGTCTCCGCCGTCATCGCGCTGCTCCGCCAGGTCACCGAGGCACAGCGCGGCGGCGTGAACCGCTCTTCCCAGCTCCGCCACCTAGCCGAGTGGGTATTCAGCACGCCGGACGAGGGGGCCGCCTACGCGCTGATGTCGGCCGCGTTCAACATCAGGTCGGTGCGGCACCTCGGCGCCGCCCACGACGACGCCGAGCAGATCTCCAGCCGGACGGCCTGGTGGGACGCGCCCGGCGTGGAGATCTCGGTCACCCTGTTCCGGCGGGGCAAGGCCCCCACCCCCGGCGTCCCGCAGCCCGCCAGGTCCAACCCTGCGGTCAAAGCCGAGCTCCGCCGCCGCCAGGCCGCCGAGCGCCAGGCCGAACGCGAGGCCGCGCACCGCCTCCTCCAGGCAGGCGCGCACGACCGGGTGCTCGACGACACGGAGACGAAGGTGCTGCTGCGCCTGCTCACCCTGGCCACCGAGGCCCGCACGGTCGTCGCCGGGCGGCTGGCCGCCGCGGCCGGCGGCAGCGACGTGCTCACCATGCGGCTGATCCCGAGCCCGGCGGGCAGCGCGGTCAGGACCGCGAACGGCGTCCTGCACCTGCCCGGCTTCGCGCTCGAGCTCGAGCCGGCCGGGAGGCGGTGACACCATGGCCGCTCCCCGGGCCGCCGCGGCCGTGCCGCTCAGCGACCTCGGCTCCTACCAGCACGCGGTGCGGCTAGTCCTCACCCACGACGTGATCACCGCCACCCGGCCGCGCCCTGGAACCCTCGAGCAGGTGCTGCGCTGGGCCGACCAGATGGCGGCCGACCTGCGCGACCTGCTCGGCTACACGCTGATCGCGACGACCAGGCAGGTCCGGCTCAGCCGCCGCCTGGACGCGCTCGACCCCAGCCAGTCGGCGATCTTCTCGTCCCGCTACGGCAAGCCGTTCGACCGGCGCCGGCTGGCCTACCTGTGCCTGGTGCTGGCCTCGTTCCAGCGGTCCCGGGTGGAGATCAGCCTGGCCGACCTGGTGCGCGCCTTCACCCCGGCCGCGAACGCGATCGACGGCCTCGGCTTCGACCCGGTGGTCAGCGCGCACAAAGCCGCGGTCGTGGACGTGCTCGACTGGCTGGCGGACCGCGGCGCGCTCCGGCTCTCCGACGGCTCGCTGGAATCCTGGACGGCCGACGCCGACCGCGGCGACGCGCTGTACGACATCGACCACGACATCTGCGCCGCGCTGTTCCGTCCGGCCCGCCCCGTGCAGCACCTGACCAGCGCGGCCGGGCTGCTGGACAGCACGTTCGTCAGCGCCAAGCGCAGCGCCCAGCGCGAGGCCGCGGCCCAGCGCGCCGCCCGCGCGCTGCTCGAGTACCCGGTCGTCTACTACGCGCAGGCCGAACCGGAAATCGCCGAGGCGCTGCGGCAGTCCGGCGTCGCGGAGGACCTGGCCCGGCTGACCGGTCTGGCCGTCGAGCGCCGGGCCGAGGGGATCATGCTCGCCGACGCCGGCGGCCGGTGCACCGACCGCCCGTTCCCCGGCCGCGGCGGCGCCGTCAACCGCGCGGCCGGCCTGGTGCTGGCCAAGATCGCCGACCTGATCGAGGACCCCGGCGAGACGCTGACCACGCTGCCGGTGCCCGCCGAGGCGGACGACCAGCGTGACCTGCTGGCCCGGATCGACTCGGCCCTGCCGGCCGCCGGGATAGTGCAAGAGCTGGCCTGGTCCGCTCCGGCCGAGGTCCCCGATGAGGCCGAACGGGGCGGCGCTCACGCCCAGCCTCCCCTGCTTGCCGCGCCGCTCGTCGAGCTGAGCAGGCTTCGCGCCATTGCCGGTGAACTGTACGACGAGCTCGGAGCCTCCTCGTTCGGCATGACCTGGCAGCATGATCCCGGCGGCCTGCTGACGGCGGCCCTGGACCTGCTGGCCGATCTGCGCCTGCTGCGCCCGGTCCCCGGCGGCGCGCTGGTCCTCCCGGCCGCCGCCAGGTACCGGAACATCAAGCTGGCCCTGCCGGTGCGCCACGCCGACGGCCAGCTGGCCCTGGACTTCGGTACGGGAGACCTCGATGAGTGACCGGTTCAAGCCCACTCGGGCCGGCGTGATCAACGTGTGGGACTACGTCGACGAGGAATGGGTCTTCGCGGATGGGCGGCTGGCCCTGCGCGGCCACAACGGATCGGGCAAGACCAAGGCGCTCGAGGTGCTGTTCCCGTTCGTGCTCGACGGCGTGGCCGACTCGCGGCGGCTCGACCCGTTCAGCGGCGAGAACCGGACGATGAAGTCCAACCTGCTGTACCGCGGGCAGGAGTCCGAGTACGGCTACGTGTGGATGGAATTCGCCCGTTCTGGTGAGACCCTCACGCTGATTGTCGGGATGCGGGCGCACCGGAACACCGACGGCGTGCGGATATCGTTCTACGTCACCGGCCGGCGGCTCGGGACGGATTTCGGCCTGCTTTCGGCGGACTCCCGCCCGCTGACCGAGCGGCAGCTCCGGGCGGTCCTCGAGCCTGACGCCTGGCGCAAGACCGCGACCGAGTACCGGGACCTGGTCGACACCCGGCTGTTCGGCCTCGGCCGGGAGCGGTACGCGCAGCTGCTCGACCTGCTGCTCGCCCTGCGCCGGCCGCTGCTGGCCAAGGACCTGGACCCGGCCAAGGTGTCGGACACGCTGACCTCGGGGCTGAGCCCGGTCGACGAGTACCTGGTGCAGCAGGCCGCCCGCGACTTCGAGAACCTCGCCGCGGTGCAGAAGCTGTTCGACGACCTCACCGCGGCGAACGCGGCGGTGCAGGACTTCCTGCTGCACTACGGCGCGTACGTGCGGGCGCACCTGAAGTTCCAGCTGGACCGGATCCAGGCCAGGGCCGACGTGGCCGCCGGGCACGCGGAGCAGATCACCCAGGCGGTGACGGCTTACCGCGGCGCGGTCGAGGCCGAGCGGACCGCCGAGGCCGAACGCAACGCCAGGCGTGACCAGGGCGAGCTGCTGCAGGGCCGCCTGGCCGGGCTGAAGAACTCCGAAGAGTACAAGGCGCAGGGCCGGATCGAGGACAAGCGCCGCGAGCTGCTGGCTGGAGCGCGCGAGGTCGCGGGGCAGCGCAGCCGTCTCGACCAGGATCGCCGCGAGCTCGGCGAGGCTGCCGACGGCGCCCGCAGGCTGACCCGCCGCGCCACCGCGGCCAGGAACGACGCCGACCGGTACGCCCGTGAGCTGGCCGACGCCGCGCAGCGGTCCGGCATCGCCGACGATGGCTTCGGACCCGTCGACGCCGGCGACGACCTGATCCTGACGGCCCGGGCCAGGGTCGCCGCCCGGCGGGACGACGTCGGCGAGATCCGCGGGCTGTTGCAGGCGATCAGGGACGCCAAAGGCAAACGCGACCTGCGGGAGCAGGACCTCGGCGGCAAGCAGGCCGCCGAGCAGGCGCAGGAACAGGCGGCCGAGGCCGCGGCGGCCCGGCTCGCCGGGGCCAGCCAGGCGGCCGAGGGCGACCTGGCCGACTGGGCCGGCCGCTGGTCAGGACAGCTGGCGACGGAGTCTGACACCGGGGCGCTGGCCGCGGCGCTCAGCCTGGTCGGCGAGGCCGGCGCCACCAGCCTCACGGAGGTGTTCGACCGCTGCACCGCCGAACGCCAGGCCGCCACCATCACTGCCCGCGCGCACCTGGAAACGGACCTGCGAGCGATCCGCGCCCGCCGGACCGCCTTGGACGCCGAGCGGGACGCGATCGCCGCCGAGCAGGATGACGCGCCGCCTGCCAGTGACCTGCGCCCGGCCGGCCGGGAGGGACGCCCGGGCGCCCCGCTGTGGCAGCTGGTCCGGTTCGCCGACGGGACCGGCGACGCCGAAGCCGCCGCCGTGGAGGGCGGGCTGTACGGGGCGGGGCTGCTGACCGCCTGGGTCCATCCCGAGCCGGCCCTGACCGAGGCGGCGCTGGCCGCCGCCGAGGCGGACGGCTATCTGGTCCCGGCCGCCCCGGTGAGCGGCCGAACCCTCGCCGCCGTCCTCGTCCCCGAGGAGCAGGACCGCGTCGCGCCGGCCGTGGTCGACGCGGTGCTCAGGTCCATCGCGCTCACGGATGACGTCACTGACGCCGCAGGTGCCGCGGTCAGTACGAAAGCCCAGTTCACGTATGGCGTCCACGTCGGCGCCCGGCCGAAGGCGGCTCCGGAGTACATCGGCGCCACCAACCGGGCCAGCCGCCGCCGGGCCCGGCTCGCGGAATACGGCGCGCTGATCGAGGCGGCCGCCGCCGACGAGCGGCGGCTGGCAGGCGAGCTGGACGCGGCCGGGACGCGGCTCGAGGACTTCCGGCGGGCCCGGCGCGAGCTGCCCGATACCCGGCCGGTGGCGAAGGCGGCCGAGGCCGTCGGTAACTGCGCCGTGCTGATCGCCCGCGCGCGGGCGGAGACCGCGGCGGCCAGGACGGCCCTGGACGCCGCGATCGCCGAGGCCGACGCCATGACCAGGCGGCTGCGGCAGGCCGCGGCCGAGCGCCGGATGCCGGTCACGGACGAGCAGGTGGACGCGATCGCGCGGGCGGCGGCGGAGTTCGAGAACGCCGCGACCCAGCTGCACGCCGAGCGGGCCAAGCTGGCCCAGGCGGAGGAGGACCTGGCCGCGCAGACCGAGATGACCGAACGGCGCAGGCTCGCCTGCGCTCAGGCTGCGGATGCGCTCGCCGAGCGGGAACGGCGGCAGCAGGCCCTGGACGAGGAGTTCCGCACGCTGGAGGAGACTCTCCAGGCGGATGTCCAGCAGGTCCTGGAGCAGATCGGGGAGACCGAAGCGCTCATCACCGCCGCCGACCGGGCCTACCGCGAGCTCGACGCGCGGGCTCGCGCCGAGCACGACCGGGCCACGGCGGCCGAGGCGGAACTGCGCGGCCAGCGGCAGTCGCTGGCCGAGGCGGTCGGCCAGCTGTACGAGCAGGCCGGGCTGTTTGGCGAGTACGCGCGGCCCGACCTGCGCTCGCTCGCCGGGGTGACGACCGCTGCGCCCTGGCCGGATCCCGCCCGCTGGCCCGACGCGGTCCGCGCCAGCGAGGACCTGGCGTTGTCGCTGACCAGTACGGACGGGCCCGCCGCCGACCCGGCCGAAGCCGTCATGGGGATACTGCCGGCGGGGGTGGCCGAGATCCTCGGCGCGTTCGCGGACGCGGCCCGCGGCGGGCGGCAGGCGACAGAGGGCACGCTGAAGAACACCGCGGACCGGATGTCGCTGGCGCTGAAGGATTTCACCGAGGCGCTGGCCGCCTGCGACGAGGACTACCGGGTCGACTGGGATCCCGGTGCCGTCGTCACCGTGCAGGTGATCGACGACGAGGGCCGCAAGCCGGTCGCCCAGTTCGCCACCCGGATCGCCGAGCGAGCCGCCGACCAGGGCGTTCTCCTCGAAGACCGGGAGCGCAAGGTCCTGGAGGACGAGCTGCTGGCGGCGCTCGCCCAGCAGATCCACGGCCGGGTGATCGCCGCGCGGGACCTCACCAGGAACATGAACGCTGACACCAGGTCCAAGCCGATGTCGTCGGGAATCGCGGTCGGCATCCGATGGAGCCAGTCCGACAAGGTCACCGAGCTGCAGCGGGCCACGTCCCGGCTGCTCGACCGGGACGCCCCAGGACCTGAGCGGCTGGCCGAACTGCGCAGCCTGCTCCGCGAGATGATCAGGGAGTACCGGGCGGCCCATCCGCGCGCCACCTACCGGGAGGCCCTGGCCAGCGTGCTCGACTACCGGTCCTGGCACGCGTTCGAGCTGCTGCTGATCCAGCCCGGCGAGCCGGAGGCCCGGCTGACCCGGGCCAGGCATTCGGTCATGTCCGGTGGCGAGAAGTCCGCGGCGATCCACCTGCCGTTGTTCGCGGCGGCCAACGCCCTGTACTCCTCGGCCAAGGACCACTGTCCGCGGATGATCGCCCTCGACGAGGCGTTCGTCGGTATCGACGAGCGGTACAAGCCCGACCTGTTCGGGCTGGCGGTCAAGTTCGACCTCGACCTGTTCATGACCGGCCACGACCTGTGGGTCACCACCGCGACGGTGCCGATGATCGCGCACTACGACATGCTGCACGACAAGACCACGCGGACCGTCTCCGCGCTGCTCATGCTGTGGGACGGCGAGCAGCTGGTGGACGCCTCGGCCGGCTACGCCGACAATGACACCCTGGTGGCGCAGCTGCTCGGCTTCCGGCCGACCCGGCACGCGCCGCTCGGCACCGCCGCCACGCTGTACGCGGAACCGGAGGCGGCCGGGGACGAAACCGACGACGAATACGACGACGCCGGATCGCTATGACGGGGCCTTATCACGGACCGGAGTTCCGGCGGCTGCTGCGGCAGGCCCGCCGCTCGCTGGAGCGTACTGGCGGAGACCTGAGCGGCTCGGTCAGCCTCAGCCAGCCCGACGACGCCGAGCGCAAGGCGATCATCGGCATCACCGGCCAGTACCGGCCCGCGCAGGCGAACCGGGTCGCGGTGCGCCTCGCCGACCTGGACCGCGCCGTCCGTGAGACTACCGGCCATGGCCTGCCGGAGCTGCTGGCCGAGCTGGGCGGGCCGCTGCGTGACCGTCCGGCCGAAAGGGACGTACTGATCGGCGCGCGTGACGCCGCGATCCGCGCGGCGCAGGCCAGCTCGCTGTTCCGCTCGTGCGCCTGGTACCGGGACTGGCTGGCCGAGATCGGGCGGGACGGCACGCTGACGAAGCTGATCAAGGCCGGCCAGCAGGATCGGCTCGGGCAGGCGGTCCGCGTGCTCGAGTACCAGGCCGGACGCCAGGCCGCGCCCGTACTGCTGCCTGCCCTGGCCGCAGACGTCACCGGGGACACCAAGGCACTGAACCACGGGACCCTGCTGTCGACGCTGGTCCTGCGGGCCCTGGCCGCCAGGACCGGGACGGGCAGGCCAGGGACGGCCGGGGAGCGCAGGGAGCTATGGGAGGCGGGTGGCGTGGTCGTCGACGACCTGGCCAGCCGGGTCCTGGTCCTGAACCTCCCCGCCGAGGGGGCCGTCCTGGGTGAGTGGCTGGCCGGGGCGGCCCGGTACGGCGTCCCCTTCCACGTCACCTTGCACCAGCTCATGACGTTCCCGCTGATCGTCCGCGGCGCGGTCGTTTACGTCTGCGAGAACCCGGCCGTCCTCCGCCACGCCACCGCCGAGCTGGGCGCGAGGTCGGCGCCTTTGCTGTGCACCGAGGGCCGCCCGTCGGCGGCGTTTCACCAGCTCGCGGATGCTGTCGTCGGCGGCGGCGGTGAACTGCGCTATCACGGCGACTTCGACTGGCCCGGGCTGTCCATCGCGAGCGCGGTCATGCGCCGTCACGGCGCCAGGCCATGGCGGCTCAGCGCCCCCGATTACCTGGCCGGCATACAGCTCCACGCGGAGCATGTCCCGCTCTCCGGGGCGCCGCAGCCGACGCCGTGGGATCCGGAGCTGAGTCAGGCCATGGTCGCGACGGGGCGCGTCCTGTTCGAGGAAAGCGTCGCGGACGGCCTGATCGGAGATCTGTCGGAACAGGGCCGGCCCGCCTCGTGTCAGATCACGAGATCGTCCTGATGGCCCGTTTCTTGTAGCTGCGGCCCGTGTGGTGAACACGTCGGCAGGGGTCATCATCGGCCAACGAGGTTCATGTGGTGGTCGCTGTAGCGGTTGCCGTGGACGCCGATAGCTGCCGCGGCGGCGTTGAGGTCGGCGATGTCGTCGGCGGACAGTGCGACGCGGGTGGCGCCGGTATTCTCTTTGAGCCGTTCGCGGCGCCGGGTGCCGGGGATGGGGGAGATCTGCTGGTACTGGGCCAGCAGCCACGCGAGTGCGATCTGCCCGGGTGCGGCGTCCCGGGCCCGGGCGAGGGCGGTGACGTGGTCCACCAGCGCCTGGTTGGCGGTGCGGTTGCCCGTGTCGAACCGCGGGATGGTGGCGCGGATGTCGCCCGCGGTGAACTCGGTGGCGGTGTTCACGGTTCCGGTGAGGAAGCCCTTGCCGAGCGGGCTGAACGGGACGAACCCGATGCCGAGTTCCCGGCAGGCGGGCAGCACCTCAGGTTCCGGGTCGCGGGTCCACAACGAGTACTCGCTCTGCACCGCGGTCACCGGACAGACCGTGTGGGCGCGGCGGATCGTGGCGGCGGCCGCCTCGGACAGGCCGAAGTGCCGCACCTTGCCCGCGGCGATGAGCTCGCTGACGGTCCCGGCGACATCCTCGATGGGCACGTCCGGGTCGACGCGGTGCTGGTAGAACAAGTCGATCACGTCGGTGCGGAGCCGGCCTAGCGACCTGTCGGCAACCCGCCTGACTTGCTCGGGGCGGCTGTTCAGCCCGACGGACCTGCCGTCTTCGATCTGCCAGCCGAACTTGGTGGCGATGACGACCTGGCCGCGGACGGGGGCGAGGGCCTCGCCGACGAGTTCCTCGTTGACGTACGGGCCGTAGACCTCGGCAGTGTCGAAGAAGGTTACCCCGAGGTCGACCGCAGCGCGCAGGACTGCGATCATGGCACCCCGGTCACCGGGGTTGGGCCCGTAGCTCTGGGACATGCCCATGGCGCCGAAGCCGATAGCCGAGACCTCCAGGCCCTGCCCGAGAGTACGAGTGTGCACGTGCTTATCTCCTTCGTCTGATGGGTCAGGGCAGCAGCAGGGTCTTGATCGCGCGGCGCTCGTCCATCGCCCGGTAGCCGTCGGCGGCCTGGTCCAGGGGCAGGGTCAGGTCGAAAACCTTACCGGGGTCGATCGACCGGGCCTCGATGCGGCTGATCAGGTCGGGCAGGAACCGGCGGACCGGGGCGGGGCCGCCCAGCAGGTGGACCTCGGCAAAGAACAGCTCGTCGCCGGGCAGCTGGACATCGTGGGCGACCCCGACGTACCCGACGTGGCCGCCGGGCCGGGTGGAGCGGATGGCCTGCATCATCGACTCCTGGGTGCCGACCGCCTCGATCACCGAGTGGGCGCCGTACCCGCCGGTCATCTCCTTGACCCGTGAGACGCCCTCGTCGCCGCGCTCGGTGACGATGTCGGTCGCGCCGAACTCCAGTGCCAGCTTCTGCCGGGCCTCGTGGCGGCTCATCGCGATGATCCGCTCGGCGCCGAGCTCCCGGGCCGCGAGCACGGCGAGCAGGCCGACCGCGCCGTCGCCGACGATCGCGACGGTCTTGCCTGGCCGCACGTCGGCCGCGACCGCGCCGAACCAGCCGGTGCCGAGCACGTCGGAGGCGGCCAGCAGGCTCGGGATGAGGGCAGGGCCGGGCTGGCCGTGGGTGGCCACGAGGGTGCCGTCGGCCAGGGGGACGCGCAGGTACTCGGCCTGCGCGCCGTTCGCGCCGACGGGCTCCACGCGGGCGCAGCGGCTCTGGTAGCCGGCCTGGCAGATCTCGCAGGTGCCGTCCGAGGCCATGAACGAGCCGATCACGAAGTCGCCGGGCTTGACGCTGCGCACCTCGCGGCCGGCCTCCTCGACGATCCCGGCGTACTCGTGGCCCATCGGGGACGGGCGGCGTACCGGCTCGATGCCGCGGTAGGGCCACAGGTCCGAGCCGCAGACGCAGGTGGCGGCCAGGCGGATGACCGCGTCGGTAGGGGCGGTGATCTCCGGGTCATCGCGCTGCTCGACGCGCACGTCGCCCGGTCCGTGCATGACTACTCCGCGCATGATGGCATTTCCTCTCAGCTTGCCTGGGCCGCCGCGGCGGCGGTGTTGTACTGCTCGTCGGTGACGTGCTCGAGCCAGCTGGCCCCGTCGCCGTCGGCGGTGCCCTCGTACAGGGCAATGTGAACCATGAAGTTGTCCGGGGCGGCGCCGTGCCAGTGCTCCTCGCCCGGCGGGGTGTAGATGACCTGCCCGGGCCGGGCCGCGATAACCGTGCCGTCACGGGTGCCGAGCAGGGCGGTGCCCTCGGTGACGTAGAGGGTCTGGCCCACGGCGTGGGAGTGCCACGCGGTGCGGGCACCGGGAGTGAAGTGGACGCAGCCGCACGCCATCCGGGACGGCTCGGGCTTGCGGACACTGATCGCGTCGATGTAGACATCGCCGGTGAACCAGTCGGCCGGCCCTTTGCGGGTGGGCTGCTTCGGCTCGAGGTTCATCTGCGAGCTCCTTCTGGCTGCTGGCTCTCATGCCCGGCGAGAACCTGCTTGGCCACGGCCATCGCCGACATGGCCCGGGGCCACCCGGCGTAAAATGCCAGGTGGGTGATCGCCTCGGTCAGCTCGGTCACGGTGACGCCGTTCTGCCTGGCCAGGCCCAGGTGGTAGGTCAGCTGCTCGATGGTCCCGGCGGCGGTCAGAGCTGCGACGGTGACCAGGCTGCGGTCCCGCGGCGACAGCTCAGTCCGGGTCCAGACCTGGCCGAACAGCACGTCATCGGTGAGGCGGACCAGGCCGGGGGCGAAGCCGCCGAACTGCCGCGCCGCACCCGACGGCTCCTTAGCTGGAGCCGGGGCGCCTGGGTCGTCGTGCTCTGTCA
>Ga0306920_100008279_pt1 | contig 13792 bp, 12 predicted proteins | sample flu12Cox44000170_FD_204666 | JGI IMG/M metagenome (GOLD analysis project Ga0306920, IMG submission 204666) | Lab enrichment of tropical soil microbial communities from Luquillo Experimental Forest, Puerto Rico - flux4day.12C.oxic.44.000.170 (v2)... | ecosystem: Environmental > Terrestrial >... | reverse complement strand
ACTCCGGAAGCATTCCAGTCTCGCTGTAGGGAGGCGGATTCGTCGAAGCAGACGGACGCTGGAAAGGTACTGTATTACGAGTCGGCTGACGTCTACGTGACCTTCCCGCAATCGGGCCGTCCGATACTCGAATCAGAGTCCCTTGACTCCGATCGAGATGGAAAAATTAAAGTCACTCGAACTCCTGCGTCGCCAGTCCTTGTCTTTGATGTTCTCGGGTGCAGTTAAGCGGCTGACGAATGGCCACCGGACTCTTGCCTTGCTGCAGTTTTTGGATATAGTGGTTGAACTACCGAGCCGCGCGTCCCGGCGGCTGGTGGAGGAGCCATGTCCCCACTCTCTGAAGTTGAAATCAGCTCCCATCTTGCGTCAGTTCCTTCCTGGCATGTTCAGAACGGTGAATTGGTCAAAACCTTCGCGTTTACTGATTTTCGCGGTGCGCTTGCGTTTGTGAACAAGGTAGGTGAACTTGCGGAGAAGGCCGGTCATCACCCTGACATCGACATCAGATACAACAAGGTGCGTCTCGCCCTGGTGAGCCATGACGCAGGAGGCTTGACGATGAAGGACTTTGATCTGGCTGCCTCGACCGATACCATTACCCACATTCTTTGAGTTTGTAATCGAAGCCGCTGCGCACCCGATGCGCCTGCTGATCCCTGCCCGATCGATCAGGAGCAGCCGACCCAAGTGGCTGATGCGAACCAACCGAAAACTGGCGCAATGTGGCTCCAGAAGGCAAACAGCCTAAGGAGCAGACATGCCAGGATCTCTCAGTGACTTCTCAAATGAGCTTGCAGACACCGTAGAGCGCACAGGCAGTTCGGTGATCGCCGTGCCTGAGGGCGGGCGCGTCGGCGTCAGCGGGACCGTATGGCGCGAAGGAATGGCTATTACCGCGGCTCATACGATCCACGGGCTTGACGAGGTGGCAGTCGTCCTTCCCAGCGGCAAGGAGGTCAAAGCGACGGTCGCAGGCCGCGATCATGGAACAGACATCGCGGTGCTGAAACTGCCAGATTCCGCTCAGGGTACGACGCAGGCAGACGCCTCGCAGGTTCGGCCGGGGGAGATCGTGCTTACGATTGGCCGGCGTGGAATGGATGGGCTGGCGGTTGCGCATGGCCTCATCGGAGCCGTCGGTGGGCCGTGGCGGACCTTCACGGGAGCGCGGGTTGACCGATGGCTCTCTCTTGCTCTCGATCCTTTTCCGGGGTTTTCCGGCGGTCCGGTGGTCAATGCTCGCGGCGAGGTTCTTGGCATGGCGGTTTCCGGGCGGCGTCGCTCTGCAGTTGTGATTACAGCGGTCACCGTGAATAGAGTTGTCGATCAAATTCTTCAGCATGGCCGGATTCGGCGTGGCTTCATTGGTGTTGCCGTGCAGCCGGTCGCGTTCCCCCAGGGATCTTCGCAGTCGGTGGGAATCAACGTTGAGCGAGGCCTGCTTGTCACGTCGGTTGCGTCCGGCGGCGCGGCAGAAGAGGCGGGGATCATGCTGGGCGACGTCATCGCGACGATTGAAGGCGAACCCATCCGTTCAGCGCGTGACCTGCAGTGGGTTCTTGACGGAGAGAGTGTTGGGAAATCCATCGTTCTCGAAGTGATCCGCGGCGGCCAGTTGCTGAAGATATCGGTCAAGGTTCGCGAGAAAGCGAGTCAATAGGGAGCGGCGCTGAATCCGGCCGCCTTCCCCGGCATCCATCCGATCAGAGTTATTGATGTGTCTATGGGAAAGCACCATCTGTCGGAGTCAGATGTGATCCGGGTACTGATCTGGGCGCGATCGCCTTTTATGCAGGCGGGTCTCGAGGCCGCCCTATGTGCCGATGCCCGCTTTGAGATTGTGCCGAGAACGGGTCGCTCAGCCGATCTGGTGGCAGCCGTTCGTGCTTCTCAACCGGATGTGGTGCTGCTGGACGCTTCGGAGTGGGACACTCGGGAAGTGCTGACAGAGGCGCAGTCTCTGCGTGCGGGCCCGGCTCTGCTGGTTCTGGCGAGAACCGCGGAGCGGGGTGATTTACGCCGCATGCTTCAGTCGGGCGTGCGGGCAATTCTGCCGAGCGATTCAGCGGCGGGAGAGATCGGGGATGCGCTGCAAGCCGCAAGCAGCGGACTGGCCGTCATTGCGCCGGAATTCCTGGATGTACTTCTGCCGTCGTCCGAAGCAACTGACGCTGATCCATTAACGCTGCACGATCCTCTCACCAGTCGGGAGAGCGAGGTGCTTGCGTTGCTCGCGGAGGGCGCGGGCAACAGGGAGATCGCCGCAAAGCTCGGCGTCTCAGAGCACACCGCGAAGTTTCACGTCAGCTCGATCCTGAGCAAGCTCGGCGCCACCACTCGAACCGAAGCGGTAACGCGTGGCTACAGGCTTGGACTGATCCTGATCTGAGCTTTTCCGCGGATGGAACAATTGATGCAGAAAACGTTCAACCAGGGAAGCTAAAATCCAGATGGACGCAAACAGAGACATTGAGGCCAACACATGGGTAGGGGAATTGTTGCGGCGGCTCTTGCACTTGTTGCATTGAGCGCGACGGTTGGAGCTGGAGGGTGTTTTGCAGCTCCGCCGGAAAAGCCTTCATCCTCCATCGATCCGAAGAATCTGCCGCGCGTCGGCACAATCGATGAACGGTTCCAGTCCTACAACATCGAAATGGTTGAGGTCACTGGCGGCAGATTCTGGAAACCGTATGACAGCGCCGCCAAAGCCGAGCCCGACAGCGCGAACCAGCCTGCCAGCATGAGCGCCTCTCTATACGAGTACCGGCCGCCGATCGATCTTTCCAGCTCGCGCCTGCGCAAGTTGGCGTCGGGTCTCAGTCCTGCTTATGTGCGCGTAAGCGGAACGTGGGCGAACACCACTTGGTTCCAGAACTCTGACGACCCCGCGCCTGAGGCTCCGCCCACGGGATTCAAAGGCGTGCTCACGCGCAAGCAGTGGAAGGGCGTTGTCGATTTCTCGAATGCGGTGGGCGCGGAGATCGTCACATCGTTCGCGGTTGGCGAAGGGACTCGTGATGCCAAGGGCGTGTGGACGCCCGAGCAGGCCCGAGCCCTCCTCGATTTCACGAGGTCTGCGGGAGGCAGGATCGCTGCGGCCGAATATATGAATGAGCCGACCTTCGCGCTGATCGGGGGTGCGCCAAAAGGCTACGACGCCGCGGCCTATGCGCGAGATTTCGCCGTGTTTCGCCCGTTTATGAAAGAGGCAAGCCCATCGACATTGATCCTTGGTCCCGGAGGAGTAGGGGAGGGATCGGCGCTCATGCCGTCTTCAATGAGCACCATCAAAAGCGAGGACATCCTCATCGCGACCGGCCCCGTATTTGACGCGTTTTCTTATCACACCTACGGCGCAGCCTCGAGCCGCTGCGGACGGCCCGGTATGCCCGGTAATACCACCGCCGACGCTGCGCTTTCTGAAGACTGGTTGCAGCGTGGAGCGAAAAATGAAGAATTCTATGCAGAGATCCGTGACCGCTTCGATCCCGGAAAGCCAATGTGGCTTACTGAAACAGCACAGTCGGCCTGCGGCGGCGATCGCTGGGCCGCAACATTTCTTGACAGCTTCCGATATCTGAACCAGCTGGGAGCACTGGCCAGGCGCGGAGTGCAGGTGCACATGCACAATACGCTCGCGGCCAGCGACTACGGATTGCTCGATGAAAAGACGTATGAACCGCGTCCGAACTACTGGGCCGCAGTCCTGTGGCACAAGCTGATGGGAACCGTTGTTCTGGACCCTGGACCGTCGCCTTCCGCCAGCCTGCATCTGTACTCTCAATGCATGCCGAAGCATTCTGGCGGCGTGACTCTGCTGGTAATCAATGCCGACCGCGACCACGCGCAGTCGCTCGAGATCGCAACTACCTCTGAACGCTACACCTTGACCGCGCGGGATCTTACAAGCAAGACAGTGCTTCTGAATGGGTCAGAATTGAAGCTCGGCGGAAATGATTCACTGCCGTCTTTGTCAGGGGTGGATACCAAACCTGGCAGCGTATCGTTTGCTCCGGCAAGCATAACGTTTCTTGCGGTACCGAAGGCCAACAACGCAAGTTGTCGGCCCTGAGGTCGAGCGCAACAACCTATCAACATCGGGAGCATTCGCCCGTTCTTCGCCATTCGTGCTGGTAGCCGTGCGATTGACCTCACATCGACATCCCCGTATAGTGGTTGTACATGAGTCTGTGTTCCATGCCGGTCGCTTGTTGCGCATGTTGTTGTGCGCCGCGCCGGACTATGGGATAAGCCACTTCTAGACTCAGACCGATCTACCCATAGGCCCGCGCTGCAGATTTCCCTGCTGCCGCGGGTTTTTTATTTGCCCAAGAAACACAAAGGACTGCATGCCAGCGATTCGCGAAGAACTCCGCAGTGTAAATCTACCCCTCCCCGATGTGTGCGCTGAACGCAACGGCCACATTGTGCCGAGCGAAGACCGCTTGAACCACATCGAGCTTCTTGAGGCCGAGAGCATCCACATCATTCGCGAGGTGGTCTCGGAGTTCCAGAATCCGGTGATGCTCTACTCCATCGGGAAGGATTCATCGGTGATGCTGCGCCTCGCGCAGAAAGCCTTTTATCCCTCACCCATTCCGTTCCCCTTGCTGCATGTCGATACCGGCTACAAGTTCCGCGAGATGCTGGAATTCCGCGACAGCTACACCACCAAGCTGGGACTCAAGCTGATCGTCTGGCGCAATGAGGAAGCACTTGCCGACGGCGCAAATCCGATCCGGCTTGGGACACAGCGTTGCTGCGGCCTGCTCAAGACCCAGGCCTTGCTGGACGGTCTGCGCGCGCACGGCTTCGATGCAGCGTTCGGCGGAGCACGCCGCGACGAGGAAAAATCCCGCGCCAAGGAGCGCATCTTCTCGTTCCGCGACAGTGCAGGCCAGTGGGATCCAAAGAACCAAAGGCCTGAGTTGTGGAGTCTCTTCAATGGCCGCATTGGCCCCGGTGAGAGCATTCGCGTGTTTCCGCTTTCCAACTGGACCGAACTCGATATCTGGCACTACATCCATCTGGAAAAGATCCCGATAGTTCCGCTCTACTTTGCCAAGGAGCGCCGCATGCTGGTGCGCGGTGACAGCCTCATTCCGATCGAGCAGCCATTTGTGCAAGGCCTTCCCGGTGAAGAGCAGTGGGTAAAGTGCCGTTTGCGCTCGCTCGGATGCAGCCCGTGCACGGGCGCGATCCGGTCTGATGCAGATACCGTTCCAAAGATCATTGAGGAGTTGATGGCTGTGCGGAACTCAGAACGCGCCAACCGCATCATTGACCACGACCAGGACGGCTCGATGGAGATCAAGAAACGGGAGGGCTACTTCTAGTGATCTTCGCCGAAGAGAACCTCCTGGACACTACAGACGCCGCACAAGAGCAGATCCTGCCGATCGAACAGCGCCTCGAAGCCGAACTGGCGAAGGGCCTTCTGCGCTTCAGCACAGCAGGCAGCGTTGATGATGGGAAGTCTACGCTGATCGGCCGCCTGCTTTACGACTCGCGCAACGTCTACGATGACCAGATCCGGTCGGTTACCCGCAACTCCGCGATCGACTTCGCGCAACTAACCGATGGCCTGCGTGCCGAGCGCGAGCAGGGAATCACGATTGACGTCGCATATCGCTACTTCTCCACGCCGCGGCGCAAGTTCATCATTGCAGACACGCCGGGCCACGAGCAGTACACGCGCAACATGGCAACGGGCGCGTCCACTGCTGACGTTGCCATTGTGCTCGTCGACGCGCGAAAGGGCATCCTCGACCAGACACGCCGTCACACCTGCATCGCAGCATTGCTCGGCATTCCGATCGTGATCGCGGCGATCAACAAGATGGATCTCGTAGATTTCTCCGAGGAGGTCTTTGAGCAGCATCGCGCCGGCCTTCTCGAACTCGCTCGCCATCTCGAGATCCCGGAGCTGATCGCTGTGCCGGTCAGCGCTCTTGACGGCGATAATGTGGTCCACCGCAGCAATCGCATGTCGTGGTATGGCGGTCCGAGCCTTCTGGAGTTGCTTGAGACTGTGCCTCTCGCTATCGAGCGCTCGCGAACAGGCTTCCGGTTTCCCATTCAGCGCGTTCTGCGCCCCCACCAGGATTTTCGCGGCTTTGCGGGCCAAATCAGCTCTGGCGTCATTCACCCCGGCGACGAAGTATTGGCCCTCCCCTCGGGCCGCCGCACGCGCGTTCGCTCCATCACCACCTGGGACGGCGAGCTTGAGCGCGCACACGCTCCTCAGTCAGTTGTCCTCTCCCTCGAAGATGAAACCGACCTCAGCCGCGGAGACATGATCGCCGCAGTCTCATCGCCCCCCAAAAAGGCCCGCAACTTTGAGGCGACGGTGGTCTGGATGCACGAGAAGCCGCTGCGTCCCGGCGCAACCTATCTGCTCAAGCACACCAGCCAAACCGTTCGCGCACAGGTGGCGGAGATTCGCTCGCGGATTGACGTTGAACATCTCGCGCAAGGTCCAACGGCCCAACTCACGCTTAACGACATTGGTGAGGTTGTGATCGAAGCCAGCCGTCCCCTTCTCGCGGACCTGTATCGCGAGAGCCGCGGAACCGGAAGCTTCATTCTCATCGATCCCGCCGACAATACCACTGCAGGCGCTGGAATGATTCGACGGATCTCTGCAGAATCGCTTTCCGGCTTGACTCGGGCAGCCAGAGGGTTGCTCGATCTTGGAAACCGCGCCAGGTTGGCTTCTCAACTGGAACAGTCTCTTCTTGAAACCGGCGCTATTGTTCTTCGTACGCGTGTTCCCATCTCGCCTGCTCTGGTGAACATTGCCCGGCTCGGCGCGGTCGTGCTGATTGAGAGTGATGCAAGCGGCCCGATCACACTTACGCGGGTGGATCAGGCGGACGCAAGACCTCGCGAACTGGCCAGCGAAGAGACGGAAGAAATCATCGCTGAAATCCAACGCCTCGAAACCTTGACTGGAGATGGCAATGACGACGGCCTGGGCATCTGATGCCGACGCGCGAGCGATTTCGGCGCTCGATTTTCTGACGACGCGTCTTTCAAAGGCACGGGATATCTGCGTGACCAGCAGCTTTCAGGCCGAAGACATGGTCGTGCTCCACATGATGCGCCAGATCGAGCCGCGTGTCCCGGTGATCTTTCTTGAAACGGGTTATCACTTCCCTGAAACCATCGAATATCGCGACCGGATGGCCGCCGACTGGGATCTGAACATCATCAACGTTGAGCCCGAGATAACTGTCGCCCAACAGGAGTCGCAGTTCGGCATCCTGAATCAGACCGCCCCTGACCGTTGCTGCGCAATCCGTAAAGTGGATCCGCTCTTTCGCGCACTGGCGAATTACGAGACCTGGGTAACAGGTTTGCGCCGCCAGCAATCGAAGTCGCGCGCCAACCTGCAGCCGGAGGAGCCGTTCACACTCCCCACGGGCCACACGCTCGCCAAACTGAGTCCGCTTGCCGAGTGGACGACCCGCGACGTCTGGCACTACGCCGGTGCACATGGCATTCCGCTGCTCCCGCTTTATGAGCTGGGCTACACCAGTATTGGCTGCGCGCCGTGCACCAGCCTGCCCTCGGATTCCAACGATCCACGCTCAGGCAGGTGGTCGGGCCGTAAGCTCGAGTGCGGAATTCACGTGCAGGCATCGTAGGACACGAGACGCCATGGAACTGCTAGTTGGATTTGCGATTGCCGCTCTGATTGCGATGACCGGTGTGGGAGCCGGCACCATCACGGCGCCTTTGCTCATTCTTTTCCTGAACGTGCCGGTGGAAGCCGCAGTGGGCACTGCCCTCGCCTATTCTGCCGCGGTCAAGCTCGTCGTTGTTCCCGTGCAGATCTGGCGTCGCCAGGTGGCATGGCGAACTCTGGGCATCATTCTGCTTACTGGAATTCCTGGCGTCGCTGTCGGCTCACTCGTCTTTCAGCGCATTGCCCACAGCCGAAGCAACACTCTCTGGCTCTTTCTGGCGCTCGGCCTGATGATCGCCACGTCTTCGGCATGGCACGTGTTCCGCCACTTCCGCCCTGCTGATATTCCCCCAGAAGATCGCACCAATCGGCCGGGCTGGCTCGCTCTCGCAATGCTTCCCGTTGGCGCAGAAGTGGGCTTTTCATCTTCCGGTGCCGGCGCCCTCGGCACGCTTGCATTGCTTGGTCTCACTCCGCTCGACGCTCGCCGCATCGTCGGCACCGACCTCGCATTCGGCCTCTGCCTCGCGCTTGTGGGTGGGTCGCTGCACCTGAGAAGCAGCGGGCTCGATCCGGCGCTCCTCACCAACCTGATCATTGGCGGAGTGCTGGGTGCGCTGGCGGGCACGGGTCTCGCCTCCCGCATACCGGTGCGCGCCATGCGACTCGTGCTCTCTCTCTGGCTCTTTGCCATGGGAATGCAACTCTGCTGGCATGCCCTTGCGCAGGCTCGCGGCTGACCGCCTTGTTGTGCTTGCCATCTTCCCATCCGGCTGGCGATACTTTCAGTGGCGCTTATTCGGGCCTCATCCCTTTCAGCAAGTGAGAGATCACCTTGGCGCGTGAGTTACACACGGCACGTCTGGAACGCAAAACCTGCATCTCTGAGTCGGCGCAATGCTTTCATTTCGAATTTGTTGTTGAGGACCTCGAAAGCTTTCCATACGCGTCAGGCCAGTTCGTCTCGGCGGTAGCCAATGACCCAAGAGGAAAGCAGCAGACGCGCGCCTACTCCATCGCGTCGGCCGCCAACGCCAACCGGTTCGATCTCTGCGTGAACCGGGTCCCCGAAGGTTTCTTCTCGAACCATCTCGCCGATCTCACTGACATTCCTCCCGGCGGGACAATCCAGGTGCACGGACCGCATGGCCATTTCGTGCTGCGGCAGCCCATCACCGACTCCATCCTGATCGCAACCGGCACGGGAGTCGCACCGATGCGTGGCTTCACGCAGTGGCTCTTTCCTGAGAACGGCCCCGACGCCGGCCTCGACCGCAGCGAGGGCAAGGATATCTGGCTCGTCTACGGCACGCGCCACGAGAGCGAGCTCTACTACCGCGACGAGTTCGAAGCTCTCGCCGCGCGCAAGCCCAACTTTCACTTCCTCGCCACGTTGAGCCGTGCCGACGATAGTTGGAAGGGACTCCGCGGCTACGTGCAGGACCACGTCGCACGCATCGTTGAGGAACGCGCCGCGCGCCTCGGCCAGCCGCTGCCCGCGCCGCCGCCCGATCCATCCCTGCTGCCCGCCGAACTGAATTTCGACATCTACGCCTACATCTGCGGGCTCAACAACATGGTTGCGGGCGTACGCGAAAAGCTGACAAGCTACGGCTGGCACCGCAAGCAGATCGTTTTCGAGCGCTACGACTAGCTCGGCCACGTTAGTCAGACAAAAGCGAATAGATGCAAAAGGATATGTCATCCCGAATGAAGTCGAGGGATCTGCGGTTGTTTTCTAGCTCATTCGCTGGGCAGGTCTCATCCTGACATTCAGCCGGTATTCCAGCGCCCTCGCGTCACACGATTTTCTTATTCGGCTCAAACGCAAGCCGGCGGATTGGGTGTCCTCGACTTACGAGACGCAGAACTTCTTCAACTCCCCGCGTCACGCCCGCGACGTCCGGAGGGGATCGAGTTCACGGAACGCCCGGATACCCGATCGGCTTCACTACGGGGCTGACCTGGCGCTCTGAATAAACATCCAGCTACCAAAGACTTAAAGTTCCATGAGTAATCGACCCACCGAACTCAAGTGAGTTTGGTTATGCTAGGGGCACCCTGGGAGGAGGTCCCCATGGCTGGAATTGCGCCGAATCCGGTCGGCGAACGCGTAGGCGCATCGCGCATTCCGTGGTATTTATGGTGCTCCACGCTGGCCGTGACATCCGTAACGATCGGCGGTCATTGGGATGTCTCCTGGCATCGATCGATCGGGCGGGACAACTTCTGGACGCCAGCCCACATGGCGATCTATCTCTGCGGCATTCTGGCGGGAATCGCCTGCGGATATCTGATTCTGCATACCACTTTCAGCCGCGATCCAGACGCAAAGCGCGGCGCGGTCCGCGTCTTCGGGTTCAGTGGTCCGCTCGGCGCATTTCTTGCTGCGTGGGGCGGCATCGCCATGATCACCTCTGCCCCCTTCGACAACTGGTGGCACAACGCCTACGGCCTGGATGTGAAGATTGTCAGCCCGCCGCACACGGTGCTCGTGATCGGCATCCTTGGGGTTGAGATCGGCTCGCTGTTCCTGATCGCATCAGCGATGAATCGCGCTCAGGAAGGGTCTCAGTCATTCCGCCATCTGCAAGCGATGATGCTGTATCTGGCGGGATTGATGCTCGTTCTCACCATGTTCTTCCGGATGGAGTACACGTGGGACATCTATCTGCATAGGGCCGGACCCTACATCGCGGTATCGCTGGGCGTTCCTCTCTACTACGCGGTCATATGGAAAGCATCGCGCCACTCTTGGGCTTCCACCTGGATGACAGCGATCTATACCGTGGTGCTGATTGCCATCATTCTCATTCTGCCGCTGTTTCCTGCAGAGCCCAAGCTGGGGCCGGTCTATCAGCCAGTCACGCACTTCATCCCACCGCTGTTTCCTTTGCTGTTGATTGTTCCGGCCATCCTGCTTGATCTCCTGTGGGTGCGATTCCGCGACTGGAACCAGCTGCTTGTCGCCCTCGTCAGCGGACCAGTATTTGTGCTTTCGCTCGTGGCAGTGGAGTGGCCGTTTGCAAGCTTTCTGATGACGAAGGCGGCGGAGAATCGTTTCTTCGCTGCTCGCGTTCTCGACTACGGAACTCCGCCCTGGTCGGCGGCAGCTTTGCGCCACTTCGTCGATCCTCAGCACGGCCTTACCCTGTGGTCCGGCCTCGGAATGGCCATGGTCTACGCATCCATCAGTGCATGGCTGGGATTTCTGTTGGGTCACTGGATGCGGAAAATTCAGCGATGAAGATTCGATCGTGGGCCATTTGCGTTGGACTGTTGCTGTGGGCGCTAATGGCGCACGCGCACGTGGGAAGTCCGGACGTGTACGCCGAGGGCCAGGCCGGACCATACAAGCTCTTTGTTGTTGTGCGCCCGCCGCTTGTGATTCCAGGCGTGGCAGATGTGGAGGTGCGGGCGCAGGCCGGAGGGGTTGACGGAATAGCCATCACGCCGGTTCCATTGACAGGCGACGCAGCAAACCATCCGCCCGTACCCGAACAGATGCAACGGTCTCAAAACGACGCCGGGTTCTTCACTGGCCATCTCTGGATCATGGCCACCGGTTCCTGGCAGATTCGCCTCGCGGTGAATGGAGGCCATGGGAGCGGCGTACTTTCCATCCCAGTGCCTGCAACTGCGATCGGAACGCGCAGGATGACTCCCGGTATGGGGATTCTGCTTGCGGCGCTTGGCCTGCTTCTGGTGGCAGGCATGGTCGGCATTGTTGGAGCGGCCGCGCGAGAGGCGAGACTGCCGCCCGGTGTGCAGCCTGCGGCGTCGAACCGCCGGAACGGCTACGTTGCAATGGCGGTCGCTCTTGCTGTGCTGGTCACAGGCGTTGTTCTGGGTAACGTGTGGTGGAAGGCAAACGCGGAGGACTACTCCAGGTATATCTATAAGCCGCTGCAGATGACCCCGGCGCTCGTTCATGACAATATGTTGAGTCTCAGGCTGCATGATCCCGGATGGCTGAAGCAGCGCAAGCTCGACGATCTGATTCCTGACCACGATCACCTGATGCATCTATACGTGATTCGCTGGCCCGCGATGGATGTAGTGGCGCATCTGCACCCGCATCCCGCCGCGACAGGCGAGTTTCAACTCTCGCTCCCGGCGATTCCAGCAGGGACATATCGCTTGTACGCCGATGTCGTGCACGCTAACGGATTTCCCGAGACAATCGTAGGCACGATCGTGCTGCCCGCAATTTCAGGCCGGGCGCTTGAAGCGGACGACGCGGTGGGCTTTGCATCGCCTGTCGAGAGCGGCGCGACGGATCCCGGGACTCACGATGTTGCCAGGCGCATATATCCTCGCGCGTTCAAATTCAGGCTCCCGGATGGCTACACCATGGTGTGGATGAACCCCATCAGGATCAACCCAGGGACACCCGCGGAGTTCCGGTTTGCGTTGCTCGATCCAGCGGGACAGCCGCCTGCTGATATGGGCCTGTACATGGGGATGCTGGGACATGCTGCGTTTGTGAAGACAGATGGATCCACGTTCGCGCACATTCATCCCGCCGGCACTGTGTCCATGGCGGCATTCATGATGGCAAACCCGCCGGCGCAAACGGGGACGCATGAAGCCATGGCGATGCCCGGCATGCCGGCGATGGGTGGCGTGCAACCCACGGTCCCCAATCTCGTGAGCTTCCCTTACGGATTTCCCTCCACAGGGGCGTACAGAATCTTTGTCCAGATGAAGCACGGGGCAACAATCGAAACCGGCGTCTTCGATGCAACGACCGAACCAGCTGCTAATTAGCACTTGTAATCCGATCAAGACCCGAAATTGACTGGGCATATCAACCACAAATGCTTATAGACCCGAGGAACCTGCATTTTTGACTGATAACCAGATGATTTTCGACGGGCGAGAAGACTAAGCAAATTTGAGGAATGTCTCCACTACCTGTTGTGGCAGCTCACCGCGATTCTTGCTCGTCATCAACTCGTGTCCTGCGCCGTCGATCGTCAGCAGCTCGGTACGCGTTGGTATGAGCTTTAGTGCAGCTTCCATCTCTGTAACGGAGCCAAATCCATCTCGCGTACCGTGAACGAATAGCGCAGGAGTGTGAAGAGCTGGAAGATGTTTCGTTCGCAACTCCGCAGGCCGCTTTGGAGGATGCAGCGGATACGACAGCAGCAGAAGCCGATCGACCAGGCCTGGCTCCTCAGCGGCCAGCATCGACGCCTGCCTTCCTCCGTAGGAGTGACCACCGAGATAGATCTCGCCCGCCGTTTGGCGGCGCATCACAACAACAGCCGCTCGCAATCCCTCCTGATCTCGCTTCGCACTTCCGGGCGATGGAGGACCATGAGGACGCGTCTGGCGGAATAGAAGATCGCACCGCAGCACGTTCACGCCAGCCGCGCAGAACGCCTCCGCCAGAGCCGTCAGCAGCTGAGACCGGCAATTCGCTCCCGCGCCGTGCGTCAGGATCAGGCAATCCGCATCGGGCGCAGCGGCGCGGTGCAGATACCCTCGCACCGGCGCGTCTTTGATCGAAGTCTCTGTGAATTCCTGCCAGGTTTGCATAGTCCACTCGCTTGCCCGGTTGATTTAGTCATCCAAACTGCCCGGCTTCGAAACTACGGAGCCGCAGCGCCAATGAGCGGCCGTTCCTTCGCACCTGCGATTAGCAGCCAGAGCATGGCGGCAAGCTCAGCCAGAAACATCGGCTGGAAGTACCGGAAGAGAGCGTCAGTATAATCCGGGGCGAGTAACCAGGTCACACTCATAACAACCCAGGCGACGCCGTCAAGCAAGAGCCAGTACCCGAGCCAGCGCGGCAAGAAGCGTGAACTCACCACCAACGATCCAAAAGGCAACAGCCACAATCCCCAAAACATCTGGTTGATGCTATTCGCCTGACCGTGCATCCGGATCAGGAGCATGCCAACAGCCTCGCGAGTGCCGCCGTCGAAGGCGCCAAATGCATCGCTGCCGCGAAACACGAGGAGCGCCGCCGAATTGAAGAGAACGGCCACTAGAACTAGGGCTGACGAAACCAATACCAGAGCCACAAGCTGTCGCGCTCGGTAACGGTCCACTTCTTCAAAGAGGCGATAGAGCGCCACGCTCAGGCCGATG
>Ga0306920_100008278_pt1 | contig 13795 bp, 19 predicted proteins | sample flu12Cox44000170_FD_204666 | JGI IMG/M metagenome (GOLD analysis project Ga0306920, IMG submission 204666) | Lab enrichment of tropical soil microbial communities from Luquillo Experimental Forest, Puerto Rico - flux4day.12C.oxic.44.000.170 (v2)... | ecosystem: Environmental > Terrestrial >... | reverse complement strand
CGACATTGAAAATCCAAGCTCCGAAGAACATTGCCGTTTTCGTAGAGTTCGAAACGAAGGTACGTCCCGCCAAAAGTAGTTCCCCAAAAAATCGTTTCCACGAACCAGATCTCATCAACGCCTGCCAGCTGAGGAAATGATCCCCGCCGCTTCTCGATCTGATCGAGAATGCTCTGCGGACAGAGGTTCATATGCTGCCGTTCAAGGAGAAGGATGCGCTTGTCGGCCGGTGTGTTTACCAACTTCGGGAGTTTCTTGTTTAGGACTTTCTGGATTACTTTGCCCAGGTTATCAATCTGCTGCCTGCGCACATGCAAGATGCCTTGCCCGGCGGAGCAGCCACGCCCCAGCGGCACCACCCTGATGTTAGCGCGATATCGAAGGCCGGCCTGCCCGGAACTCCAGTTATCCGGCAAGGATGCTGCGAGGTTCCCTCGGCGAGAGCCAGTCGATTGGATTTAATCCATGCGTGGACCGATTGGACGATTGAGTCCCGCGTCGGCCGGGGCTGATTCCATAACGTCCCGACCGGCACGAACACCTGGATCCAACGCCCCGGAATCAACAGGGATTTGTCCTTCTCGATGCTGAGGACGTCAGCCCCAGTAAAAGATGCGAAGTCTTTCTTTTCTCCGACAAACGGTTCAATGATCGTGCTCGACAGCCAGAGTCTTGCCATCGGATTTCCTGGTCGCAATCTGGTCAACCGCTGGGTTCTTCCTGTCGATCGCGTCGGGTTTTGTTAGATCTGCGTCCGCCCATGAGCGCTCCTCATACTCTGTAAGGAAGACCTTGATAAAAGGATCTTCTCTTGTGGCTGCCATCGGCATACACTGAACATACCACGCTGCGGCATCCATGAACTACTCGCACGGACGCCACGTTGACGCCTAGCGCCCCCTCGAAACCCGACCTTCACCCTAAATCTTTGGTAGCGCTAACGGGAATCGGGCCCGTGTTTTGAGATTGAAGTTCCTATAGCCTAGTCTCGAGGAGGAAGCGCAAAGGGAAGAGCATCGTACGCCGGCTTGCGGCGAGGCGGAACCTTCCCCGAACGTGGCACCTCTTCAGTGCCGAGTTTAGTGACTGACGCAGAGGGCGGGGAATTTTGTGCAATCGAGCGTTTGGACCTGGATCTGCGACGGAGGCGCGGGGAAGGCTCTTTGAAGCAAGGCCCGGAAGAGCACAGCTCTCATAACCTGCCGCTCATCGACCGCTTGCTGAGGTCGTACGGAAGTCGCGGCATTGACGGCCGCCAGCCGTTGTAGCGCGCCGCGAGCGCGTCATAATCCTCCGACAGCTCCTTATACCTCTTCCCCAACTTAGTCTCGTCCTCAGCCACGGCGTTAGTCACGGCTAGGAGATCCGCAACTGTGAAGGGCCGATATCCCGCCTTGAAAACTTCACCTAGCTTCGCCATCGGGACAGTACCCACCCTTCCGTTAGCGCGACCAGAAACGCGAAACTTTCATCGCCAGGCTTGACCGGCAGGAAAGCCACGGCGTAGTTCTCGGGGTGAGCCAGCTCGGCAACTAGCGCCATCTGGGGAGGCTCAGTTTGGACTTGAGCCCCCGCGGGCTGGGGGGCCTGCTCGGCCTTTGCAGCAGAATTTTGCGTCCCGCAACTCGGGCACAGCCGCAGAGGAACTGATCCGGGTTTGGATGATGACCCGGAATCTTGAGCCGCTACGGCTGCAGCCAGCAGTAGAATTGAAACACCAACTTGCGTTTTCATTGCTCCCCCCTCTATGCCGTACCCGTCATCGGCGTAGTGAGCTTGCCTCTATTGTACCACGCGCAGAACCCGAAAAGAGCGCGACCGAGTTACGCCCTGAGCGCAGGGGATTCGCATGACTCTCCCCCGTGGGGTAGCCCATCGGCACAGGTGAAATCTCATCCCAGAAACTTCTCGGCTTCTTTGAGGAACTCGCCAGCTTGCTCAATCATCTCGGTGACTTCTTTCGCACCAAGAACAGCGTCAAACCCGTAGTCACCCTGAAGCCTGCGATCAAAAGCATCCAGTAAGAACCGGTGAAATTTGGCGTCCATCAATCCAGTTTTGATGAACTGCTCGCCGAACTGCGCGTGTACCCCACCGTGCTTGCGAGAGCGAAAGCCTTTCTCGCTGAGCACCGCCTCGGCAATATAAAACATTGCGTAGTAGGCCCGGCCCGCAGCAAAATCGACATCCCCGTGTTGAAGCAGTGTCTCCGCCGCATGAATGGCGCGCCGCGCTTTCTCCAGCAGCTTTAGCGTGTCGATATTCAAGCTGGAACCGACTCCTCGCGGACACGCGCGAGGAACACCCCCCCGCCTTTTTGCCATTCGCGCTCGGATGCAAAAACCCGGCTCACGCTGATGCCGTATTTCAAGGAAACGCCGGAGACCAGTTTGCTCGTGCGATCTACTTCAACTCCATATGAGTCCAGCCGATCCAGAACGATGAGTACATCCAAATCGGATTCGCGTTCTGCTTCCCCACGAGCATAGGAACCGAAGAGATAAACTGCGCGCAAGCGTTCACCGTACAGGCCCTTCAAGCCGGACTTGAGTTCGGCCAATAACGTCTCGACGGTCTTACTCATGGCCCTATCGTATCATCAATTTATTGATGCCTAGAATATGACCGCGCGGGGGAGGACGTGCGCATGCTTGGCTGGAAGCATGAGGGATTCCGTTATAGCTGCAAAAGACCTCTAAGCCTGGATGCCACTGTGCCCCAGGCCTCGTTGTCCATCACGCCGAGGTATCAGGCGTGGAGCAGTGGATCGTCGCCAATTTATGCAGCCGCAGTGCCGATGTCGTCTTGAGGTTAGTCGAACCAAATCCTGGACCTGCCGGATGGAGAACAAGGTCAGAAGGCAGGAGCCGGGTGGGAACGACCGACGAGATGTAGACGACAAGCACCTCCGGTTAGAGTGCCGGAGCAAGCGCAACGCAGACGTGGCTGTTCAGAGGTCTGCAGCTTTTGGAAGACGCCGAGGAAATGCCGCAGACTTCGAAGGGCACGAAGTCTGCGCTACCCGCTCTCGGCCCGCGCTGACCCCGTGATGCTCTCGCTCACAGGAATGAAATATCAGACTTTACGAAACCGCTGACAGCAGGTTCTTCCCCAGCGCGGCTGAAGCGCTGATGATGCCACCAAACAGTGCGCCTACCACGCCCAGAGTGGACACGTCCTGTCCCCGCGAGATAAAGGCCGCGAATCGGGGTCCTGGCCCCGAGGCAGCGAATGGCGAAACGCTCCGGCCTAGAGGCGAGCCCATAGATCTCTCCGTGACCATAGTTCATGAAGTGGCGGGTAGTGACTGGCGTGGACAACTCCGTGTACACGATGTTGCCAATAACCGAAGGCATCTGCACGCAGCCGCGCCGAAAGCCACTGCTTCACAGCTTCGTAGTCGTCTCCACGCCGCTTCCATCGCGCTTCTGCCCAGCGCTCAAATGGCCCATACGGTACCATCGTCATGACCTCAACGGTGCTCTTCCCGGATGACGGCGCTGAAAATCCGGGTCCTTGGCCGAAGGAAATGAGATGTACACCACCGGGAAGGGCGCATCCGTGTGTTGCGCGAACCGTTCGACGTTTGCATCGTGATGGAACGACGGATAGATCCAAAGGTTGATGCCCTTCAGCCCGAGGGCGGCATCGCTCTGCGACTGTCCGACATAAAGGCTCAGATGAGCGGAAGAAGGTTGCAGTCTCCGCAGTTGATTGCGCAACGAGTCCAGTGCGGGCAGATCCGGGGCAACAGTCGCTCGAAGGTGTTGGCCGCACCCGCATCGCTTATCACCATCGCTGCGCGAAACTCGCGTCCATCGTTCATACGCACGCCTGCGGCTTTTGTGCCTTCCACGAGGATGGCAGCCACCTCTGCTACTGACCACCGCACCGCCGTTGCTCTCAATCTGCGGGATAATGGCGGCTGCGATTGTACTTGCACCGCCGACAGGATAACTGCCCCCGCCAAAATAGTGTTCAGCGATAGTGGCGTGAACGGCAAAGCTGCTTTTGGCGGGTGGCAACCCCTTGTCGCCCCATTGCGCGGTAAGCACTCCTATCAATTCATGGTTGCCGGTAAGACTCTCCAGAACCTCGCGCGTGGTGCGCCTTGCCCAACGCATGTAGGGCGCACGCATCAAACCGCCGACGACCGCCGCTAATGGTTTAGGAACAGCCTTCTCAGCGTGATAAAGACCGCTCGCGCGGTTGCATGCCTGAACCGCTGCGATGTAACGGTCGATGTGTCGCGTCTCGCTGGGAAAGGATTGCTTCAGGCCTTCCCGAAAGCGCTCCAGTCCGGCGGAAAGGTCAAAAGTTCGGCCTTCAATGATGACGCGGTCGTAAATGTCCGGCATGGCCTGCCACTGCACCTGATTGGCGGTGACGTGGTCGAATGCCCGCCGCACGCCGGAGGTTCTGTCCTGCACCTGGCCGATATAGTGCAGGCCCACATCCCACTCGTAGCCGGGACGACGAAAAGTATGCGTGAAACCGCCCACCTCGTAGTGCCTTTCCAGCACCAGGACCCGCTTACCTCCGTGCACGGCCAGCAACACGGCGGCGGTAAGCCCCGCCGATGCCGGAATCGATCACGATGGCATCCCAGTCATCCGCCAGCTTTGCTTGTTTATAGGTAATACCGCTTACCATCGATTTCCCCTCATAACGCCTCGGCTGTAATCTGCATCGGGGGTCTCGTGCGAAATCAGCTTCAGCAAGCACAACGCAGACGTGGCTGTTCAGAGGTCTGCAGCTTTTGGAAGGCACTGAGGAAATGCCGCAGACTTCGAAGGGCACGAAGTCTGCGCTACTCCGCATCTGTCTCGGTTTCGCTCGCGTCACGCCCCCGATCGTCCGGACCGCCCGGTGTGATCTTCGGCACCGGCCGGCCCAGATCAGGCGTCTGGCGCTCATGCCGCAAGTCATCTCTACATATGGGTGCTTGAAATGTTTGAATGAGCTTTTCGATGGTGCGTCGTTGCCTTGCTTGTACTTGCGGCCGCTCGCGGCTATCCTTTCACTGTGGACACTGATACTGCTGCCCCTCCCCAAACAGGCGAGAGCCCGATTCCTGCGGGTGCCACCGTGGTCGAAGTGGTCCCGAAAGCTAACACCGACGTTGCGGGCACTCTAGACGGGGCGGCCACAGCTTCTGCCGCGACCAAACCCGATAAATCTGGCACCGGCAACGTGGTTGCCGTAGAACAAATCAGGGTGTCCCCATCTACGCTGGAGACCGTTTCGAGATGCGCGCTGTTGGGGTCCGCGTCTCTGTACGCAGTCGGCCTCGTCATCGCGAACTTTAATGCGCAGCTATACGGCCGTTACAGCCTGGGGTTTGTCGAGGCTCAATATGTTTTGGTCGGTCTTCTCTGGCTTTATCTGACGCTCCTTGTATTTGCACTCAGGCGATTCGTGTTTCGCGTGATAAAGAGCGAGGGTCCATGGAGAGGGCGCCCTCTGAAGCAGAATGTTCAAAGTGGCGGGTTGGTGCTCGCCGGTCTATTCGGCTCGTGGTGGCTTTACGGTGTGGTCGTGGGTTCCCTGGGTGTCGCCCATCCTTACTGGTCCTGGAAGTCCTTGGTAATACTCGGCGTTCTGGTGTTAACAACATCAACGCTCGGCGACCTCTTTCAGAAGACGTGGCAGGACATGAAAAGTCAAAGCCAACCCAGCGACAGCTTTCTAGTCAAGCTATGGAAGGCTGACTCGATTCAAATGTCCAGGCGAGTGTTGTTTTTCTTCACGGCATTGTTTCTCTACGCTGTTTTCGTCTACCCGCAGCTTTCTGCCGCCGTGGGCGGAGGTAGACTGCATCAGGCCGAGATCATCATCCGGCAGGATCGTCGTTCCCTCTTCGAGGGAATGACAGAATTCAAGATGGACAAAGCCGGAAAGCTTGGTCCCGTCAGTATCGTAGCCGAATCCGACCAGCCTCTTATCGTCACTGCGACTGACAAGCCGTGGTGGGAAACTGAGCGGCGCTCTCTCCTTCTGAAAAAAGACCTGGTTGAACTCTTGATCTATACGAAGTAGACCTTTAACCCCAGCTGATTTTGCTCAGGGCAAGCGCTAGATCGGCCGTCTGTTTCGGCTCCCGGACAAGGACACCAGGGCTCTTGGTGCCTGCCCCGGGCCGACGACGAGTATCCGGGTTGCCGATAGGCGCTCAGCCTGCCCATCTCGTTCTGGTGAATGGGTGCCGGGCGTCAACTGGGTTCAAACCATCTGTACCCAGGGATTCGGGTAATAGGATGGCATGGCTCGGTCCAGAAGGAACGCCCGGGCTCGGTTGCAGCGCCGAAGCCGCGCCCGGCCGGACGCATGAATAATTCGTCCAGAAGAACGTTGGCCTCCTTCCCGGGTGGCGTTCAAGGAGAGAGCCTATTCCCAGCCGAACCCCCTCACCCGTCCGTCAGCCGGCGGACACCTTCCCCCAGAGAAGATGTGGAAAAATCGTTGGGAGCCCAAAAAGCTCTCAGGCAAAGACGCAAAGTGGCCGAGGTCGCAAAGCAAACAGAGGGCTTTTGCAGGACGGCCTTTGTGCCTTGGCGTCTCTGCGTGAGGCTGTTCATTTTTTTTCTCAGACCCCCAGAGGGGAGAGAAGAGGCACACCCCGCGGGCTAGCCGGTTTTTTTTCGTGAACCCCGGTAGGCTAGTGATTTCGGGAGTGTTTTTTCGCCTCAATCTAGCCTTGACAAATAGCCTATACGCGGTTAGGCTGGGGTTGTGACCCCGCGTCGGGGGCACAGAAGCCAGGAGCAGGAAGAAAGGGGGCAGCCCCAAGCACCGATGAGCGCGGAACCATGGAGGGTGGGGAGTTGACGAACCAGTTCGGTAGGTCACCGAGAAATAGGGCAACAGAGCCAATGGGGGTAGCGGCTGTTCTTCCAAACAAACCCGGAATGTGTAAGAAAACAAAGGGGTAGCGAAAATGTGGTCACCATCCCTGATTGGGGAGTCCTTCAACGAAGGCGCCGCCCGGTAGTGCAGATTCCCAACGGCGCGGGTTCGGCACCTGCCGTGGGCGAGGCTGCCCATCATGGTGACGGTTCCTGCGGTTGATTTGGAGATTTGAGATTGGAGACAGTTGGAGATCTAATGGGAGGCGAGGGCGCAAGTCGTGGTGACCGTCGCTACTCTTGGCACACCCGCTCCTGAGGTGCTCCAGGTTGGTGGAAGTTCGGAGTGAATAGCGCCCCTGGCAGTCTCCCAAACAAAACCGGAATGCGTAAGAAAACAAACGGGTAACTAAATTGTGATCACCATTAAGGATTGGGACGCCCTTCGGCCATGGCGATGCCCCGGGGCTGGAGCGCGGGGGGCGAGGCTGCACCTCGTGGTCACGGCTATCCTCATAAGTGGCAGATTTGAGATTGGAGATCATTAGAGATTTATGGGAGGGGCGGCTGCCGGAAATGTCGAGCCCGTAGTAGGAGCCTGCCCCGCGGACACCGGAAAGAAAACCCATATTAGCGATTACAGATCAGGGCATCCGACACAATTTTCTATGAAAAACAAAGCCAACAACTTATTGAAAATACAAAGGAGCGTCCCGAATCGGACAAAACAAAGCCAACTGCGGACACTTTTCGGGTAGAGAGATTCGAAGCCAAGTGGCGGACAATCCAATTATGCTGGACTGTAGTTCGAAAAAGCCGGCTCAACCCCCTGACCCGCCCTGCGGCCCAGAGCGCTCGGTCGGGACAGGTCCGGAGCGTCGGCGACCTACGGGCGGCGGGCCGGCTCGCTTCGCTTCGCCACCCTCTCCCCCAAGGGGCGAGGGCGGCCCTTCGACGGGCGTGGGCTGGTTGTTTTCATGAAGGCCAACCAGCTCTTCCACCTGCGCATCGATTACGACGGCGGCGCGATGGAGGAAACGCGCTCTCGCGTGTGACGCGGCGGGTTGCGCCGTCAACCCAGGGCTTGAAATATTCATGGTTCTATGGCCGTCCGGGAGAGGTTAGTATGATAGATTTGCGATGGTGACCAAGGTCGCGCTTTAACCGAACGGAGAGACGCAGACTCCCTTCAACCGCACCACAGGCATCCTCTGCGGGCATCGAATTCTGCCTCAGGTTTCCCCAGGGACCTCAGCCGCTTGCGGAGCAGAAAAGGACAAATTATTCTGTGGCTACCCTGACCGAGCTTAATCTGGATTCTGAAAAACTCAGGCACCGCATTGAACGGTTCCAGTCAGTGCGTGACAACATTCTCTCCCAGGTGAGGCGAGTGATCGTCGGACAAGAGGAAGTCCTCGAGCAGATTCTCATCGGTCTATTCGTCGGCGGCCACTGCCTCATCACCGGCCTGCCTGGCACTGCCAAGACGCTCATGGTGCGCACCATTGCCCAAACGCTGGGCCTCGTCTTCAAGCGCATCCAGTTCACGCCGGACCTCATGCCGTCGGACATCACCGGCACCGATATCATTGAGGAAGATCCCACCACGGGCCACCGGCGCTGGACCTTTGTCCAGGGACCCATCTTTGGGAACGTGGTGTTAGCCGACGAGATCAACCGTACACCGCCGAAAACCCAGGCTGCACTGCTCGAGGCCATGCAGGAGCTTTCCTGCACCGTCCGCGGCAACCACTATAAGCTGCCGTTGCCGTTCTTCGTGCTGGCCACCCAGAATCCGATCGAGTTGGAAGGCACCTACCCGCTGCCCGAGGCGCAGCTCGACCGATTTCTGTTCAACACGGTGCTCGATTACCTGAGTGCCGACGAAGAAGTGAAAGTGGTCGACCTGACCACCACGACTAGCGTCGCCCAGGTTGAGCCTGTTACCACAGCCGAGGAGATACTGGATTTCCAAGAACTGGTCCGCATGGTGCCCATTGCTGGCTCCCTCGCCCGCTACGTGGTCGAGCTCGTTCGCGCCACACGATACCACAGCGGTATGGCGCCGGAGTTCATCAAGAAATACGTCAATTACGGGGCGAGCGTTCGTGCCGCCCAATTCATAGTGCTGTCGGCGAAGGCGCGGGCGCTCGCCCGCCACCGCTTTCATGTGGCCTATGAGGACATCACGGCCCTGGCAATCCCAGTCCTTCGCCACCGCATTCTTTTGAACTTTCACGCGGAATCGGACCGCATCGACTCGGATGAGATCCTTCGCCGCCTGCTCGAGCATAAACCACCTCCTTCGGGAGCCTGATTATGCAACGCTTCCTCGATCCGTCGGTGCTCGCCGGCATCTCCGGTCTTGACCTCGTGGCTAAGACCGTGGTCGACGGATTTATGGCCGGGCTGCACCGTTCACCGACCTTCGGGTTCAGCCAGGAGTTCGCGGAATACCGTGCCTACGCACCTGGCGACGATCTGCGCCACATCGACTGGAACGTGTTCGCCCGCACTGAGCGCTGCTACCTGAAGCGCTATCGTGGCGAGACCAACACCTTGCTGACCGTGCTGCTGGACGCCAGCAACTCCATGAACTACACCTCCCACAAAGTCAGCAAGATGGACTACGCCCGCTTCACGGCCGCTTCGTTGTTCTATCTCACCACCCAAACTCAGCGCGATGCCGCCGGTCTGATCGTGTTCGATGATGAGCTTCGCAACTACATCAGGCCCTCTACTCGCCAGGGGCAGCTCTATCGATTATTGAGCGGTCTCGAGCATGCGGAGCCCCGCGCTCGCACCGACTTCTCGAAACCCCTCCACCACTTCCAGCAGTTTCTCAGGCGGCGCGGTGTAGTGGTGATCATTTCGGACTTCTATGTGCCTCCTCGCGAGCTCATTCGGACCGTCGAGCCTTTGCGCTTCCACGGCAACGAGGTGGTGCTTTTCCACGTTCTCGATCCAAAGGAAATCCGGCCTGAGCTCAGCGAGCCGACCACGCTGATCGATCTGGAAACCTCAGAGACCTTGGAGGTGAGTCCCGAATACACCCGCAACGAGTACGGCAAGAAGATAGACGCGCAGATCGAGGCGTTGCGCGACCGCGCCATCAGCGCGGGGATGGACTATTATCTGCTCGTGACGGACCAGCCGCTCGACGGCGCCCTTAGACAGTACCTGGCGATACGACAGGCGAGGCGTTGAATGGGTCTCTTATCTCCCTGGTTTTTGGCCGGTACGGCGGCAGTCACCCTGCCAATCTATCTCCACCTTCTGCGCCGTCACAGGGCTGACCCGCGTCCGTTCAGCTCACTCATGTTCTTCGAGCGGCGCACCCAAAGCTCTATCAAGCACCGTCGCCTCCGCTATCTGTTCCTGCTGTCGCTCCGGCTCGCTCTGCTACTGCTCGTGGCGCTGGCTTTCGCCAATCCGTTCATCAATCGCCCGGCTGTGAGCGCGGCTGGCGACAAGCTTATGCTCGTGGCCATCGACAATTCATTCAGCATGCGTGCCGGTTCGCGGCTCGCCGACGCGCGTCGCGAAGCACTCTCGGTGCTGGCGTCCCGGAGGCCGTCGGAGCGTGCTCAGATCATTGCTCTTGGGTCCCAAGTTCGCGTGCTCACCGACCCTACACAGGATCCGGGAGCGCTGCGGGCCGCGTTGGAGAGTATCGAGCCGGGGGATTCCCGCGCGAGTTTCGGTGAACTCGCTCACGCCCTCCGCTCCCTGGCCGAGAGCGCCCACACGCCTATCGAACTCCACTTGTTCAGCGACATGCAGAAATCCGGCATGCCGTCGAGCTTCACGGAAATCGTGCTCCCGGCGGATGTATCCCTGGTTCTACACGCCGTGGCCCGGAATGCGGTGCCCAACTGGGCGGTGGAAAGCGTTGATGCCCCGGGCCAGGTTTGGGAACAGAATAAGGCGGTCGTCCACGCTGTGGTCGCCGGCTACCATACTCCGGTCGCAACCCGCACCGTGTCCCTCGTTGTCGACGGCAAGCTGATCGCTACACGCAGCGTCGAGGTGCCGGCAGGGGGACGTGCCGCGGTGGAATTTCCATCCTTGGACGTTCCTTATGGTTTCAGTCGCTGTGAGGTGAGGATTGATTCGGCCGACTCCCTTCCCGCCGACGACGTAAGCCTGTTCACTGTTGAGCGCTCCGATCCTGAGCGGGTCCTGTTCGTACACGAGTCTAGCGACCATCGGTCCCCTCTTTACTTCCAAGCGGCGCTCGGGGCAGCCGCCGAAAAGGCCTTTAACCTGGAAGCCGTCACCGTCGATCATGCGGGCGGTATCCAGCCCTCTGGGTACGCTTTCGTCGTCCTCTCCGACGTTCCCTCCTTGCCTGCTTCGTTCGAGGATCAGCTACTGAAGTACATCCGCAGCGGTGGCAACGTCCTGGTCGCCGCCGGAACCTCCGCCGCCCGTGAGCGTCACGTAACCGTTTTCGGCGAGAACATCGTGGATTCCCGCTATTACTCCCGCGATGGTGTGCGCTTCCTGATGGTGGGCGACGTTGACCCCTCACACCCGTCCATTGGGAAGGCGGAGAGCTGGTCCGGCGTGAGATTCTATTTTGCCGTGCACGTGAATGCTGACAATTCCCGTATCGTCGCCAGGCTAACTGACCGCACGCCTCTGCTGATCGAAAAGAAGGTCGGCGAGGGACGCGTCCTGCTGCTCGGCTCCGGCTTGGACAATCTCACCAACGATTTTCCCATCCATCCGGTGTTCATACCTTTCGTCGAGCAGACGGCGCGCTACCTTTCAGGCACGGAACGACGCAGCGGTGCACGAGTGGTCGACTCACTCCTTGAGCTGCGAAGCGGCAAGCAGCAGGGCGTCGGCGTCGAGGTCATCGACCCCGAAGGGCGACGGGCACTTTCGCTCGACGAGGCCGCCTCCGCCGAGACCTTTCAGTTGAGACGCGCAGGCTTTTACGAGCTCCACCTCCCAAACGGCCGTCGCGATGTCGTGGGCGTCAACGCCGACCGTCGTGAGTCTGACCTCGACGTGATGCCGGACGACGTTCTGTCGCTCTGGGGCCGGAACACTAATACCGGGCCTGAGGTGCCTTCTGCAGCGGGACAGACGCGGGAACAGGCCAGGCCTTATGGTCTGTGGTGGTACGCGATGCTGCTCGTGCTCGCGGCGGCAGTTGCAGAATCCTTGCTTGCCGGTCAATACTTGGGGAGACTGAGGGAAGAACCGTGAGCAAGTGGGACCAACTTGACTCCTATCTTACGCAACTCGAGAGGCGTGTTCGGCTCGGTGCTCTGTTGCGTGGCGCTGCCTTGGTTAGTGCAGCCGCCCTCGCGACTACCGTTCTCCTCGTGCTGATCACCAACGTCTTCGCTTTCTCTCAGGGGAGCCTCTCGAGCGCCCGCGTCGCCCTCTTCCTCGCCGTCGCCGTTGCCGTGGGCTTTGGGTTAGCGCTGCCATTATACGCTCTCAACCGCCGTCGAGTGGCCGGCAAGGCCGAGGCCGCTTTTCCGCAATTTCAGCAGCGCCTGGTTACCTTCGCGGAGCGCGACCCGAGCGTATGGGAACCCTTCATGGAGTTGTTGGCCGCAGACACCCTGGAGCTTGCTCGAGGGGTCACACCCAAGCGCCTGGTGCCCGATACCAAACTCGTGGTGTCGCTTGCCAGCGCCTTCGCCGCGCTCAGCCTGCTCATCTGGATGATCTTAGCCGGCCCCGGCTTCATCGGCTACGGGGCCGCGCGGCTGTGGGGCAGGTCATTCTACGGCGCTCGACCACTGTATGAAATTCGGGTCAGTCCTGGTGATGCTGCCGTTCGCCGCAACGCCAGTCAAATCGTCACCGCCCAGGTCCTCGGCCTCCAGTCTACCAAGGTCCGTCTCTATGCCCGCTATCAGAGCGCTTCCAAATGGGAACAGGCCATCATGCAGCCACAGCCTGGAGCCTCGGGCTTCCAGTTTGTCTTTGCCGGCCTCCCTGAGAGCGTTGAGTACTACGTTGAAGCCGGGGCACTCCAGTCGCGGCACTTCAACCTCCGCGTGGTCGAGCTGCCCTCGATCAAACAGATTCGAGTCACCTACCACTTCCCTGCCTGGACCGGATTGCCCAACGTCGTCGAAGAACGCGGCGGCGATCTGCGGGCCGTCGAGGGTACGGAGGCTAAACTTGAAGTCTTCACGGACCGACCCCTGAGCAACGGCGCTCTGGTCCTCGATAACAACCGGGAGCTGGCTCTCAACGGTGGCGAAGGCAACCGTTATATGGGCACCATCGGCATTGAAAAGGACGGAATGTATCACGTGGTCGCGTTAGATCAGGGGCAGCGCGTCCGGATCTCCGATGACTTCTTCATTGAAGCCCGCACGGCCAACGCGCCGGATGTGCGCATCACACGGCCGGGTCGCGATTACCGCTCGAGCCCCATCGAAGAGGTCACCGTTTCGGTGAAGGCCGAGGACGACTACGGTCTCAATGATGTCAGCCTGCACTATTCGGTTAATGGGGGGCCCGAGCAAACCGTCAGCATGCTCAAGCAAAAAGGCGCTAAAGAGGCCGACACCTCGACCACCATTGAGCTTGAGAACTCCAAGCTGGTCCCTGGCGACGTAGTGAGCATGTATGCGAAGGCGAAGAATGCACGATTCGAATCCCGCACGGATATGTTCTTTATCCAGGCCGAGCCCTTTGAGAGAGAGTACTCCCAGTCCCAGATGGCCGCCGGCGGGGGAGGTATGCAAGGGAGCGTGCCGTACGAAATATCGCAACGCGAGAAAGAAATTATCGCTGCCACTTGGAAGCAGCAGGGATACAAGAAGGCTTCCCAGCAGCAAGCCGCCGAAAATGGCAAATTCCTCTCGCAAGTTCAGGCCAAGCTGCGCGATCAGGCCCTTTCGCTGGTTGGCCGCCTCGAGAGGCGTGAACTGACCGAGGAGAATGAGGAGTTCAGTGGTTTCCAGAAGGAC
>Ga0306920_100008276_pt1 | contig 13797 bp, 13 predicted proteins | sample flu12Cox44000170_FD_204666 | JGI IMG/M metagenome (GOLD analysis project Ga0306920, IMG submission 204666) | Lab enrichment of tropical soil microbial communities from Luquillo Experimental Forest, Puerto Rico - flux4day.12C.oxic.44.000.170 (v2)... | ecosystem: Environmental > Terrestrial >... | reverse complement strand
AGTTGGAGAGCGGGGAGAGGATGAAATTGCGCCCGCCGTCCTCGATCAGAATGTCATAGGCAAGCTCGGGCGGCGTGACGCCTCCGCGCTTCGCCATCTCCTCGATCGAGTCCTCCTTCTTCGGCAGGTAGTTGGGCGGATTGCCGAAGCGGTACATGTGCGTGTACTTGAGGCGCCGGATGAGCGGCCAGGTGGCGCCAGCGATTGGGTCCTCTGACAGGATCTTGGCGCGCACTTCCGGATCGTGCATGCGCTTGACTCGCTCGGCGAGCGGCAGGCTGGCGATCGACTTGTAGGTCGGCGTACCGGAAAACGGGTTCTGGCTGCCTTCGAGGCCCAAGAGCACGCCGACGGCGCGCGGCGCGGTGACCGGCCGCATGGAGAGCCCGTCCTTCGTCGCCTGGTCGGAATAGGCGATGAGCTCCTTCCACTGGTGGAGGCGCGCCGGCTCGTGACGACGGCTCACCGAGAACACGACCGGACGGCCGCTCTTCTCGTGGACGCGGCGAAGCATGTCGAACTCGGACTTGGTGTCGGGCTCGTTCCAGTCCGATGTGAACTCGATCATGCCGGAGTTGGCGTCCTTGAGCCCCATTGCGATGCCGACGAGCTCCTCCTCGTTGGCGCGCAGCGTCGGCGTGTACTCGCCGGAGAGGCTCTTGTGGCTGATGGTGCGCGAGGTCGAGAAGCCGAAGGCGCCGGCCTTCACCGCATCCTCGGCGATCTTGCGCATCTGCGCGATGTCGGCCTCAGTCGCCTTCTCGTGGCGGACAGCCCGGCCGCCCATGACGTAGACGCGGACGGCCGCGTGCGGCAGCAGGGCGCAGAGGTCGATGTCGCGCGGCTTGGCGGCGAGCGCGTTGAAGTACTCGGGGAACGACTCCCACGTCCACTTCAGGCCCTCGTGCAGGACGGGGCCCGGGATGTCCTCGACGCCTTCCATCAGCTCGACCAACTTCTCGCGATCCTTCGGCTTGCACGGCGCGAAGCCGACGCCGCAGTTGCCCATCACGGCCGTGGTCACGCCGTGCCAGGAGGAAGGCGCCATGTGCGGATCCCACACCGCCTGGCCATCGTAATGGGTGTGGATGTCGACGAAGCCCGGCGTCGCGAGCTTACCCTTGGCGTCGATCTCCTCGGCGGCCTTCCCCTCGATCTTGCCGACCGCAGCGATACGGCCGTCCTTGATGCCGACGTCACCGCCTCGGGAGGGCCCGCCGGTGCCGTCGACGATGGTGCCGTTGCGGATGATGAGATCGTAGGTGCTGTTACCTGCCATGTCGGTCTCCTCCGAGAATGGATAAGCGGGAAAGTGCTGAACGTGGATTGGCGCGGCGAGGCTCGCGCCTGCGAGTGGCAGACTGGCCGGGGTTGAGAAGGACTGTAAGGTGTCCCACTCTTGCCAGTCTATCGGATGGAAACAAGGGTAGACGGCGCGGTTTTCAAGATTTTCCTCCGGCCTTCTGCCACAGCCGAGTGTACTCGGTCGATCCGGCAGGCCGACGCTGTCGGTCCATCCCACAAGCCCACCTTGCGTGGCGGGATCGAGGCGATCGAGAAGCAGATTGGCGTCGGTGACCGTCGGTTCCTCGCCGCAGCGGCCGTAGCAGATCGGACCGGGACGGGCTCCCGCGCTCTGCGGACCGACTTGCAGGATGCCGGCGCGGTTGACGCGGGCGATCGAGCCGCCACCCGCCCCGATGGAATGGATATCGATCATCGGCACCCGGACCGGCATGCCATAGGCGATATCCTTCTCTGCCGACAGGGACGGCGCGCCATCGCGGATCAGCGTCACGTCGAAGCTCGTGCCGTATTCTCGCCTCGACCCCGACCCGGGCGGCAGCGAGCGCGCCAGAAGCGGTCCCGACATCACCGGCTGCACCGCGTGCTCCGAGGTGGCGCGGATGGTCATTGTGCCGGCATAACCCTGCATGATCAGCGGCTCACGCCAGAAGCCCACCCTCGCCGAGCTTGCTCGCCAACCCGCCGAGATAACGCGCCATGACCGGTTGGATGGATGCGTTCACGGCCGCGGTCGAGCCACGCTCGAACTCGCGCACCTCGCGCAGGATCTCGTGGCCCACGCTGATGTAGGGGTTGGGCCACATCTCCCGCGCGATCTCGGCCGCCATGAGCTCGTGTCTCGGGTTGGCGTAGGAATGCAGGAAGTGGATCACCAAATGGAGATTGCCTAGGGGAGCCCGAGCACCTTTTCAAGGCGTGGCTTGACCTCACCAATCATCAGCTCCATCGAGCGCATCGCCGCCTTGTGCGGTGTGTTGCCGACCTTGAACGAGAAGCACAGTTGCTTGGGCTTCCCGGCCTCGATCTCCCTCATCAGCTTCTCGGCCACCGTCTCGACGTCGCCTATCGGCAGGTTGTCGTGGATGGTCTCGAGCGAGGCCTCGCCCTTGATTGGCACGTCGACGAGCGCGATGCCGTCCATCACCTCCTGCCGGTTGCGCAGGCTCGAGGCAAGCCGCGTCTGATAGCGCGTGTTCTCGGCAAACCGCAGGCCTTCCTCGCGGCTGTTGGTGATGTGCGCGAAACGATTGACCGTCATATGTGCCTTCTCCACCGGCACCTTCTCCGCGGCGAAGGCCGTGGCGAAATCGGCGTATTGGTCAGCGAGCATCTTGACGCCGCCGATGCGGCCGGAGGTGATGACGCGATGGCCGTGGCGTGCAGCGGCGCGAAACATCTCGACGGTGTGGCCCGCCACATAGATGGGCAGCGGCTTTTGTACCGGGCGCGCCGCAATATGGGTTTTTGGCATCTTGTAGTGCCTGCCGTCGTAGCTGAAGAAGTCCTGCTTGAATGCCCGATCGAGTATCTCGAGAAACTCATCGGTCATCTCGATCTTGTCGTTGATGTCAACGCCGAAACGCTCGAACTCGTAGGGCTGATAGCCGGCCCCGATGCCAAGCATCAACCGGCCCCCAGACATCGCATCGGCGCTGGCGATCTCCGCGATCAGCCGCACTGGATTGTAGAGCGGCGCCACGACAACCGCCGTGCCGAGGCGGATGTTCCGGGTGCTTGCTGCGCAGTGCGCAACCATCATCAGTGGCGAGGCACACATGCAATAGTTAGAGAAATGATGCTCGGCAAACCAAGCCGTGCCGTAGCCGAGCCGGTCGGCGAGAGCGACCAGCTCCGCAACCTCGCCGAAGACCTGTGCTGTCGGCGTGCGCGGATCGCGCGCGCCCATCAGATTGAAGATCCCGAATTCCACGATCTGGCCCTCCGGTGTCGCTTTTTTGCGGAGCGTCGAGAATGGTAGAGCAGGCTCCGAGCGGCGGTCAATTGCGCGCGACGCATATGCGCGAGGTGGCGCGCATGACGGCTCGCATTCCGGCCCTACATCATCCGCCGGCGGACGCGGTCATGCTCTGAACGCTCCATTCGGCCAAGGGCCTCGAATGGGACACAGTGTTCCTTACCGGGTTCGAAGACAGCACGTTGCCGAGCCAGCATGCCGACACCGAGGGAGGCGGAAGAGGAGCGCCGCATCGCCTACGTCGGCATGACGCGGGCGCGGTTCCGTCTCGGGGTCACCTACGCCGCCGAGCAATACGGCGAGAACGCCTGACCATCGCCGTTCCTCTCGAGATCCCGGGCCGCAACATCCAGCATTTGGTTTGGACGGGGCCCCGCGCCAAGGGCGCCGACGAGGGCTTGCCGCTTCTCGGGCAGGGCGAGCGACCTCGGGTTGTCGAGCGTCACAGCGCTGTAAGCGTGAACCGCCCTGCAAAATCACCGGAGCGTCGGAAGGGCGCGCGCGGCAACGGCGCGATGTTTCACGGCCGTGTGCTTGGAACGGTGCACACCGGAGCCCCTATCATTCCTATATACAAGCAGACATCCAGGCTGCCGACTCGAACCCGTCGGACACTGTTCATTGGACGTCCGCATTTGAAGGGACTGCTGCCACGCACCACTCCAGGGCCAAGAGTTTGATCCTGCCTCACGCTTCGGCGTACATCCCCAAGGCTTCATCAGGGTGCGAACGCGTTTGACCCGGACCTGCCGTCGGCTGGCAGTTCAAGTTGCAATGCAGCATCTTTGCCCATCACCACTCCAGCTATTCCGGAAGTCCGGCTTGCAGCGCTCAACGAAGCCGTGAATTCGACGCCGGAAAGCGGCGCAGAGCACCCCCAATCGGGTGCTGTGCATCGAGGGATGATAATCGCGCTGCTCTGGCTGAACCGGATCAATAAAGCACGAGAGGCGCTCCGTCGCCGGCGGAAAGTCTCGCCCGAGTGATGGCGCGATCTGGCTCGCCCACGAACAGCTTGGATTTTGATGGCCTGGGCCGAGCTGGATCCGCGACAGAGGCTTTGCTTCGAAGCAATAACCAGGATCAAGGCGATCCCTTCGAAAGAGGGTCCATCCTGAGGCGCGAACCTGTTCGTCGGGCGCAAGTAGGCGCTCTCTCCAGGAAACCGAAACGCAATATGCCATCTAGGCCAAACAACACCGCAAGGTACGCTGCGGCATTGGCTATTGTCGCGGTTGCTTCGGTGCCCACAATGGCCCGCGCGCAGAAATGCGAGGATCTGGTTCTCGGCGCGGCCCTGTCGGCCACCGGCATCTACGCCTCGAACGGCACCAACACCAAGAACGGCTACGATTTCGCCGTCAAGAAGGTCAACGATGCCGGCGGCATCAAGATCGGTGGCAAGTGCTACAACCTCTCGATCAAATACTACGACGATGAGTCGACACCGGCTCGCGCGGCCCAGCTCGTCGAGCGCTTGATCAACCAGGACAACATCAGATTCGTGCTCGGGCCCTATAGCTCGCCGATGACCAAGGCGGTTTCTGCCGGTCACCGAGAAGTACCAAATCCCGGTGGTTCAGGCGGAGGCGGCGTCGCGCTCGCTTTTTACCCAGGGTTACAAGTACCACTTCGGCATCGTCGCCACGTCTGAGAAATACCTCACGCCGGTAATCGACATGGCGGCAGAGCGCGCTAAGCAGGGCGGCAATGATCCATCGAGCGTCAAGGTCGCCATGATTTTTCAGGATGATCCGTTCTCGCTGGATGTTCGCCAAGGGATCGCCGACGAGATCAAGAAGCTCAACACGAAGACGGTAATCGACGACCGCATGCCGAAGGATCTCAACGACATCACCACGTTTCTTACCAAGGTGAAAGCGCTCAAGCCGGACGTCTTGCTGGTGTCGGGCCACGAGAAGGGCGCAGCGACGGCGGCGCGCCAGATGAGTGAACACAAGATCGAAGTGCCGCTGGTGGGCATGACACATTGCGAGTCGGCCAAGATCGTGAACGACTTCCCCAAGGTGGCCGAGGGCTTCGTATGCCCCACCCAGTGGGATGAAACCATGAAGGCGACCGACTGGCTGTTTGGATCGCCGGCCGGGTACAACAAGGCCATGCAGGCCGCCTATAACTACACTGTCGTTCCCTATCAGACGGCCGAGGCTAGCTGCGGCGTCGAAGTCTGGGCAGACGCGCTCCAGCGCGCCCAGTCGCTCGATCCGGAGAAGGTGCGCGAGACGCTGACCAAGACCGACATGAAGACCATGTGCGGCGGCGTAAAGTTTGCGCCTGATGGCAGTAACCCGGGCAAGGACATGGTGCTGCGCCAGATCCAGGGCGGCAAGTACAGGGTTGTGTACCCCTCTGAGGTGGCCGCGGCGTCGCTGGTCTACCCGCGCCAGGCGCAATACTGAGGCGTGAGCGAGCAGGCGTCGAAAAACGCCCGCTCTGCGCCCGGGCGTCCTTCGGCGGTTGTGCGAGGGGACGCCTGCTAGCCCCAACATGATCAGCCGAGAGCGTCCGCCATGGACCAGATCATAGGCAACATCTCGATCCTCGAAACGGCGCCCATATTCAACCTGGGTCTGCTGATCGATGGTCTGCTGATTGGCTCGATCTTTGCGCTGGCGGCCTACGGCCTCGCCCTGGTGTGGGGCGTCATGAACGTGAAGAACCTCGCCCAGGGCGACTTCATCATGACCGGCGGCTACATCACCTGGAGCCTCAGCACGCTCGGCATCCACCCGCTGTTGGGAGTGCCGGCGGCCGCCGTTGTGTTGTGGGCGATCGGCTGGGTGCTCTATCGCACCGTGGTCAGCAAGGTCATCGCTCGCGATCTCTTCACTTCTCTGCTCGCGACCTTCGGGATCGCCATCGTCATCCAGCAAAGCCTAAACCTCGCCTTTGGTCCAGACACGCAATCGGCCACCACCGATCTGCCGTCTTGGGATTTCGCCGGTGGCCTGATCACGGTCACTGCCACTCGACTGCTTGGTTTTGTTATGGCGGCGCTGCTCGCCAGCGCCGTCATCCTGTTCATGAAGAACAGCCGCATGGGCCAGGCGATCCGTGCCACTGCCCAGGACGCGAGGGCGGCCCGCGTGCTCGGGATCGATACCGAGAACGTCTACTGCTTCACCTTTTGCCTGAATGCCGCCATCTGCGGCGCCGCCGGCGCTCTGGTGGCGATGGTGTGGAACGTGCAGCCGTTCATGGGCACTACCTACTCGATCCGACTGTTCGTGGTCGTGACGGCGGCCGGCATCGGCAACCTGCCGGGTGTGATTGCGGCCGGCTTCGGTATGGGCGTGTTCGAACAGTTCGGCGGGTTCGTGTTGGGGGTGCAGTATCAGCAGGCGCTCATCGTGCTCTTGCTCTTGATGGTGCTCGCGGTCCGCCAGTTGCAGCAGATGCGAGCTCGACAGGCGGTGCAATGAACAGTTCTTCGCTGCAATCGCTGATTTTCTGGCTGCTGCTGCTGGCCGGTGTGGCTGCGCCTTTGCTGTTTGCCGACTACACCAACGAGATCGCCGTCCTATGGCTGATGATCCTGTTTGCTTCGACCTGGGACATCCTGGGCGGGCAGATGGGCTACAACTCGCTCGGGAACATCTTCTTCTTCGGTGCCGGCATGTATCTGTCGGCGGTGGTGCAGATCGGCCTTTTCTATGACGTTGCGATGTACACCTCGGCCGCGCGCACTACGCATATCGTCTTCAGCAACGCGCAGTATTTCACAGGCCTAGGCCTCGGGTTGCTGGCGGCCGGGGTCGGTTCGGGTCTACTTGCCGTCGTCATCGGCTGGATCGTGTTCGGCCTTCGCGGCCCCTACTTTGCGATCGGCACGCTCGGCGTGGCCGTCGCGGCTGCTGAGCTCGTCGCTTCCTGGGTGTGGGTCGGCGCCGCGAGCGGCATATCGCTGCCGGTGTTTCCAGGCCAGCCGGAGACGCAGCGGCTGTTCTTCTATTTCCTGATGTTTGCGTTGAGCTTCGTCCTGCTGCTGTTCCTGCGCTGGCTCTATGGCACGAACTTCGGGCTCGCCCTCAACGCCATCCGCGACGACGAGGAGAAGGCCGAAGCCATGGGTCTGCACACCAGGCGCTACAAGCGCACCGCCTGGGTCATCTCGGCCTTCTTCCTCGGTATCGCCGGCTCGATATTCGGCAACATGACGGGTTTCATCGAGCCGCGCGACATCGCCTTCCCGACCACCACCTTCAACATCTTCATGGTGCTGATGGTGCTGCTCGGCGGCAAGGGCACGTTATGGGGTCCCGTGGTCGGCGCCACCGTGTTCCATGTCATCAAGGAGGTGACGTGGACCTATTTCCTCGGCTGGCAGTACGTCACGCTCGGGTTACTCATCGTTATTATCGTCGTCTAGTTCCAGCAGGGCATCGTCGGCTGGATCATTGAGCGTTTCCCCGAGCGGTTCGGCATGGCGGTGGCGCCCAACGATGAGCCGGAGCGATCCCGCGACGTCGGCTTGGCCGCGCACCCGAAGGCTGCCGAATGAGCGACGCGGTCATCGAGCTGAAGCACGTCAGTAAGTCCTTCGGTGGCGTGGTTGCTAACCGCGACATCTCGCTCGCGGTGCCGCGTGGGCGCATCACCGGCCTCATCGGACCCAACGGCTCGGGCAAGACCACGCTCTTCAACTCGATCGTCGGCTACCATCCGATCGATGCGGGCTCCATTCGCTTCGATGGCCGAGAGATCTCCAGGCTCCGCGTGCAGGAGATCGCGCGCCTGGGCATGCTGCGCACGTTCCAGACCACGCGCTCTACGGCAAGATGAGCTGCCTGCAGAACATGCTGATCTCGATCCCGCACCGCAAGGCGGGGTTCCTCGACATGTTCGCAAGCGAGCGCCAAGACACCGTCGAGCGCGCTGAGCAGCTGCTCGCCTTTGTCGGTCTCTACGAGAAACGCTTCCTGCGCGCGAGCAGCCTGTCGTTTGGGCAGCAGAAACTGCTCGAATTTGCCATGGCGCTGATGAATGAGCCCACGGTGCTGCTGCTCGACGAGCCCACCGCAGGCATCAATCCTACTCTGATAAACGGCCTGATCGACCGGCTCAAGCGCGCCAACAGCGATTTCGGCATCACGCTATTCGTGATCGAACACAACATGCGCGCGATTATGAACATGGCGAGCACGATCTACTGCCTGGCGCACGGCGAGCTGCTGGCCATGGGCGACCCCGCTGCAATTCAGACTGATCGACGCTTACCTGGGCGCGCACTGATGGCTGTTTCCGGACCAGGCCAGACGATCTCCAGCGGCTTCCATGGCGGCGTCGATACGGTCTCTCGGTCGACGAGATTGCCCGGCAGGCCCGCGCGCTGGCGCGTGGCGTGTCGCTGAAGCAGCTCGATGCGCTGGCCGGACCCGATCCCGCCCTGCAGGTCGACGACCTGAGCGCCGGCTACGGGCAGACGGAGATCCTTCATGGATTCTATCTCCGGGTCGGGCGCGGCCAGTCCTTGTGTCTGATCGGCCCCAACGGCGCCGGCAAATCGACGGTGCTGCACTCCATCTTCGGCTTCACGACCATCTATTCCGGGTCGATCCTCACCAATCACGGCTCCGCCCGCGCCGACTTGACGCGCCTGTCGGCCAGCGAGAAGCTGCGGTCGGCCGGCATCGCCTATGTTCTCCAGGATAAATCCGTGTTCCCCAATATGACTGTGGAGGAGAACCTGTGGATGAGGGCCTTTCTCATGGAGCGCACGGCAGAGGCGAAGCTGGCTGCCGAGAGGGTGTTCGACCAGTACCCGCGCCTGGCCGCCCGGCGCAAGCATCCGGCCAAGGTGCTATCCGGCGGCGAGCGGCGCTTGCTTGAGATCAGCCGCGCGCTGGTCATGGACCCGAAGGTGCTGCTGGTGGACGAGCCCTCGATCGGGCTCGAGCCGCGCTTCATCGACATGGTGTTCGAGATTCTCGGGGATCTGCAGCACAGGGAGGGCAAGACCGTCGTCATGGTCGAGCAGAACGCCAAGAAAGGCCTGGAATTCGCCAATATCGGCTATGTGCTCGTCTCGGGCGAGCTGGCCATCGCCGGTAAGGCCAAGGAATTGCTCGCCGATCCGGATGTCGGCCGACTGTTCCTCGGCGGCTGAGGAAGGGACGGCGGCTAGGGCGTGGCGCACATAGGCCTACGGGTGTTGGCGTTGTCGATGGCGAAGCGCACCTCACAACAAACCCGTCTCCGACGCGACCTACGAGCAGGCAGTGAAGCGCTTCGGGAAAAAGCGTGTGCTCGATATCGCTGGTATCAACGGCTACTACACAGCCCTTATGTCCCGGATCCTGGACATGGCGATGTTGTAAGCTGTTGCGGCCGTTCGATGAGGAGAGGAAAGGGGCAATGGATATACGCTTCTGGCTGATACAGGCGTTCAACGGCATTTCGTACGGCGCACTGCTATTTCTCGTGGGCAGCGGCCTGTCGCTGATCTTTGGCGTAATGCGGATCGTAAACCTGTCGCACGGCTCCTACTTCTTACTGGGTGGCTATGTCGCGCTGTCGGTGATCTGGGCCACCGGTTCATGGCTGCTTGCCATTCCGGTCGCAATGCTCGTCATCGGTTTTATTGGGCTCGTGATGGAGCGCGTGTTCCTGCGCCCGCTCGGGTTCGACCCGCTGCGCCAGGTATTGTTGACGGTCGGGTTCGCGATCCTGTTCCAACAAGCGGCGCTCGACATCTGGACCGGCAACAATTTCGATATCAGCCCACCTGTAGCGCTCTCGAAAAGCATCGTGATCGGCGATATCTACTTTCCCGTCTATCGCATATTTATGATTGCGACCGCCACGGTGATCGGCGTCGGCCTGTGGCTGGCAATGGAGAAGACACGGATCGGAGCCGCGGTGCGCGCCACGGTCGATGATGCGCAGATGGCGCGCGGCGTCGGTATCGACACTTCGCGCATTTCGATGCTGATCTTTACCCTCGGAGCCCTCCTCGCAGCGCTTGGCGGCGTGATCGGCGGCGCCTTCCTGGGCATCTACCCGGGACTAGACTTCGAGATGCTGCCGCTCGCCTTCGCGGTGGTAATCATCGGCGGCATGGGCAGCCTTGGCGGCGCTGCTATCGGCGCGCTGCTGGTGGGTCTCGCCGACAACTTCGGTAAGGCACTTTACCCGGAGGTCTCATATTTCACGCTATACGCGCCAATGGCACTGATCCTGGCCGTCAAGCCGACTGGACTGTTCGGGCGAGAGTGACGACGAATGTCGACCCCAAGCGCCAAGGTCCTCATTGTCGTGGCGGCTCTCGCCGCTGTCGCCGTGATCGTGCCGAACACGAATTCCTTCATGATTCTACTGACCACACGCGCACTCGCATTTTCGATCCTGGTCATGAGCGTCGACATTCTGCTGGGCTATACCGGGCTCGCCTCCCTCGGCCAGGCTGCATACCTCGCCGTCGGCGCCTACGTGACGGCAGTTCTGACGACCAAGTACCAGTTCGGCCTCGGATGGGATTTCTGGCTCGTGCTCCTGTTCGGCATTCTGCTCGGCGCGGGCCTCGCTTCCGTCTTCGGCCTGCTCGCCATCCGCGCCACCGGCGTATACTTCCTCATGATTACCCTGGCGCTTGGACAATGCGTGTGGGGCCTCGCCTATCGATGGAACTCCCTGACAGGTGGCGACAACGGCATCAATCTCCGCCAGAGACCCAAGTTCGGCATCAACCTCGCCGACGAGGTGACATTCTTCTACTTGGTGCTGGGCGTGTTCGCGGTATCACTTCTGATCATGTTCACGCTGGTTCGCTCGCCGTTCGGACGTAGCCTCGTGGGCATCCGCGAGCGCGAGCAGCGCATGAAGATCCTCGGCTACAACACGTGGCTGCACAAGTATCTAGCCTTCATCATCGCCGGCGCTTTCGGTGGCCTCGCCGGCGTGCTGTGGGCACACACCGCCGGCATCGTCAGCCCGGTCAATGTCGAGCTGCCCACTTCGGTCGATGCGCTGCTCATGGCGGTCTTGGGCGGTTCGGGAACGCTTGTCGGCGGGGTGATCGGCACCTTCATCGTGTTCTTCCTGCGCGAATGGCTCAGCACTGTGGTGCCATGGTGGCAGTACGTGCTGGGCGGAGTCTACGTGCTGACAATCTTGTATTTGCCGACCGGGCTCATGGGCGTTCCGCAGCGCTTGCGACACGCTTCCTTCCGGGCAATCGCGAACGGACGAAGAAATTAACTCCGCGATCTGACGTCAGAGCAGGAACGCGTAAACAGGGGAGTGAGACAATGACAAGCACCCTTCTACGACGGCTCAGTCCACCGCTGCTGGCCAGCAGCATGGTACTTGGCCTCAACCTTGCAGCCAGCGCTGAAGAGCTGCGCATCGGCTTCGTAGCACCTACCACCGGCATCTTTGCCCAGGTCGGCAAGGACATGGTCGATGGCTTCGCGATGTATCTCGACGAGAAAATGAACAAGTTCGGCAGCGCCGATGTGAAGTTCATCGTCGAGGATGAGCAGGCCAAACCCGACACTGCGGTGACCAAGGCGAAGAAACTCATCCTTCAGGACAAGGTGCACATCCTGGTCGGAGGCCTGCTGGCATCGAGCGGCTACGCGCTCGCGCCAGTCTCGACCGCGGAGAAGGTCCTCTACATCCTCCCCGTGTCGGCGGCCGACGATCTCACCCAGCGCGACTTGCCGAAGTATCCCTACATCATCCGCACCGGCTGGTCATCGTCGCAGCCGAGCCATCCATTCGGCCAATGGGCCTGCGAGCAGGGCTACAAGAAGATCGTCGCCATCGGCGCCGATTATGCCTTCGGTTACGAGGTCATTGGCGGCTTCCAGCGCGCCTTCGAGGCCTGCGGTGGCAAGATTATCCAGAAAATCTGGCCGCCGATCGGCACCAAGGACTTCGGACCCTACATTCCTACCATTAAGGCGGACGCCGACGCGATCTTCTCGCTCATGGTTGGACCGATGTCGCTGCAATTTCCCAAGCAGCTCGCCGCCTCCGGCAACAAGAAGCCGGTCCTCGGCGGCGGCACGAGCTATGACGAGTTCGTGTTGCCCTCGATGGGCGACGAGGTCATTGGCCACGTGTCGGCCCTGCAATACAGCGCCGCGCTGGAGACCCCGAAGAATGAGGCATTCGTGAAGGCCTACCGCGCCAAGTTCGGCAAGGTGCCTTCGTACTACTCGGAAACGAACTACACGACCGCAGACATGATCGATCAGGTCATCCAGAAGTACAACGGCAAGTTCCCCGGTGCCGAGGAGTTCATCAGGCAGCTAGTGGCGATGAAGTTCGATACCTTGCGTGGGCCGGTCAGCTTCGACGACATGCGCAATCCGGTGCAGAACATCTACATCAAGAAGGTCGAGAAGCAGAAGATGTTTGGCTATCCGAATGCCGAGCTGTGGAACACGGTCATCAAGACCTATCCGAACGTGAGCCAGTTCGGCCAGTTCAAGAAGGCCGAGTTCCTGGCGACGCCGGTCTATAGCCGCGACTATCCGCCCTGCAAGTACTGCCAATAGCACGGGCACCGGCCGAGGTCTTATCCCAAAATGCCTCGGATACACACCTGTCCTCGAATGAAAGGGGCTGTCGAAGAGCTTCGGCGGCCTCCATGCCGTGTGTGGCGTCACGTTCAAGATTACGCCTGGCGATCGCAAGGCGATCATCTGTCCGAGCGGTGCCGACAAAACCACACTGTTCAACCTCATCACCGGGATTTATTCGGCGTCGTCAGGACAGGTTCTGCTCTTTGGCCCAGACGTCACGATCTGGCCCAGCCATTTATCTCGGGCATTTGACGGCGCCTAGCGGGTGTAGCACGCTCGATGCGTGCCAGGGATAGCGCGACAATGCATCGGAGCAATGCCAAATGCAGCGCAGCCGACCAGCCGGGCTATGGTCTCGGAGGAACTGACAATGACGATCGACCATGCATCGTCCGGCAGCAGGCCCGCATGGCGTTCGGCGATATGGAACACAATCGCTCCTGTCTCGAACAGGGCGAGACCGCCTTCTTCATAAGTCGGAATCTCCCCGAAAGGATGGAGCGCTCGATGCGCGGGTTCCTTCATCGCACTGAACGAAAAGAAGGCGAACGTCGTAAGGCTGGCCCACTTCTTCAAGCGCCCAGCGAATGCGCATGTCACGCGCCAGTCCCTTGCCGCGATCGGGAGACCGTTCAAAGGCGGTAATGGTGGGGGTCACTGGAAGCCTCCGGGTTGATAGTGATCTGCCAGTTCCGGTGACAGAACGTCCGTTCGTGTCCTTATTGCAACTGTTTGGCAATACGAAGCCGGACGACCGCTTTTGGCACGTCGCGTTTGCCGGCTGACGGAAATCAACCCGACCGTCGAAACACATCTTTGAACCCAAGGGTCACTCCCTGACCATCGACCCGGCTTTACAAGGCACTAAATCGCTGCCGCGATAGCCGCTGCGCGGGCTGCCCGATCGAGGGCTGTGTCGCCACTTGAGAGGAGCGGGGAGCCCCGTCCTGAGGAATGATCGAG
>Ga0306920_100008275_pt1 | contig 13798 bp, 15 predicted proteins | sample flu12Cox44000170_FD_204666 | JGI IMG/M metagenome (GOLD analysis project Ga0306920, IMG submission 204666) | Lab enrichment of tropical soil microbial communities from Luquillo Experimental Forest, Puerto Rico - flux4day.12C.oxic.44.000.170 (v2)... | ecosystem: Environmental > Terrestrial >... | reverse complement strand
CCAAGACGGCCAAGGTCGCCACCGCCAAGGACGCCAAGTCGGTGCAGGTGTTGACCCAAGCTGGCGTGCCGAAGTTGACGGCCGAGCAAATCGTTGCCAACAGCGACGCTTACGTCGAACGCATCAAGAAGGAACTCAACCTGACGGCGGAACAGGAAAAGAATTGGGGCTCCTTCTCCAGCGCAATGCACTATCTTGGACATAACGGCGCCGATCGTCTGAATCTGCGGATTGCCCGCGCCCAGCGGGATCCGCCTGACGACATCATCGAGCAGATGCGCAACGAGGCACAGTTTCTGGTCGATCGGGCCCAGGATCAGCGCAACGTGGCCGATGCCGCCGAACCGCTTTTTGCATCCCTCGACGACAAGCAGAAGCAGCACTTCATCGACGAGATGGTCCGCCTGAGCCACGAGCGCGGGCTGGATTGAGGCCTTTCAAGTCAGGGCGCAGGTAAGAAGCGCCCGCGAATAGCCGGGTGCGCGTGCCCTGGGGTAGGTTAAAGGCTCGACACCCGGCTATCCTGCCGCAGCGGCGCGGCTCTCTCGACTCGCCACTCAATGATGAAAAAAAGCAGACCGATTCGCGCCCGAGAAATGGCTTGGCGGTGACCTTGTGACGAACTTCGGGCGATCACCAAACAAACGCCATCGGTCAGCCGCGGCACAGCCGATCTTCACGTCTCACTGTCTTTATTTCGCTGTCTTTATTTCAATCAGCTCTTGGGAAGTTCAGCTCGACGCCTACCCCATCGGGATCGTACAGAAAGAATTGCGTGTCGCCCGTGCGCGGCACGATCTGCTCGCGAAATTCGACCTTGTTGGCCAAAAGCCGCCGGCGCACTCCCTCGACATCGGTAGCGGCGAAGGCGATGTGGTCAAAACGACCTGTATCCTCAAATTTCTTCTCGGTGCCGCGCACGACGATGCCTTCGCGCAGTTTGCGTGTTCCCATCAGATGCACGGTCGCTGTTCCGCCGGAGTAGAGCCAGTAGCCGGGGAAATCGAGCGGCGGGCGATGGCCAACCTCGAGCCCAAGCACGTCGACATAGAAATTCTTGCTTCGCTCGAGGTCCTGCGGCTCGATGGTGAAATGCTGAAGTCCGCCAAGCGGCATGGGTGTTCTCCTTGTTGACCAGACCAAAAATCATTCGTGCCCGGTTCCCTCACGCCCAGGCTCCTCATACCCAGGTGAGGTCGGCATCTTCGCCCAGCATCCAGGCGCCGACGGTTTCGAAATGGCTAGCACGGCCTTGGAGCTGCTGGGTGACGGTGTGGATGTCGCGGAAGCGGCGTTCCAACGGATGATTGTCGAAGATCGAGGTGGCTCCTGAGGCGTGGTAGGCGAAGTCCACCGCCTCACACGCCCTGTGGATGGCGTTGGTCGCGGCCATTCGCACGGTCATGCGCTGCTCGACCGTAATTATCGCGCCGGCGCAGAGATGCTTCCAGATCTCGGCCATGGACTGCAGCACAAAGCCGCGTGCGGCGCGCAGGTTGACCTCGGCCTGCGCCAGACCCGACTGCACCACGGCATTTTCGCTGATCGGTCGCCTGCTGCCGCGGATGACCTTGCGCCTCGCCAGATCGAGGAAGCAGTCGAGCGAAGCGCGGGCGATGCCGCAGGCCACGCCCGAAAAGCCGATCTGGTAGCAGGTGCCGTTACCCATGCGGTAGAGCGGCCCGTTCTCGCGGCATTCTCGATCGAATTCGCGCGTAATCGAGTGGTCGGCACGCACGAAGAAGTCATTTAGGGCAAATTGGTCGCTGGCCGTGCCGCGCAGACCCACGGTGTTCCAGATGTCGGTCCACGCGACTTCCTCGTCCCGCACCAGCATGGTGCGTTCCGTTTGCCTGCCGTTGGCCTCCAGTCTTGGCGAGCCATCGGACTTGAAAATCGGACAGTGCGCACCGAGCCAGGTGGCGTGACGGCCGCCTGAGGCGAAAGCCCAGACGCCGGTCACGCGATAGCCGCCTTCGCATTCGATCGCCCTGACCTTCGGGCCGGGGCCCCAAGCGAGTACGGCGCGGGGATCGCTGCCGAAGATCGCGCGCGCGACCGGCAAATCCAGGTAGGCCGCCGACATTGCGCAGCCGCCGGCCTGGCTCAGGCACCAAGCGGTCGACGCATCGGCCCGCGCAATCGTCTCGATGACGTGAAAGAAGGTGACGGGATCGGTTTCAATTCCGTTCGCGGAGCGGGGCAGGAGAAGGCGAAACAGCTCCGCTTCATGCAATTTGTCCAGAAGCGCTGATGGCAGCCGGCGTTGCTGTTCGATCTCATCGGAGGCCGCCGCTACCGCTGGGCGGACCGCCTCGGCACGTGCGATCACCTCACGGTCGCCCAAAAGATCGGCAGCAGCCACTGTCAATGTATCCAAGGTTAGTGGAGCGGATTTGACGTTCGCTGCCCCCCCGCCGCGATTGTCTGATGCGAACGTCAAATCCAAAGCTCCACTAATATTATAACTTGCTAGTGGTCCTATGATTCTAACATTTGCGAACGTGGCTCCCCGAGTGGGACGCGAATGTTAGAATCGGACCACTAGGCCTGCCCGGTCTGCGCCGCTGTCGCCAGGCCGGCGGAGCCGCCGGTCAGCTCACGGTCGATCTCCTCGATGGATTTGCCTCTCGTCTCTATCCCCAGGAAGTAATACACGGCGCCGGCCATCAGGAACCAGCAACCGAGATAGACAAAAGCCGACGGGATTGCCGTCAAGGGCACGTCAGGCTTGAGGTAATTGTTGGAGCCGACGATCAGCGCGAGTCCAACGGGGCCGATGATCTTGCCGATGCCACCGAAGCCGTAGGCCGAGCCCATACCCGACGTGCGCAAGTGGGAGGGCCAGACTTCCGCGGCATAAGGTCCGACAATGGCGAAGCCGCCATCGCCAAAGAAGGACATGGCCGCAAGGATCAGCCAGAACGCTGACACGCTTCCCCACATCACGTCGTAATTATAGCCCGCAATGATCGTCAGCGCGCCAGCGCCCAGGCCCAAGAGCCCCCCGGCATTGCGCCGTCCCATCAGCTCGGAGAAGTAGGAGAATGAGAGCCGTCCGACGAAGCCGAACACGGTCAGCAGGATCATCATCTTGGCCGCCTGCTGGGGCGTGACCTTCAACAGCAGCACGAACAGCGATGGCGCCCACAGGTTGACGCCGTAAATTCCCGTCTGCGCGCCGGCATTACCCAACCAGGACACCACGAGGCTGCGCGGATATTTGAACAGATCGAGCCAGTTTGTGGTGATTACCGGGCCGGCATCGGCCGCGGTCGGCAACGGCAGCGAGGCCGGATCGACCTGGAGCGCCCAGGCCAGCGACCTGCGCGCATCCTCATAGCGGCCCTGCCGGCAGAGCCAGCGCGGGCTCTCCGGGACCCATAGCCGGACCAGCAGCACAAGCAGCGCCGGCAGCACGCCGATCGCAAACAGCAACCGCCACTGGTCCGTGCCCATGAAGGCCCCCAGCACCGCGCCGATGCCGACCCCGAGCGGAATCACGCAGGTCACAAGGCCGCCGATGAAGCCGCGCCTGGAGGACGGCATGAATTCCTGCACCAGGGGCAGATCGACGCAATAAAGCCCGCCAACGCCGGTACCGACGAAGAAGCGCAGCACCGTGAGATAGATCCAGCCATTGTCGGGCGTGAAATAGAGCAGCCCGGTCGCAAGGGAAAAGTTCAGGACGGTGCCGATGAAAACCTTCCGCCGACCGATGCGATCGGCAAGCCAGCCCCAGGCATAGGCGCCGATGATCGCCCCGATCCCCGAACTCATCAGCACCGTGGCGGATTGGCCAAAGGTCAGCTTCCATGGCCCGATCAGAAAGGCCAGCACGAAGCCAATCAGGAAGTAGTCGAAAAATTCAAGCGCGTCGCCGATGATGGCGGCAATCAGGATTTTGATCTGGTTGCCGGTCAGACTCGTCCTTCGATCGAGTTCCTCGAACATGACGTGTTCCCCCTGACGTTTTGCCCTGGCGTTTCCAAAATCCGAAACGGGACATTTGCCGGCGCATTGTTTTCCGGGGCGGCCGCTGCGCCTGCTGCCGCCTTCAGCGAAAACTAACCCGCGATTGCTTCAAACGGCAAGTCAGGGCGCCCAAGCTCTTCTGTCAGGACAGCCAGGCGAGAGGAGGCGTGGTTTGTTTAGGTTTTGCGGCTACAGCTGCGCTACAGAAACGTCAATTCAACCGCACTCTTCTCGCACCGCGAAAGTGTTATCAAGGCAGAATGCCCATGGAAGAACGGCGCAAGTACCCACGGACTGAAATCAACGATTTAGCCTATGTGTCGGAGGGCGGTTCGATCATCAGCTGCGTGGTGCGAAATATCTCTCCGGAGGGCGCTGCGATCGATGTCGAAGATCCGGCCTTCGTGCCCCCGCGTTTTCGCCTGGTCATGGCTGATGGCACCGCCGTCTATGAATGCAGCGTTACCTGGATCCAGAAAGAACCGGATGGGCCTGACTTTTCGCGGCCGCGCCGCAACCGGATAAAATCGACGCAGCCTCGCTGCAGCAATAGTGTGAGAGCTTCAGCCGCGCGGCCTGCCCAACACTCTGGCGACGGTGGACGCCGTCATGGCGGCTCGATCCGAGTTTCGCTGGGCCGCCAACCGCTCCATGGCGCGCTCCTCGATCAAGAGGTCGATTAGCGCCAGGCGCTTGTTTTCGTCCGTGGCCTCAGCCAGCAACTGCCTGTAGCGAAGATAGTCGAACCCCACACCCTGCTGACGCATGCTCCACCCCGCGCACGCATATCTCCCAGGATGAAGTCTTTTGCGACTTGCCGGCCGGCGCAAGCTGATACCTGCCGCAATCGACGGGTTTTGCACATGATTCCGACTCTCGATGTCGTCCCAGCGAACGCCGGGACGACGAGTGAGATTATCGTTCGATGCCTGATGCGGATGATCCCGGAACACGCGCATACCGATGTTCCGGTGACATCACCAGGCGGAATGCCTTAAGTTTCGGCTCCTGCCATGCTTCTATCAGCTCGCCGCACATGACGCATTTGGCCTGTCCGGCCGTGCCTCTAACGGAAATGGATTCCGCGACCTCGTATGATGACCCGCAACGCAGACACGCAATGTCGGATATCTTCATAACGCCTCACTCACCTCGACAATTGACTCCGAAGATCAGGTTCGCAACATTGATCCAATCATGCGCAAATGGTTGGCAATGTTGCCAGCCCAATTTTTGGGCACCGATCAAGACGCAGTGACAAGACCTCCGGTTGTTTGCCGATCTCACGTTGAAGACTAACGTGTTTGTTGAATAAGATTTCCAACGATGCGAATTTGGAACCTCCCCCATGCTATTTGTTGTGGAAATTCTTGACAAACCTGACCTTTGCGGAATCGCCCGTGTCATCGAGCAGCGCCTGCATACCGCGGTTGACGTGACTGAAGCGCTTCGGACGGCTCGCGCAAATTTGCGATCGCTTCCGCCGCGTGCCTTTGGCTTTTGCCTGAAAATCGACGGCAGGGAGCTTGGGCGCTGGCAAATTGCGCGCGATCGCAATTGGGCAGACGGTTCGAACGAGACAACGGCGGTGGACAAAGCGTCGGGCGCGGCGCATTCCCGGATGCGCAAAATCGCGCTCTAGGCAGTGAAGCGGACTGCTGCAGGGGGCACTATTGCGAGGCCTCGCCATCCAGGCATTTCAGCAGGAACGCCGTCCGTTCGCGTGGCATCACCTTTGCGATTTCGGCCTTCTTGGCGCATTCGCGCTGCTTGATCTGCTCCGCCCGCCGATGTTCGGCGGCCTCCCGATACTCTGGAGCAACGGTTGTGGGGTCGACCAGCTTGTCGGCGAGAGCAGGGCTCGCCCAGATGGCCAGAAGCAAAACCACTCGCGATACTGGCTTCAAAATCGCCTCCCTTGCTATCCGCCTCGAAACAGACCGAACATTTCCTGCGCAATTTGTATGCCGGTTGGCCGGCTCTTGGCTAGTGTGGTGGATTTGACATTCGCTTCAGTATGGCGGCGGGTTCTCAAAGCGAATGTCAAATCCAAAACCACACTAGAATCTGATATTTGCTAGTGTCCTTTGGTTCTGACATTCGTAAACGAACCCGCCACAACATGATACGAATGTCAGAACCAGGACACTAGTGTGGTGGATTAATTGGCCTTGCCGGCTCGGCTTAACAGGGAATAGGCCGCAAGGAACGCCGCCAGCAGCGCGGCAGCGATCAAGGCGGCAACGCAGACCTCTTTGCTCGACAAACCAAATTCGTCGCGTGCCAGGCTGTCGGCTACAACAGCGGCATAAACGGCGACGCCCACGGCAAGCAAAATGGCGAGGGGATCGCGCTGCATGTCCCTTGGCCTCCGAAACCCCAATCCGGCGACCCAGTTAAGCAGCGTTTGCGTTTATCCCTTGTGAGCTGGTTCACAGTTGTGGGCCCAGCCCTATTTCTCCTAATCTGCCCGCCAGAGAGCACAGGAGGCCTGCGTGAGCCAGCCCAGCCACAATGACCTTATTCTCGATCAGTTTACCCGGCAGGCGACACCGTTTTCGACCGCCAGCACGATTACCGATGCCGCGGCGCTGAAGCTGATCGTCGAGACCTCGGAAGCGACATTAGCCGACACCGTGCTCGACGTGGCCTGCGGCGGCGGCGTGGTGGCCTGCGCCTTCGCTGCCCACGTGAAGCACGTGACCGGCTTTGACATGACCCCGGCCATGCTCGCCCGCGGAGCCGAGCACGCCAAGGAGCTTGGGCTCACCAACCTCTCATGGCGGCAGGGGGATGCCACCTCGCTTCCCTTCGTCGATGGCGCGTTCTCGATCGTGTTGACGCGCTTCTCGTTGCATCATTTCCCCGATCCGCTCGCGGTATTCAAGGAAATGGTGCGGGTCTGCGCGGGAGGAGGCATGGTCGTGGTGTGCGACATGTACGCCTCGACCGATCCCGTGAAGGCCGCAACCTTCAACCGGCTCGAGATGTTGCGCGACCCGTCGCATGTTCGCTGCCTGTCGCTGCCGGAGTTGGAAGAGCTGTTTGCGAAGGTCGGATTATCTGCACCGAAGCAGGCGAATTATGAGCTGCGTGACAGCGTTCGCAACCTCTTGAAGCGCTCGTTTCCCAATCCCGGCGATGACGTGGAGATCACCGCCATGTTCGACCGGCATGTCGATGACGATAGTCTCGGCATCCCGCCCGCACGCCGCGACGGCGGCGAGATTTTCTACGCCTACCCGGTCGTGATGCTGGCCGCGCGGAAATAAGAACCGCGGCTTGTCCCGGACGCGCCGGGACCCAAGCCGGCTCGGCAGCGGGCCGGCTATTCGCACAACACGAGGTTGTGATCTCAAACTGCCGTATGATAGAAGGTGTGTCTCTGCTGCAATAGCCAGGCTTTCGGATTCCTCTATGGTCCCGTTTTACCAAACAACCTCCAGAGGAATCACAGATGCGGAATACCATTTTGGTTGCGGCGGCTTTCGTGATGGCCACGACGGTCGCAAGCTCGGCGGCGGACCTGCCCATGAAGGCGCCGGCCGCGCCCGTTTCCGCATGGAGCTGGACCGGCTTCTATATCGGCGGCAACATCGGGGGAGGCGTGGCGGCATCCCACTTCGACGATCCCTGCTTCACCTGCTCGTCGGCGAACCCGACGGCTGGCTTTTTCACTGGTGGCGGGCAGATCGGCTACAATTACCAGTTCGGCAGCGGCCTGATCGGCGTCGAGGCCGACGTGAACGGCAACAGCAACTTCAAGAGTTCCGTTATTGGTGGCGATGACGAATTTGCCATACGCGTCAGGTCGAACATTGATGTCAGCGGGACGATCCGCGCTCGCGCCGGTCTGGTCGTCAACAATGCCTTGGTTTACGCAACCGGCGGCGCCGCCTGGGCCGATGTCAAGCAGAACGGGACCGAATTTTGTAACTTTACCACCACCTGCTTTGCTCTTGGGACGACGTTTCCTTCCGGTGCTCCAACTGGACGAACTGCCGACTTTAGTGGCACCAAGTGGGGTGGCGTGGTCGGGGCGGGTGTCGAGTATGCTCTCAGCCCGAACTGGACGGTTGGTGCCGAGTTCCTGCACACCATCTATGCTGACACCGCTGCACCGATTTTAGATCCCAACGGCTCCGTATCTTGTAAGGGTCTCATCGCCGCCAATTGCGTGATCCGCAACAACCTCACGACCGACGTTGCGCGGCTCAGGTTCAACTTCAAGCTCAACTGATCACCTCTCCCAGCAACCGCTTCGAGGGCCGCCATCGGGCGGCCCTTTTTGCTTTTCTGCGGTAAGGCAGCCTATTGTTCCCGGCATACTGGAAGTGCGGGAGGAAACATGGGACCGAAGATCGTTATCGTGGGGACGGGCGCTGTCGGAGGATATGCCGGCGCGTATATGGTGCGCGCGGGCAGGGACGTCACGTTCATCGATCCCTGGCCTGAGCATGTCGAGCACATGCGAAAGCACGGCCTGCGCGTCACCCACGCCAAGGACGTGGCCGAATTTTCGGTATCCGTGCGGGCGCTGCATGTCACCGACGCCCAGCAGCTTGCGAAGGAGCAGCCGGTCGACATCGCCTTTGTCTGCATGAAGTCCTACGACACGGCGTGGGCGACCACCATGATCGCGCAATATCTGGCGCGCGACGGCTATGTCGTCTCGCTGCAGAACTGCATGAACGAAGAGACGGTCGCCCGCGTCGTCGGCTGGAGCAAGACGCTGGGCTGTATTGCGAGCAGCATCACCGTCAACCTGCCCGAACCGGGGCACATCCACCGCGGCGCCGGGAAGGGCGGGGCGGCCCATACCGTATTCCGGGCCGGCGAGGTGCATGGCCGCATCACCCAACGCGCCAAAGACGTCTGCGAGCTCGTCGGTTACGCCGACAGCGCCATCGTCACGAGCAATCTCTGGGGCGAGCGCTGGTCGAAGCTGGTGGCCAACGTCATGGGTAACGGGCTGTCGGCCTGCACCGGGCTGACCGGCGCCCAGATGCTGGAGAGCGAACCGATTCGCCGCTTCTCTACCCGGCTCGGCAGCGAGGCGATCCGGGTCGGACAGGCGCTTGGCTATCAGCTCGAGGAGATCCTTCATCTGCCGCCGGAGACGATTGCGCGCGCGGGCGAGGGTGACGAGGCGGCGATACGCGCCTGCGACGAGCGGCGGTTGGCGGACGGAAAGCGCGTCTCCAGCGAGCAGCGTCCCTCCATGGGCCAGGACATGCAGAAGGGGCGACGGACCGAGATCGATTTCCTCAACGGCCTTGTTGCGCGCGAAGGCGAGAGAATCGGTCTATCCTGCCGCGCCAATGCGGCACTGACCGAGATCGTCAAGCGGGTGGAGCGAGGCGAACTGAGCCCGGATCCCCGGCACATCACCGAGCTCAGGCTGAATTAGTGTACCGAATCCGAGGCTCGCAAAAGAGCCCGTCGCAAGACGCTACGAACTTCGGATTCGGGACGCCAGGCTGGAGGCGGCTTGCGGCAGTGCAAGGGTGAAGGCTTCGACCAGCTTGCGCGGCCAGCGCGGAGGTTCATTGAGCACCGACAGCTTGCCTTCGAGCAGGGCCGCCCTTTCCCGTGCTGCCATCGCTTCGGTGGTGGTCTTGAGCAGTTCGGCCAGAAGCTTGTTGGTGCGCTCGCACTCGCGCTCGAAATCGGCCCGATGGCCCTTCGCAATAGCCTCCATCTCGATCAACTCGCCCTGCAACGCCTCGATTTTCTGCTTCAGGGCGGGGCCGATCGGCGGTTGCGCCAGACGCGGAACGGGGGAGTGGCTGATTTCGGCAAGATCGACCTGCACCAGCGTCCTGCCGTCGTTAGCGCGCGACCGCGGCAATCGGTGCCGCTTCACCAGCGCCCTTGCCGCCTCCGGCGAGATTTTGAGCCTTTCGCCCAGCTCGGCATAAGTGAGCATTTCGACAGGCAACGAAGTCCACTCCCGCTTGGCCGGGCGGTCACCACCCGAACAGGGACGCTCCGATTCTTGGATTTGACGTTCGCAAGGCGATTGCGGCGGGTGGATAGCGAACGTCAAATCCGCTCCACTAGCGAACGGTATCAGCGGCCGGTTAAGGGCTGGTTTACTATGAGCGGAGGCCCTGAGGTGGCTTTACTGGCGGAAGGGGTGACACCCGATCCTGATTGAAATTGCATGGCTTTTCTGATTTTGGCTCAAGCTACCCACATGCCATGTGCATGCCAGCGCGAGGCAAAACTGTCCTCCGAACCCTGCCAGGCTTGTGATTCCCCGCCTCGGTAAACAAAAAGCGCGAGCCCGATAAAGCCCGCGCCCGCGCGGTCACCGCCTGATTAGGGCGCTGGAACGGTTGTCGAGACAGGAAGTTTTTGAGTCCGCATTTCCTCCCCAGACTATTGTAACCGCGCGCCGTTCAAGCCTGTCTCAGCGCGCGGCCTGCGCCGTATCAGAAAGGAAACGATCGATGATGGCCTTTGCGCGCTCGCCCATCCGCTTAGCGCCCGCAACGGTGAAATGGCCAGCGTCCTGAAACAGCCATAAGCCGTTCTCCACCACCGGACAGTCCTCGTCGCAATAGACATCGACGGGGCGCATTAGTGTAACGTTGGGTTGCCCCCGTAGTGCCACCGCTATTGCATCATCCAGATCACTTTCGTCGGCCAGAGCGTCGCGCCTCGGCACTGGATCGCAAGGCGGCGGGGGCGCGTGCCACAGCGGCCCCGGTAAAATCCTCATTTTGTCGAATTTGCATCCGAGCGGCCTCACCTGTGCCCCGATGACGAGAAAATGGCGACCGGGACGCGCAAGAAAACGGATGGTCGCCAATACGCCGCCGGCCAAGACCTCAGCTCTCGGACGCGCCGCGTCTTTCCCGGCGAATGCGGACAGCTGCCATGCCTGCCCTATCACAACGAACTCGGCCGAAGATACTTTCACTCGGTCCAGTTCGTGGTACGTAGATCAGAACAGTCCTTCGACCGAGGGCCGGCTTGTACCAGGCCGAACAGCATAAGACAGCCGCCTACTGTGGATGTGAATCCTCTGATCCCGCGCTCGATGAGTGGGTCGTTGAGAGCCGCCGCATATTGCTGAACGTATGAGTCGCCAATCAATTCGAGCGAGGGTCGGCCATTGAGATCTCCGAAGGCGCAGTTTGCATAGCCGACCCGAACACAAGGCGACATCCCGAATTCCTGAAGCCTGGTGCGCGCGAATTGTTCGGGGCCAAGACGGCCCACGGCGCCGTCGGCTCTAAAGGTGGCGTTAGTGATTACGACGCCGGCTAGGATTGTTACCGCGAAACCAACGGCCAGCTTCCATCGCACAGGACGAATACGCCGAAGCGGCTGTTCTATCGCAAGAAAGATCGCCGCAGTCAGGGCCGCCATGGCCGCAAGCTGCGCGACTATCCCGATTGACGTCTCAGCGCTCTCTCCGAAGATGAATCGCGCGAAAAAGACCACAGGCCAGTGCACGAGGTAGAGTGAATAAGATGACCGACCAACTGCCAATGCAGCGCCATTGGTCAGAATCCAGGTTGGGATATTCGATGCGATGATTGCGGAAGTTGCAAAGCAGACCGGCAGCGCACCAAGACCGCCGTACTGCTGAAATCGACCGAGAATCAGCAGGCTGCAGGCGAGGATCATATAGCCAACACAAACGCCGCAGATTCTCGCGGCTGGCGAACCGCTGATGCGCCGCTCCAGGGGAATTGCAAGCGCATCGATGCCAAACTCGAATACACGGAATGGCGTCAGAAAGAAAACAGCTTCGGGATCGCGCGCGTGCCAGAAGAAAGCCGCCAACGCCGAGACCAGCCCTATAACAGCGATGCCTGAGAACACGCGCTTTATTCGGCTCAGCAGCACGATAACCAAAGGACAAAAGAGGTAGAACTGCTCCTCCAAAGAAAGTGACCAGAGATGCAGAAGGCCAAGCTGTTCAGAGCTAGGCGCAAAATACTGCTTCGCCTCCCGCCAGTATTGAATATTTGAGATAGACAACAAGCCGTGCGTAGCTTCCTTTGCAAATTGCCGAAGGAACTCTGGCGGCAACCAGAGCCAGCCTACCGCGAAACTCAGACCGGTCACTGCCACCAAAGCCGGCAAGATCCGTCGGGCTCGTCGCGCGTAGAACTCCGCGAAGGAGAACCTCTGCGCTGCGATGTCGCGGCAAATGTGCCCGATGATCAGGTATCCCGAGATAACGAAGAAAATATCGACGCCAGCATAGCCACTCTCAAAGCCCCCGATCCCTAGGTGGAACAACACAATGATTCCGACCGCCAGCGCACGAAGGCCATCAATGTCCGGTCTATATTTGCTTTCCAACGTGGTCACCGTATTTTGGGCTCGCATGAGAAAGCACATTCGGTGGATACACGGCAATACCCGGCTACGAACGGCGGGTTGCGGAGGTAGTCTGGCAACGATAGCCAAACGGCCGCAGAAGATCACCTTCGCCGACATGCGCGCTCAGGGCGTCTGCGGGCTGCTGATCTACTGCGCCGATTATCGTTGCAGTTTGACATGATCGGACCTTCTCCAGCGATGGATGGAGTTTTGGAGTCCTTCAGATGACGACCCGCGCAGCACTAGTTTGGATTATCCTGGAAACAGGATTGGCGTGCACCACGCCGGCGATGGCTCAAACCTACGACCCGAATTATCCGGTCTGCTTGCACGTCTATTCGCCTGGCGATTACATCGACTGCAGCTTTACCTCTATTGCCCAATGCAATGCGACGGCCTCGGGACTGGGCGCGACATGCTACGCTAATCCATATTTCGCGCCACGCGGGCGGCCAGCGCACCGCTGATGACGTTGGCTGACGGCTGCTGCGCGGCTAGGTCGCGACACGCTCAACCAACAGGAGGGCGATCCAGCCCAATCCAGCTAGCCACGCCGCCATTGCAACTCCCACCGTGAGCACCCAAACGCCGACGATCAGCCTTGAAGCGTGCCTATCCGTCATGACTTTACTCCACGGATCCTCGTCGCAAACAAGCGTCACAGCAAAGAACCACAAATCAAACAAGAAAAAGCCAGAAAAACAACACGGTTGAAAAAATTCAAATCTATTGTGCTGAAAAGGTCACACGCGCGGCGGCACTGACGTGCGGCGATTTCACTGGAATAGAACTGCGACGGCAATGATGGGTAACGCTGACTTCGCCCACTTACAGGAACAGCCAAGCCGCTAGCGTTATCCCTGCGGCCACCGTTGCCACGGGCAGAACGCCATCGGCTACCTTCCTCAGCAACTCTCCATCCATTCGGCGCTGTCCAATGAGCCATGTCGATTGAGAGAACAAGACTATCCGCGTTTCGCGTCATCGCAACTAAAGTCGCTCGTTAAACTTGATACCGGGACTAAAGGTTAAATCTGGAACGACCATACCGCGAACCGCAAGCATCCGGCGTTTGATCGCGTAAAGGAAGCATTGCCGTTGCGCTCAGTTACAGCGGCCGCTCGCAATGATTTTGGGGATAGTGCGATGTATTAGGCCGTGAACCTATAAACGCGCCATGCGAACGGCTTGCCAGAGTCCGTGTGCCGCCGATGGCCGAGTATTGTTGCACGGCAACGAAACGACGCGATAGGCCAGATTCAGACGTTTCGACCTCACCAAGCACCAAATCGGTTAGGCGGCTCGCCACGGAGTGAGTCGGGGAAGCCAGCGCGGCACATTGGCGCAATAGCTTTCATACTCGGCTCCGAAGCTTTCGCGGAGCGTCGGCTCCTCATAGGCAATTACGACAATGTGAAAAAAGAGCCAGATCAACGCGCCGTAGCCGAGGAGATGCCAGTCAGCGAATAACACCGCC
>Ga0306920_100008272_pt1 | contig 13800 bp, 9 predicted proteins | sample flu12Cox44000170_FD_204666 | JGI IMG/M metagenome (GOLD analysis project Ga0306920, IMG submission 204666) | Lab enrichment of tropical soil microbial communities from Luquillo Experimental Forest, Puerto Rico - flux4day.12C.oxic.44.000.170 (v2)... | ecosystem: Environmental > Terrestrial >... | reverse complement strand
CTCGACAAATTGTCGAGCATATGGCGACATGCTGTCGAGAAAGCGGCGCTGTCCCTCAGCAAACAAGATATCGAACGCGAGCGTCGATTTGCCGGAGCCGCTTAAGCCGGTGATCACTACAAGCTGCTCCCGCGGAATTTTGATGTCGATGTTTTTGAGATTGTGCTCCCGCGCACCGTGAATTTGGATGGCGCCGTTTGTTCCGGGCAGCACGGGCGCCTCGGGCGGCCCGTTCGGCGCCACGCCGAACGGTTCTTCTGCCGCACGCAACGCAAATTCTGGATCGCAATAGAGGTAGAGCGCCGGTTGCGTCCGAGGCGGGGCGCCTCGGACTGCGGGCGAGGCGCCCGCGCTCCCCAATATATCGCGAAGAAATTTTCCGGTGTGCGAATGCTTAACCCACGCGATCTCCTCCGGCGTTCCAGTAGCGACGACTTCGCCGCCAGCTTCACCAGCTTCCGGGCCGAGATCGATAATCCAGTCGGCGCATTTGATCACTTCAAGATTGTGCTCGATCACCACGATCGAATGCCCACGATCGACCAGCCGCTGAAACAATTGGAGCAGCATTGCGACGTCATCGAAATGCAGTCCCATAGTCGGCTCATCGAAAATGAACAAATTGCCAATCACCTTTCCATTTCGGCGTTGAGCTGCCTGCTCGCGAATCCCTACGGAGTTGGACGTTGAGCTGCTTGCTCGCGAATCCTTTTGGAGTTGGATATTTTCCGTCGCAGTCAGATGTCCAACCAGCTTCAGCCTCTGTGATTCACCGCCGCTGAGCGTGTTGAGCGGTTGACCTAATCGAAGATAACCTAGCCCGACTTCTTCGAGGACTCTCAGTCCGCTGGAGATTTGTGCCCCGGGCTCCTCGCCAATCTGCGCAAAGAATTCAATCGCTTCGCTGACGGTTAACTGGAGAATGTCGTGAATCGACTTGTCATGCAGACGTACTTTCAGGACGTGCAGCTGGAAACGTTTGCCTTCGCACTCAGCGCAGCGCACGAAAAGATCGCTCAGAAATTGCATCTCGATCTTTTCGTAGCCGGTGCCTGAGCAACGCTCGCAGCGCCCGCTGCCGGAGTTAAAAGAAAAGGCACCCGGAGTCAGCCCCTGCGCCATCGCCTCTGGTCGCGCGGCAAACAGTTCGCGGACGCGATCAAACAGGCCGAGATAGAGAATCGGAGTCGACCGCGGAGTGCGCGCCAGCGGCACCTGATCGACCATCACCACATCGGCAATCCGATGCGCCCCGATCACCGATTTACACGCACCCGACTCGCCTGCCGACCCGTAGCTTTGCGAAGGCTGGTGATCTGACGATTGTCCTCTCGCACGCAACAAATTCCTGTAAAACACATCAATGAGCGTGGACTTGCCGGATCCGGAAACGCCGGTCACGCACGTGAACACCCCCACCGGTAGATCGACGTCAATATTTCTGAGGTTGTGCTGTCGCGCGCCAACGAGCTTGATCGATGAGGTCCAATGTCGCCGCGATTTCCGCACCGGAATGGATTTTCGACTCGTTAGATAATCACGAGTGAGCGATTGGGGAGCGCGGGCGCCCTCGCCCGCTGTTTTTGGCGCCCCGCCAAAAAATATCCCAGTATCCCGCGAGGCGCGTGACGCAGTGGGCGAGGCGCCCGCGCTCCCCAGAAAATCTCCAAGCGGCCCATTCCACACCAATTCGCCCCCGTCTTCACCGCGGCCCGGGCCGAGATCGATCAAATTGTCCGCGGCGCGAATGATTTGTTCCTCATGCTCGACTACCAGCAGGGTGTTGCCTTTATCGCGCAAGTTGCGCATCACGCGCACGAGCTGCCCGACATCGCGCGGGTGCAACCCGATGCTCGGTTCGTCCATGACAAACAGCGTGTTCACGAGCGATGCGCCGAGACACGTCGTCAGGTTCACCCGCTGGACTTCACCACCGCTCAACGTGCGCGTCGATCGATCCAGCGTAAGATAACCGACGCCTACCTCGCAGAGATAGTTCAGGCGCGCGCAGATTTCGTCACGCAACATCTGAGCAGTTTTGTTAGGAGCAGGAATCGCGACATTGCGGAGAGAATCGCGTGCGTCGGAAATCGGAAGCGCCTGAAACTCGGGAAGGGACAAAACAATCTCGGATTTCGGATTTCGGATTTCGGACTTAATGGAGATTTTGTAATTGAGCGCGTCCGGCTGATATCGCCCGCCCTTACAGCTGGGACAGGTGATGTAAGCGCGATAGCGGCTGAGCAGGACGCGCACATGCATCTTGTAAGTCTTGCTCTCAAGCCAGCGAAAAAAGCCGCGGACGCCGTACCACCGATGGTGTTCGTAGTCTTCCTCGGTGTAATCGCCCGATCGCCTTTCGCCATCGATCACAAAATCCTGGTCGGCCTTAGGCAATTCATCAAAGGGCACATTGGTGTCGATATCCTTGCGCGCACACGCTCGAAGCAAATCCTTCTGCGATTCACCAAATTCGGCGCCGCGAAAAACGCGCACCACGCCTTGTTCGATAGTCAGTGTTCGATCTGGAATCGCCTTGTTTAGATCGATTGAAATGGTGCGGCCGAAGCCGCGACATTCCGGACATGCGCCGAGCGGATTATTAAAGCTCAAAAGCCCGGGTGTTGGCGGGCGAATGTCCAGGTCACAATAGGCGCAGTGCCAGCCGATTGAGAAGGGAAATTCGCGATTTGTGATCGGTGATTCCTGACCAGTTGAGTGTTGAGCGTTTTCCGAAATCGCGATGACGTTGATCTTGCCTTTCCCAAAACGCAGCGCCGTTTCGATTGCCTCAGCGATTCGCGCACGGTCTTCCTCACCGATCGCGATGCGATCCTGAATCACCTGTACGCGCGCACCGAGGCGTTTAATTTTCGGATCAACATCCACTCGGACCACTTCGTTGTCGATCCAAACACGCAGGTACCCCTGCTGCTGGAGAAAATCGAAAAATGCCCGCGGCGCGGTCTTTGGCGGAACGGCAACCCAAAACGTAACGAGAACAACGTTCTCGTCATTCCGACCGGAGCGCAGCGAAGGGGAGGAATCCCGTGGAATCACCGATCGGTTTCGCAACGGGGTTTCTCGACTTCGCTGGAAATGACAGATGACCTGGTCGGTAATCGACTGGGCGGTCTCGGGGCGGATTTCGCGACCACAATTCGGGCAGAAAGCTTTCGCGACATGCGGCCAGAGCAATCTTAAATAATCGTTGATCTCCGTCATTGTGCCGACAGTCGAACGGGAGCTCTTGACGGGGTTGGCCTGTTCGATGGCGATCGCCGGGGGAATGCCGCTAATGTCGTCCACGCGCGGTTTGTCCATGCGGTCGAGGAACTGCCGCATGTAGGGGCTGAACGTCTCGACGTAACGACGCTGGCCTTCGGCGTAAATGGTCTCGAACGCGAGACTCGATTTCCCGCTGCCACTGGGGCCGGTGACGACTGTCAGCTTTCCAAGCGGAAGATCGAGATCGATACCTTCAAGGTTGTTTTGGCGCGCTCCGCGAATTTCTACGCAATCATGCCGCGCTGACGCGGCAACGCCTTGTCTTATCCCGATCTTCGAACCCACTGGAAATATTCGCTGCCAGTCAAGCGGTGCGCAAATTGTGTAGCCGTTTCGCTGTACGAAGCGCTTTGGCGTGGACAGCACGCGCGCGCTGCGTCGCCCCCAAGGGCGACAGCTACAGTCACGCGTATTCTTTAAAGCGCGCGGCGAGACTTTTCTGTTGCTCCAGCAATTGCTTCGGCACGACGACGCCTAACGAGTCGAAGAACTCCTTGTGCGCAGCGATCTCTTTTTGCCATTCCTCATGATCGATGCAGAGAAGTTCGGCAACGGATTTATGATCGACATCCAGTTCGGCCAAGTCGAGATCGTGCAGCCCGGGCAACCAGCCGATGGGCGATTTCAGCGCGCCGCCGCTGCCTTCGCAGCGATCGATGATCCATTTGAGCACCCGCATGTTTTCGCCGAATCCTGGCCACAGGAATTTTCCATCCGCCCCTTTGCGAAACCAGTTCACGTTAAAAATGAGCGGCGGATTCGTCAGGCGTCTTCCAATGTCGAACCAGTGCTGGAAGTAATCGCCGATGTTATAGCCGCAGAACGGTAGCATCGCCATCGGATCGCGGCGCACCTTTCCGACTGCGCCGGTAGCGGCAGCGGTCGTTTCAGAAGCCATCGTCGCGCCGAGGTAAACGCCGTGCGCCCAATCGAACGCCTGATATACAAGCGGCACTGTATCGCTGCGGCGTCCGCCGAAAATGATCGCGCTGATCCGCACGCCTTCGCCTCTCTCGACATCTGGATCGAGCGCCGGGTTGTTGCGCATCGGCGTGGTGAATCGGCTGTTCGGATGCGCGGCTTTTCCCTTTGAGGCCGGCGTCCAATCGTTTCCGCGCCAATCAACCGCATGCGCGGGCGGTGAGCCGTCTTTACCTTCCCACCATACGTCCCCCTCATCGGTGAAGGCCACGTTTGTATAAATTGTGTCGTGTCCGATTGATCTCATGGCGTTTGGATTTGATTTGTAGCTCGTGCCAGGGACGACGCCGAAATAACCGTTTTCAGGATTAACCGCGTACAGCCGCCCGTCTCGAATTTGCATCCACCCTATGTCGTCACCGACCGTCGTCACTTTCCAGCCTTTGAAATGCGCGCGGGGAATGAGCATGGCGAAATTGGTCTTACCGCACGCGCTCGGGAAGGCGGCGGCCACATAATGTTTGCGGCCTTCCGGCGACTCGACACCGAGGATCAACGTATGCTCGGCCATCCAGCCTTGGTTGCGCGCCAGATATGAACCGATACGTAAAGCGAGACATTTTTTGCTTAGCAAAACGTTCCCGCCGTAACCAGAGCCGACGGAGATGATCGCGTTGTCCTGCGGAAAATGACAGACGAAGCGACGCTCAGGGTTCACATCCAACAGCGAATGTACGCCACGGTTCCATTCCGCATTACGATCGTTGCCGAGCCGTTTGACCGCGACCTCGCCCATACGCGTCATGATTCGCATGTTGAGCACAACGTATTTTGAATCGGTGATCTCGAAGCCGACTTTGGTCAGGGGTGAATCCGGCGGACCCATGATGTAGGGGATCACAAACAGGGTGCGCCCGCGCATCGCGCCTTTCAAAAGACCGCGAAGTTTCGTGTACGTTTCTCCCGGCTCAGACCAATTGTTGGTCGGACCGGCTTCTTCTTTCGTCGGTGTGCAGACAAACGTAAATTGCTCGACCCGGGCAACATCATTCGGATCGGAGCGATGCAAATACGCGCGCGGAACCTTCTTCTGGTTTAGCTCGATCAGAACATTTTGCTTGAGCGATTCAGCGATCAAGAACTCGTTTTCCCGTTCCGAGCCATTGCACCAGAAAATATTTTCAGGTTGTGTAAGAGCAGCGATTTCATCCACCCAATCCAGCACGGCTTGATTGGCCGGCTTTGCGGCACCGATCCCATTCGGCGGGAATATGGCTGGCGCGACATTTTTCATAGGCGAAAACATCCAGTTTAACCACGAATGGACACGAATAAACACGAATGTAATTCCGGAGAACCGCGAATGACGCGGACGGCGACGGATCAGGCAGAAATTGCCAGAACACTCAAGCAAAGTACCGCGGCGCAAGCGGCTCAAGCTCTATCATTCGAGTCGATTTGTGTTTATTCGCGGTTTGACTCGTCGTTTCACTTGCGCAAGCACAGTGCGCAGCATTAATTGAAAGCATGTTCGGGGTCACCACCTCCGATGATTATCGGCCGGTTGCGTGGATGGGTCGCTATCCAGTCGATGTGACCACGATGCTCGTAGGTTTGCACGTCGCCACTGCGATTCTCACAGCGATTCTCTTCGCATTTGGTGGAGGTGCCATCCTGGTATATTTACAATTCGATAGCGCGGCAATCTGGTCTGGCGGACAACTTTGGCGGCTTTTTACTTACGCGTTCGTTCATGCGCCTACACCAATAGATCTTCTTTGGTTGGCAGTAGAAATGTACATGCTGTTCATGTTTGGCCGCGAAGTCGAACGCTTTCTTGGACGACGCGCGTTCATCGCACTGTATCTAGTTTTACTGCTTCTACCCGCGGTGGTTTTAACCCTGTTGAGCTTTTGGACACCGACGACGTTTGGTACATCGACAGCGCTTCACTTCGCCCTGTTTGTAGCCTTTGCGACCATCTATCCGAACGTCCAGCTTTTCATGCGTATTGCAGCGAAGTGGGTCGCACTAATATTTATCGCAATCGGAACGCTCAGCGCACTTGCCGCACATCACTGGCAAACGCTCGTCGTGCTCTGGACAAGCGTTGGCGCGGCGTTTCTTTTCATCGAGTGGAGTGGCGCTGGGCCGGAGTTTGCCTGGTGGAGTGCTTTGAAAACGCGTTTCGAGCCGAAGCCGAAGTATCGGGTTCTACCAAAAACGCGACCGACACGTCCTGCGGAGTCGGACGATGTTTATGCGTCAATCGATCCAATTCTTGATAAGATTTCAAAATTCGGGATTGGAAGTTTAACGGCGAGCGAGCGCCGGCAATTGAATCGCGAGCGCGAGCGGCTGTTAAAGAAGGCGGAATGATTTTGTAGCGGCAGCCGTGGCGCCTGCTGTGTGTCTGGAATCGCAGGCGGCACGCCTGCCTCTACAGTCTTTGGCTTAACTGAGCCGAGCCTCGATGATCTCGCACAAAACGTGGAGCAAAAGCTGGTGCGCTTCCTGAATCCGCGCAGTTGAATCACTCGCGACTAAAAGATCGACGTCGGCAATTCCAATGGTCGGTCCGCCATCACGACCGAGAAAGGCGATCGTTTTCAACTTGCGCGCTTTCGCTTCCTGCAGCGCGCGCACGACATTTTTCGATTTGCCCGAAGTGGTCAGGCAAATGAGCACATCTTCCGGTTGACCAAACGCAGCCACCTGGCGTGCGAAAATTTCATCGAACCCATAATCATTCGCAGCCGCGGTGAGAAGTCCGCCATCGCTCGCGAGGCAAATCGCCGGATGCGCGCGGCGGTCCCTGGCGAAACGCACCACGAGCTCGGTCGCAAAATGCGCCGCATCGGCCGCGCTTCCACCATTCCCGCACACGAGCAATTTGTTTCCGGCGCGCAAACATTGCTCGATCAGATCGGTCGCCTTTTCGACCTGCGCCTTAAGATCGGCAAGCGACTGCAGAGTCTTGGTTGCGGCGGCAATCGCTTTGTGGAGTTGAGGAGCATCAGACATAGTTTCGGCGCCTGCTTGGAATGAATGGCCGTTGATACCGCTTTTCAGCGCCTGAAGCAAAACGAATGATCGCGGCCTGCAAATACGTAGCCAAAGCCGCTGCTGGATTTTGCTCTTGTCTAACGTTTCGCAAATCGATAGATGGTGCGCGATAGAGGGTTCGAACCTCTGACCCCTACCGTGTCAAGGTAGTGCTCTACCACTGAGCTAACCGCGCATGAATCAGAAGTGATAAGTGATCGGTGATCAGTGATCAGTCAAGACCACCTTATCAAGAGCGCGCGGACAACCTGGCGCGGCTTACTTGTGTATTTGCGTCAGATGGCCCTAACCACGGGACTGTGGCCGTCCATTACCGATGTAAAACGCACCTTAGCACTGACATGCAGCAGTGGCGTGGCTACACGATGTTGCGCTACTCATCACTGGACAAATCGAGGCGTCGCGACGACTGTTCGCTTCCCGTGAGCGCACTATTTTTCAAGCGATTTCTAAAGCGTCCATTTCAGATCGCCTCGATTGTCCCAAGCTCGAAAGCGCTGGTGGAACGTGTTGCTAATAAGATCGATTTCAGCCAACGACGGATTATCGCCGAGTACGGTCCGGGTGAAGGCGTGCATTCTCGCGAGATCGCCCGACGCATGACCGCGGATTCGCATTTGCTGCTGTTTGAGCTCGATGGCGCGTTCGCGCGCGATTTGGCGCGGCAATTCGCAGACGATCCGCGCGTACATGTCATTCATGGCGATGCTGCCACGTTACCCAATGAACTCAGGCGGCGCGGGTTCCGCGAGTGTGATTACATCCTTTCGGGTATTCCATTCAGCATTCTCCAGATCGAGAAGAAACGGGCGCTCCTTCAGAAAACTCACGACGCTCTCAGACCGAACGGCGCTTTCATCATTTACCAGGTAACCAACGAATTGAAGCAGCACGCGACGCTTTTCGAGCATGGCGAATCGGAATATTTCCTGCAAAACATCCCGCCGATGTTCATCACGGTTTTTCACAAAACGCCATCGCCACATCGCCGCGGACGACGCACCGCGAAGCCGAAAAGTGTGTCTGGACTGGTTGGCGTTGGAACAGACGGTTCAGCATGACAGACAGGCCGGCGCGCATCGAAAAAGATTCGATGGGCGAGATGTCGCTCCCGGCGGATGCGCTGCATGGCGCATCCACGCACCGCGCAGTGCTTAATTTTCCGGTAAGTGGTTATCGCTTTTCACGGCCGTTTATTCGCGCTTTAGGTTTGATCAAGGGCGCAGCTGCCCAGACGAATCATGATCTGGGATTGCTCGACGCCGAGCGCGCGGCGTTGATCTCGCAGGCAGCCGAAGAAGTCGCAGAAGGAAAACTCGACGACCATTTCCCGCTCGACATTTTTCAGACCGGCTCGGGCACAAGCACGAACACAAACGCGAACGAAGTAATCGCAAACAGGTCCGCGCAGCTTGCCGGCAAACCAATCGGGTCGCGCGAGCACGTTCACCCGAACGATCACGTCAACATGGGACAATCGAGCAACGACGTGATTCCCTCGGCGATACACATCAGCGCGGCTGAAGAGTTAAAGAATCGTCTGATCCCGGCGCTGGAAAAATTGCACGGCGCTCTCGAAGCCGAGGCGAAAGAATTCTGGAACATCATCAAGATCGGGCGGACACATTTAATGGATGCGACCCCGATCCGGCTCGGCCAGGAATTTTCCGGGTACGCCCAGCAAGTTGCTTACGCGAAGGCGCGCGCCGAAAAATCGATCGAAGCTTTGCGTGAACTGGCGCTCGGCGGGACGGCTGTCGGCACAGGTTTGAATCGGCATGTCGATCTTCCGAAGAAAATACTGCGGCATCTCGAACAACGCACCGGCATCGCGTTTTACGAGGCAAAAAATCATTTCGAAGCCCAGGGCGGAAAGGATGCAGTTGTCGAAGCGAGCGGTCACCTGAAGACGATTGCTGTGAGTCTGTTTAAGATCGCGAACGACATTCGCTGGCTTAGCAGCGGGCCGCGCTGCGGGATCGGCGAGATCCGGCTTCCCGCTACGCAACCTGGCAGCTCCATCATGCCAGGCAAAGTGAATCCCGTGATGTGCGAATCGATGATGATGGTATGTGCGCAGGTGATTGGCAACGACACGACCATCACCTGGGCAGGCGCAAACGGGAATTTCGAGCTCAATGTGATGATGCCGGTAATGGCACACAACCTTCTCGAATCGATTCGATTGCTGGCGAACGTCGTCGACGTTTTCTGCGAGAAATGCGTCCGCGGCATCGTGGCAAATGAAGAGCGCTGCCGCGAATTGGTGGAGCTTTCAATGGCAATGGTGACCAGTCTCGCGCCAAAGATTGGGTACGATCGAGCCGCTGAAATTGCAAAGGAAAGCGCGAAAACCGGGCGAACCGTTCGCGAAATTGCTCGGGAGAAAAGGATTTTGCCGGAGAAAGAACTCGAGCGCGCGCTTGATCCGATCAAAATGACCGAGCCGGGCGGGACGGGCGAGAGCTGATGGAGTAGTGGAGTGTTGGGCATCGGGCTTTCATTGAAATGGTCGCAATGACCAAGCACCGATGAGGAAACGAGCAGAGTTCGGGCTTCGTCATTCGTCATTGATTCGGATTTTGTCATTCGGATTTCGTCATTAGGCTTTCCCATGGTTGCGAAACTCGAAGGGCCGCAGTTTTCAGGTGGCGCAAACATTGCGATAAAATGTCCCAGCCACGCGTACGAGCAGACGCTTGCTTTTTATCGGGACACGCTCGGTCTGCCTTTGATCGAGGAAGAAAAGGACGGCTGCATTTTCCAGTTCGGCCCGAGCCGGCTTTGGATCGACAGCGTCCCAAACCTAAGTCATCCGGATATCTGGCTGGAACTGGAAACCAACGACACCGAAGCGGCCGCCGCATTCCTGAAAGTGCACGGCGTGACGCGGCGCGACGAGGTCGAGCAACTGAGCGAGGATTTCAACGGCTTCTTTGTCTCCGCGCCAAATGGCGTGATCCATCTCGTCGTCGGTCCCGAAGAGGCATAACCGCAGCTCATCCGCGCCACCGTCCCACCCACGTGCTCCAGCCGTAAAACCCCAGCGGTTTCAGGCAACCTGCCTCGACTAAAGCATCAACGTCAGCGCGGCTCGGAGTGATTTTTTTGTTTGAATCGGCTCCATAATAATCGTCGATGACCATCCAACAATCGTCGGCGAATCTGTCGCGGTAACACTCGATGTCGCGACGTTTGGCGGCATCGGCGTCGAGGATCAAAAGCCCAATTTTGTCCGGGCCCAGCGTTCCATGGACTGCACTGATGGTTGCTGCATCAAACGAACGACCCTTAATGAGGCTAACTATTTTCGAAACGCGCTGCCGGGCGAGATTTCGTTCCAAATCGCGCAGGATATTGCGCGTGCCAAGCCGCTTGTGTTTTACGCTCCCGCCAGGTTCGATCGCAATCAGCTTTTTGTGGTCACCCGCGTCACGCACCCCGAACGCCGCGGCAATGGTGGCGCCGCCAAGGAATGCGCCGATTTCGAGAATATTTCCGGAGCAAATTTTTGCGAAGTGATAAATGAGAATCAGCACGTCCAGATGCAACATGGAATATTTGTCGCGAATTTTTAACAACTCCGAATGAATGAGCTCCTGTCGATACTGCATTAGGGTATGCATTAGATTAAGGCAATCGTCGTAGCCACGCGCGTGCTTGCCATGCCGGAGCTCTGCGGAAACGGGCGGCGGGTCGGCCTTGAATGCTCTTTCTACCGGGGCTGGACAGGCTACCGGGCTGGCGCTACAGCGCGTGGGACAATGTTGGCCCAGCATGACGAGATCGCGCTGCACGCCATCGAGTTGCGCGACACCCGGCAAAAATGCCCAGCGCTCGAAACCGAGACGCTCAAATAATTTCAAACTCGGCTCGTTGTGCCCGAAGATTAGGCCCACTAGCGCTGTGATTCCCAGCGATGGTGCGCGGGTGATCGCGTGTTGCAACAATCGCTGCCCCACACTGCGGCCCCGGAAATTCTCATCGACGTAAACGCTGATCTCCGCTGTCCCGCGATAGGCACCGCGCGGGAGGAATCTCTTAAAATCAAGCCAGCCAATAACGCGACCATCTGACTCGGCGACCCACAACGGATATTGCTCTGGCGAATGTTCCCGGAACCACGGCAAACGCGCATCGACCGTAGTCGGCTCGAGCTCCGCTGTCACCATGCGCGTCGGCACAGTGGCGTTGTAAATCTGGATAATCGCCGGCAGGTCGGCTTCCACAGCATTCCGGATGATCAGATTCACGGTTTCCGTTTCTTGTGCGGACTTCGGGTTGCTGCGGGTGAACTCGTCGGGGTCAGCGTCGAACCAGCCGGCGTGGTCGCTGCTGGACTTGTGACGGGAAATGCAAACGTCGGCGACGGCAAAGCAGATCCTGCCGGCGACGCCGTTGATGGCGTCCCACTCGGAGACGGCGAAGGACTTGGCGTTGGGCTGGGAATCGGCGAAGGGGGGATGATATCTTTCCAGTGATACAGCGGTACGGTTGCGCCGCCGATCTCTTTAACCAATGCTTCGCAACGGGCCTGAAGTTTTTCAAGATCCGGCGGACCAACTGACTTTTCTGCCGTTCCGGGAAACATGATGTACGTCACCTTGAGATCGCTGACGGGCCGATTGTAAGGAGTCGAAAGTGTATTGATCTGTTTCGCGATGCGCAGTGACGCCTCGCCGGTTTTGTCGTTCGGTCCGACGTCGCCGACGATGGCCGGATAAATCGAATCTCCGAAAACGACTAGCGCATAATCTCCGGGCTTAACAGGGTCACCACCGTGGGTAAAGGCGCCGGGCACCACGATAAAAGGGTCGGTGGCACCGATTAGAAAGCTATACTTTTTCAGCGTCGCGACTTCGGCACGCAATTCTGCGACTGCATTGCCCAACTCGCGTTTGCGTGCAGGAGTGATAGTTGCAAGCGCGTATTCATCTTCTGCGCGTTTCAATCGCTCTTCGGTCGCCGCCAGATATGGATTTGGGGCGGCCGTTTTCTTTGGCCAACGATAACTCGTGGACGGCTTGAAATTGGCCGGCGCACCAGTGCCAACGGGCATTCGATCCGCATCGGACCCGTCAGCATCCACATCCATGTCCGCCTGGAGCAGGAGCGCTTTTCGATGCGTCTGGGGATGCTGCATTTGCAGGACAGTTTGGCAGTCGAAAAAGTTGTGCCGTGACAGAAGCAGATCGAGGCGGGCGAGATTTTGGCGTAGCATTCTAACTTTTGAATCGTAAAGCTGAGCGTAAAGCGGCGAAACCGGGTCAGCTGGCAACATCGACGCCAGACCCGGCAATAACGCCGGTAAATGCGGATTGATTTTCGCCAGTTCCTCGATTGTCTTGTTCGCCGAAGGCACGCGAGCCTGCAGTCTTAGATCGAGCGCGTAACTGTCCGGCTGGGTGCGCTCCGTCGCGGCATCGGCCCCCGCAATCGTCTCGACCGTGGAGTGGAGTGTGATCCCGTTGAACAGCTTGCCCGTGTCCAATTTTCCACTAATCACCGGCGGTCGGGTCGGCGTCGGTTCCGGTGTTGGTCTCGCAGGTATTTCAACAGGCGCTACGCGTTGCAGTCGCTCGAGCGAAATCCACCGGTAAACAATAGCGGCGAAAAGGGCGACGAATATGACCAGCACAAGCCGCCGCCACGTCCGAAGGCGAATTCTTACCACGCGATTACTTTTTTACCCAGGCGACGATGACCGCAATGATTCCAATCGCGCTTAGGATCGACATCATCCCCGCGGGCATGATTCTTCCGGTCCGCAGGAATTTCGGAATAAATTGCGCAGCGAGCAAAAGCGAGACAATAAGCGCAGTTGCCAACCCAATCGTGCGATGTTCGGGCAACAGAAACGCGGCTACGAGCAATAACACCCCGGTAATTGAGCCGGCAACGATCGACGCCACGCTACCTGCCTTTAAGTAGCCGACAATTCCGCCAACGATTGTCAAAGCGCCGAAAACAATAAAATAAATTCTTGCTGCTTCCATCGGTACGCGGCTGGGCATTGGTAAGCCAACAGCTCGTCTGTGTCCAGTCGCTCCTGTAGCAGGGATCGCTGATCCCGGTTGGCGACCCGCATCCGAGCATCCAATGGCCGGGATCACCGATTCCGGCTACACTGCGGGCATACTTGCGTCATTATAGAATTCGATCTGCCGGCCCCCGAGTCGACGTATTACTCGCCACCCGTGACTCTTTGCAAATTCGCTGAGCTCTGAGTCGGACATTTCTCGAAAAACTCGCAGCTCTGCGGGTTGCGTGACGACGTACTCAGCTACGCGCGACAGTACTTTCGCGATTTTTTCGGCGAGAGCTGGGAGATCTGGGGGCATGGCGGTCCAGGGTCAACGATTCATCGCGCGCCTTGTTTTTGGGAATTCTTCTCCGCCGGCAAGGGCGGCGGGCGCTTCGTTTTTCGATTTAAGGTAGGTCCCAGAACGCGATGCGCTTTGCGGCTCGGCGAAGGTCCATGTGCGCTTGGCTTTTCCATATTGCTTAAGTCGTTGTACAGGCGTT
>Ga0306920_100008271_pt1 | contig 13801 bp, 12 predicted proteins | sample flu12Cox44000170_FD_204666 | JGI IMG/M metagenome (GOLD analysis project Ga0306920, IMG submission 204666) | Lab enrichment of tropical soil microbial communities from Luquillo Experimental Forest, Puerto Rico - flux4day.12C.oxic.44.000.170 (v2)... | ecosystem: Environmental > Terrestrial >... | reverse complement strand
TTCGCCGCGATGTGGGCCGGCGGGCTGGTCGGCCTGGTGGTCGTGTTGCGGCAGCGCTTCCACCTGGCGGCCGGATCGCAGCAGGCGGCCCACGCCCTCGAGGCGTCTCGGGGAACCGGCGCCACTGCGATGACGGGCGCCAGCGCTGTGGGCGCAGCGGCCGGCTCGATCCCGCCGCCCCACGGGGGCGTCGCGCTGCTGGAGCGTTCGCCCGACGACGGCGGCGACTCGGCCCAGGACGCCAGCGACCCCTCCCGTCTGTCCTCGACGATCGCCGTCGTCGCGCGCTTCTCGACCATGGCGGCCATCTCCTTCGCTTGCATCGTGGTCGCTGGCTTCTGCCTCGCCATCGCGGAGGTCGGATCGCTTGCCAACCTCTTCGGCACTGGATACGGCCAGCTCTTACTCGTCAAGCTCGCCGCCGTCGGCCTTCTCCTGTTCGTTGCCGGCTACAACAAGTTCCTCCTCCTTCCGTGGCTGTTCCACACTTCCGCCCGCGGCACACCCGACGCCATCGCCCGCGGCTGGAGCCGCCTCCGGGCCACTGTGTGGTGGGAGGCCGTCGGCATGGTGGCCGTCCTCGGCCTCACGAGCATCCTCGCCAACGGCACGCCGAGCAACGGTGCCTCGCTACCGCCGCCGGTGCCCTTCACCCAGAGCCAGCCCTTCGAGGGCGGCCACATTTCGCTGCACATCACGCCGAACCAGGCGCTGGTGAACGACTGGACAGTGCAGTTCACCGGTCCCGGCGGCCAGCCGACCGACGCGGCCGAGAGCGTCTCCCTCTACCTCGTCGAGCCCCAACAGAACATCGGGCCGATCGAGACGGACATGCACAAGGCCGGGGTCGGCCGCTTCGTGCTCGCCAACAGCCCGAACCCACCGGTCGTGGGCCACTGGCAGGTCGTCCTACAGATCCAAGTCTCGGAGTTCAGTCAGCCCGAGGTGAGCTTCAGCGACACGGTGCAGTAGGCAGGGGAGGATGAGTCTCGTGGAGAGAATGGCGAACGCGGCGCGCGCCCAGGGCCGGCGCTGCGGAGCGGCCGCGGCCGGCGCGCTGGTGGTGCTCGTCGTGTGGTCCGGCGTGGCCGCAGGGCACGTGACGGTGAGCCCGGAGTCGCTCCCGCAGGGCACGAGCGACGCCATCCTCACCTTCCGGGTGCCCAACGAGTCCGCCACGGCGACGGTCACCGGGCTGCGAATCCAGTTCCCCGTCGACCACCCGATCATCGTCGTCAACCCCGAGTCCGGGTCGGGCTGGCAGGTGAACGTGGTCCACTCCACGCTGCCCAAGCCCATCACCACCGACGACGGCACCTTCACCTCCATCACCTCGGAGATCGACTGGAGCGGCAACACCATCCCGGTCGGCCAGTTCGGCGCATTCAACGTCCTGGCCCAGGGCATCCCGACGGGGACGTCTCAGCTCGTCTTCAAGGCGATCCAGAGCTACAGCGACGGCAGCACCGTGTCCTGGATCCAAGTCCCGACCAAGGCCGTCCCCGACCCCCCGCACCCGGCGCCGACGCTGACCTTGACCGCGGCCGGCTCGTCCGCCTCCGACACGACGACCACTGCAGGCGCGGCCAGCGCTCCCGCCACCACGACCTCCACCTCGAGCTCCAATGCCCTCGGGATCACCGCGCTGATCCTGGCCGGCTTGGCGCTCGTCGTCGCGGTCCTGGCCGTCTGGCTCGGCCGGCCCCGCTTGGATGCGCCGGACTCGGCGGAGGGCGGCCCACCCGAGCGAGCCACACCCGACTTGGTCGATGATGGTGACCATGTCGGTGATCGTGCATGACCTGAGCCCCGACGCCTTGCGCGCCATGACGCAAGTGGACCTGGCGCGGGTGACCGAGCGGCCGGGCAGCCCGATCGGCGAGCACGCGTTCGGTGACTGCCGTTTCGGTGTCGGCTCTTTCGTCGGGTGCCCGCACTGGGAGCGTCACAACGGCGGCGACGAGCTCCTCTTCGTCCTCGCCGGCACGTCGAATCTGTCGATCCTGGAGGATGGCGATGTGCACACCCAGGCGGTCGGCGCCGGATCGCTGGTTGTTGTGCCGCAGAGCCACTGGCACAGCAACGACGCGCCCGACGGGGTCACCATGCTCTACGTCACCCCGCGGGACGGCAACGAGCACTCGTCCACCCGGCCGGACCGACAAGCATGAAGACCCGGAGTCCGGGGTAGGCATCCTGCGATGACCACCCTTTCCGACCGACCGAACACCGCCCTGCTCGTCGTCGACGTGCAGAACGGCGTGGTCGCCGACGCCCACGAACGCGATGCCGTTGTGACGAACATCGCGGGCCTGGTCGAGAAGGCACGCCAGCAGGACGTGCTCGTCGTCTGGATCCAACATTCCGACGAGGGCTTGTCGAGGGGGAGCGACGAGTGGCGCATCGTGGCGGAGCTCGTACCCGGGGCCGGCGAGCCGCTGGTCGAGAAGCACTACGGCGACTCCTTCGAGGACACGACGCTCGAGTCCGTCCTGGCCGACGGAGCTGTCGGGCGGCTGGTCGTGACCGGCGCCGAGACTGACGCGTGCGTCCGCTCCACGCTGCACGGCGCGTTCGTCCGCGGTTACGACACCACCCTGGTGAAAGACGCGCACACGACTTCGGACCAGTCGCCCTGGGGTGCGCCGCCACCAGACCAGGTCATCGCCCACACCAACCTGTACTGGACGTCCCAGAGCGCGCCCGGGCGGACGGCGGGCACGGTCGAGAGCGCCGACGTCGACTTCCTCGCACGAACCTGATCACCTCGGGACCCCTGCCCCGGGGGGAAGAGGCAGGGGTCCGAGGCGCGCGGGACGATGTTTGGGTGAGTTCGGGCCGTCAATGGCTGAAATGCACGTCCGCCGACCCGCATCCCACGCCTTGCACCCAGGCATTCTGTGTGCCCGGGACGTCGGGAGCGATGTCGGTGGTCGAGACGATCATGTTGGCGGTGAACGACTCGGTGTTGCCGTCGCCGGCTCGATAGAAGTCAGCCCGTAGCGCAACCGTGTCGCCCCTCGTGGTCGCCGTCTTGACGCCCGCGGGGTCGGTCGCGCTGCACTTGAACGGCGTGCTGCGAAGGAGCGATGCGGTGTCCCATCGGACACCCTGGCCTGCCATGCATCCGGCGAGCGGGCCCGCGCTCACGGTCGAGGTGCATCCGAAGCCACCGCCCAAGTGGCCGAAGCCAGATGTGGCGTTGAAGGCACCGCCTCCGGTCAGGAAGACCGCGCCCGAGCCGCCGGAGATGTCGGGCGCAGTGAAGCCGACGCCGGTGTTGCCGCCGGCCGCTGCGGACACAGGGGACGACACGAAGACGACCGCGAGGCCCGCGATGGCGGCGACGGCGGACAGCGCAGACCAGCGCCTGCCGGCTTGCGTCACACGTCCTCGATGGGCGTGTTGGTTGATGTGCATCAGAGGCATCCTCTCGTTCTTGGGTCTACGTCGTTGTCGGGTGGTCTACGAGAGAGGACAACGATCGGATCAACTCGTGTGCGACTTCGCTTTCGTCAGCGTCCTCATCAACGTTCTCGTCAGCACCGAGCAGCGAGCGAACCTTTCTCAGGCTCGATCGAATGCGGCTCTTCGCCGTCCCGAGTGGGATCGACTCGGCCTCGCTGATCTCGCGCGCGCTGAGTCCGTAGAAGGCCGCGAGAAGAAGGGCTCGTCGCTGCTCGTCGGGCAGCAGCCGTAGCGCGTCGCGCACGCGCCCGGTCTCGTCGAAGACGGTCGCCGCGTCTGAGGGCTCCGCTCGGTGCTCAGGCAGGTCCAAGAAGAGCGCGGCGGTCGGGTCTGCCGGCACGGCCTTCTTCTTCCGCAGTGCGTCGATGGCCAGGTTCCTGGTGATCGTGAGCAGCCAGCTCGAGACCGAACCACGCCCGGCTTCGAAGGAGCCGGCGTTCCGCCACGCCCGGATGAGTGCCTCCTGTGCGATGTCCTCCGCCTGGGTCGAGTCCCCCAACACGCTCCGGGCCAGTCCGTAGACGCGCCTCTGGTATCGCTCCACGAAGACGCGCGACGCCTCCGGGTCCCCTCGTCCGAACCCAAGCAGAAGTGCATGGTCAGAGTGGGTGTCGTTAGGCGGGACACACCGCAAACTGGTGGGGGGCATGGCAGGTCTCTATTCCAGACACCGAGTATCGTTACGCTCTGTACTATAAGGGGTGCGAAACCATTACGCAAGGTCCTGTAACATAATTAAGACCAGAAAGCGACGAAGACTCGATCGAAAGCGAGGACGATGGCGGAGACCGACGACCGGGGGCGAAGTGACGACGAAAGCGGTGTCGAGGGGCATCGACGCCCTGGGAGACCACGTGATCCCGGCTACGACCAGGCCATCCTCGACGCCACGCTCGAGATCCTCAACATCAAGGGCTACGCCGGGCTGTCCATCGACGGTGTGGCGGCGAAGACCGGCGTGGGCCGGCCGACGATCTATCGCCGCTGGCCCTCCAAGGCGGCGCTGGTCATCGCCGCCCTCAAACAGTCCTCGCTGCTGACGCCTGCGCACGACACGGGCGCACTGCGCGACGACCTCCTCGCCTTCCAGAGGGATCAAGTTCGGATGATGAACCTCCCCGCGTCCCGTCGGATCACCGCTGGCCTGGTCGCCGATCTCGTGTCCGACCCGGAGCTGGCGGAGACGTATCTGGGTGACTACGTCGGGCAGCGCCAGGCCGCCGTGCGCGTGGCGCTCCAACGTGGCATCGAGCGCGGCGAACTCAGGCCGGATGCCGATCTGGATCTCATCTACGACTATTTGATGGGTCCGCTGTTCATGCGCTCAGTCGTACGGGGCGAGATGCTCGAGCCCGACATGGCAGAACGGACTGTCGACCTCGTCCTCTCCGCGTTCGGGAGCACCGCGTAGGGCACGCAACGGCGAGGGAGGACATGACCGCACACAGGGCCCGAGCGCTCGCACCCTCGTCCGAACAGGGTCGAGCGCCCGGTCAGGCCGATGGGTTTGGCGGCGTCATGGGCCCACCTCGATGCCCAGGTATCGCTCGAAGACGTCTTCTCCCCGGAGCTCGGACGCCGGCCCGGAGAACACGATCTGGCCGCGGTTCATGAGATACACCGTGTCCGCGAGGTCGAGTGCACGCGTGATGTACTGCTCGACGATCAGCAGGGACGCGCCGCCCGCGTGGATCCGCTTCAACGCCTCGAAGACCTGGTCGACGAGCAACGGCGACAGCCCGAGGGACGCCTCGTCGACGACGACGAGCTTGGGCTGTGAGACGTACGTCCGCACGAGAGAAAGCATCTGCTGCTCTCCGCCACTCAAGCTGCCCGCTTGTTGTCCGAGGCGCGCCGCCAGCACCGGGAACTCGTTCCCCGCCCTCTCGATGCTTTCCCGCTCCCTTCCCTTGGGCGAGTTCAGGACGATGTTCTCCTTGACGGTCAATGAGGGAAAGATCCCGTGTCCCTCAGGCAGATGGCAGAGTCCGCGCCGCGCCATGGCGTAGGGCTTCTTGCCCGTCACGTCCTCCCCATCCAGCAGCACGAGACCCTCCATCGGCCTGATCAGGCCCGATGCCACCCGCAGCGTGGTGGTCTTGCCCGCGCCGTTCGGACCGAGCAGCGCCACGACCTTCGAGTCCGGGACGGAGAGACCCACGTCCCGCACGACCACGGTCTCGCCGTAACCGGCCGTGACCCCTCTGAGCTCAAGCACCGCTGGCCCCAACCGATGGCTCGGGGTCGCCGCCCGCGAGCGTGACGTCCTCGGAGCCCAGATAGGCGCTCCGCACGACAGGGCTGGCCAGCATCGCGGTGGGGTTGCCCTCGAAGACCAGTTGGCCGAAGTCCAGGACGTAGATGTGGTGGCAGACCTGGCGGACCAGAGCCATGTCGTGCTCGACCAACAGGATCCCCAGCCCGCGATCGGCCACCGCGGCGGTGAGGATCTCTCCGAAGCGCCTGGTTTCGGCGCCGTCGAGGCCCGACGACGGCTCGTCGAGGAGGAGCATGTCGAACGGTCCGGCCAGCACCCGGGCCAGCTCGACCATGCGGCGCTGCCCCACCGGGAGCAGTCCCGCCTGGAGGTCCGACAAAGGCCCGATCCCAGTCAGAGCGATGGCGTTCTCGACGGCCCGGGCCACCGTGGCACGTTGAGCCGCACTGCCCACCAACTGACGCACCGGGTTGGCCCCGGCCATGGACGCCTCACGTCCCAGGGCGACGTTCTCCCGCACGGTCAGGGACGAGAACAGCTCGACCCGCTGGAACGTACGGCCCAGGCCGAGCCGGGACCGTCCGGCGGGCCCGACCGACGTGACGTCGCGGCCGTGCAGCATGACCCGGCCGTGCGTCGGCTTCAGCAGGCCCGAGCACGCGTTGAACGTCGTCGTCTTACCGGCACCGTTGGGGCCGACCAGACCCGTGATCGACGCCATCGGCGCCGTCAGGCTCACGTCCCCCACCGCGGCCACACCCCCGAAACGGACGGAGAGGCGGCGGACCTCGAGACCCTCCGCCACCGGCTCGGCCGCGTTAGCCGCCTCCGCCGGTTGCCGGGCCGCCCTCTCCTCCGAGTCGGCGGCTTGCACGACGGCGCGACGGACCTGTTCGTGGGTGACCGTCTGCTCGGGTTGCCGGCCGCCCAGCCGATCGAGCAACTGGCGCACGCGCAGCGGCACCGTTGCCGTCCTGCTCGCAAACACGGCGAAGGCGGCCGCCGCCACCCCGAAGAAGATCTGGAGGTACGTGGTGACGTTGCTGCCCGTGACGTAGCCCGGGATGATCGAGACGCCCAGTGCCGCGATGAGCGCGTACCAGGGCTCTCCGCCGATGGCGATCACCACGAGCGCCACGTAGACGAGGGACTGGAACGGGTCGAAGTTGCTCCCGACCGCGTAGTGGTACTCCATCGAGAGCAGGGCACCGGCGAGGCTTGCGATGGCGGCGGAGACACAGAAGATCAGGATCTTCGTGACATTGGTCGTGGCGCCCTGCGTCTCGAGCGCCAGCGGTGAGTCGGCCAACGCGCCCAGGAGACGTCCCATCCTGCCGCGCTGGATCGCCATCACCACGATCGTGCTGAGCACCGCGAAGAGCAGCAGGACGTAGTAGAAGCCCCGGTCTGAGGACAGCGACAGACCGAACACGCTCACCTGCGGCCGCGGAGCCGGAATGCCCTCGGTCGTCAACCCGAACATCAGGTTCGTGGAGTAGAAGAGGTACTGGAGGAGGATGCCGAAGCCCAGCGTCGCGAGCGCCAGGAACAGGCCAGACAGCCTGATGGCCGGGATCGACACGATCGCTCCGACCGGGATGGCGACCGCCGTGGCCAAGAGGAGCGCGAGCAGCCACGGCATGTGATAGCTGTCCGCGAAGTGTGCGAACGCGGCGGCGCCGACCGCCGCGAACGCGAGCTGACAGAGCGAGATCTGTCCGGAGATGCGCACGAGCAAGCCGAGCGAGAGCAGCAGGATCGTGTCACCCAGGAAGCTCGCCCAGATGGCCAGGTGGTCGCCCACCATGTTCGGGACGAAGCACAGCACGACGAGCACGAGGGCGAAGGTCGCCAGACGTACCCTCCACGGCGCGTACCAGGCCTTCCGAACGGGGAGCGTCGTCACGACCCGGCGTTCCGCTAGGCGCGCCTTCGGCGTCACGATCAGGGCGAGGAACAGGACGATGAACGGGATGGCCGGCGGCAGTCCGCTCAGCCAGCTCACCGAGACGGCGTACTTGGTCGCCAGCGAACCGGCGATACCGATCAGCAAGCCGCCCAAGAACGTCAGCGGAAGGCTCGAGAAGTAGCCGATCGCGGCGGCACCGAACGCGTAGACGACGAGCGTCGCAATGATCTCGGCGTTCAGACTCAGGCCGGGGGCCAAGAGGAGGCCCGCCATGGAGCAGAACGTCATGCTGATGATCCAGGCCCAGCGCCGCACCCGGATCGGGTTCTCGCCGGTCATGGACAGGAGATCGGGGTTGTCGACCACGCCGCGCATGGCGAAACCCATGCGGACGTAGCGGAAGAAGTAGTAGAGGATCGCCGTCGCAAGGACGGCGATGATCGTCACGATGATCTGGTCCCAGCCGACGTTGACACCAAGGATCGGGACAGTCTCAGTGGGCAAGAACGGTGGGAAGTTCACCTCGTTGTTCCCGTACCAGAGCTCGCCGACACCCAGGACGATGAGCAGGAGTCCCACGGTGGCGACCACCTTCAGGGTGTCGCCGGCCGGCTCGAGAGCCCGCCCGAGGAGCTCCATGAGCAACCCCTCGGCGGGGCCCAGGAGGAAGACGCACACGGCCGCAGCAAGGACCCAGGGCCAGCCGTGCTCGTTGTGCAGCCAATAGAACACGAACACGGTGAGGGCGGCGACTGCGCCGTAGGCGAGGTTGAAGATGCCTGAGGTCTTGTAGGCCAGGACGAGGCCCACGCCGGCGAGGCCGTACACGGCCCCGGTCGCGATGCCGATGATGATGAAGGGCAGGAACTCCTGCACGGGTCAGGCCTTCATTCCGGCCCTGCCGACCACGCCGGGCGAGGTGGTCGGGGCTGTCTGTCGCTGTCTCCGACGCGCCCGCGTGCCCACGATCTCGCTCTCCATGAAGAGGTACTCGTAGCCCATGGGGTTCGGCCGCGCCACTACCGTGCCGGCCGGCATCGCCCCGACGACCGGGGAGGTCTGCTCAGTGCGGGCGCCGGGCCGCGACTCCCTCGTGAGGAAGCCGGTCGATATAGTCCGCCACAGCAACACAGCAACACCTCGTCCTCGACGCGGAGCCGCGCCGGGACACTAGGGGGACGGCACCGAGGTGCCGTTCGAATGGGCTCGCGGCCCAAGGGGGAGTGCACGTGCGTGAACGCGTGAAGATGACGGCGGTGGCACTGGCAGCGGGGGCACTTGCCCTCGCAGGAGCCGTGAGCTTCGTGGTGATGCCGGCAACGGCGGCGACGGCCGCAGGCTCGGCAAGTGCGATCACGATCGCCGACCTGTGCAGCTGCACCGGCCCGGAGGCGTCCACCATCAGCCAGACCACTGACACCATGCAGGCGTGGGCCTCCTGGGTCAACGATCACGGTGGACTGGCCGGACACAAGGTGAACCTCGTCGTCCTCGACGACGGCTACAGCGGAGCCAAGGCCCTGGCGAACGCCCAGACCGCCGTCAATCAGGACCATGCGGTCGCGATCTTCGACAACAGCGACGAGGACCCGTCCTTCGCCTCGGTGGTCAAGGGGGCCAATGTGCCCGTCCTCGGAGGGCAGGAGACCGACTCGGGCTGGCAGAACTCCGACTTCTTCCCCGCCGGCGCCACCTTCAACTACACGAACTCGGTCGGCGCCATCGTCGCCAAGAACGCCGGCGTGAAGAAGATGTCCGCGCTGTATTGCGTCGAGGTGGCCATCTGCGCCGAGTCGGTGCACGCCGGCGAGCAGGTGGCCAAGCACTACGGCATTCAGTACGTCTACAAGGCGGGCATCGGGTTCGCCGCCCCCAACTACACGGCGCAGTGCCTGGCGGCCAAGCAGTCCGGGGCGACCGCGATGACCGTCGGCGACGCGTCCTCCATCGTCGAGCACGTCGTCCAGGACTGCGCGACGCAGGGGTACACCCCGAAGCAACTCTCGAGCGACGGCACGGTGGCCATCGCCTGGCTCGCCATTCCGGCCTTCAACGGCAACATCGACACCCAGTCGGATTTCCTCTGGTTCGTTCACAACTCGGCGACGTCGACGATGTACGCCGCGCTGAACAAGTACGCACCACAGGTGCCCAAGGGGCCGAACTTCGGTGAGGTCGTCCTGCAATCCTGGTCCGACGGAGCGTTGATGCAGGCCGCAGTCCAGGCCGCCAAGGCGACCTCGTCATCGCCGGTCACTTCGGCACTCATCCTCAAGGGCCTCTACGGGCTGCCCACCAACGAGACGCTCGGTGGGCTTTCACCGCCGCTGCACTTCGTCAAGGGCCAGCCGGCCAACAACAGCTGCTTCTTCGAAATGGGCATCAAGAACAGCAAGTTCGTGGTCCTGCACAACGGCACCACGATCTGCGCGCCGCTGGTCAAGCCCGGGACATTGCCGACCTCGCACTGAGAACCTCGACCCGTCCCCCTATGTGGACGGCCAGACACACTCACCTCAGGCACGTCTCCCTAACGGGTCCAGCCCAACGAGCAGCCCCAACGGGATTCGAACCCGTGTCGCCACCTTGAAAGGGTGGTGTCCTAGGCCTCTAGACGATGGGGCCGGGTCCGTGCCGGGCGCACGGAGAGCCAAGACCAGTCGAGCCTACCGGCGGTCCCCGAACCCTCGGGACGGGACGTCCACCCGACGATCGAGGAACGCGGCCGGTACAGTGACCGGCGCCAGGCAGGAGCGCGACGAGCGACCCGCTAGTGCGGTGACGTGTCAGGGGGTGCTGCACGTGGGACGAGGTGAGGCGGCCCGCACGGACGAGCCACGGACCGTGGCGAGGATCTGCCGTCTCGCGGCGCTCTGCACAGCGTCCCTCCTGATCCCGGGCGTCGCCGGTGCCGCGCAGACCACCACCACGACGACTGTCCCCGGCGCGGCCGGATCGACGACGACGACGACGCCCCAGCACGTGGTCAACCAGCCGAACCTCAACGCGCTCACTCCCCACATCGAGGCGCTGGCCGGGCCCGGCGTGCACTACCAACAGAGCAACGGCGCCACGGCGGTCCACGACGCGGCAGGGGTGCCCAGCCTTTTGTCGTCGCCCGGCGGCCCGTACATCTACGACTCGAACGGCCGCATCGTGCTGCTACACGGGACCAACGTCGTCTACAAGCACGCACCCTTCGTCGCCTACCCCGATCCGGGGCAACCGTGGAACTTCGACGCCACCGACGCCGCGCGGATGCAGGACCTCGGCTTCAACCTGGTCCGCCTGGGGATCGAGTGGCAGGCCCTCGAACCAGGGTCGGGTGGCCCCAACCAGCCCAGAATCTGCACACCAGGGCCGCCGGGGGATCCGCACGAGTTCGACGCCGCGATCGCCCAGCAGTATCTGGGCCACGTGAAGGCGACCGTCGACCTACTCAGCCACTACGGCATCTACACCCTCCTCGATATGCACCAGGACGTCTACAACTCCCTCTTCCGCGGTGAGGGCGCACCCGACTGGGCCGTGTGCACGAACGACGTCCCGATCGTGCCCAAGGGCGGCCGTTGGTCGAACAACTATTCCAACGCACAACTGCAGACCGCGGCTGCGCACTTCTGGAGCAACGACGTCGTCGGCGACCTCCAGGGCCAGTACGACCTGGCGTGGAAGACGGTCGCCAACGAGTTCAAGAACGACCCATGGGTCGTCGGTTACGACCCCTACAACGAGCCGTTCTCCACCGAGACACAGGTCGCGTCGGAGTCGACGTTCACCGGCAGTCTCGAGTGCTTCTACACCGGCAAGGCGCACGCCGGATTCCTGGCGAACGGCGCCGCACCGCTGATCTGCCCAGCGGACGTGCCCGACAACGGTGTCGTGCCGAGCATCCAGTCGGTCGACCGCAAGCACCTGATCTTCGTCGAGCCGGACATCTACTGGGTGACGGGAGGGAACATCCCGTCCCAACTCGGGCCGATGCCGTTCTCACGCATCGTGTTCAACTTCCACGACTACTGCGGTGACCGCAGCCCGGTCACCGGCGACCCCACCGACCTCCTGGGCTGCCTCCGCTCCGAGGAGACCTCCGCCGCCGAGCAGGACATCACGCGCCTGTCCATGTCGTCCGCCAACCAGCCGGAAGGTCCCGCCATCTACATGAGCGAGTTCAGCGCAACGACGAGCGTCCCCCTTGTCGGCTTCGACACCGAGTGGGCCGGCATCAACCTGGTCGGGTGGGCCTACTGGGCTTGGAAGTACTACGAGGACCCGACCGGCTCCTCGGCCGAGGGGCTCGTGCTCCCGGACGGCAACTACACCGGGATCGTCAGCGTGCTGTCGCGGACATATCCACAGGAGAGCGCCGGCACCGTCACAGCCAACCTGTTCAACCCCTTCACCGGCGCGTTCAGCATGGCCTACACGCCCAACCCGGCAGCCAAGGGCCAGACGGTGGTCTTCATCGCGGCCCAGCAGCACTACCCGAACGGGTGGTGCGCCGCCGTCAAGGGCGGGACGGTCACGTCGAAGCCCGGCAACCCCCACCTGACGATCCGCACAAACGGGCACCCCCTGCAGGTGTTCGTGTCGGTGACGGGCGGCCCCTGCCCGTCCTCGCCGAGCTGATACGGGTCAGCCGGCGCCCACGGCCACCTCTGCCGTCGCCCCGTCGGGGTCCGCCACCGCGGCCGGTGACGTCGTCACCGCCTCGGGTGCGTGATACGTGCAGGCCAAGAACGTCTGCACCGACCCGATCACCAGTGCGGTCGCCCCCACAATGTGCACCTCGACCAGCAGCGCCGGCAGGTGTGTGAAGTACTGCGTGTAGCCCACCGCCGCCTGGGCCACCATCACGACGGTCAGGATCCGAGCCGAGCGGCGCACCCGCTCTGGTACTGCCGGCGCCACGTGCAGCGCCACCACCACCCCGATCGTCACGCCGATCAGGAGCAGCGCCAGGCTCGAGTGCAGCTCCGCCATGTCGCGCAACGCGATCGGGATCCGCTTGGCCACGGTCTGGCCCGACGCGTCCCCTGCGTGCGGTCCCGCGCCCGTCACGGCAGTCCCCGCCGCGATCACGACGCTAAGCAGCGCCAGCAACCCGTAGAACGACCGCACCACCAGCCGGGGCACCACCAACCGGCCCGACCCGGCCGACGAGTAGTCACGCGTCGAACGGTGGACCAGCACGACTGCGTCGACCAGGACCACCATGGACAGCACGAAGTGCGCCTGCACCACGTAGGGGTTCAGCTTCGTGTAGACGACGATCCCGCCCAGCACGGCCTGGGCCACCACGCCCGCCACCAGGCCGCCGCTCAGCCACACCAGGTCCCGTCGCCGGGGCGTGCGGAACACCGACCCGAGGAAGGCCACCGCCACCGCCACCGTCAGCACCACGGTGACCAGGCGGTTCCCGAACTCGATCAGCCCGTGGAGCTGCAGCGCCGGCGTCAGGTGCCCGGCCGAGCACTCGGGCCAGTTGGAGCACCCCAATCCGGACCCCGTCAGGCGAACGGCCGCCCCCGTCACCACGATCAGCGCCGTCCCCACCAGGGCGACGACGTCGAGGCGGTGACTCAGCGAGGGCGAGACGGTGACGCGGCGACGCTCGGGCACGGGACGTCAAGCGTACCGGGGACCTGCTGCTTGGTCCCGATCGACCCCTTCCCCGTAGGCTGCCCGGCACATGTCCCTCGATGCGCCCGCCGCACTCCGCGGTCCCGGGCACCGTCGACTCGGGGCGAGCTGGTCGTGGTCGACCGTCGGGGCGTATGTCGCCCTCACGAAGCCGCGCATCATCGAGCTCCTGCTGGTCACGACGCTGCCGACCATGGTCGTGGCGCAGCGCGGCCTCCCGCCCGTCTGGTTGATGGCGGCCACCCTGGTCGGCGGCGCGCTGGCCGCGGGCGGTGCCAACGCCATCAACATGGTCGTCGACGTCGACATCGACCGGGTCATGAAGCGCACCAAGAACCGGCCCCTGGTCACCGGCGCCCTGACCCCCCGGGCCGCCCTCGTCTTCGCCCTGGCCCTCGAGGCGGCCGCCTTTGTCGAGCTCACCCTCGCCGTCAACCTCCTCAGCGCCGTCCTGGCGCTGAGCGCGACCCTCTTCTACGTCTTCGTGTACACGCTGTGGCTGAAGCGCCGCTCGTCGCAGAACATCATCATCGGCGGCGCGGCCGGCGCCGTCCCCGTCCTCG
>Ga0306920_100008270_pt1 | contig 13802 bp, 11 predicted proteins | sample flu12Cox44000170_FD_204666 | JGI IMG/M metagenome (GOLD analysis project Ga0306920, IMG submission 204666) | Lab enrichment of tropical soil microbial communities from Luquillo Experimental Forest, Puerto Rico - flux4day.12C.oxic.44.000.170 (v2)... | ecosystem: Environmental > Terrestrial >... | reverse complement strand
ACCGCAGGGCGATTACGGGTTGAATGCTCAATGCTCGGCGTGCCGGAATGTAACACGCCAAGGGCTGTCGCCGCAAGTAATAGTAATAAGGCTACCGCAATCAAAGTTGCCGGATCAGTGGGCGTAACTTCGAAGAGAAGGCTTACCATCAAGCGCGTTAGTGCAACTGCGCCAAGAAGTCCGAGCACAATGCCCACCATTGTCAACTTAATTACATCCTTCATAATCAGCCGCAGCACATCCCGATGTTGGGCTCCCAAAGCGATATACACTCCGATGTCGTGCGTGCGTTGATTGACCCGATACGCGATCATGCCGTAAATACCTACTCCAGCCAGCGTCAGTGCGAGCACGGCAAAGATACCAAGTAGCAGCATATTGAAGCGCTCCTGCGCCACAGAGACTGTCATCAGATCGTCCATAGATTGAATGTCGCTAACCGGAATCTGGCTGTCGAGGCTCCAGACCTGCTTCTTGATATCTTCGACCAGTCCCGCTACTGGTCCTTCAGTCTTAACGACAAGCGTCATGAATCGTCGCCAGGCCTCGTCATTTTGGCTGAAAGGAGCATAGACGGCGGGATCCACCGGCTGGTTCAGCCCAGAATGCTTCACGTCGGCGACAACACCGACAATCGTCATCCATTTTTGCCGCTCGTCGCGCCGGATCCAGTCGATTCGGCTTCCAATCGGGTTCTGGTCGGGCAGGTGTTGCCGCACAAATGCCTCATTGACGATCGCCACCAACGGTTGCCCTTCGCGATCGGTCGGGAGGAAGTCGCGCCCGGCACGAATAGGGATTTGCATGACGCGGAAGTAGTCTCCCATAACGGAGGGCGTTTGAACCTCCGGTTCCGTTCCCACCGCGGGTGTGGGCCGTCCGTCGATCACGACCCGATGACCGACAAAATTTCCAGCCAAGGGAAGGTCGGAGATCATTGCTGCTTCCACTCCGGGAAGGGCATTGATGCGCGAAAGCAACTCGCGCCGGAAATTCGTTTCTAAGGGGATTTCGGGATAGCGCGTAGCCGGCAGCTGAAGATACATCGTGATGACGTTGGCAGCATTGAAACCCGGATTGACGGAGCGCAGATGCAGGAAGCCTTTCATGAGTAATCCCGCACCCGCCAGCAATACGAGTGCCAAGGCGAGCTCGGCAGTGACCAGAAAGCTGCGCAAAACACTGCGCGAAGCACCACTGCCGGTAGCGCGGGTATTTTCCCGCAGGGCTTCCGCAATATCGCCGCGCGAAGCGGACCAGCCGGCAGAAGTCCAAAGAGCAGCCCCGTCAGCAGCGAGATCGCAAATACGAACAGGAGCACCCGCAGGTCCATATGAATTTCGGTGAAGTGCAGGACCGCCGCCGGTTTTAATGCCAGCAAGATTGTGATGCCTATCTTCGCCACCACCAGCCCTGCCGCCCCACCGAATAACGCGAGCAGCGTGCTTTCGGTGAGCCGCTGGCGTATCAGCCGACTGTTTCTCGCGCCCAGTGCGGCACGAACCATCAGCTCACGCTGGCGGGCCACGGAACGCGCCATGAGCAACATAGCGAAATTCGCGCAGGCGATCAGCAGGACCAGCCCAACGGACCCAAACAGAATCAGCAGCGCCGGTCGAATATTTCCCACTAGCCGATCGTGCAAAGGGATGAGTAATGTGCCGCGTTCTTTTTCGGTGTCGGGAAACTGCTCGGCAAGACGGCGATCAACCTGTGCGATCTCCGCCTGGGCCTGCGACAGAGTCACTCTGGGCTTCAAGCGCCAATAGGTATGCATGAAATGCACATCGCGATTAGGAGCAGCCTCGGGATACGCGACCCAAAGCGAAACGAATATGTCCGCGGGCTCCCTGGGAAGGGAGAAGCTACGGGGCATCACGCCAATCACGGCGTAAGTATTTCCGCCCAGCCGAATTGACTTGCCGAGAACGTGGGAGTCGCTGCCCAGAAAGTCGCGCCAGAACGAATAACTCACCAAGACATTCCGTGGTCCTCCCTTCACGTCCTCAGCGGGTGAGATCCAACGGCCTAACATTGGCTGGACGCCGAGCGTCGCCAACAAGCCCGCGTCAATATAAGCTGCATGCACGCGCACTGGCTCACCCTTGCCGGTGAAGTCCACAGGCGAGATATTGACTGTGCCGCTGCTGGCAAACGAGCTGGTCAGCCGTTGAAAGTCCTTCAAGTTCGCCAGCGAATCGTTCTGCCGCGCCGCCAACAGCTCCTGCGGATTGGGATAGGAGAGCGGATTTAGTAGAACGCTGTTTACCACGCTAAAGATCGCAGTATTGGCACCGATACCGAGCGCAAGTGTCAGTACAGCACAAGAAGTAAATGCGGGTGAGTGGAGCAGGGTTCGAGCGGTATAACGCAGATCCTGAACGAGCGTCTCGACGAAACTGATTCCGCGGGCGTCACGAGACTCATCCTTGACCTGATCGAGTCCGCCAAATTCCAGTCGAGCGCGACGCTCCGCTTCCTGCTCACTCATTCCCGATTTGACATATTTGGCGGTCTGGTGCTCGAGGTGGAAGCGCAGCTCGTCATCCAGTTCATTCTCGGCAGTAGGGCGCCGAAACAAAGTCTGCAGCCGAAAAAGTAAGTCGTGGAACAAGACGAGACCTTCTATGCCGTCCTCAGAATCTGACTTACTACCGCCGTCAGCTTCTCCCAGGCATCTTGTTCAATCTTGAGTTGGCGACGCCCGGCTTTGGTGAGCTCGTAGAACTTCGCCCGGCGGTTATTGTCTGACGTACCCCACCGCGCTCTAATCCAACCTCGGCGCTCAAGGTGATGAAGAGCGGGATAGAGTGAGCCCTGTTGCACCCGCAGCAGGTCGCCTGAGATCTGCTGAATACGTTCCGAAACGGCCCAGCCGTGCAGCGGCTCCAATGCCAAGGTGCGAAGGATAAGCATGTCCAGCGTGCCCTGCGGAAGTTCAATGGGTCCAGATGGCATGACACTCCCCCATAGCTTCTACAGGAAGTTACACGACTCGTTGTAGAAGTGCAAGGGGAATGCCGCGGCGCGAAGACGCCGAACGCATTCGGCCTTTACGACATGGCACGGAACGTTTGGCAGTGGACCGAGGACTGTTATGACAATAGCTACTCCGGCATTCCCGTCGACGGGCACGCGAACGAGGCTCCTTCGAGCGACCCCGAGGCGAAGGACGGCCATGGCAATTGCCTCCGAGTTGATCGCGGCGGCTCGTGGATGTTTCCGGCATCGCTGCTGCGACCGGGCCACCCGAGAACGCAATCCTGCCGACTACCGCAATGACATCATCGGTTTCCGAGCCGCACGAACAATGCCATAGGGTCGCAATGACGCTTTCCGGAATTCTCTTGTCCGTATTGTTCGGCTAACCAGACACGTGCCTCGTACAGGCCGTTAGAGCTCCAGTCAGGTAATGACTGGCACGCAGAGGCTCCTCCGTTCTGGCTGGATAACGGGACGCTTGCGCGTCCGTCCAATGTCTTTCAAGCCCCTCGAGGACTCAGTGTGGTCACCATCACGATCAGTGACGAGTTGAAATCGCGTGTGCCCGGGCTCGCGCTCGGCTGTGTCACCGCTGAAGTCCCTTCGGTGGCGGAGCACGATGAGGGCTGGTGGCGGGAGATTGATAGCCACCTGGCGCGGCTGACCGCAGCCTACAAGGCTGACGACATCCCAGCTCTTTCGCAGGTCGCCGCCATGCGCGCCGTTTACAAAGCCCTCGTCAAGGAGCCTTCACGCTACCGCGGCTCCGCCGAGGCGCTGCTGCGGCGCGTGCTCTCCGGCAAAGCTGTCTACCAAATCAACAACATCGTCGACGTCAACAACCTGGTCTCGTTGGAGAGCTTCCAGCCGCTTGGTGCCTACGAATCTCGATCAAGTGCGTCCGCCGATTCAGCTCCGTATCGGTGCGCTGGGCGAGACCTACAAAGGCATTGGCAAGGATTTGATCAACATCGAGAGCCTGCCGGTTTTCGCTGATGCCGGCGGCGCCTTCGGCAGCCCCACCAGCGACTCCGAGCGCGCCATGATCCGCGCCGGCTCGCAACGCATCCTGATGGCCATCCTTTCCTTTGCCGGCGCCGCCAAGCTCGACCGCTGGATGGCTTGGGCAGCTGGCTTGCTACAACGGCACTGTGGCGCCACAGCACTCGAGTCGGCCATCGTCGCGTAGCAGCGATCCGCCCACACGACAGCCTCTTCAGTCTGCAATTCGCATTTCCTCTTACCCCGCCGCCCCAAGGGTAATCTGTGGCCACGTCACATGACCTACGCCGGCTCCTTAGCGCAGCAGGAGGGATCAGACAGCGGGCGGACAAGTTGACTTGTGGGTATAGTCGGCATGTCGGACAAGTGAATCGGGAGACATTCAAGTCTCAGCGTAGAGCGGTATACAGCAGATGAAAAGCATTCGTAAACACTGGCCGACCGCTCGAACGCGTGGTCCCCTTTTGGGAAACAGAAAGACCACAACTTTCTGTTTATTTTCGTCCACCAAAAGGCTGGATCGTTTTGCATTCGTGTGACTTTTTCGAGTCTCGATTAAGCCGTTTCTTCCTATCCGTCTAACGAGTTGCGAGAGGTGAACGCTTGGGCTGTCCAACTGCCGATGCATGGAGTGGTGGTAGAATCCGGCTCAATCAGGGGGTATCTTCGCCGCAGTTTTCAGGTCCGGTTCGGGTCTCAGTGCAATGAGTTTCGGTTTATGCGCGGAAAGGTGGTGTCATGCTGCGTCGTGTGATTGGACTTGTCGTTCTCGCTGCCGCGGTGGCGATGGGCAGCACTCCTCTTTATCAGTCGAAGTTCAGTAAAGCGAATACGGACTGGACCGCGCTGCGCGGAGAGGCGACCGCGGACGCTGCGGTGGCGCACGGCGGAAATGCATCTCTGCGGGTAGAGTCAAGCGGCCAAGCGCAGGATGCGGCGGTGCGGCTGGCGCGGGTGTCGCTGACGCTGGGGAAGACATACGAGTTGAGCGGGTGGATTCGCACGGAAAACCTCGAGGTGAAAGACACGGTCCGGACGCCGATCGCATCGGGCGCGGCGCTGACGATGGCATCGATGCCGTTTGATGTGCATTCGGCGTCGCTGGCAGGAACGCAGGCGTGGACCCGGGTGACACTGAAGTTCGTTGCCAGCAGTTCGAGAGACGCGGTCCTGCTGACGGTCGGGAATGGTGGGGCGTTTTCAGGCAAGGCGTGGTTCTCTGGCATCCAGATTAATGAAGTGCCAGGCGGCGACGGCTGGCCGGTAGCGGATGCCGTGCAGACGTTTGGGCCTGCGTACCGGTATCCCGCGGCGGGATGGATTTTCCTGCACATCGAGGGCAAGCCGTATGAGCGCGGATATCAGCACGGGTACCTGATGGCGAGGGAGATTCCGGCGTATCTCGAGCGATGCGCGGCGGTGCTGGGCGATAAGGAACATTGGAAGGACTATCGCACGTCGGCGAATGCGCTGTTCTTGCGAGGATTCGACCAGGAAATTCTGGAGGAGATGAGGGGCATTGCGGACGGGGCATCGGACGCAGGGGCGAAGTGGCAGGACAGGCGCATCGACTTGATCGATGTGGTGGTGGCCAATGTGACCGTGGAGTTGGGTGAGTTGTCGAGTGCCGTGGCGACGACGGCTACCGGATTGGAAGGACTGGAGCTGGACCGGCCTCCGTATGCCAAGAGCAATGGTAGCGCGGTAACGGACCACTGCAGCGCGTTCGCGGCGACGGGGCCGGCGACGAAAGACGGGAAGATGGTGATTGGGCACGTGACGTGGTGGCCGCTAACGCTGGCGGAGATGACGAACGTGATGCTCGACATCAAGCCAATCGACGGGCATCGCGTGTTGATGCAGAGTTATCCGGGAGGGATTGAGAGCGGGACGGACTGGTATCAGAACGATGTGGGCGTGGTGCTGACAGAAACAACGATCGAGCAGACGCCGTTCAACATCAAGGGTAGTCCGGTGGCATTTCGTGCAAGGACTGCGATCCAGTATGGGGGAAACATCGACGAGGTAGTGAAGTACCTTGGCACGCGCAACAACGGGCTATACACGAATGAGTGGATCATTGGCGACGCGAAGACGAATGAGATCGCGATGCTCGACCTGGGCACAGACCATACGAAATTGTGGCGCAGTTCGAAAAATGAATGGTTCGGCGATACGCCCGGTTTCTACTGGGGCGACAACAACGCCAAAGACCTGACGGTGCGCCTGGAGGATTATCCGGACCCGAAGGGGAACGGTGGATACATTCCGTATGTACCGTACGGACGCGACCGGAAGTGGACAGAGCTGTATGAGAAATACAAAGGACAGATTGACGAGCAGTTTGGGTTCCTGGCGTTTCGCACCGCGCCGCTGGTGAGTCCGTACACGATGGACGCGAAGGTGCTGACGTCAGAGATGGCGCAGAATCTGATGGTGTGGGCGGCGTTCGGCAAGCCGAACCAGCGCGAGTGGCTGCCGCGGAAGACGGATTTTGCCAAGGATGATGGGCTGTATCCATCGGGGTATTATCTGTTCCAGGGGACCGCGACACCGCAACTGGCGGCGATGGTAAAGGAGAAGGAAGAGACGCGGATGGCGGCCTTGGCCAAGCCGGCGCGAGCGCTGAAGCAAGTGGCGAGCGGTAAGTCGGCGCCAGATCAGAAAGCGGCTGATGACCCTCCGCCAAACTATGACAACCTGGTATGGAAGGGATGGGTGCTGCCAGCCAGCGATAACGATATGTGGTTTGTGGCGGGCGCGGCTGCGTACCGTCGGGTGCTGCTCTCGAAAGACCCGGTCGAAGGGATGGAAGCCAAAGAAGTCACGTGGCGCGGTTTGGAAGTGAACCCCGATACCGCGAGCTATCACTTCCGCAAAGAACAGACGCGGGGCGTGCTGTTTCTGGCTGCGCTGCGAAAGCAGATGGGCGACAAGGAGTTCTTCAAGATGATGAACGACTATTTCACCGCCAATACGACAAAGACGGTGACGGCGCAGTCGTTCCTTGAGTTTGCCAAGGTGAAGGGCACGGAGGTCGATCCGCCGGAGGGGCCGTCGTATCTGGCGAGTGACATTTGGGAACGGCTGAACACGGCGGTAATTGTATTTGGCACGATGCGCGAGGCGGGCGCGAACCGATATGCGGCGGAACAGTTGCAAGGGAAATTGCTCGACAATTCGGAGAGGACGGTTCCGATCTATAAGGACTATGAAGTTACGGCCGAAGGACTGAAGGCGCATGACGTGATTTTTGTGGGGCGTCCGGAAGCGAACTCGGCACTGGCGGCGTGGACGGGCCAACTGGGGCTGGAGTATTCGGGCGCGGCGTTCAAGGTGAACGGCAAGACCTACGCCTCGGAGCAGGACGCGTTGATTTGGGCGGGAAAGAATCCGGTGGATGGGTCGCGCATGGTGCTGGTGCTGGCGGGCAACGACGCGCTGCGCACGGTGAAGGCACAGAAGACGGAGCTGCCGGAGACGCAGTTTCTTATTGTGCACGGGACAGGTGAGCCAGTGAAGGGGTTCGCGGAGAGAAGTCAGCTGTCAGCCAGTCGCCAGTAAGAAAAATCCCAGACGCGGATCAGAAATTTGCGCGACGGTCGCTTCGTGCACTCTCCGAAAATCGCCAGTTTCCGTCGAAGTCCGCTCTAACGGCGCAGATTCTTCGACCTGGCGCGGACGTCCAATCGCGTTCAAGCCGCGTTCAGCTCGCTGCGACTAACTTAACGGCACAAAGCCAAGATAACATCTGATCCGAGAACAACACGTGCCAAGAATATGAAGGCTTCACGTCGGGACCCAAGTGACGAGATATACATCTTTGGCTTTTAGCAGAGGTGCATATACGGCGCGAAGCTTGGCCGGCATGATCCGCTTTCGGTGCACCGACAAAAGACTTTAGACAACCAAACCGTTGATAAAATCTTTGCGGCGTACCGGATCACGGATCAGAGTAAGCGAGAAGGTGCTGGGGCGCCATTGGTAGAGCAATACGGCTTGAATCCGGTGACGGTGCGTATGTTGGGTGTATGGGACACCGTAGGAGCCCCTTGGAATCTCCGGTCATCTCGTGGCTCCGTTCGAGGAGGAGAAATATGGGTTTCTTGATACGCCTCTAAACCCAAATGATCTCTGCATAAATAATGCAATAATAGGTGTTCAGGAGCAGAACACCGATGCCCAGACTGAAGGGGAGCGCCGACCTGCTCGAAGATCGGCGTAAGCGAGCCTTGGCATTGCTGGATTCTGGTTATTCGCTCAACGAAGTCAACGGCGCATCGGCTGTAATGCGAGCTCGGTGATGCGCTGGCGTGACGCCCGACGGAAGCGTGGCGCCGAAGGGTTGCGGGTGCGCTCTTCTCCAGGTCGACCCTGGAAGCTGGATCGCAGGCAACGACAGCGCTTGGTCCAGCTTCTGCTCGAAGGCCCTATGAGGCATGGGTACCGGACGAATCTGTGGACGACGTCGCGCATTGCGGAATTGATCGACCGCGAGTTCGGAGTTCAGTACCATCGGGATCATGTGGGACGGTTGATGCACAGCCTGACTGGAGCTCACAGAAGCCCGACCGGCGCGCCCTGGAGAAAAATGAGGCGGCCATCGAGCACTGGAAACAGAAGCACTGGCCACGCATAAAAAAAACGCTGCGCGGCTGGGTGTCCACCTAGTCTTCGCCGACGAATCGGGCCTTCTCTTGATCCCGCACGTCGTCAGGACGTGGTCTCCCCAAGGGATACTCCGGTTCACCATCATCGCCAGGGACGCCGCGACAAGGTCTCGGTCATTTCCGGAATCTCCGTAAGTCCCCGACGACGGCGCCTGGGCCTGTACTATCAACTCTATTTCGACAATATCGGGCAGGAGGAGGTTTTACGGTTTCTCCGCGAGTTGTTGCGCCATCTGGGCCGCCCGGTGATCGTCCTGCTGGATATAATTCTTCCACCCATCAGGGGCATCCCCTGCGACAACTTCTGCGACGTCATCCCCGACTGTACCTCGAGCACTTTCCTGCCTATGCTCAGGAGCTAAACCCTGATGAAGGAGTTTGGTCATTAGCGAAACGTACCCTTGCCAATAGTTGCTCCAATGACCTGGAGGAATTGGTCGAGGAGGTCATAGAATCGATCAACGGGATTCGGAACTCAACCCATAAACTGCGGGGATGTATTGTGCAATCCGAATTGCCTTCTTTTTTGCGCCAGCCTATTGCATTCTTTATGCAGCAATGAAATAGGTTCAAAAGGCCTATCACGCTATCTCGATCGACGAAAGACGGACTTCCTTCCAGCCAACGCTGTGGACAGAGGTCCTTCCCGCGCCAAATCTTACACTGCCCATTGACAACCGATAGTCGAGTGTCTACCATCATCCCCAATTGAGGGTCGAATGTCTTCTATCGCCAAACAAGCACAGCAAAGCGCAAATTTGCTCCAGGGCACGCTGGACATGCTCATCCTGCGGACCCTTCTGTATGGTCCTGCTCACGGTCATCAGATTGGCAAACATATTCAGCGGACCACGAACGATTATTTGCAGATGCAGCATGGATCACTCTATCCCGCTCTGCATCGTTTGCAGCGAAGAGGGTGGGTCACCGCGAAATGGGAGACGGCTCCGGACCGCAATCGGGAATTTAAATATTACCGGTTAACCCAAACAGGTAGGAAGCAACTGGCGGTCGAAGAATCGCTGTGGAAGCAGATGGCGGAGGCGGTGGCGCGCGTGATGTCGCCCGCGGCCGAGGAGAGCTGACATGAGGTGGCGGCAGCTCAGAAACCGAGATGCGGATCTGGAGCGGGAACTGCAGTCTGATCTCGAGTTGGAAGAAGAGGAGCAACGCGAACGGGGTCTATCACCAGAACAGGCTCGTCATGCAGCCCGGCGAGCCTTGGGCAATACGGCTCTGATCCGGGAACAAACGCATGAAGCTTGGGGCGGGGCACAGTTCGAGCGTTTCCTGCAGGACCTTCGCTACGGTATCCGACAGCTGCACAAGTACCCGGGCTTTAGTGTAACCACCATATTGATTCTCGCATTTGGAATCGGCGCGACGACACTGATCTTCAGTCTGGTGAATGCGGTGTTGCTGCGGCCACTGCCGTTTCCTGAGCCGGATCGATTAGTGTGGCTCAGCCAGCAGGATCATTCTTTGCCAGGCATTGCCCCAGAGCCTCTCAGCTATCCGGATTACTTTGACTGGCGTGGGCAAAACCACACACTGAGCGGGATGGCCTCTTACACGGGCGGTGGAGTGACGTTTCGCTCGGATGCTGGATCACAGCATCTCGATGTTCAGACCGTCTCGGCAAACTTTTTTGATGTGCTCGGTGTAGCACCGATGCTGGGCAGGGATTTTCGGTGGGACGATGAGAAACCCGGCAATCGCGCAGTGATGTTGAGCTACGCGTTCTGGCAAAGCGAATTCGGCTCAGCTAAAGACATCGTTGGCAAATCGATCGATTTGGACGACCACAGCTATGAAGTTGTGGGAGTCATGCCGAAGGGATTTCAGTTTCCCCTCGAAAACCCGGCCCCTGCATTGTGGAAATCCCTCGCCGATAATGCAGAGGGGAAAAATCCGCCGACGCAACAGCGTGGTTTCGATGTCCTCGGCGTGATTGGGCGGCTGAAACCTGGTGTGACCGTGGAGCAGGCGAAAGCAAATCTTAGTCTGATTGCGGCAAATCTCGCCCGGCAGTATCCCGATAACAATAAACAATACAGTTCGGCCCTTGTCGAACCTGAGCTTGAACACCTGACCGGTGATACGAGGCCGGCGCTGCGCCTGCTGTTTGGCGCGGTTACCCTGGTATTGTTGATCGTTTGCGCAAATGTCGCGGGTTTATTGCTGGCCCGCGGCTCGCGGCGTAGGGCCGAATTCGCTTTACGATCGGCTATTGGAGCAAGCCGCGCAGCTATCATCCGCCAACTGCTCGTAGAGTCGGTTACCTTATCTCTCTGCGGCGGAGGGGCGGGCGTAGCGTTGGCCATCGGTGGGGGGCGCGCAATCGTCGAATTTATGCCCCTCGAAAGCCCTCGCGTGCAGGGGGCAACCGTTGACGTTGGTGTTCTTCTTTTTGTCCTCATCGCCTCTTTGGCCACCGGCATTCTTTTCGGTACAGTTCCCGCGTGGCGCCTGTCACACCTGGCTCCAGCGAATGCTCTCCGCGAAGGATCCCGTGTCTCGGGAGGGAGAGGGCAGCATCGGCTTCACAAAGGATTGGTGATTGCTCAGATCGCGATCGGAATGGTCCTGCTGATTTGCTCCGGCCTGTTGATGCGCAGCTTCATCCAGATTCTGAATGTTGATCCCGGTTTCGACCCGAAGGATGTTTTGACAGGCCGCATCGGAGTGTCGTTTGACAAGCTGAAGCACGATCAGCATTTTCTGTTTTATCAGCAGTTGCTGACGCGTATCTCGGCATTGCGTGGCGTGCAATCCGCATCAGCCGGGTGGCCGCTACCGATGAGTAACAATTCTGCGACCGTCTCGTTCAACATTGCCGGCCGGCCTGTGGCTCAAGGGGACGAGCCGAGTGAATCGCTTGGCGTGGTGATGCCCGGCTACTTTGAAACGATGCGCATCCCCCTCATTGTCGGGCGAACCTTCAATGAGCATGACGGACTGGCGGGGCCACCCACCATCCTCATTAATCAGGCATTCGCGAAGAAGTATTTTCCAAGAGAGAATCCAATCGGCAAGCACATCCAGGTACGCGCGGGTGATGATGTGTTCGAGCATCCCATGCGCGAGGTTGTTGGTATGGTCGGCGACATCAAGCGCAAGGGATTGACAGCGGATGCTGACCCCCAGTATTACCTGCCCTACGCACAAGCAGTTGTGACGAACCCGTACCTCGTCGTCCGGACGGGTCAGGATGCTGCAACGATGCGGGGCTTAATCAATGCAACAGTTCATGAGCTCGATAAGGGCGTGCCCGTCTATCAGGTCTCGACCATGGAAGACTATATCTCGAAATCGGCGGCGCAACCGCATTTTCAGGCAGTCCTGCTGACCTGTTTTGCTGGGATTGCTTTGGCTCTTGCAGCGATCGGACTGTATGGGTTGCTTTCATATTTGGTTGTGCAGCGCACGCTCGAGATCGGCTTGCGGATGGCGCCTGGCGCGCAAAAGTCCGATGTTCTTCGAATGATCATCGGGCGCGGCCTGACCCTGGCATGTGTGGGCGTGGGTATAGGTTTGGTGATCTCAGTGATCATCACGCGACTGATGGCAAGAATGCTGTTTCACATTCGGCCAACCGATCCGCTTACCTTGGCAGCGATGGTGGTCCTGCTTTTTCTGGTCAGCGCTGCCGCGAGCGGCGTGCCTGCATATCGGGCGGCCCTTCTGGATCCGATGAAGACATTGCGCGAGCAGTAGACACCACACCAAGAGGCCGGACGGAAGATCTGGCGCCTACATGATCTGGCCTGCAATAGCGAGGCTTGCCGGATAAGAAACTGGAGGGCCGAGCAGACAGCCAGCTGACCCACTGTCTAAACATGGCAAACGCCAATGAGTGCATATCGCCGAGTTTCCGACTTCACGGGATGAGGTCGCTAATAGAACGACACGTCTCTCATCGGATAGTGCTTGCGATTCCGCGTCCACAGCTCGGCATTATTCAGTACGGCCGTGGCTGCGATGAGCGCATCGCTCAATTCGACACTGTGGCTCTTGCGATAATCCCGAAAGTAGTCGCCAGCCCGGCGGCCAGTTTGACCATCAATGGGAACGCAGAGCAAGGCACGAAATAGATTGCTGAGCGCTTCGTGCTCCCTTTGCCGGGCGCCGGCCCAAAGTTCCGCCGCAGTCACCGGCGAATACAGGACACGATGTTTCGATCGTGCTAACTCTTCCCATTTCGCCAGAATGTCCTGGCCTCTTCCACGCGAAACTTCAATGAGGACATCGGAGTCCACCAGCACGGTCACGATTTGCCGAGCCTCTCGATCCGGCTGCCCTGCCGCAGGCGTCGCACGTAGCCCACGGCATCCCGGAACTCAGGACGATCTTTCCTGATGCCCACGAACGCCTGCATCGCGGCCTTGCGCCGGTCAAGATTGCCGAGATAGCGCTCGCGGGCGGCCTGCCGCATGAGTTCGGAAATCGTCGTCCGCGCTCTCTCTGCCTGTTCATGAAGCGCCTGCCACAACTCATCATCGAGGTATAACTGTGTTCGTCTCACGATGTATAGTATACATCGTCATTAAAACTTGATCCACCAGAAATGAGTGCCGGCGCAGATGGACAGGAAGTTGTACATCGCGACTTTGTTCCTAAGGTTCAGGACACTGAAGCGTGCGGTCGATTTCACGCCGTCCGTGCAGAAGAGATCGTTGATCGCAAGGTCAAGGCCGCCGAGGCTAGTTTGTTCACCTTGCGCAGGATCCCCTGGTGGCCTGATAGAGAGCTTGCATAGCCGTGTCATCAAACAAGGGTTGGCTGAGCCGGCGGCTGTCAGCCGATAGGCGACATAGGTATCAAGTTCTTCGCACGCGAGCCCTTTGAGGTGGTAGTGTACGGCAATGCGTTGGAGTGCAGAATCGAATTCACGAACAGCGGTGTAGTATTCCGTTCCTGGCCACGGAGGCAGTCGAGAAGTCTGGTGCGGCATTGTCGCCGAGATAGCACAGATCGCAGCCCATGGCAGAAAACACAGAAAGTCCAGAACACGCACACAAGGGAGCCGCCGCAGTTGCCGACGCACCTGCACCCACCATGCCTGCGACGTGGCGGCCCAAGTTCAACCCTTGGCTCATCGGCGTGGTGGTCGCCGGCGCCGCCTTCATGGAAGTCCTTGACACCAGC
>Ga0306920_100008269_pt1 | contig 13802 bp, 13 predicted proteins | sample flu12Cox44000170_FD_204666 | JGI IMG/M metagenome (GOLD analysis project Ga0306920, IMG submission 204666) | Lab enrichment of tropical soil microbial communities from Luquillo Experimental Forest, Puerto Rico - flux4day.12C.oxic.44.000.170 (v2)... | ecosystem: Environmental > Terrestrial >... | reverse complement strand
TGGTCGAGGTCGATCAGGCGTTGACCCCGGCGATCCTCGACACCGTGCGCACTTTGCCCAACGTGGTTCAGGCCAAGGCGATGCGCTTCTAGGAGCCGCACGGCTCCGCTACACTAGGGCGCTATGAGCGAGGCATCGCATCCAGCCCTGCTGCCTGCCGGCATGCACGATCTGCTGCCGCCCGAGGCCGAAATCGAGGCCGGCGTCGTGGCGCAGCTGATGGCAACCCTGGCGGCGCACGGCTACGAGCGGGTCAAGCCGCCGCTCGTCGAGTTCGAGGAGACATTGTTCTCCGGCGCCGGGGCGGCGATGGCCAATGCCACCTTCCGCATGATGGATCCGGTCTCGCACCGCATGATCGGTGTGCGCGCAGACGTGACGCCGCAGATCGCGCGCATCGCCGCTACCCGGCTCGGCGGCGCGGCGCGGCCGCTGCGGCTCAGCTATGCCGGTCAGGTATTGCGGGTCAGGGGCTCGGAGATCCGGCCCGAGCGGCAGATCGGCCAGGTCGGCGCCGAATTGATCGGCGCGGCGGGGCCGGCTGCCGATGTCGAGGCGATCACGGTCGCCGGCGCCGCGCTGGCCGGGCTCGGTGTCGCCCACCTCACGGTCGACATCACCCTGCCGACTTTGGTGCCGGCGATCGCTGAGGCCTACGAGATCGGCGGCGAGTGCGAGACGGCGTTGCGTGCCGCGCTCGATCATAAGGACGCCGCCGCGGTCATGGCACTCGCCGGCAAGGCCGGCAAGCTGCTCGAGCGGCTGCTGTTTGCCGCGGGTCCGGCAGCCAGCGCGCTGGCCGCCCTTGACCGGCTCGACCTGCCCGAGCGGGCGGGCGCCGAGCGGGTGCGGCTCGGTGCCGTGCTCGACGGGCTCGCAGCCGCGGCTCCCGCGCTCAAGGTGACGGTCGACCCGGTCGAAAATCGCGGTTTCGAGTACCACAGCGGCATCAGCTTCACATTTTTTGCTGGAGGGACGGCGGCCCATGGCCCGCTCGGCGAGCTCGGTCGCGGCGGCCGCTACGATGCCGCCGATCCTGCAGCCTCGGAGCCGGCGACCGGTTTTACTCTTTATACCGACACGATCCTGCAGGCGTTGCCGGAGATGCCGGGACCCCGCCGCGTGCTGCTGCCGCTCGGCGCCAAACGCCCGCGCGCCGAGGCGTTGCGCGCGGCGGGCTGGGTCACGGTCGCGGCGCTCGCACCGGTCGGCGACTGGCGGGCGGAAGCGCGGCGTCTCGGCTGCAGCCACGTCCTGGAGGGGGGCGATCCGGTGGCAGTCTGCTGAGGAAGGTGCGTGATGGGCAATGTCGTCGTCGTCGGCGCCCAGTGGGGCGACGAGGGCAAGGGCAAGATCGTCGATTGGCTGTCGGAGCGGGCCGATGTCGTGGTGCGCTTTCAGGGCGGCCACAATGCCGGCCATACGCTCGTCGTCGGCAATGTCGAATACAAGATGAGCCTGCTCCCGTCAGGGGTCGTCCGCCCGGGCAAGCTGTCGATCATCGGCAATGGTGTCGTCGTCGATCCCTGGGCGCTCGTCGACGAGATCGACACGATGCGCGCCAAGGGTCTCGACATCTCGCCCGACAATCTGCGGCTCGCCGACAATGCGGCGCTGCTCCTGCCGTCGCATGGCGCGCTCGACCGGGCGCGCGACGCCCGTCGCGGCGAGCAGAAGATTGGCACGACCGGCCGCGGCATCGGTCCGGCCTATGAAGACAAGGTCGGCCGCCGAGCGATCCGGGTTTGCGACCTCGCCGACCCGAAGGCGCTCGAATGGCGGGTCGACGAGGTGCTGCTGCACCACAACGCGCTGTTGCGCGGGCTGGGCGAGCCCGAAGTCGACCGGGTCGAGCTCATCGCCGCGCTGACTGCCGTCGGACCCCGCATCCTGCCCTATGCCGATAGGGTGTGGCGACTGCTCGACGACGCCCGCAGCCAGGGCAAGCGCATCCTGTTCGAGGGCGCGCAGGGTGCGATGCTCGATGTCGACCACGGCACCTACCCCTATGTGACGTCTTCGAACGCACTGGCTGGCCAGGCCGCCGCCGGATCGGGGATCGCGCCCGCTGCGATCGGCTATGTGCTGGGCATCACCAAAGCCTATACCACGCGGGTCGGCAACGGGCCGTTCCCGACCGAACTTAACGATGAGATCGGCGAGCGGCTCGGCGAGCGCGGCCGGGAATTCGGCACGGTGACCGGGCGGCGGCGGCGCTGCGGCTGGTTCGACGCGGTCGCAGTCCGTCAGGCGATCAAGACCGGCGGCATTGACGGCATCGCGCTGACCAAGCTCGACGTGCTCGACGGCTTCGACGAGGTCAAGTTCTGCACCGCCTATCGCTGCGGCGGCGAGACCTACGACTATGTCCCGGCCGGGATGACTGCCCAGGCGACGCTGGAGCCGGTCTACGAAACCGCCGAGGGGTGGCGCGAAAGCACCCGGGGCGCACGTTCTTGGGCCGATTTGCCGGCAACCGCGATCAAATACATCGTCCGGCTGGAGGAGCTGATCGGCGCGCCGGTGGCGCTGCTGTCGACCAGCCCCGAACGCGACGACACGGTCTTGGTGCGCGACCCTTTCGCTGATTAACCTGAAGCGACGCGAGGACGCGGTGTTAGCGGACGCCGCGGGCCGGCGGCGCGGCAGCGTTTCTGCCGGGGCGGGCGTGCTCGTCGATGTAGCCGTCGACATGGCTGGCGATCGTCTCCAGCCGATCGGCAAAATAATGATCGGCGCCGGGAATCTTGCGAAAATCGATCTTGATATCGCGCTGGTGCGACAGCTTGTTGACCAGCCGTTGCACCGACTCGACCGGAACCACGGTGTCCTGATCGCCCTGCAAGATGAGCCCGGATGACGGGCAGGGCGCGAGAAAGGTGAAGTCGTAGACATTGGCCGGCGGCGACACCGCGATAAAGCTTTCTATCTCGGGCCGCCGCATCAACAGCTGCATGCCGATCCACGCGCCAAACGAAAACCCGGCGATCCAGCAATATTGCGCGTTCGGGTTGTAGGTTTGCAGCCAGTCGAGCGCCGAAGCGGCATCGGACAGCTCGCCTTCGCCGCGGTCGAAGCTGCCCTGGCTGCGCCCGACACCACGGAAGTTGAAGCGCAGGGTCGAGAAGCCGTGGCGCACGAAGCACTGGTACAAGGTATAGACAACCTTGTTGTTCATTGTGCCGCCATGCTGCGGATGCGGATGGAGGACGATCGCCATCGGGGCCGCCGGCGCGCGAGCATGATGATAGCGCGCCTCGATCCGTCCTTCCGGGCCGTTGATGATTACATCGGGCACGACCGAACCAGCTCAAAACCAAGCGCGCACCTCGGATACTGGAAGCGCTGATTTCCGCTTGGAAGCCCGTAATTCTTGATCATTTTCGTTGGACAATTATATTTTTGCTCACACCACCTGTAACGCAGCGCGATCGCACACGGCGTCAAGGCTTAACACATATAGTGACAGCGATGCTTTTTAGAAACCTGCGCGACGAAATCGACGCCACCCTGGCCCGTGATCCTGCCGCCCGCTCACGCCTCGAAGTGGTGCTGTGCTATCCCGGTTTTCACGCGCTCATGTTTCATTGCCTTGCCCATTGGCTGTGGCAGCGTGGCTGGCGGCTCGTTGGCCGCTTCGTATCGCATATCGGACGGGTCTTGACCGGCATCGAGATCCATCCCGGGGCGCGCATCGGCAAACGCCTGTTCATCGATCATGGGATGGGAGTGGTGATCGGCGAGACCGCCGAGATCGGCGACGATTGCACACTCTATCAGGGTGTCACCCTCGGTGGCACTTCCCTCGACCGGGGCCAGAAGAGGCATCCGACGCTCGGCAACGGCGTCATTGTCAGCGTGCACGCTCAGGTGCTTGGTCCGTTCCGGGTCGGGGACGGGGCGCGCATCGGTGCGCAGGCCGTGGTGCTGAGCGAGGTTCCTGAGGGTGCCACAATGGTGGGCATCCCGGCGAAACCGGTGGCTCGCCGCCGCACGTTGACCGAATCTCGCCCGGCATTTCAGCCTTATGCATTGGGGACTGAGATTCCCGACCCGATCGCGCGTGCGCTCAATGGTCTGCTCGACGAGGTTACCAGCCTAAGGGCGCGTTTGGCCGAGATCGAGAAGAACGAGCCGGCGCGATCCGGCGCCGCCGGGCAGACGATGGAGGCTCAGCGCGGCAACGGAGCAGACGACAAGGAGCAGGTAGCCTGAGGGTCGGACCATGAGGCTTAGCACAAAAGGCCGCTATGCCGTGATGGCGATGGTCGATTTGGCGCAACACAGCGCCGGCGACCCGATCTCGCTCGCCGAGATCGCCGATCGGCAGGAGATCTCGCTGTCCTATCTTGAGCAGCTCTTCGCCATGCTGCGCAAAGGCGGGCTCGTCAAGAGCGTGCGCGGTCCCGGCGGCGGTTACCTGCTCGCGCATGACCGCAGCGAGACCCGCATCGCCGACATCATCCTCGCCGTCGACGAGCCGATCCGCGCGACGCGGTGTACCCCCGGTGCGCCGGTCGGGTGCCGCGGCAATCGGACCCGCTGCGCGACGCACGATCTTTGGGAAGAGCTCGGCAATCAGATCCACCTCTATCTCAGCTCGGTTTCGCTCGCCGATGTATGCGAGCAGCGCGTGCTGGGGAGCAGCGGCCGCCTCCATTGCGAGACCTTTGGCAGCGCCGTTGCAACGGGAACGTGATGGGCGAACCGGCTCGGGTGCGCCGGGGCAACTGGGCTCGAACCGAGACCTATCTCGATTGGAACGCAACCACCCCGTTGCGGCCGGCGGCAGCGGCGGCCATGACTGCCATGTTCGCCCGCTGCGGCAATCCGTCCTCGGTTCACCGCTGGGGTCGCACAGCGCGGCACGCGGTCGAGAATGCTCGCTCGGCGGTCGGAGACTTGCTCAGCGCGCCGCCGGAGGGTGTCATCTTTGTCAGCGGCGGAACCGAGGCGAACCATTTGGCTTTATTGGGCTCCGAGCGCGACCGGGTTCTGGTCTCGGCGGTAGAGCACGACTCGGTTCTTCGCGCGGTTCCCGAGGCCGAGCGTATCCCGGTCGACCATGACGGCGTCGTTGAGCTCGAGATGCTCGACCGTCTGCTTGCCGCCGATCCGCGTCCGGCGCTGGTCTCGGTAATGCTCGCCAATAACGAGACCGGGGTGGTGCAGCCGGTGGCCGCGATCGCAGCGATCGCCCGGGCGCACGGTGCGCTGTTCCATTGCGACGCGGTGCAGGCGGCGGGGAAAATTGCCCTCGATGTCCACAGGATCGGTGCCGACCTCGTCACCCTGTCGGCGCACAAGCTAGGCGGTCCGCCGGGCATCGGCGCGCTCGTCGTTACCGGCGAGCTAGAGTTGGCACCGCTGTTGCGGGGCGGCGGTCAAGAACGCGGGCGGCGGGCCGGCACCGAGAACCTGGCGGGAATCGCCGGCTTCGCCGCCGCCGCCGTTGCCGCGGCAGAAGAGATCGCGGTCTACGACAGTATTCGCCAGTTGCGCGACACGCTGGAGACGAGTGTCGTTGCGGTGGCGCCCGAGACGGTGGTCCTCGGCGCCGCAGCGCCACGACTGCCCAACACCGCGGCGATCGCGATGCCGGGGGTCGCAGCGGAGACCCAGGTGATCGCGCTCGATCTCGACGGTGTCATGGTCAGCGCCGGCGCTGCCTGCTCGTCGGGCAAGGTCGGGCCGAGCCATGTGCTCGAAGCTATGGGTGCCGGACCCGATCTCGTCGGCTCCACGATACGGGTTAGCCTGGGCTGGGATTCGTCCGAAGCCGATGTCGCCGATTTCCTGAAGGCCTGGACCGCGCTCTATCGGCGCTGCCGCGGTTCTTCCGGCGGAGCGCGTGCGGCATGAGCTCGCCTGCGGCGGCAGTCCCGGCACATCGCCCGGAGGCGCACCTCGGCAACGCAATGCCGATCTACCTCGACAATCAGTCATCGACCCGCCTGGATCCCCGCGTGCTCGAAACGATGCTGCCCTATTTCACCGAGCAATTCGGCAATCCGCACAGCATGAGCCACGCCTATGGCCGCATTGCCGCCGAGGCGGTCGAGCAGGCACGCCGCGAGGTCGCCGCGCTGGTCAACGCCGATCCGCGCGAGCTGGTCTTCACCTCAGGCGCGACTGAAGCAAACAACTTGGCGGTCAAGGGTGCGGCGCATTTCGCCCGCCTTTATCCGCATCGCGGCCAGCCCCGCGACCACATCGTAACCCTGACGACCGAGCACAAATGCGTGCTCGAAAGCTGCGCTCAGCTTGAGCGCGAGGGTTTTACTGTCACCTATCTGCCGGTCGAGCCGAATGGGCTCGTATCGCCCGACAGGTTGGCGGAAGCGCTCGGCGAGCGGACATTGCTGGTCTCGGTCATGGCGGCGCACAACGAGATCGGCGTCGTCCAACCGCTTGCCGAAATCGGTTGGCTGTGTCGGTCCAAAGGCGTGTTGTTCCACAGCGACGCCGCGCAAGCCTTTGGCAAGGTCGCGATCGACGTCGAGGCGATGCGGATCGATCTGCTATCGATTTCCGGCCACAAGGTTTACGGACCCAAAGGCATCGGTGTGCTCTATGTCCGCCGGCGGCCGCGCGTGCGCCTGCTGCCGCTGATTGACGGCGGCGGCCAGGAGCGCGGCCTGCGTTCCGGTACCTTGCCGACACCACTATGCGTCGGGATCGGGCGGGCCGCAGCGATCGCAGCGGCCGAGATGGAGGATGAAGCGGGACGGCTGCGGCGGCTCAGGGACCGGATGCAAACGGGTCTCGCTCGCCGTGTCCCCGGGCTGCGCCTCAACGGCGATCTCGAACACCGCCTGCCGGGCAGTCTCAATTTCTGTTTTCCGGGGATTGCCGCGCTGCAGCTGATTGAGGCCTGTCCGGGGATAGCGATCTCGACCGGCTCGGCTTGCACTTCGGCGAGCGTCGAGCCCTCTTATGTGCTACGCGCGCTCGGGCTCTCGGAGGCGGATGCGAATAGCGGGATACGCATCGGGCTTGGGCGTTTTACGACATCGGCGGAGGTCGATCTCGCGATCGATGCGTTGGCTGCTGCTGCCGGCCGGCTCGCTGGCCAAGCGTCGGTGGCGGCGCAGGGGCGAGCACCCATATAGGAATTGACATTTCGGCGCGAGCCGATGGTATGGAGTTCTCCCTTGGAGAAGAACGGATGTTGGCGAGAAAGCAGGCCTTGTTGGTGACGGACGCCGCGGCGGAGCGCATACAGGCGCTGCTCGCTAAGCGCGGCAAGCCTTCGGTCGGCGTGCGGGTCGGCGTGCGCGCGCGCGGCTGCTCCGGGCTCAGCTATACGCTCGAATATGCCGACGAGAAGGGGAAGTACGATGAGGTTGTCGAAGACAAGGGGGTGACGATACTGGTCGACCCGAAGGCGGTCATGTTTATCCTCGGGACCGAGATGGATTTTGTCGAAGAGAAGCTGCAGAGCGGCTTCACCTTCCGCAATCCGAACGAGAAGGGCCGCTGCGGCTGCGGCGAATCCTTTCACGTTTAGCCGGGCGCGGGCTGATGCGGAGGGCCGAGTCGCGTGAAGCTGTTCCAGATCGAGGAGCCCGAAGGCGGACCGTCGGATCCGAACGAACCCGGTGCCGCGATCGGTATCGATGCGGCGGGCGCTCGTGTCGAGGTTGCCTTTTCGGTTGGCGGGAACGCCGTCATTCTCGGCGATCGCCCGGGGTTCGAGCAGGCGCTGCTGGTCCCGCCTCCGCAAGCCGGCGCTGCAGCGTGGCAAGAGTTGCTGGAAGGCGCGCGCATGCGTGCCGAGCGCGCACTCGCGCGACCGGTGACGCATGCGGTGGTCGTGCTCGCCGCGGCACCGGCTGCGGCCGACGCAGGGCGCTTGCGGCAGGCGGCTGAACAAGCGGGGCTCGAGGTGTTGCGATTTGCCGGCCGGACCGAATTTTCAGCCGGTGCGACCCCAGTGCTCGCCGCCGCGGCGCTCGCCGAGGATCTAGCCCCACGATCGGAGCTCGCGACCGTGCCGGGGCCCGGCTGATGCCGAAGATGACTTTCATCGAACGTGACGGAACCCGGCGCGAAGTCGAGGCCCCACTCGGCGCCTCGGTGCTGCAGGTCGCCCGCCGCCACGACATCGATATCGAGGGTGCCTGCGAAGGCTCGCTCGCCTGCTCGACCTGTCATGTCATCGTCGACCCTGATTGGTACGACCTGCTGAACGAGGCGAGCGTGGATGAGGACGACATGCTCGACCTCGCCTTTAATCTGACCAAGACGTCGCGGCTCGGCTGCCAGATCATCATCACCGAGGAGATCGACGGGCTGACCGTGCGGTTGCCCGCGGCGACCCGCAATCTGCTTTTCGGCTGATCCCGGAATGGCCGCACTCTTCCCCCGCCTGATCGAGGTCTCGGTGGCGGCGTGGCGGGCTTATACGCGACACCAATTTGTGATGCTGCTGGCCGCCGGCGATCTGCCGGAGGCGTGCTTTCGCCGCTACCTGGTGCAGGACTATCTGTTTCTGCTGCATTTTGCGCGCGCCTGGGGGTTGGCGGTCTACAAATCCGACACGCTGGCCGAGATGCGCCGGGCGCAACGTCTCGTCGCGGCGACGCTCGATGTCGAGATCGGGCTGCATATCGACTATTGCCGCGGTTGGGGTCTGTCGGAGGCGGCGATCGCTGCCGCGCCTGAGGCGCCGTCGACGATCGCCTATACGCGTTTCGTGCTCGACCGCGGCCTGGCCGGCGATCGGCTCGACCTCGAGGTGGCGCTAGCCCCGTGTGTCATCGGCTACGCGGCAATCGCCGCCGAGCGGATGGCCGATCCGCGAACGCGCCTCGCCGCAAACCCTTACCGCGAATGGCTGGAGATGTACGCCGGATCCGAATACCAGGCTCTCGCGCGCGAGGCCGAAGGTGCGCTCGACGAGCAGTTTGCCGGGCGCGGCGGGGAGGGACGGTTTGCCTCGCTCGCCGCCAATTTCGCCCTCGCCGCAAGGCTCGAGGCCGATTTCTGGCAGATGGGGCTCGGCGCGCAGTCATGACCTCGCCGGACCTCGATCTCGAGGGCAACCCGGCCGAGCACCGCATCGTCGTCGCGATGTCGGGCGGCGTCGACTCGTCGGTGACCGCGGCCCTCTTGGCCGAGTGCGGCTTCGAGGTCGTCGGTATTACGTTGCAGCTCTACGATCACGGCGCCGCGCTCGGACGCAAGGGCATGTGCTGCGCCGGCCAGGATATCGGCGATGCAAGGCGCGTCGCCGGCCGCCTCGGCATCGCCCATTACGTGCTCGATTATGAGAGCCGGTTCCGCAAGGAAGTCATCGACGATTTCGCCGACACCTATGGCCGCGGCGAGACCCCGATCCCGTGCATACGCTGCAATCAGCGGATCAAGTTTCGCGACCTGCTCGTCACGGCGCGCGAGCTCGGTGCCTCGGCGCTGGCCACCGGGCATTACGTGCGCCGGATTGTCGGGCCGGATGGACCCGAGCTGCACCGGGCGCGGGACGGAGCGCGCGACCAGAGCTATTTTTTGTTTGCCACCACCCGCGCCGAGCTGGACTTCCTGCGGTTTCCGCTGGGCGGATTGACCAAAGCGGAGACCCGAGCACTGGCGCGGCGCTTCGGGCTGGCGGTTGCCGACAAGCCCGATAGCCAGGATATCTGCTTTGTCCCGCAGGGATCTTATGTGCGGCTCGTCGAGCGGCTGCGGCCCGATGCGGGCGAGCCTGGAGACATCCTCGATACCGCGGGCCGCATGCTCGGCCGTCATCGCGGCATTGCGAAGTTCACGGTCGGGCAGAGAAAGGGGCTCGGGATCGCCGCAGCCGAGCCAATCTACGTGCTGCGTCTCGATGCTGAGGAGCGCTGTGTCGTCGTTGGTCCGCGCGCGGCATTGGCCGAGACCAGACTGTCTCTCCGCGAGGTCAACTGGCTCGGCCCGCCAGCCACGCCGGGCATGACGGTCGCGGCAAAGCTTCGCTCGACGCAGCTGCCGGTGCTGGGGACGTTCTTTCCTTGCGGCTCCGACGGAGATGCCGAGCTGGTTCTCGATGCGCCTGCGGGAGCGGTAGCCCCCGGCCAAGCCGCTGTGCTCTATGACGGCGAGCGGGTGCTCGGGGGCGGCTGGATCCGGCGGCCGGCTGCCGCCGCGGCTTGACCCGTGGGCCTGCGCCTCCTATACATGCGGCGCCTTGTGGCGGGATAGCTCAGCTGGTTAGAGCAGGGGAATCATAATCCCAAGGTCGGGGGTTCAAATCCCTCTCCCGCTACTATAAGATCAATCACTTATTGGGAAAATATAATATCGAGAGTGCTCCAATTTTCGTTAGCGGGCAACACTTGGGGCAACCAGGTTCCCACCTAAAGGTGGCGGCGGCGGGAATCGCGGAAGGCGCTATACTTTCAGATGCAACACGCGGAGCGCGGAGAAGCCGTTGCTCGGGATCGCGACTCGGATTTGGCTCGCGTGATCCGGAGGAGCCAGCCACCGCAGATAGCGGCCATCGACGCGGCTCTGGATGAATCGCCCGCCGAGTGCTCCTGGGGCTTGGACATCCACGCAGCCAACTACATGAGCTAGGGCGAGACCCCCGTGCCCAGGACCTCGGTCTCCGGATTTTCGGACACCACCAACTCGAGAGCCTCCGGTACTCTTCGTCGGATATTTATCGAGCACGAAGGTTACGCCTCCGACAAATTGGAACATTATCTTCCGATTTACGAAGCCGCGTTTTCAAAATTTACCGCTCGCGGACAGCCGATTCGCCTGCTCGAAATCGGGGTGCAGAACGGAGGCTCGCTCCAGGTCTGGTCCAAGTATCTTCCGCAGGGCTCGACGATTGTCGGAGTCGATATCGATCCTGCGTGCGCTCGGTTGCCAATGGAAGCCAATATTTCTATCCGGATCGGCGATGCGGCGGATCCAGTTGCACTCAATCATATGCTGGGGGACGCTGCGTTCGATGTCATCATTGACGATGGATCCCATCACTCGCGCGATGTAATTGCAACCTTCGAGGATTGCTTTAAACGTCTCGGTCCGGGTGGAGCTTACATCATCGAAGATTTGCACTACAGCTATGTTGCTTCGCGCGGCGGTGGCTTCCGACATCCGGATACCTCTATCGAATGGCTAAAAGCGTTGGTCGATACGCTCAATGTCGACCACTTTGAGAGTGATGCTGCTGCCGCGCTTGATAGTGCCGGGTTGCAGTCGATGCGCGAACTCGGAAGCCAAATCGCACAAATTGCCTTCTTTGACTCAGTGGCCATTGTTGAAAAGCTAGCTGTCATAAAGAACCACCCGTATCGCCGCATCATGACGGGCCGAGAGACGCGCATCGTCGACCTTGCCACCGACATATCGCTGATGCCCGCTGCGCAGATTCAGACCTTGCTGCTGTCGCCTTCAGGCGCCGCGAGCTTTGCCCCAACCTTGCTGAACGCTGTGGCATCGGCGAGAGAGGATGTTGGCCGGCTGCGAGTGGCGCTGACGCGGGCTGAAGCGCGGCTAGAAGGCGAGACCCACGCCGCCGCAAAACGTGCCCAGCAGCTTGCGGAGGTCGAGATCCGTCTTGCCGAGGAGGCTCGGCGGTGCGCCGAGACCGAGCAGCGTGCAGAGCAGGCTGAAAGGCGCCTCGCCGAGGAGGTCGGGCAGCGTGCTGACATCGAGCGGCGTTTGTCCCAGCTGGAGGCGGAGCGCGATCGCTTCCAGCTCGAGCGCGACAATGTACTGAATTCGACCTTCTGGCGTCTCACCGGGCCCGCTCGCCGGCTTGCATCTGTTCTGCCACCCGGCTTAAGGCGATACGGACGACGTGGCGCCAGAGTTGTCTATTGGCTCCTTACGCCGCAGCGAACCGGCAAGCGTTTCGCCTATTTCAGATCGCAGCGGAGAAAGGCACCTGTGCTTCCCGCACCGGAGGTTCAGCTGGAGAACGCGGCGGCGCAGATGCCCGCCGATGCGGGTCAGTTGGAGCCCGAGCTCGAGACCCATGCGGATCAACTGGAGGCTCGGCCCGAGGCCCAAACGGACAAGCTGGAGCCCGAGCTCGAGGCCCATGCGGATCAACTGGAGGCCCGGCCCGAGGCCCAAACGGACCAGCTGGAGCCCCAGCTCGAGGCCCATGCGGATCAATTGGAGCCCCGGCGCGAAAAGGTGCCGACTTACGACGAGTTGTTCAAGAAACGCTTCGGCGCTCTGGAGCCGCTTCGCACCTACGAGGCGCCGCATCACGGCCCGAGAGTGACGATCGTAACGGATAGCATCAACTCGGGAAGCCTCTACGACGGTGTTGAGACAGCGATTATTCTCGGGACGCTGCTTGCACAACGGCTCGACGCCGGTCTTCGCCTCGTCACACGGACCGAGCCGCCGATCGCCGAAAATATCGGTATGATCCTGCGCACTCACGGCGTGTCTTGGACCGGCAATGTGGACTGTTTGTATTCCCCGCCCGGTTCAGGGGGACGCGATGTGCCGATGAGTCGAGAGGATTTGTTCTTGACGACCTCCTGGTGGACCACTCATGCCACCCGTAGGGCTGTGCCCCCTGCGCGCATCGTCTATATGCTAGGGGAGGATGAGCGAATGCTCAATCCAACGGGAGACGAACACCTGCTCTGTGCCGAAACCCTGAGCGACCCGGAAATTTTTTACGCGGTCAACACCAAGCTTCTGTTTAGCCATTTACAGTCCGAGGGTCTGGCGCCGGGAGGGATTCCATTTGAACCAGCGTTTCCAAGCGTAGCCTATTATTCAGAGAGGCAGCCAGACGAGCGGGGGCGGCGGCGATTCTTTTTTTACGCGCGTCCGAACAACGTTAGAAATCTCTATTGGCGGGGCATCGCAGCGGTATCCAGTGCCATTGAGGAGGGCGTACTCGCCTCGGAGAATTGGGCTTTCTACTTTGTCGGCAAAGAGGCCCCTGAACTGATCCTGCCCGGTGCGGTGCGTCCGCAGATCATCAACGACGCACCGCGAGAAGAATATTTAAGGATTGTTCGCGGTGTGGACGTTGGTCTTTCACTCATCTACTCGCCACATCCCGGCTATCCGCCTTTCGACTTGGCCGCGAGCGGGGCGGTGGTAGTGACCAACCGATTCGGTGCTGCCAAAATGGATTTGAGCCGTTATTCCCCAAACATCTTGTGTGTCGAGCCGAGCGTGCCAGGGTTAGTAGCTGGGCTACGGCGGGCCGTCGCGCTAGCCGAGGATCAGGCGATGCGCACCGCGAATGCGGCCAAATTTGGAATGCCGCGAGACTGGCCCACCGCCCTTGCGCCGATCTTGGATTATCTGGCCACACGGTTCCCAAGGGGATGAGCCGTTGTACACTGCTGAAATCCCGCCCATAGTATTCTCGCCGCCCTGGGAAAGAAGCTTCGACGAGAGGATTGCCATGTTGGTTAGTGGCTCTCCCCGCGCTGCTTATTTTTATGAAATCCCAGACACGAGCAGCTTCCGGTACCGAGCTTATAATGTTTGGCAGTCGCTCGCCGCCGAGCCGCGCGGGGGCCCATCGGCATCGTGGTTTCATTGCGACGATTTGGACAGGATTGAACAGGTCATAGACCACTGCGACGTCCTAATACTTTGCCGGGTCCACTATACCGACCTCATTAACCGGATGATCTCACGCGCGCGCGCACGCGGACGCCGTATTTTGTTTGACGTCGACGATTTGGTGTTTGACGTCGGGTGTGCCCATATTATTATGGACAGTCTTGGGGTGGAACTGAGTAACGACGCTTGGCGGTACTGGTTCGGCCAAATCAGCCAAATCGGCGTCACTATGTCTCTTTGCGACGCTGTAGTGGTGA
>Ga0306920_100008268_pt1 | contig 13802 bp, 8 predicted proteins | sample flu12Cox44000170_FD_204666 | JGI IMG/M metagenome (GOLD analysis project Ga0306920, IMG submission 204666) | Lab enrichment of tropical soil microbial communities from Luquillo Experimental Forest, Puerto Rico - flux4day.12C.oxic.44.000.170 (v2)... | ecosystem: Environmental > Terrestrial >... | reverse complement strand
CGCTGCGGGTGTACCTCTCGGGCCTGTCCCAGCCGGACCGTCGGGCCGAACGGCACATCTGGACGCCGGTCGCGGAGATCTCGGACGCGCTCGAAGAGGCGTACGAGCTGTCGTTCGGCCACGTCCGGGCGTCCGGAAAGCGGATGCTCGTCGCGGTCGACTCGTCCGGGTCGATGTCCTGGAAGCAGCTCACCCTGGGCGGCTCCCCGCTGGGCAGCCCGTACGAGGTCGGATGCGCCATGGCGGCCGTCCTCAAGCGGATCGAGGGCGGCAACGTGCACGTCATCGACGTGGACACGCAGGTGCACCCGTCGCGGATCACGGCCCGCACCCGGCTGCGAGAGATCGGATCCTGGCCGCCGTCCGGCGGCGGCACCGATCTGTCGCTGCCGTTCACGCACGCGACCAAGCACAAGATGGAGGTGGACGGGTTCGCCCTCTTCACCGACGGGGAAACCTGGGCCGGCCGGCAGCACGCGTCGCAGGCGCTCGCCGCCTACCGCCGCAAGTACAACTCGGGTGCCCGGGTGGTCCTGGCCTCGATGGTCGCGGTCGGGCATTCGATCGCCGAGCCCGAGGACGCCGGGGTGCTGAACATCGCCGGGATGGACGCGGCCCTGCCGATGGTGGCGACCGAATTCATCCGGTGACGGCGGGGGCGGTACGGCTCGCTGGCGCGGCCGTGCCGCCCCCACCCGTCAGCTGATCAGGTGCCTCAGGCCGGGCAGAGCGCAGCAGGATGAACAGGTATTTCGAACAGCCCGGCCCGGAACCGGGACCATGCCGGGGCTGGGAGCCGGCCGCTGATTGGACGTGAGCCCGGCATGCAAGCAGGGGGCCAGGCGCCGGGCGCCGTCGGCCGGCCGGCAGCGGCCTGGGTACTGGTTCCCGCCCGGTTCCATCGCTCGACGAGGGTGACGCTGGGGGTGTTGTTGGTGTAGCTGGCCACGGCGTAGCAGGCCGAGACGGTCGGGCAGGCCACGCCCGGGAAGCCGATGTCGTAGGCCACCAGGCCCGGGGTCGGCTGGATGCGCCACCTGCCGCCGCTCCACCGTTCGGCCAGGGTCAGCGGTGGGAAGCCGGTCAGGTTGAGCCCGAACGCGGTGCAGAGGTTGCGGGCAGGGCAGGCGACGCCGGCGAGGGTGACGTTCTGGGCGCCGGCCGGGTTCGGGGTGGTCTGGACCTGCCATGTCCGGCCGTTCCACCGCTCGGCCAGCGTGCTGGCCAGGGTCTGGTTCCCGACCGCGGTGCACGCCGAGGCGGAGGTGCAGGCCACGCCGTTGAAGCCGGCGTTGGGCCCGGCGGGCGCGGGCTTGAAGGTGGGCACGATCCGCCACGTGCGGCCGTCCCACCGCTCGGCCAGCGTGCCCAGCGACTCGCCGGTGGCCGGGTCGAATTCGTTGCCGACCGCCATGCAGGACGATCGCGATGTGCAGGCCACGCTGTTCAGGAGCTTGACACCGTGTCCGGGCGGGTTGGGGGTGGGCTGGATGCTCCAGGTGTGGCCGTTCCACCGTTCGGCCAGGGTGGCCGACGGCGTGCCCGGTGGCGTCAGGCGGCCGCCGACCGCGGTGCACGCCGACGGTGAGGTGCACGACACCGCGGTCAGGAACCAGCCGCCGCCGGGGGGGTTCGGCGTGGGCTGGATGCGCCAGCCACGGCCGTTCCACCGCTCGGCCAGCGTCCTAGTCGCCACTCCGGTGAACGGGTTGCCGTGACCGCCGACCGCCAGGCAGGACGACCGTGACGGGCACGACACGCCGGTCAGGTTGCCGCCGTCTGCGGGGCTGGGAGTGGGCTGGATGCTCCAGGTGCGGCCGTTCCACCGCTGCGCCAGGGTCAGCGAGGTGCCCCGGCGGTTGCTGGTGTTCCCGACCGCGGTGCAGGCCGAGGCGGACACGCAGGACGCGGCGTTCAGGGTGCTAGCCGCCGCGCCGAGAGGATTGGGGGTGTGCTGGACCCGCCATGTGCTGCCGTTCCACCGCTCGGCCAGTGTGGCCGGGGACTGGTTGTTGTGGTTTTGGCTGGAGTTCCCGACGGCGAGGCACCCGGCAGCCGAGGTGCAGGCGACGCCGATCAGCTGGCTGCCACCCGCCGGGTTGGGCGCGGCCTGCATGCTCCAGGAGGTGCCGTCCCAGCGTTCGGCCAGGGGCTGGAGGGTGCCGGAGCTGTCGAGGTAGGCCCCGACGGCGCTGCAGGCCGACGGCGACGGGCACGCCGCGCTGTTGAGGAAGGCGCCCGAGGAACCCGCCGGAGTGGGCGTGGACTGAAGCGACCAGCCGGCGCCGTTCCACCGCTCGGCGAAGGTCCCGGCGTTGGCGCCCCCGACCGCGGTGCACGCGGCCGCCGACGTGCAGGACACCCCGTTCAGCGTGCCGCCGCCCTGCGGCGGGTTGGGGGTGGCCTGGATGGCCCACCGGGTGCCGTTCCACCGCTCGGCCAGGGTCGTGGCGGTGGGGGTGAAGGCGTTGGCGGCCCCGACCGCGACGCACGCCGACGCCGACGTGCAGGACACGCCGCTCAGGAAGCCACTGCCCTGCCGCGGGTTGGGGGTGGCCTGGACGGTCCACCGGATGCCGTTCCACCGCTCGGCCAGAGCTCCGGTGCGGGAGGACCCGACCGCGGTGCACGCCGACGCCGACGTGCAGGACACCCCGACCAGGGTGCTCTGGCGCAGAGCGGGGGTGCGCTGGAGGGTCCACCGGGTGCCGTCCCACCGCTCGGCCAGGGTCTTGGCGCTGGCCCAGAAGGGGTTGGATGCCCCGACCGCGATGCACGCCGACGCCGACGTGCAGGACACGCCGTTCAGGCCGCTGACCGCGGTCCCCGCGGGGTTGGGCGTGCGCAGGATGCGCCACGAATGGCCGTTCCACTGCTCGGCCAGGGTGACCCCGGCGCCGGAGGGCTTGGTATAGGTGCCGACCGCCATGCACGAGTTGGCGGCGGGACAGGACACCCAGAAGAGCTGGCCGGTCGGGATCACCGGGTTCGGCGTCGGCGTGACCGACCACCCTGCCACAGCAGCGCCAGCGGACGCTGCGGGGGCAGCGTTCACCGAAGCTGCGGCCCCTCCCACGAGACCCAGCACCACCACTGCCGCACCGGCGGCCACCGCGGCACGACGAATCAGACCGCGCATCGCTACCCCCCTGCTCGTTGATCTGACGCGGCCTGCCCGAAGTCGGCCTCGGTGACGCCGGGCCGACAGCGATTGGCCGCGTACGGCATGCGAGTAAGCCTCGCCTGGCGGGGTTTCAAAAATGTTTCAAGGCTGCATCAGCCACCAGGCCGGCCAGCGCCGCAGGTCGCCGGGCTGCTGGCTGACACCGTTCGGGGGGACGCATTACCGTCGGCTTTACACGGGGCGGTGCCCCGCACCCTGGCCCTCCCTCGGAGATGGGATGCGAACGGGGTCATCTCCCGGCCCGGCCAGGCATAGCACTACGCCGGCGCCTGCTCGTGGCTGCTGGGTCGCGGCAGATCCAGAGCGCGGTCCTGCTCGAGGACCGCCAGCTGGAGCTGCTTCAGCTGCGGGCAGGGCTCCACCCCCAGCTCCTCTACCAGCAGCGCGCGCCCGGCGCGGTAGGTTTCGAGCGCGTCAGCCTGGCGGCCGGAACGGTAGAGGGCGACCATCAGCTCCCCGCGGAGCCTTTCGTGCAAGGGATGCTCGGCAACGAGCTGCTCGAGCTCGGAACAGAGGGCGGTGTGCCGGCCGAGTGCTAGCTCCGCGTCGATCCGGTCCTCGACCGCTGGCAAGCGGAGCGCCTCGAGCCGCCCTACCTCGAACCAGGCGAATGACTCGAACTCCAGATCGGCAAGCGGTCGTCCGCGCCACAGCGACTCCGCCTCCCGCAGCAGCGCCGCGGCCAGGCCCGGGTCGTGGTCCTCGAGCGCACGCCGGCCAGCGGCCACTCGCTGTTCGAACGCGTGCAGGTCGAGCTCACCGTCCTCGACACGCAGCAGGTACCCGGGCGGCCGGGCGAGCAGCCGCGGCTGACCGTCCCCGCCGGCGAGCACCTTACGCAGCCGGGAGACCTGGACCCGCAGCATCCGCTCCGCCGAACCCGCGGGCTGATCGCTGAGCAGCTCCTCGATCAGATGGTCACGCGAGACGACCATGTTGGCGTTACACAGCAGCACCGCGAGCAGCGCTCGCTGCCTCGGCCCGCCGACGTGCACCGGCACGCCGCCGACCCTGACCTCCAGCGGGCCGAGTATGCCGAACTCCAGGCAACGGTCCATGTCGCCCCCCGGTCCGAGTTTCCTCCGAACAGGCGGCGCTGGCTACCCCCATCCAGGCTGAAGCACCATTGAAGCTTTTTTGAAACGCCGCTGGTCAAGGCTTGCCTCATGCTGTACGCAGCCAAGTGCTCCTGGCCCGGCGTCACCCCGGCCGACCTCGAGGGCGCATCGCGGAGGAGCCGCGCAAGGCCCTCGAAGCCAACGACGCCGCGGCGATACAGCGAGCGCTCCAGGCCGCCCAGGAGTGGGCCGCGGAGCACGCCCACGGAAGCCCGGAGGCGGGCAAACCGCAACAGGAAATGCACCTGGCCCCCGGCTAGCGAGGGCAGTGAACCGGGTGAAACCCCAGGTCATAACGGGTGCGCCGCCAGGGACTTGAACCCCGAACCCGCGGATTAAGAGTCCGCTGCTCAGATGCACACTTTAGAAAACTTGAGTCACAGCAATGCTGTGACATGCGGAGCCGTACCGCAACCCCGCGAGGCAAAGTGACGTGAGTACCGGATCGTGTCGGCCCGTACCGTCGCATCCGAGCAAGCACGGAGCAAGCATCAAACCGCATAGGTCTAGACCACTGGGTCGGAAGTGACGGCGCTGACACCCGAAGTCGGCCAAGGTGCTGGGCACGATTCGTGATCCCTGCTGGTAGCGCCCAGAATTACCCTGGACGCACGAGGCCGGGGAACGGGCGTGATTCTCCTGCTCGCGCGGCGGATTAAGAGCGGCGGTGCGGAATCCTGGGCCGGAACTCGTCTCAGTGATGGTCGCGATTCGTAATCTCCGCTCGTACTGGTGACCCGCCGAACATAGCACCAAGGTGCCCGGCAGGCTGCTCAGCACCCGCAGGCGGTCAGATCCCGGCCGGGGTTCAGATGCCCTCCTGGGCTTGCGCGCGCCCGGAGGCGACCGCGTCGGCGAGTGCCGCGTGATCGCGTTCGGTCTGGTCGGCGTAGGTCTCGCCGAATTCGGCCATGGCCTGGTCGAACGTGCCTGACCCGCCGAGGTAGGCGGCGATCGCGATCCGGTTGCCGGTGCGGGCGTGGGCGCGGGCGAGCGTCCAGCCGCACATGCGGCCGTAGCCGGTCATCGCCGCGGCGTTCATGTTTTCGATCGGGGCGGAGTATTTCCAGTCGCGCAGCTGGCGGAGGTAGTAGTCGGCAGCGCGGCGGCCGGGCGGGGTGGCGCGCTGCCAGCCGAGGAAGATGTCGCTGGCGGCTTGCATCAGCTGCTGACCGGCGACGACCCGCTCGCCCTGGTTGCGGTATTCGCTCTTGCCGGCGTAGCCGGCCAGCGCCGAGCGCTGGGCCTGCTTGGCCTGCAGCAGCAGCGGCTCGGTGCCGTCGTCGGGTTCCATCAGCAGGATCCACGTCTCGGTGCCGACGCTGCCGACGCCGACGACCTTGCGGGCCACTCGGGTCACGGTGAATCGCTCTGCCAGCTGGCGCCGGTAGGCCGGCAGGGTCCGCGTGTACCCGGTGAAGAGGTGGCGGAGGAACCAGTAGACAGCGTTGACGTCAAGGTGCCTGGCCAGCTCTTCGATCGGGACGATCAGCGGCGGGTCGCTGATGATCCGGCGCTGGCCATCTTCAACAGTCGTCAGTTTCGCTAGCGCCTGCGTGCTGTCCCGGGTGCGAGCCTTCGCCATCTGAGCCTTGGTCTGGCGCACCGTTTTCTTCGGCATCTCAGATTTGAGCCGGGCAAGAGCGTCTTCGACGTCGAAGCGGGCGTACCAGACGTCCAGGATCGGCATGGCGGCGAATTCCCGCATCGCGGTGCGGTAGGCCGCCGCGGTCGCCAGAGCAACCTGGCGGCGCTTCTTGGCGGTCAGGCCGTTGTCGCGGCCTGCCACGGCCATGCTCGCTACCAGCCGCTTGACGTCCCACTCGAACGGACCGGGCAGCGTCTCGTCGAAGTCGTTGAGATCAAAGACCAGCCGCCGTTCAGGTGAGGCGAAGGCGCCGAAATTCAAGAGGTGAGCATCACCGCACAACTGCACCCGTAGCCCGGAGGACCTCATGCCGGCCAGGTCTGCGGCCATCGGCAGTGCGGCACCCCGGTAGTACGTGAACGGCGACACCAGCATCCGTCCGTGGCGTACCGGAACCAGCTCCGGTACGCGGGACTCGGCCTGGCCGAGGAGCAGCCCTATCGGGTCCCTGGACGCCGCCGGAGAGAAGTCCCGGTGGGATGCCAGCGGCGCTAGCTGGCGGGCCGCTTTGCCTGCCGCGACGCTTTGCTCACGAGCCGGATGCGCACGGGGCTCGAGTGTCTTGTAGCCGCCCGTCTCGGCTGGGGCGGTTGTCTTTGCCACCATGGTTCGGACATCGGCGTCTGAGCCCGCTGGCGTCGGTCAGCCGGTGACCTGGAGCTCGTCGCGGACGTCGACGGCCCCGAGAGCCATCCAGGCGGCGCCGACCACCGCGTCGTGCTCGGCCCAGGTGCGGACGTGGCCGGTCAGCGTGATGACGCCGTCCTTGGTGTCGGACGTCACGTCGCTGCCGTCGGGGACCAGCGCGGAGCGTTCCAGCGCCTGCTGGACGTTCACGTCGACATCGACCGGGTCGATGGCGTAGCTGATCTCGATGTTGTTCTGGACGTTGCGGACACCGGTCAGGCTGGTGACGGCCGCCTCGGCGGCGGCGCGCTGCGAGATGTAGGACACGGTCCCTGTCAGGGTGATGTCGCCGTCGAGTGCGATCGCCTCCACGCCGGCCGGTACGGTGATGTTCTGGGCGAGCGCGTTGTTGGCCGCGGTGATCAGCTGTATGTCGTCGCGGTAGTCGCTGTCTGGGAGCCGCACCATCAGGTTGTTGTGCACGCCGGTCACCCCGTCGACGCGCCGTGCGGCGGCGGCTGCCTCTAGGTACTGCGGGTAACTCGGCACTGTGCCGGCGAGCGTCACGTCTCCGCCGAGGTTCACGACTTTGATATCCGCGGCGTCGACCAGCGGGTCGAAGCCGAGTTCGGCCTCGACAGCCGCGCGGACGTCCTTGGTCTTGCCCATTTTCCTGAATCCTTTCCATGAGCGGGCATCGCCGTTCGCTGCCTACCGCGGCGGACGGCCAGCCGGCGATCTTGAGTTCGCCGGCGAGTCCATGGCGCCGTGCCCAGCCATGCCGCCCCGACTACGGCGTCATGTTGTTGGTACGGTCCACGATGAGAAGGCAAAACCGTCAGCTCTAGGGCCGAAGGTCCCACCAGAGCCGCGCTTCCCGCTGCGAGATGCTCCCAGCCCGTTCGGCATCGATAGGCATTTTCCGAACGGGCGGGTGGCGCCTCTTCCCGCCCCAGTTGCTCGGCTAGCTGGCGGACCAGCGGCCACGGGAACTCCGCCCTTTGTCAGTTGCCGAAGACGTAGGTGCCGGGCGCTGCGGCAAGCGGCCGTAGCCCGCCGCCGCCGAGTTCTGCTGGTGCCGGCTTGTCGGCACCGCACCGGTCACCCAGCCACGCCAGCATGTCAGGCCACCAGCTGCCCTGCTCGGATTGTGCTGTCTTCAGCCAGTCCGACGGGCTGGCGGGGTTGGTCTTGCTTGTCTGGTAGGTGGCCTTCGGGTTGCCGGGCGGGTTGACGAGCGCGGCGATGTGACCGCTGGTCGACAGGATGAACCGGCTTTCGCCGCCGAGCAGCTGCGTGCTGCGGGCGCCAGCGCGGAGGTGCCAGCCCCGATCCGTGCCAGTTCGGCGGCGAGGCTGCTCAGCCTCCGGCCGGTGGTGCGCGGCCTTCGGGCCAGGCCGGCCGCGAACTTGGCGGCCGACGCGTCCGGGGCGAACCGGCGGAAGGTACCGAGCGCGGCGTCGGCGAGCAGGCGTCCAGCGGGGCTGCCTGCTCGGCGGTGTCGGGTGGTGGTGTCTGAATGGTCATGAGTTCTCCGCTTAGCTTGTGAGGGCGATGGCCAGGTAGGCGATGGCGAGGGCGAGGTCGATCAGGGCCGGTGCCATCTCCTTCGGGCTGTCGTCGGCGCGCCGGTGGGTGATCAGCGCGCCGGCCAGCAGCAGGATCATCCCGGCCGCGGCGGCGATCCCGAGCGGGTGCCACCACAGGCCGGCCAGGATGCCGACGGCGGCGGCCAGTTCGGCGACTCCGATGAGCCGGTAGCGGGGCCAGAGGATGCCGAAGTGCTCGGCGGACTGCCGCATCTTGGGGTGGCCGAGCAGTTTGCCTGCCGCCGGGAGCAGGCAGGCCGCGGCCAGCAGCAGCGAGATGGTGACGAACATGGGATGCTCCTAACTGGCGGCCGGCAGCGGGCCGACGGGGTCACAGTGAGCCGGCGGGGGAGCGGCGGCCGGGCTGGCGGTCCCGGCGGTCGCGGGGATGTGCCAGGGCAGGCGCGGCGGTCGGCGCCGGGGTGCTGCCGCCGCGATGTAGCGGTCGGGGCGGACGATGGCGGTAAGCGCCGGGTCGGCCGTCAGGGCCCGCATCGCTGCGGGCGGCACGTCGTCGGCGAGACGGGCCTCGGTCCACCCGGCGTCCTCCTGGGTTCGGGGTTCGCCGGGGGCGTGAGTTCCGGGTGCGGTGATCCGGACGAGGACGAGGCCATGGTGGCGGCAGAACTCCACGAGCCCCGGTCCGGGGCGCCGTGCGGTCAGCACGGCGGCGCGTCCGGCCAGGATCGTGTCCAGCCGGGCCGGCGGATCATCGCCGACGGACACCAGGGGGTTGGGGATCAGCCCGCCGGGCCGCAGCGCGGCGGGGATGCCGGACGGCAGGAAGCGCGGGACGGGCTGCAGGGCGCCGGCCTTCAACGAGGGCGTCGCGGTGGAGGCTATGGCCTCGCGGACGTGTTCGCTGCGGACGGCCGCGGCCAGGGCTATCCGGCGGACGGCAGCGGCGCGGTCCTGGCCGCCGGTCATCGCCCAGCCGATCCGGACGGCCTTCATGATCATGGCCCTGGCGTGCGGGCGGCGTTCGGTGTCGTAGCTGGCGAGCAGGCCGTCCCCGGCCCGGCCGGTGAGCACGCAGGCGAGTTTCCAGGCGAGGTTGTCGGCGTCGCGCAGCCCGGCGGCCAGGCCCTGGCCGATGAACGGCGGGGTGAGGTGGGCGGCGTCGCCGAGCAGGAAGACGCGCCCGTCCTGGAAGCGGTCCGCCAGCCGGGCCCGGAAGGTGTAGCTGGCGCTGCGGGTGATCTCCAGGCCGGCCAGGTCGCCGCGGCCGGTCCAGGGGCGCAGCAGCTCGCCGAGCGCCTGAGGGGTGATCAGGCAGGCTTCGTCCTCGCCGTCGTGCAGCCGGAACTCCCAGCGGTACCGGTCGCCGGTGACCTGCATGAAGGTGGCGGCCCGCGCGGGGTCGCAGATCTGCTCGACGCCGTCCCAGGTGTCCAGGCCGCCCTCGGCGCGGATGTCGACGACGAGCCAGCGCTCGGTGAACCCCAGGTCCTCCATGGGGATCCCGGTCAGCTCCCTGATGGTGCTGTTGGCGCCGTCACAGCCCAGCACGACCGCGCCGGTGAAGGTCTGCGGCTCCTCGTCGACGAGGGCGCGTACCCGGACGGGGGCCGCGGTGAGCGGGCTCCCGCTGCCCTCGATCCCGCAGACCTCCGCCCCGCGGCGGAAGTCGATCAGCGGGTGCTTCCCGACCCGGGCGAACAGCAGCTCTTCCAGGTCAGGCTGGTGGAACATGTTCGCCTGCGGGAAACCGTGCACTCCCGCCTTATAGTCGCGGCCGAACTCGGCCATCACGCGGTGCCTGGCATCGAGCAGGCGCAGCCCGCTGCCGGGCCGGGACCGGGCCAGGAATCCCTCGCTGACGCCGAGCCGGCCCACGATGCGGGCGACCTCGTCGTCCAAGTGCACCGCGCGGGGCAGCGGATGCGGCTGGGCGTGGCGTTCGAGCAGGGTGACGGGGATGCCGGAGTCGGCAAGCAGGAGGGCCGCGGTGCAGCCGACCGGGCCGGCGCCGACGACGATGACGGGCTGGCGGGTCGCGGGATAGTGGTTGTTCATGGTCGTGCTTCTCTCTTCGGGTCACTGCGCGGCGGTCTGGGAGGCAGGCGAGGTTCCGCAGCGGACGCTGAGGGCGAATCCGGCGACCGCGTCGCGGACCCGGTCGGGGTCGGCGCCGGTCACGGTGACGACCAGCCGCCCGTCCTCGTGCGCCGCGGTGGCGCGGGCGTCCGGCAGGCCCGCCGCGGCCAGCGCCTCGGTAACGGCGCGGACGGCGGCGTCGGCGGACAGCGCGGGCTTGAACTGCTTGCCCACCGTCGTGAGCGGGATGGCGTCGACCGGGTAGATGTACTTCGGCCGGGCGGCGGGCTCGTCGATGGCGGTGGCGGCCCAGGCCAGCAGTTCGGCCTCGTCGAGCGGGCCGGGGCCGGCCGGGACGACGTAGGCCACCGGGACCTCGCCGGAGTGCCGGTCGGGGCGGCCGACGGCCGCGGCCGCGGCGACGGCGGGATGGGCCAGCAGGGCGTCTTCGATCACCTTCGGGTCGATGTTGTGACCGCCGCGGATGATCAGATCCTTGGCCCGGCCGGTGAGGTACACGAAACCGTCGGCGTCGACCCGGCCCAGGTCCCCGGTGTCCAGCCAGCCGTCCCGGACGAGGCCGCGGGTGCTCACCCGGGGTCCGTCGCTGCCGGGGTCGGTAACGTACCCGGCGAACACGGCGGGTCCGCTGATCGCCAGCACGCCGGTCTCGCCAGGGGCGCAGTCCGCCCAGGATCTGTCGTCGCCGATCCGGACGGCCTTGACCTGCTGCCCGGGCAGGGCGCGGCCGACCGACCCCGGGCGTTCCTCGCCTGGCCTGGTCCAGGTGGTGGCGCAGGTCGCCTCGGTCAGCCCGTAGCCCTCCAGCAGCCGCCGCCCGGTGCAAGCGGCGAAGGCTTCGCGTACCGATGCGGGCAGCGGGGCCGCACCGGCGATCGGGATGCGCAGCGAGCTGATGTCGGCGTCGACCGGGACCTGCGCCAGGGTGCCGTAGACGGTGGGGACGGCGGACATCGCCGCGATCCGGTAATGCTCGATGATCTGCCAGAACCTTGTGTACAGGGCCTTGTCGCGGTAGCCGGCCGGCCCTGGCCACACCACCCGGGCGCCGCCGAACATCGGGGCGATGCCGGTGACGATCAGGGCGTTGACGTGGAACAGCGGCAGCCCGCCCAGCATCCCTTCCCCGGGAGCCAGGCCGGCGCACTGGGCGATTCCCCGGCCGCAGGCGAGCTGGTTGGCGTGGGTGTGCGCGGCGACCTTCGGGGCGCCGGTGGTCCCGCCGGTGTGTACGAACGCCGCGAGGTCCGCTGCCGCCGGCCAGTCGGCCACCAGATGATCGGTCGGCTGCCCGGCGATCAGGTCGTCCAGGTAGGCCACGAGCGGCCCGCGGCCGGCCGGCGCGTCATCGCCCGTGTCCAGCACGGGCGGGTCGCCGTGCGCGCCGTCGGGCCGCAGCGCCAGGACAGCGGTCAGGCCCGCCTGGCGGGCCACGCCGAGCAGCCGTTGCCACAGCTGCGGGTCCAGCTCCGGCCCGGCCGCGATCAGGACCCGTGATCCGGTGCGGCGGATCAGCTCGGCGATCCGCTCGGCGGACAGCGCCGGGTTGACCGGGGCGGCGACCCCGGCGGCCTGCGCGGCCAGGGTGGCGGCGTACAGCATCGAGGTGTTGACGCTGCTGAGCGTCACCGCGTCCGCGCGCCGCACGCCGAGCGCGGTCAGCGCGTTGGCGATCCGGGTCACCGTGCCCGCCAGCTCGGCGTAGGTCCAGGACAGGCAGCGGGTGTAATCGGCCGGGTCCGGGATCCACTGGGTGGCGATGCCGTCCGGCCAGACCGTGGCCGCGTCCAGCAGCAGCTGGTAGGTCGAGGACGGCCGCGGCAGTATTTTTATCTCTCTCGTGCTCATGGTGTCTTCCCGATAACTGTGTTGCGTTGCGTGCCGAGGTCGAGGTCCCCGTCGGGCGAGGCGATCGTCGCGGTGATGACGTCCCCGTCGTGCAGGTAGCGGGGATTGGCGGCCTCTCGCTTGAAAAACAGCTTCCACCGGGCGGCGGGCGGCAGCAGCCCCGCGACCATCCCGGCGATCTTGGCCGGCGCCTTCAGCGCGGTGCCGCCCGGCGTGCCGGTCAGCAGCAGGTCGCCGGGGGACATCGGCTGGAACCGGGACAGCAGGGTCAGTGCCCGCGTCGGCCCGACGATCATGTCGGCCGTGGTGCTGTCCTGGCGCACCTGCCCGTTCACCGACAGGGTCAGCCGCAGCGACGACAGCCGGGCCAGGTCGGCGGCGTCCACCAGGGTCAGCCACGGTCCCACGGGGGTGAAGGTCGGATACGACTTCGCCTCGTAGAACTGGGTCTTGGTGAGCTGGACCTGCCGGGCGCTGACGTCATCGGCGGCGACGAGCGCGGCGACGTAGCGGGCCAGGTCCGCCTCGGTCACCGTGGTGCCCACCGGCAGGTCGGCGCCGATGACCAGGCCGAGTTCGGCCTCGTAGTCGAGGAAACCCGTCCCTTCGGGGCGGATGATGTCCCCGGTCGGCCCGGTGATGGAGTGCGAGGCCTTACGGAAGAAGGCCGGCGGGACCGCGTCCGGATCGAACCCGGAATCCACCGCGTGAGAGCGGTAGTTCACCATCTGCGCGATCACGCGGGCGGGGGCGGTCACCGGGCTGAGGAGGTGCAGGGACTCAGCGGGAACCGCGCCCCGCGGCGCTGTGATCGCGGCGGCCTGCGCGGCCTGGATGGCCGCTTCCAAGGCTGCCCGGTCGGCGAGCAGCCGGGCGGTCGTGCCGGCGGGCAGGCCGAGCCGGACCAGCCCGGACGGCGTCACCAGCCACCAGCCGTCGGCGGTGCGGGCCAGGCGGGCGCTCATGAGCTCATCGCCTTGATCAGCCCGCGCAGCGCGGCGATGTCTATCTCGTTGTCCTTCTCGCGCAGCGCCTTGATCGCCTCGACGACGACGCGCGGGTCTTTGGTCCCGGTGAACTCTGCCGTCGCCCGCGGGCCCCACTGGGAAAGGCCGCTGACCGACAGCGGCGCCCAGCCGGGTTCCATGGACGAGTCGAACACGTCGCCGTCGGCGTAGTGCTCGAACATGGCCCGGTCGGGGTCGCGCCAGTAGTCGAAGATCTGGCTGCCCTGGATGTGCCGGCCCAGCCCCCAGGCGTGCCGGTAGCCGCGCTCGCGCAGGTATTCCCCGCTGGCGGCGACCTCGTCCAGGTCGGTGACCTGGTAGGCCGAGTGCACGTACTCGGTGCGCGGCTGCAGGACCATGGCCAGGGTGTGGTGGTCGGTCGGCATGCTGTCTAGGTCGCAGCGGATGAACGCCATCACGGGGCCGCGTTGCCGCTGCCCGTCCAGGTAGAGGAAGTCGCTGACGATCAGCCCGAGCGTGTCCAGGTACCAGTCCAGGGCCGCGGTGAACCGGGTGGTGCCCAGCACCACATGGCCCAGCCGCTGGATCTCAGCCGGGTGCCGCGCCGGCCGCTGCGTGGCGTTCGCCCGCACCGGCCCGGATCCGAAGTTCAGCGGCAGCGGGGCGCGTTCGGGCAGGGCCGGCAGTTCGGGCACGCCGTGCACCACCCGCACCGGGAATCCGCTCGGGTCCCGCAGCAGGACTGCGTGGCCGCCCCAGTGC
>Ga0306920_100008267_pt1 | contig 13803 bp, 13 predicted proteins | sample flu12Cox44000170_FD_204666 | JGI IMG/M metagenome (GOLD analysis project Ga0306920, IMG submission 204666) | Lab enrichment of tropical soil microbial communities from Luquillo Experimental Forest, Puerto Rico - flux4day.12C.oxic.44.000.170 (v2)... | ecosystem: Environmental > Terrestrial >... | reverse complement strand
CCTGGCTATCTCAGGCCGTGCCACTTGCCGTGGCCCTTCACTTCCCGGTGCAGCCGGGCGAGGTAGGCGTTGTACGCGGCGAGGTCCGCCTCCTCCTCGGGGGTGGCAGGTTCCCCGCCCGACCGGCTGGCAGCCGCCCGCACCGCGCCGCCGGCCGCCCCGACGGGCAGTTCGACGCCCTCTTCCGCATGCCCGGCGACGGCCGGCGGGTGGAACTCGTCCCGGATCGTCTTGGCCCAGAACACCACGGCGAACACCGCGAAGATCGGCCACTCGAAGGTGTAGGCCCAGCTCAGCCCGTTTCCCGCCAGGGCACGGTGCAACTGCCAGTCACCAAGCACGAGCATCCCGTACACGGCGCCGATCATGATGAGATGCCAGGCCAGCCACGTGGGCGTGATCAGGAAGCGCCAGCGGGGCGCCTCGGTGCCGGGCATGGGCAGAGTGTAGCCGTCGAAGCTGGAACCGCCCGCGCCTTGCCCGATGCCGTCTGGCCTGCCCGGGCGGGGCGGACGGTGATAATTGAGACCATGTCCTTGACGGATCTGCTCCGCCGCGCGCAGGGCGGCGTCGGCCTGGCACGGCGGCTGCCCGCGAGCCTGGACGACCTGCACGGGCCCCAGCGCGGGGTGATCGTGCTGCCCCGGCACCTGTGCCCGCCGGGCCTGCGCGAGTTCGACGTGACCGACGACGACCGCCGCCGCAGCCTGTACGGCATCGTGCTCACCCGGGGCCGCCGCAACGACATGGCACGTTTCGTCAACGCGCGGCTGCTGCGCCAGGACTGGCCGGTGCTCAGCGGCTCGCTCGACCCCAAGATCCGCCGGGGCTGCGAGCGCTGGCTGAACAGCGGCGGCTAAAGGCTCCGATACGTAAGCAACTGAGCTGGCCGGTTCAGCCGCCAGCGCCGGTATGCGAAGGTAACTGCATGCGGAAATACGTCATCATGGGGGTGCCCGGCAGCGGCAAGAGCACCCAGGGCGCGACGCTCGCGGCCGACCTGGACCTGGTCCACATCAGCGTCGGCGACATCTTCCGCTGGAACGTGCAGCACCACACCAAGATGGGCGCCCAGGTGCGCCGGATCATGGCGGCGGGGGAACTGGTCGGCGACGACCTGGCCGAGGCGGTCACGGCGGAGCGGCTGGCCCAGCACGACTGGAACTACGGCTTCGTCATCGACGGGTTCCCCCGCAATGCCAGGCAGGCGGGGTTCTTCCTGGAGAGCTACGACATCGACGGGGTCATTCACCTGGATCTGCCGGAGGCCGAGATCCGCCGCCGGGTGCTGGCCCGGCGGCTGTGCACCGGCTGCGGGATGGACTACAACCTCATCCAGGGCCGCCCCCAGGAGGAAGGCATCTGCGACGTGTGCGGGGGCACCCTGGTCAGCCGGGAGGACGACACCGAGGAGGCGCTGGTCGTCCGGTTGCGCGACTACCACGAGAAGACAGACCCGGTGCTCGACCTGTTCCGGCGCAAGGAGTATGTGGCGGTCGTCGACGCGACGGGCGCCAGGGAGGAAGTCCAGCAGGCCATCCGGGACAGCCTCGGCCTGCCGCCCTACAAGCCGGGAAACACCGCGGCGGGCTAGGGCCCGGCGGCCACCGTGCGGGTGCTGATCGCGCCCGACTCGTTCAAGGGCGGCCTCGGTGCGGGCGCGGCCGCTGCCGCGCTGGCCCGGGGCTGGCTCAGCGTGCGGCCGGGGGACCGGGTGACCCGGCTGCCGCTGGCCGACGGCGGCGAGGGGACCCTGGAGGTGCTGGCCGCCACGGTGCCCGGGGCCCGCTGGCACCGGGCCCGGGTCACCGGCCCCGGCGGCGCCCCGGTGACCGCCCGCTGGCTGGAGTTGCCCGCCGAGAAGCCCGGCCCGACGGGGCGGGGGAGCGGGACGCGCACCGCCGTCGTGGAGCTGGCGCGGGCGAGCGGGCTGCCGCTGCTGGGGCGCCCGGACCCGATGGGCGCGCAGACCACCGGCCTGGGCGAGCTCCTGGGCCGCGCGCTGGACGCCGGGGCGGCCCGGATCCTGGCCGGGCTGGGCGGTTCCGCCGCCACCGACGGCGGCACCGGCGCGCTGGCCGCGCTGGGGGCCCGGTTCCTCGGCGCCGCCGGGCAGCCGTTGCCGCCGGGCGGCGGGGCACTGGCCGGCCTGGCCCGGGCGGACCTGCGCGGGCTGCGGCCGCCCCCGCGTGGCGGGGTGACCTGCCTGACCGACGTCACCGCGCCGCTGCTCGGCCCGCGCGGGGCGGCCGCCGTGTACGGGCCGCAGAAGGGCGCCGGCCCGACCCAGGTCGCCCGGCTGGAGGCGGGGCTGGCCCGGCTCGCCGGGATCCTCGGCGGTGATCCGGCCGCCCCCGGCGCCGGCGCCGCGGGCGGTACCGGCTACGGGCTCGCCACCGCCTGGGGCGCGGTCCTGGCGCCGGGGGCGGCGGAACTGTCCCGCCTGGCTGGCCTGGACCGGGCGCTGGCCGAGGCGGACCTGGTCATCACCGGCGAGGGACGGTACGACGCGACCTCGCTGACCGGGAAGACGTGCGGCACCGTGCTGGCCGCCGCCGCCGCGGCCGGAGTACCGGTGGTGCTGGTGGCCGGCCAGGTGGGCGGCGGGCTCGCGGGGGAGCGGCCCGCGCCGGACGGGCCGCCGGGCGGTGCTCCGGCACCTGCGGCCGTGATCGCCCTGGCTGACCTGGCGGGCAGCACCGCCGCCGCCCTGGCCAGCCCGCGCCGCTGGCTGCGCCAGGCCGCCCGGCAAGTCGCCCGGATGCCACCGAGGGGGATGGCCTAGCCTGGTCGGCGTGCGTGAGATCGCGGTGTTCAGCGGAAGTGCCCACCCCGAACTGGCGGCCGAGATCTGCAAGGACCTGGGCGAGCCTCTGCTCCCCGTGCGGGTGCGCCGCTTCGCCAACGACTGCCTGGAAGTCCAGTTGCAGTCCAACTGCCGGGAACGTGATGTCTTCCTGATCCAGCCGTTGTCCCCACCGGTGCAGGACAACCTGGTCGAGTTGCTGCTCATGCTGGACGCGGCCCGCGGCGCCTCCGCGGCCCGGGTCACCGCGGTGATACCGCATTACGCCTACGCGCGCAGCGACAAGAAGCACATGCCCCGGGTCTCGATCGGCGGCCGGATGGTGGCCGACCTGCTGGTCAGCGCCGGAGCCAGCCGGGTGCTCACGATGACGCTGCACGCCAGCCAGGTGCACGGGTTCTTCTCGGTGCCGGTGGACCACCTGCACGCGCTGCGCGAGCTGGCTGGCCACTTCCGCGGCCAGGACCTCACCCGGGCCATTGTCGTCTCCCCGGATCTCGGCAACGCCAAGAGCGCGGCGGCGTTCGCCGCCCGGCTCGGCCTGCCGGTCGCCGCGGGCGCCAAGGAGCGCATCGACGACAAGACGGTCCGCATCACCTCGATCATCGGCGACGTGGACGACCGCCACGTGATCGTGCTCGACGACGAGATCGCCCGGGGCACCACGCTGATCGAGCTGCTGGCCAAGCTCCGCGAGCACCGGGTCAAGTCGGTGCGGGTTGCCTGCACCCACGGGCTGTTCGCCGACGGCGCGCTGGAGCGGATCGCCGCCGCGCCCGAGGTCACCGAGATCGTCTGCACCAATACCGTGCCGGTGCCCGCCGCCGGGGAGAACGTCAAGCTCACCGTGCTGTCGGTGGCCCCCGCCCTGGCCGAGGCCATCCGGCGGATCCACGTCGGGGAGTCGGTCAGCGCCCTGTTCGGCCAGCACTGAAGGCGCCGGGCGGGCCCGCCGCGGGCTCGCCGGGGCGGCAGCTGCCACGGGATGCCGTGACGGCTGATAGAACGCGGCGCGGGCGTCAGCTCGCTTCGATCGCGCGAATCACCTGCTCGCGGGTGAGCGGCAGGTCGCGCACCCGCACGCCGGCCGCCTGCGCCAGCGCGTTGCCGATGGCGGCCGCGACCGGGCCCTGGGCAATCTCGCCCGCGCCGGCCTCCGGCTGCCCGGGCGCGGCGACGACCCGCACGGCCACGTCGGGCACCTCGGTGAACCGCAGCACCGGGTAGCTGTCCCAGCTCACCGACGTGATCTTGGCCCGGTCGAAGGCCACCCGTTCCCTGGTCGCCCAGCTGGCGCTCTGCACCGCGCCGCCTTCCACCTGGTTGACCACCCCATCGGGGTTGATGACCGTGCCGACGTCGACCGCGAGCCAGATGCGGCGCACGCGCACGTCGTCCAGCGCCTCGACCTCGGCCACCGCGGCACAGTATCCGGCAAGGCCCTTGTACCTGGCGTAGCCGATTCCGCAACCGGTGCCGTCCTTCCGGGGACGGCCGGCCCAGCCGGAGAACTCCGCCACCTCTTCGATCACCCGCGCCGCCCGCGGGTCGCTCAGGTGCGCCAGGCGGAACGCGACCGGATCAGCCCCGGCGCATTCGGCCAGCTCGTCCATGAATGACTCGATCGCGAACACGTTCAGGAACGCGCCGAGGGAACGCAGCGAGGAGGTCCGGATCGGCATGGCGAGCAGCCGGTGCCGGACCACCTCCAGGTCGGGGATGCGGTAGCCGGGCACCGCGTTGCGGGTGGAGCCCATGGCGCCGGTCGCCGGGCCGTCGGGGGCGGGCGGCATCGGCGTGCCCCCGGCCAGGTGGGCCAGGGCCAGCAGGCGCGGCTCGCCGCCGCGGCCGGGACGGCCGATGAAACCGTTGCTCCATACGTCCTGCCGCCAGGTCACGATCTTGCCGCTGGCGTCGAGCCCCGCGGACAGCCGGGCCAGCATGGCCGGGCCGAGCGGCGCCCAGCCCATCTCGTCCTCGCGGGACCATTGCACCCGGACCGGCCGTCCCGGCACCGCCCGGGCGAGCAGCACCGCGTCCAGGGCGGCGTCGTCGGCGCCGTTGTGGCCGTAGGTGCCGGCTCCCTCGGCGTGGTGCACGGTCACCTGGCCAGGATCTAGGCGGAGGCCCGCCGCGAGGGCGTCGCGGAGCGCGAACACGCCCTGGCTGTGGCTCCACACCGTGACTGCCTCCCCGTCCCAGCGCGCGATCGCGCAGCTCGGTGCCATGGAGGCGTGCGCGAGGAAGGGGCGGGTGTACTCGGCCGTGCGGGCGGTGGCGGCGGCAGCGGCGGCCCGCGGGTCGCGGCGGGATTCCACCGGGACCTCCTCGGCCGGCGCGGACAGCAGGAAGCCCTTCAGATCGCGGTCGTCCGGCAGCGACTCGGTGATCTGCCACCGGGCCGCCTTCGCCACCAGGCGCGCGGCACGGAGCGCCCCGGCGTCCGTGTCGGCCACGACGCCGAGAAACGAGCCGTCACGCACGGTAACCATGCCCGCGGGAAGGTCCGGCTCGCCGGCGCTGAGCAATTCGGCCGCGAGCGCCGGCGGCCGGATCACGCGGCCGTAGCGCATCCCGGCCAGGACGAGGTCGTGCAGGAACCTGGGCCGCCCGGTGACCTTGTCCGGCAGGTCGAGCCGGGGCGCGCTGCGGCCGGCCACCGACCACCGGTCCGGCGGCTTGACCGGGACCGGGCCGCCGGCCTCCCGGTCAAGCACCCCCGGGCTGGCCAGCGACCAGTAGGACAGGCCGGTGGGGCGCCCGGCGGCGAGGATCTGCCCGTCCCCGACCGTCAGCGCATCGGCGGGCATGCCGGTCTGGTCCGCCGCCAGGGCCAGCAGCAGCGCACGGGCCTGCGCGCACGCCTGCCGCAATGCCGAACCGGAATGCTGGATGGACAGGCTGCCCGAGGTAGTCCCCTCGTCCGGGCTGCCGCCGGTGCTCACCGGTGCCACCGTCACCCGGGCCAGCGCCACGTCGAGTTCCTCGGCCGCGATCTGGGCCAGCGCCGTCCACACGCCCTGGCCGTACTCCACCTTCCCGGAGAAGATCGTGACCGTGCCGCCGGGCGAGAACGCCAGCCAGGAGGACAGAACCGGGTTGGCGGCGAGGCTCGGGATGGCGGCCAGGCCGGGGCTGGGCTGCGCCGTGGTCACCGCGCGGCCTGGCCGGTGCGCTGGTGCGCCGCCCGCAGCACGGCGGCCACGATCCTGCGGTGCGCGCCGCAGCGGCACAGGTTGCCGTCCAGTGCCTCGCAGACCTCCTGCTCGGTCGGTGCCGGGTTGGCCGCCAGCAGCGCGGCCGCGGTCACGATCATCCCGGAGGTGCAGTAGCCGCACTGCGCCGCCTGCTCGTCGAGGAACGCCTGCTGCACCGCGTGCAGCGCGCCGTCGTGCCCCAGGCCCTCGACGGTGGTGACCTGGGTCCCCTCAGCCGCCCAGGCGGGGTAGTCGCAGGACGGCCGGGCCTTGCCGTCGATGATCACCATGCACGCGCCGCACAGGCCCAGGCCGCAGCCGAACCGCGGGCCGGCCAGGCCCAGCCCGGCGCGCAGCACGTCGAGCAGGGGGGCAGCGGGATCGCAGGCCAGGGCGTGGTCCGCGCCGTTCACGGTCAGGTGCAGTTCCTGCTGTTCCATCACGCCCTCCCTGTACCCAGGTTGACCTGGCCTGCCCTAGAGAGTATGCATTCGTTTGCAGGTCCCGCCACCGAACGAGGAGGGCGCGTGGACGAACGGGTAGCCACGGCGATCTCGCACTGGGCGCCGCGATTCACCATGAACGGAGTGACCGCGGGCGACTTCGAGCGGATCACCAGCGGGCTGACCTCGTGGAACGACTGGTGCGCGGCCTGGAGCGCGGTCGCGGCCGAGCACGAGCTGCTCGGCCGGGACGCCCTCGCCGAGGGCCGGGAAATGTCGGCGGGCGCCCACCTGTCCCAGGCGGCGGTGTACTACCACTTCGCGAAGTTCCTGTTCGTGAACGACCTGGACCAGATGCGGGAGGCACACGGCAGGGCGGTGCGCTGCCTGACCGACGCGCTGCCCTACCTCGACCCGCCGGGCAGGCGGGCAGAGATCCCGTTCGAGGGCTCGCACCTGGCGGGGATCCTGCGCGAGCCGCATGGCCGGGGCCCGCACCCCGTCATGATCATGATCCCGGGCCTGGACTCGGCCAAGGAAGAGCTGCGCAGCACCGAGGACCTGTTCCTGGAGCGGGGCATCGCCACGCTCAGCGTGGATGGCCCCGGGCAGGGCGAGGCCGAGTACCACCTGCCGATCCGCGGGGACTGGGAGGTCCCCGGCGGCGCGGTCATCGACTACGTGATCACCGAGCCGTCGCTGGACCCGAGCCGGATCGGGGTCTGGGGGGTGAGCCTCGGCGGGTACTACGCGCCCCGGGTCGCCAGCGGCGACGAGCGGGTTCAGGCCTGCATCGCGCTGGCCGGGCCGTTCACGTTCGCCGACAACTGGGACAACCTGCCCAGCCTGACCCGCGAGGCGTTCCGGGTGCGGTCCAAGTCACCGGACGCGGCGACGGCCCGGGCCCGGGCCGGCGAGCTGACCCTGGCCGGCCGCGCGGAGCGGATCCGCTGCCCGCTGCTCGCCGTGATGGGCAAGCTGGACCGGCTCATCCCCTGGCAGCAGGCGGAGCGGCTGGTGACTGAGGCCGGCGGCCCGGCCGCGCTGCTGCTGCTCGAGCAGGGCAATCACGGGTGCGCCAACCTGGCGCCGTTCCACCGGTACCGCACCGCGGACTGGGCGGCGCAAAAGCTCGGCGCGCGGGCGGACCGGGTGCCCGCCCGGCCATGACCGCCGGCCCGGCCCCGGCCGCCGCTGCGGGCGGCGGTGCCGCCGCGGCCGAGGCGCGGACCGCGAGCGCCGCGGGCCTGCGCCTGCTCGCCCACCACGGCCTGGGCGGGCACGGGGACGGCATGCAGGTGATCCGGCACGGCGACGCCGTCTACGTGGGGCACACCGGCACCACGGGGGCGGGCACCTCGGTGCTCGACGCCGCCGACCCGGCCCGGCCGGTCCTGGTCACCCAGTGGCCGGCCCCGCCCCGCAGTCACACCCACAAGGTCCAGGTGGCCGACGGGCTGCTGCTGGTCAACCACGAGAAGTTCCCCTACCACGCGCCGGACACCGGGCCGGTCTCGGCTGGGCTGGCCGTCTACCGGCTGGACGACCCGCTGCGCCCCGCCCGGGCCGGCTTCTGGCAAAGCGGGGGGAGGGGGGTGCACCGGGTCGTCTGGACCGGCGGCCGGTACGCGCACATGTCGGCCATCCCCGGCCACTTCCGCGACCGCATCTGGCTGGTGGTGGACCTGGCCGACCCGGCGCACCCGGCGGAGGCGGCCCGCTGGTGGTGGCCCGGCCAGCGGGACGACGAGCGGCCGGGCTGGCCGGCGGGGAAGCGGTATGCGGCGCACCACGCGCTGATCGCGGGGGACCGGGCCTATCTCGGGTTCGATGATGCGGGCATGGTGGTCCTGGACGTGTCCGACATGACCCGCCCGCGCCTGGCCGGCCTGGCGCAGTGGGACGGCGGGTCGACGCACACCTGCCTGCCGCTGCCCGGCCGGGGGCTGGTGGTCGCCACCGACGAGCAGGTCCGCGACGGGCCGCACGCGCCGCGGCGGGCGATCCACGTGCTGGACGTCTCCGGCGCCGACCCGGTGATGCTGGCGGAATGCCCGCACCCGGGCGGCTTCGACCACCTGCCGCTCCGCTTTGGCGCGCACAACCTGCACGAGAACCAGGCGGGCTCCTACCGCAGCGAGCGGCTGGTGTTCGCCAGCTACTTCAGCGCCGGGGTCCGGGTGTACGACCTGGCCGACCCCGGCCGCCCGGCCGAGGTGGCGCACTGGATCCCGCGGCCGCCGCCCGGCCAGCCGGTCGCCCAGATCAACGACCTGTTCGTGGACCGCGGCGGCCTGATCTGGGTCACCGACCGAATCGGCGGCGGCCTCTACGTCCTCGAGCCCGAGCCCCCCCTGGCCGCGCTCATGGCGGACGCACGCGCCTGACCAACGGAACCGGCGGGGCCGAGGCCCGCGCGGCGGAGTCGCGCGGGCCTCTTGGCCAGCGGGGGGGTCCAGGGGGGTCGTCCCCCCAGGGTTACAACAGCGTCAGGATTCTCGGGCCATCCTTGGTGATGGCGACGGTGTGCTCGGCGTGTGCGGCCCGGGTGCCGTCGACGGTCGTGAGCGCCCAGCCGTCCGGGGCGACGTGGAAGCTGCTGCCGCCGCCCGCCATCAGCATCGGCTCGATCGCGAGAACCAGGCCGGGCCGCAGCCGCATGCCGCGCCCCGGCCTGCCCTCGTTGGGCACGTGCGGATCCTCGTGCATGTGGCGGCCGATGCCGTGGCCGCCGAAGCCCGCGGGGACGCCGTACCCGGCGCCGCGTGCCAGGGTGCCGATCGCATGGGAGATGTCGCCGAGGCGGGCCCCCTGGGCCGCGGCCGCGATGCCCGCCGCAAGCGCCTTCTCGGTGGTCTCGATGAGGTTCTCATCCGCGGGGTCGGGGGTGCCGACGATGAAGCTGGTCGCGGAATCGCCGGTCCACCCGTCCAGCTCCGCGCCGAAGTCGATGCTCACCAGGTCACCCTCGGCCAGCCGGTAGCCGTCCGGGATGCCGTGCACGATCACGTCATTGACGGACGCGCAGATCACCGCGGGGAACGGCGTGGGCGCGAACGACGGGTGGTAGTTCAGGAACGGGGACCGCGCGCCGGCCTCGCGCAGCACCCCGTGCGCCACGTCGTCGAGCTCGGCCAGGGAAACCCCGACCGCCGCCTCGCGGCGGACCGCGGCCAGCGCGGTGGCGACGACGCGGCCGGCCTCCCGCATGGCATCGATCGCCGCCTCGCTCTTGAACTCGATCACGGCGCGTCGTCTTCCGCCCGGCCGCCCAGGTGACGGGCCAGGAACCGCTCCGCGGCGGCGTAGAACCGCAGCCGGTTCTCCGGCTTGGCGAAGCCATGGCCCTCGTCGGGGAACAGCAGGTACTCGTGGTCGATGCCGGCGTCCGTGAGCGCCGCGACGATCTGCTCGGACTCGGCCTGCTTCACCCGCGGGTCGTTGGCGCCCTGGGCGATCAGCAGCGGGGTCTTGATGCTCGCGGCGCGGGACAGCGGCGACCGGGACCAGAGGAACTCGGCGTCGGTCTCGGGGTTCCCCACCCGCTGGTGGAACAGGACGATCTGCGGCTGCCAGTACGGCGGGAACGACTCGATGAGCGTCTTGAGGTTGGACGGGCCGACGATGTCCACCGCGCAGCGGTACAGGTCGGGGGTGAACGTGATCCCGGCCAGCGCCGCGTACCCGCCGTAGGAGCCGCCGTAGATCGCCACCCGCCCGGCGTCCGCCCAGCCCCGGCCGATGGCGAACTGCACCGCGTCGGTCAGGTCGTTCTGCATGGCGTTGCCCCACTCCCGGTCGCCGGCGTTGACGAACGCCTTGCCGTACCCGGTGGAGGCGCGGAAGTTCACCTGCACGCACAGGTAGCCCCGGTTCGCCAGCCACTGCGCCTCCGGGTCGAAGCCCCAGGTGTCACGTGCCCACGGGCCGCCGTGGACGTTGAGCACCATGGGCAGCCCGGACCGGCCCGCGCCGGGCGGGAACGTCGCGTACCCGTGGATAACCAGGCCGTCCCGGGCGGTGAACGAGAACGGCTCCATGGGGGCCAGCTCGTACCGGGACAGCTCGGGCTGGTGGTCGAACAGGAACCGGCCCTCGCGGCGCTGGCGGTCGAAGAGGAAGAACGGCACCGGCCCGGTGTCGTTGGTGAACGCGACCAGCCACACGTTGTCGCTGTGGTCGTGCGAGACCAGATCCGGGTCACCGTGGTGCAGCGCCCGGATGGCGGCCAGGTCCTCGGCCACGGACGGATCCAGGACCCGGTACTCGGTGCGCTCCTTGAGCCACATGACGACCTGCGGCTCGCGGGTGTCGGGGTGCAGCCGGACCCCGCTCACGTCCGCCTCGGGGTCCTCGGCCAGCACCTGCTCCGCCGCGCTGGCCATGTCGATGCGGACCAGCCGCCCGGTATCGGCGCCGACCGAGCTGATCGCCACCATCGTGGCCCCGTCCGCGCTGATCCCGACCGGCTGGCTGGTCAGCGCGTCCTCCGCGGCCAGCGTCATCAGCGGGCGCCACCCGGCGTCCGCGCCGTCGCGCACGCGGACCACCACGCTGCCGTCGGGCTGCAGCTCGACGCCGACCCGGGTGACCAGCTCGGTGTCGGCGACCCAGGCCGCGAACCCCGGGTTCTCGACCTCCTTGGCCAGTTCCCCGGTCTCCAGGTCGAGCCGGTACACGTCGTGCAGGGCCGGGTTGTCGCGGTTCAGCCCGACCAGCACCTCGGTGGGATGCTTCTTGTTCATGGCCACGATCTGCGCCTGCACCCCCTCGAACGGGGTAAGATCCCGCCGGGCCATGGTGTGCAGGTCCACGTCATACAGCCGCCAGTTCTCGTCGCCCCCGGTGTCCTGCAGGTACAGCAGGTGCCGGCCGTCATGGGCCCAGGCGAAGACGCGGATGCCGCGATCGGTGTCGGCGGTCACCACCCGCGCCGAGTCCCAGTCGACCCCGCCGGCGCCGACCGGGGCGGTCCAGACGTTGAGCACCCCGTCGTGTGGCGCGATCCACGCCAGGCTGGCGCCGTTGGGGGAGATCCGGGGGCTGACGCGTTCGGGGTTCCCGAAGAGGACCCGCCTGGGAATTAGTTCGGCCATGCGCCATGCCTACCATGCTGGCCAAGGTGACCAGTACCATCTCCGGCGTGACCAGCCCCACGCGCCCGCGGCATGACCAGCGCTGAGCCCGGCCCCGTCCCGGGCACGGGGCCGGGCGGCACCCTGCTGGTGCGGGGCGGCCATGTGATCACCATGGACCCCGGCACGGGGGACCTGCCGGGCGGGGACGTGCTCGTCCGTGGCGGGGCGATCGCCGCCGTGGGGCCCGGCCTGGCCGCGCCGGCCGATGCGCGCATCCTGGATGCGGCCGGGATGATCGTCGCCCCCGGCCTGGTGGACACGCACTGGCATCTGTGGAACACCTTGCTGCGCGGCATGTCCGAGGGCGGGCCCGGGTACTTCCGGGTGTGCCGCGAGCTGGGCCCGGCGTTCGGCCCCGGCGACGTCTACCAGGGCACGATGCTGGCCTGCGCCGAGGCCATCAGCTCCGGCATCACCACGGTGCACGACTGGTGCCACAACGTGCGCGGCCCGGAGCACGCGGAGGCCGGGCTGCGCGCCCTGGCGGACGCCGGGCTGCGGGCCAGGTTCTCCTGCGGCTATCCCGCCGCGCACCCCAATGACCAGGTCATGGACCTGGCCGGGCTGCGGCGGCTGCACGCCGAGTGGGACGGCCGCGCGGCGCCGGGGCTGCTCTCGCTGGGCATGGCCTGCCGCGGGCCCGGGGGGAGCGATCCCGCGATGCATGTGCCCGCCGCGGTCTACCGGCCCGAATTCGACACCGCCGGGGAGCTGGGCCTCCCGGTGACCATCCACGCCTGCGGCCCGCGGCACGCCGCGGGCCAGATCGAGGCCCTCGCCGGGGAAGGGCTGCTGGGGCCCGGCGTGCAGGTGGTGCACGCCAACTGCGCCACGCCCGCCGAGATCGGGCACCTGGCCGCCGCGGGGGCGAGCGTCAGCATCTCCCCGTTCAGCGAGCTGCTCATCGGGTACGGCCTGCCGCAGACCGCGGAGCTGCTCGAGGCGGGCATCCCGGTCGGGCTGTCGGTGGACACCACCGCGCTCACCGGCAACGCGGACATGTTCGCCATCATGAAGGTAACCAAGGGCCTGGCCAGCGCGGTGGCCCGGGACGAGTTCGCCCTCACCGCCCGGCGCACGCTGGCCCTGGCGACCATCGACGGCGCCCGCTGCCTGGGACTGGATGCCGTGACCGGGTCGCTCACCCCCGGCAAGCGCGCCGACCTGATCGTGGTCAGCCCCGGCGGCCCGAACCTGGGCGTGCTCACCGACCCGGTGCCGTTGCTGGTCACCGCCGCCCAGCCCGGGAACGTGGACACGGTGATCGCCGACGGGCGCGTGCTGAAGCGGGGCGGCATGCTCACCGCGCTGGACGCCGAGCGGACCGGCCGGGACGCGCGGCAGGCCCTGGACGGGGTTATCGCCCGGTCGCGGTCAGCGCGGCACTGAGCCGGGCCGGGCGGGCCAGCGTCTGGTAGACGACGCAGTACCGCTCGGTCAGCCGGAGCAGGGCATCCAGCTGCTCGGGGCCGGCGTCGGTGTCCAGCTCGAAGCTCAGGCGGACCGCGGTGAAGCCCACCGGGGCGTCCTTCGCGACGGCGAGCGTGCCGCGGAAGTCCAGGTCGCCCTCGGCGCGGACGGTGCCCCCGGCGACGGCGATGCCCAGGGACGTGGCCACCGCCCGCAGGGTGACACCCGCGCACGCGACGAGCGCCTGCAGCAGCATGTCGCCGGAGCAGACAAGAGTGCCGTCCCCGCCGGTGGCCGGGTGCAGCCCGGCGACCGTCAGGGCCCGGCCGGTCTGCACCGAGCAGCTCACGGCCCCGGCGCCGAGCTCGCCGTCCGCCCGGAGGGTGATCAGGGCGGCCGCCGGGTCGCTGCGGTAGGCGTCTTTGAGCGGCTGCTGCACAGCACGCAGGTCTTCGGCGTCCATAGGGCTCCTCGCGGGTGTCGCGGTCGGGCGCGGTCATGTGGCAGGTGAAATCGGCGTGCCCCGAAGGCACCCATCAGCCTATGCAGCGCGGCGGGAGACTCGTTGCACCGCGACCTCGCGCCGAGTCTTCCTAGGACTTCGCCCAACTCAAGAAGTGGCCGAGGTTAGGTCATAGAACAGCCGAAGTGTCTCGACGCCGGGGGAGACACCAAGCTCATCCCGCAAGGCCTTGACACAGATACCGTACTGACGGCTTACCAGCTGTTGTTTATTCTCTGCAGCATAACATCTCATTAACAGCCGATGAACGGACTCACAGCACGCGTCCCTCGCCAGCGCTAGCTGG
>Ga0306920_100008266_pt1 | contig 13804 bp, 13 predicted proteins | sample flu12Cox44000170_FD_204666 | JGI IMG/M metagenome (GOLD analysis project Ga0306920, IMG submission 204666) | Lab enrichment of tropical soil microbial communities from Luquillo Experimental Forest, Puerto Rico - flux4day.12C.oxic.44.000.170 (v2)... | ecosystem: Environmental > Terrestrial >... | reverse complement strand
ACCTGGAAGCGCTTGCCACAGAATTGGAACATTTCCGGCATGAAGGGCATCCCGTCCAGACGGCCATTCTGATCGAGTGTCCGCAGAATCTCTTGCTTGCTCCGGACTTCCACCCATTCGCCAACGGCAAATTTCTTTCGCCTTCTCATTGCATTCTTCAACATAGGTTCTAGAGCGATCAATATCATCTTTTGAAAAAGTCATGCCAATATGAAGTCGGCGCGTCAGCGACTTGATCTGTCGCCATGAATTGTGACAGCCCGAAATTGGTGTTCGTGCCAGGACCCCAATCCGTACCCATCCCCGGCGCCCCGGTTCGAAACGTCCCGTCTTTGATACGAGCCTGTAACTCACCGTTCTTGTAGGCTGAAATGACATTTCCAATGGCGATGGCCTCAATCACATCGCCATTCGACACGCCAAACCTCTCTCCGTAATGAGTTACCAAGGTCGTGAAATCTCCAAGTCTGCCATTCCACCGCGTTATGCCCATGTATGCTTCACGATTCGAGGAAACGCGCCAGCCGATTTCGTAACCTGTGCAATTATGAGCCGAGAGACTGCTTCGCAACCGCAGTTCGACCTCCTGGTTCGGAATATCTTGTGGATCTGCGCTAAAAACAATACCGCGGGCCCTCTGGTCTGGTCCCCATACTCCGGTGAGCAGAGCGGTCGGATCGTCATAGCCAGGAGCGATGACCGTGCCATAAGTGTGCCCTGAAATCGTTCCCAAGTCTGACCAATCAAGCCCGATTGTGTGCCCACCAATCCAGTTTCTCTCTCCCGAAATAGGAAATTCCGCCAAAGGGAAATTCGTCACGTAGGTCCACGGGGGACTAGCCGGTCTTGGAACGCCACCCCGATTTACCTTCGGCCGACTTGCCATATATCCGGCGAGAAGAACCGGGAGGAGTAAGCCTGAAAAGAGAATGATCCGGCGGAATTTAGCGTTGATTACCAACCGAGTGCGCCGAGTGCCTTCTGTACAAAATTATGCAAAATTCTTCTGCCGATCCAGGGATTGGCATAAAGCGAAAAATCCGGTTGTGTAAACTCCAACCATCTGTGTACGAGCTTGTCGAATTTGCTTCTTGGATCTGACAGGTTGTTCGCGGACTCTTGTGGATACAGCTCATCACGAAGCTTGGACCAGTCCACATCCCAGATCGCCAACCGCCTGAACTTTTTGGTTCCGTGCTCCTTGAAATAATGGAGCACCTCGCGATCCCATCGATAACTGCCCTCGCGATTCACGCTGGACATATCGATGCCGCGTTCCTGATAGCCTGCGACCCACTCTCGTGGAACATTGCTGATCGCCTGCTCGGGAACGAATCTTATTTTGTGATAATAGCGATAAAGCTCAATTGACCTCTTCTCACGCGCTAAGTGCTCGAAGCACTGATACCATCGAATCCGGCTCTTGAACCGATTTATGTCAACCAAACAATAGTGCATCAATTTGATCTCAGTTAGCGTGAGCATTCGGCACGAGTTCGGCATTGGAACCCGACGACCATGTATCAGTTGTGGCTCGTGCTCGCTTCCGTCATCCACAAACCCAAAAGGCAGAATTATGGGATAGTAGAAAAAGGTCAAATCTGAACAGTCGGTTGCGATCTCCGGCCATTGAATCCCGATCACGGTACCGGGAGCCGCAGTTAATACAGAGTCCCATTCGGGACTCGTGAGAAAATTTGCAGTCAGAAACTCGTCGGCATCGAGGGAAAAGAGTACCTTGGGGCCTGGGTTGCGTCTGGCCTCTGCCAGGAGCATTTGCTGCCTAATCGGTTCGCTCAACCCTTCTGAGGTGTTATCGATAAGTGTTACCTTGGCAAATTTCTGTGCAATTTCCCGGGACCCATCTGTTGAACCTTGATCCGCAATTATGATGTGGTCCGCCCAGAGGCTGGCGCACTTCAAAAAACGCTCCAGAATCCACGCCTCATTCTTGACCGGCGTCAAACAGAATATGAGTGGCTTACTCATGAGTGAAATTGTCGAAAGACTTGATAACGGCAAATGACTCTCGTGCGATATTCGGCTGTCCATCTTTGCGCGCGAGCGCGCGCGATTCAGATGGCGTGCCGTTTCGGCACTTCGAAGGAGGCTGCTGTCGGCACTTGCCACCGATGTTTTACCAGGACGGTAGCGCCAGCCCCGCCCTTGGGATAATCTCTGCCGGTACCGTAAAAATTTCCGTCCTCTACCTGCAGCGTCCCAGCGGACTCTAGCCAGTCCTGCACTTCACCGTTCACTTCGATAAACGGACCCAAATAGTAGGTGCCCAAACTGAGAGGTAGTTCATCAATGATGCAGTCGACAAAACCTTCGGGAGAAAGGTTAAGGCAATCATCACTGACAAGTTCCGTCGAAGCAACGAAGTAGATTTTTCCCCACCCGTTGAAGGTCAAACTGACCCGACAATTCTCGAGTGGCCGGGTGCCAGCCGCGCGATAGTGCATCCGGACACGCAGTGGCTTGCCGGACAGAAAGACTCCCTGCTCTTTGCAGTTCTCGTCGAGTGTCTGAACCTTCGTGAATCGGACCTGCCCTGCCCCTCGGCGGTCTTTGCGGGTGCTGAGATCCACCGAGGCAACCTCGATAACGGTAGCTTGATACTCCGCAATGGTTTGTGCCGTCGGTCCGTCTGCGCGGCAGCGGCCAGCGTCCAAAAGAATGGCCCGCGCGCAGAGTTTCTCTACCGCGGCAAGGTCGTGGCTAACAAACAGCACTGTGCGCCCATCAGCCGCGACGTCCTGCATCTTCCCTAAACACTTCTTCTGGAACACCGCGTCACCGACGGCAAGGACCTCATCTATGATCAGGATCTCAGGTTCGAGATGGGCTGCGACGGCGAAAGCCAACCGCACCTGCATGCCCGACGAGAAATGCTTTACTGGTGTATCCACAAACCTTTCTACCCCAGCGAAATCAACGATCGCATCAAACTTACGATCGACCTCCCTCTTAGTCATTCCTAGTATCGTACCGTTAAGATAAATGTTTTCCCGTCCGGTTAGTTCGGGATGGAATCCCGTTCCGACTTCGAGGAGACTCGATATGCGCCCCTTGAGACGAACGCGGCCTACTGTAGGTTCGGTTATACGGCTAAGAATCTTCAGCAGCGTGGATTTCCCCGCTCCATTTCGACCAATGATCGCGACAGTTTCGCCGAGCGCAACGCGGAATGAGAGATCCTGTAGAGCCCAGAAGTTTTCACCGACAACGCTTGGCGACCTCTGCGGTCGCGAGATGCGCTTGAGTCCATTGACAAGTGCTTCCCGGAATGTAATGTAGCCGCGACCCGCTCCCAAATGCCTTAGACGGTACTCTTTTCCGAGTTTTTCGGTTTGGATGACCCAATCGAACATACGCTTAGATCACGTCGGCAAACAGGCGTTCGGTCTTGCGAAAATACCAGATGCCGAAGAGACAGAGAGATCCGGTAAGACCCACCGACATCAGAATGCTTGGCCAGTACACATGGGCCTGGCCACGAATTAGCGTCCACCGAAAGCCATCGATGATACCTACCATTGGATTCAACGAGTAGAGGAGCCGCCACTTTGAGGGAACGATGGAACTACTGAAACCGACGGGCGAGATGTACAGGCCAAACTGAACAATAAACGGAACCACGTAACGGAAATCCCTGTACTTTACGTTGAGAGCGCAGAGCCAAAGGCCTGTTCCCATGGACAAGACAAACGCTAATACGACGAATAACGGAAGCAACACAAAATGCCAGCTTGGCAAATAGCGGTGCCAAAGCATGAGGAGTAATAGCATAGCGAAAGAGATCAGGAAATCCACGAAGCTTGTAATCAAAGAACTAGCGGGGACAATCAGGCGAGGGAAATAGATCTTTGAGACCAGGTTGACGTTGGAGATTAAGCTGTTACTACTCTCGGTCAGCGCTGAGGAGAAGAACTGCCATGGCAGCATGGCAGCAAACACGAATACACTATAGGGTGCAGTGCCGTCCGGTGGGAGTTTTGCAATTTTTCCGAATACGACCGTGAAGACGAGCATTATCAGCATTGGACGCAGGAAGGCCCAAGCAATCCCCATGACGGTCTGCTTATAGCGAACGAGAAGGTCCCGCCATGCTAGAAAATAGAACAATTCGCGGTATCGCCAAAGATCCGACCAGTACTGCCGCTCGATTCGACCCGGCTCAATTATCAATTCTTGCATCGATGTAACCACGCGCGAGCGCCCAACGTTGGCTGTGTACGGCGGAACCCGGTGCAGGCTCAGGAATTCCCGAATTTGACATCCGCGCTTCCCATCTCACCTTCGATCGTAGCAGGACTTACTCTGCGCAATATTCTTTCGGCAGTCTGTTTGGGGTTAAACACGAGATCAGCCAATTTCGCAAAAATGGCCCTGGCTAGTCTCCTGTAATTCAGAGGGTGACCAGCATCTTGAAGGCGACTCTTATGATATTTCCAAAACTCACGATCCCGGAAATTCACTGCGCAAACCGCTAAGAATTTGTAATAGATGTCGAGAAGTTCCTCCGTCCGCGCGGCAATTTCAACGGGAGTCAAATAAGCCGTGCCGTAGATTGAAAGGTCACTCAGCTTTGAACCTATATAAGCATTAAACGCTTGGGAAGTAGTCGTAATTCTGTCGTGATGGAGTCTCTCGAATGAAATAACCTGATGAACAAAACCGAAGTCAGTCTCGCGTAAGCATTTAATACAAGCACTCGCGTCCGCCTCCGCACCGGAGTTCGGATAAAAAGACACGGTGCTGCGGACAAGATCGGAACGATACAATGTCGATGTAGGATTCCCAAGCACATTCAATGTGCCAAGAAGTTGCTTCCGGCCGATTTCGAGACCCGAAACGAATGTACTGTCAAAGGGCAACCCATAAGTTCTTAGATACCATTTATCTCCTCCACCGCTGAGCTGGTAGGAGCCGACAATACCTATCGAAGGGTGTGCCTCTGCGACACTCGTCATGCGCGTGAGACATTCCGGAAAGAGCCAGTCGTCAGCCGATACGACTTTGCAATACTTGCTGTCTGGCGAAATCAAGCTGAAGGCTTTGTTGTGATTACCGATTATGTCGAGAAAAGTGTCATTAATATGTACACTGATCCGCTTGTCCAAGGTTGCATATTTCTCGGCAAGCACCCGAGTTCCATCGGAACTGCAATTGTCGACAATCGTGTATTGCCAGTTTGAGTATGTCTGAGCCAGTACACTTTCAATACACTCGGCGAGGTAGCGCTCGCCGTTGTACACCGGTGTGATCACGCTAACAAGAGGTTCCTTGGAAGTGCTCACCGTTCGATCCAAATGGGGCGCCTGGCTGAATCAATGGTGCGCCGCCGAGACTTGGCTGATGACTCGCTCCGCAGCCAATTCGCCGCTCTTGAAGCTTTCGTCCGTCCACATGTATCCCCAGTCGCCGTAGCGACCGCAATAGGCGATACCAAGTTCATTGAGATAGCCATGTACAATTTCGAGCGCCGCAGCCCGATCGAGGTCGAAGATCACGTTGGCGTACCGAAGGAGCATTGCCTTGCTGCACAGCACGCGGTCCCCTTCCCGAAGAATTCCACAGCGCCGAAGGTCACGGAGAACCGGCTCAATCCAGGTCTCCGGTGAGCCCGTAAATGGCTTGTATTTTTCCGAAAAATAAACTTCCGCTTGAATGCTTCCCGTTCCCGGGGGTGCGTTGCGAGCGGTGAGCATGTGCGGGAAACCGAGGCGCGCGAAGCAGATGTCCTCGTCGTAGAAGTAAGTCATGTGTGCATCGGACAGATCAGCGCGGTTCAGGCCGACGTTTACGAGCACGCAGCTTGAACAAGCTAGGCGCCGTGCCGCAGCGACCACCTCCGGTGGTGCGCCTTGGATCATACGGATGAGGTCGGGGAGCGGGACGGAGGAAATCAGCCCGTCATAGTTGGTTACGTGCCCGTTCGAGAAGGTTAGCTCGTGTGAGCGAGGGTCGATAGACACCAACTCATGATTGAGTTGCAAATTCCCGAGGGGTACGAACCGCTTCAGATAGTTTACGAATCCGCCCGCGCTCGGGTAACGGAAGTGCGTAATGTAGTGGATATGAGGAGCATCCGAAGAAATTGCACCCCGCAAAACCTCCTCAAGGCTAGGACGATAGATACGTGGGCCGAGCCAGTCGGTGCTCATATTGTCGGCCGTGGTGGTATGGTATTTACGCGTGTATTGCATCGGAAAAGACTCGGCGAATGTCTTGCCAAAGCTCGAAACCAGCCAATCCGCGTAATTCTTAATCGGCGCATCAGGCCTCTTGCTTGCTTCCACAAAATCGCTGATCACCTTGACAACAACATCCTGTGGGAGTCCGCGAAGGTGAAGTTGAACGGGGTGCAGCGGCCAATGGCCTCGCCAATAGTTGTTCAATTTGATCTGCACGGTTTCATACTGTTGATCCACACTTTCGGCAAAGAGGTCTTGAATGCGTGGGTCCTTCGTAAAGGAGACATGGGGACCGATGTCAAACAGGAAGCCGGTTTCGTAGCGGAATGAAGCTGTGTGGCCGCCGTGGTAGCCATTCTTGTCATACATCATGGGTGCAATGCCTTCGGCATGCAGACGGTAGGCTGCACCGAATCCGGCCATCCCTGTTCCAAGGACAACAATACTGGGCATAGCTCTTCTCCTGACCATCCGATCCGCAATCATTGTACGCTGAACTTTGGGGGTGCGATCTCTCTCGCTGACCGACCGACAAAGCGGAGAGCCAAGCCTGAGATCACACCTTACTGCTCCAAAAGCACTTCATACCGCTCAATCTGGGTCTCGGTCAACTGTAGCAGATCCGCCCGGGATTGAAATCCGCGCCACCAGTCGATGATCCAATCGAGGGCTGCTTCTAATGGGAGCACCGGGTGCCATCCCAAGCAGTTGCTTGCCTTCGAAGCATCCAACTTGAGGAAGTGCGCCTCGGGGGGTTGCAATGCTTCGTCCCGGTTCCACGTCGCTCCGTTGCCCCACGAGTTAGCCAGCTTATCCGCAATCCAGGACACCGGCTTGCAGTCTGTCTCAGCCGGTCCGAAGTTCCAGCCGGACGCAAAGCGCCTACCGTCTTGCGAAAGCCGCTCGGCGAGCTGGAGGTATCCACGCAGGGGTTCAAGAACGAACTGCCATGGTCGAATGGCGGAAGGATTGCGAATCAAACAAGGTTTGCCTGCCAGGAATCCTCTCATCAAGTCGGGAATGAGCTGGTCGCTCGTCCAGTCACCTCCGCCGATCGCATTCCCGGCACGAGCCGAAGCAAGAGCGACGCCGTGATGCTCGATGGAATCAGGGGGGAAGAAGGATTCCCGAAAGGCAGAAGTAACAAGTTCAGCGCAGCCCTTTGAGTTTGAATACGGATCGCGCCCACCCATGGGTTCGTTCTCCCGGTAGCCCCAGACCCACTCGCGGTTTTCATAGCACTTATCACTCGTGACGTTGACCACGACGCAGCGCAGCCGCAGTCGCCGCAGTGCCTCGAGGACATGTACGGTGCCCATCACATTGGAGGAATAGGTTTCGATGGGATCTTCGTATCCGCGACGAACGACGGACTGCGCCGCCATATGAATAATGATCTCCGGTTGGCACTCGGTTATGACCCGTGAAAGTCGAGGGAAATCCCGGACATCCGCACAAACAGATTGTACACAGGATGCCACCCGAGCCTGCATGAATAGATTGGGCTCTGTCGGCGGGTCCAGCGCATAACCGGTCACGTTGGCGCCGAGTCTTTTCAGCCACAACGAGAGCCAGCTTCCTTTGAAACCGGTGTGACCGGTGACGAGCACATTGCGGCCCTTCCAAAACAGTCGATTAAACATGCTGCGTTCGGATCAACCAGGTAGCAATCCGGAGATTGTAATCAGCCGACTTCACCCAGAGCTACATATTAGGACTTCGCGAAAGTCACCGGTTGCGATTGCAGCGCCAATTCGGACAACTTACCCGGCCAGCGCACGCATTGTTCTCTCCACAATGTCTCGGTGAAACTACCAGTAGGGACAATCACATCCTCGAACGAAAGCACCTGATCTTTCAGAACATCCCGGCGCATGACGCAACCTTCCGAGAGAGCAATTGGCAAGGCTCCCGTAGCACGGGCCACAGCGGAGTTGTCAATCAGCCCATAAGCGCAGAAGCCTCCGATGCCGTCGAGCCGGTCGCCGGCCTTCAGATCGCGCTTTGCGACAGTTACCACCTCGCAGATCGGACCTGCGATGGGAGCTACCGTTGCATCGCGGTGAATCACCGCTCGCCCGATGGTCGAAGCGATCTGAATGTGAGGCAGATGAAATGGCGTATAAAAAACATAGAACGGGCCATCACCCAGCTTGTAGTACGCCAATTGGACCTTTTTGAGGGGCGAATGTTCATGAACGATGACGAATGCCCCGGTGTACGGTGCCGCGCCGAGCGCATAGTCTACGAGACCGGTGCTCAGCATCTGGTCGGCAGGCAACAGGTGGGCCATCTCCCGAACGTCCTTGCAAGCAGGACCGTACATACCTCGGCGCCCTGCGTGAAACCCTGTAGCATTAGCCAGTACCGTTGCTTCCATGGAAAGCTTCGTGGAATCGGCGAAGGAAGTTACCTTCCTGGCGTCTTGATCATTCTTCTCCGCAAAACTCCGTTGCGTTTCAGGGTTTCGATAATAGTCAACCATGCCTTTGAGGTTTCCTGCAGCCACCGTGCGGAGGCCCAGCGATCGGAGATAACGAAGGAGGGTCATCGCCACGCCAGGCTCATCTCCGTCCGTATGCGTAACCACGACACCAGCTTGGTCTGCTTTGACCTTTAGAATCGGCCCGATTAAGGAATCCAGTTCTGCGTTCACCAGCACCACGTGCTTGCCATGGTCGAATGCTTTCAGAACCACCTTGGCCGCAGGATCTACCGAACCCGTCACTTCCACCAGCAAATCGATGGCATCGCACGTTGTCAACACCGAGGGATCATCCGTCAATACCGGAAGCCCGCGGACGATTGCAACTTCAGCTTCCCGAGCCGAAGCGACTCGCGCCCAATTTGTGATGCCCGCCTCTCGGAATGCCCTCTCAGCGTGCCCAGGGGTACGATTGGCAATTCCTGCCAGTCGAATACCGGGCACTGGCGTGCCAAGCTGTAAGGCGATCGCACGGCCGGTCGCTCCAGCTCCAACCATTCCTACGCGGATTGGATGACCCGCAGCTTCCCGTTCCTGAAGCGCTGTGTCTACAATCATGCTCAGCTCCTATCGCTTAACCAGCGGCCAATTGCGGTCTTGCTCAGAAACGACCGTCACGGCCGTTGGCCATTCGATGCTAAACGCCGGGTCATCGAATCTCACACCATGCGCAGCGCTGGGCGCATAGAACTGCGAAGTCATATAATACATCTCTGTGCTATCTTCAAGCGTCTGATATCCGTGCGCGCAGAGTTCGGGCACATACATCATTCGACCATTTTCTGCGCTTAATTCGACACCGTACCACTTGCCGTACGAAGCGGAATTAGGTCGTAGATCGAGCACCACGTCGAACATACTTCCCCTTGTGCAGCGGATCAGCTTTGCTTCCAGTGAGGGTGCGACCTGCAGGTGCATACCGCGAAGGGTCCCTTTCCGAATACTGAATCCCATATTCGCTTGGACGGGCAGGAAATCGAGCCCGTGACCAGCAAACTCCTGGGTACACCAAGCACGGAAAAATCGTCCACGGTCGTCTTGGTGCGGCGTTACATCAATGACCCACGCGCCGCCGATGCCAGTTTTTGTGAAAAGCATTCCAGTTTGCCTTCCGCCGACTGCAAGTCACGCGACGCAGGGTTCAGCGTGCCTCTGAAGCCGTAGCAATAAGCGATGTGCGACTTCGGGCCACAAAACGAGGGAAGTAGGCGTAATCCGGGGCCAAATATGACTCGTGCAGAGACCATTGATGTGGCGAAACGCCGGATGATTTTTGAGTTGATGAGGACACAATCTGTTGAGCGAAAGCAGACCGATCGGTCCTGATATTCGGACAGGCTACCGCCAACAGGTTATAGAATTACTAAATCAGGAGCAATCGGGCTGCCGGATCGCTTAGCTCCTAACTCGCTATGAACCCTAATCAAAGGTATTTTTCTATTAAAAACAATGATGGTTAGCAGCAAACGATCGGGGCAGTATATGCCATTTGATACCCTGGGAAACCGGGCCTTGATCGAAATGTGAGAAAAAACTTGCCATAAATGACGAACGGCTTTCCATTGAAGGGAGGGCCTTAGTCTAAGCACTTTGTTTTCCGTAGCATGCGCGGCTCAATCTGGGAATCCCCCACAACCTCCCGGCGGGAGCCGGCCGCAAGCTCATAGACTAGCCGCCCGCCGTCCAGGACAGCATGGGCCAAGCGAGCCCTTTCCCTTTCCGGCCCCACGATCTCCCAATCGTCCCCCCGAGGCACCAGCTTCATCTGGCGCCTGGCCCTCCACCAGCGGTCCACTTCACCTGGAAGTGCAGCCCATATCCCCTCTACTATCACCAGGTTTTGCAGGTAATCGAGGAGTGATTCATAGACTTTTCGGGTGCGTCCGTCAATCAGGTAGTCCGGGTGGCAAAGGAAGCTCATCAGACCGTTTCTATCTCGAATGAGGGCTAGTTGTTGTTTCCAAACTTCAATCGAATAATCATTCAGGATATGAAAAAGCGAGTAATCCTGTGTGGTAGTAAGTGGGAGTTCGACGATCCTGCCTATGAAATAGGGCATAACCGTACAACATCCGCCACGCAGTGGTTCAAGATGGGCGACGTTCGGAACGGACATGTCGTAGGAAAACTCGAAGACATCGTACCATTCCTGCTTTCGATACATCGCCCCGGCGCGGAAACCTCGCGAGTTGTACCGTCGCGCATAGCCGTTAATTCCAGCGGCCCGTCGTGCAAATTCTGTGCGCTCCCAGTAGAGACGTCCGTCATGATTCAAGTCATGGATATTGAATTCACATCCGCGGCTGCGAATTCCACAAACATATTCATCTGGAACGTTGTAACGCTTCTCCGGGATGACCTGATATGACGCCTTGACGCCATAGGAATCGTCCAGATCCATCAACTTGAAGGTGAAGTCGCGGCCCGCAGAGGTTTCCACGTCGTGTGTCATGACAAGGCAATTCGGTGCACCGTTTGGCCAAAACCAGATGAAAGGCAGCCTTTTCGCTCCACTTGCTTCCAACGACAGCCGTAGAACTTGTTCATGGAGTGTGTCCACGGTGAAGTCTACAGGCCAGGCTGGAAACGGCAGGTCTTTCCAGTCTCGAAAGTAGATTCTTTGCAACTCACGGCGGACGAGAAACGGCAACAGCCTTCTAATGAGATAGTAGCATTGACGGACTGGCTCGCTCGTTGCGAATCGCTCTAATCCTCCAAGGTCTTTCTGCCGATATCGTTCCAGTCGAAGATTCTCGACCACTTCAGTAAAGTCAAAAGGAAGCAGGATTGTGGTGCCGTCGTGGCGGACGTCCTTCAATACATCGAATTCTGAAGAAACAGCTTCAACTGCGTCAGCCGCGGCACCAGTCTTACATCGCCCGTAGCATATGCTACGTCCGCCAAATTGAAAAAAGCCCATATTCCCCAACACGGAATCGGCGGCCAAGGCAACGCCGCCGAGGGACTCCAAGGGAATACGGTAGTAGTCCAACAGGGTTTGATTCACGGTTTGGTCCGAGCCACTGCCGCAAGTTTGTCTTCTGCTTAGACTTTAACACTTTGGTCCTTGTCCCGGGGAAAGCCTAAGAAAACGGAGTAACCGTTTCGACACGTTCAATCAGGGGCTATGTAGTTCACGAGCGCCGCCGCTTTAACCAATCTGGCGGCGACGGTTAATCTGCCACTTCTCTTTCGGGCTTCACTCCCTTTGCCCATCTTGCCTCCTGTTTGGAGGCCCTGATGCTACCCTAAGTACCTAGTCCGGTTTCAGCGGGGGGGCGCTACAATGGACAGACCACCGGATATTCCGCCAAATCGAAGAACTCTAAGAATAGGGGGTTTGGTACTGGACTCGTATCCCCGATCAACGAGCGAAGGTTGTCGGCGACTCCGATAATTTCAGGTTTTTGAGAGAATCCATTGGGCCAAGAGCTCGGTCGCCTACTTCGGATTATTTGCTCAATAGCCGTGGAGTGCATTATAGGGCTTCCTCACCTGTAGGGTTTCTCTCTATCCGGCATGGCGGTAGAGCACTTTCCCGATGATCTTTTGCAGCCCGTTTGGCAAGAAGGGAAGAGCACTCTTCGCTAGTTTCCTTTTCCAGTTACCGGCCAAATTGTTGCTGTCATCGTAGGGATATTGCCAGTAAATGAGCCGCTGTGGGTGTGGAACCCAATGGTTCTTGAACGCAAGAAGCCCAGGGTTATCTTGCTGCGTCCGGCCCATGTCAAACTCGATTGCTCCTTTCGATTTCGCAGACGCAATGGCACTCCAAAAAAGCCATGGGATCGCCCCGAATTTATTGAAGCGTGTATCGGAACACCCATACTTGTAGTAGACAACGTCCCTAAACTGCAGTGTGATGATTGCAGCGATTGGGCTCTCATCCTTATAGGCCACGCGGATTTCTAAGGCTCTGTCTAGGTCGTGAATTAGGTTTTGGAACCAAGCATAGGGAGTAGGAGGCACGCCCTGCCGTCGCCGGGTAATAAGAAAAAGAGTGTAGAAATCTCTGAGCAACTCCGCCGACCTGCCGCATTTCTCAGTTAGGCAGGCACGCCCGGCTCTCTGAACCCGGCGCTGAACGGAATCCTTGTCGAGCTTGCTAAACACGTCATCCAAGTCCGGTCGCAGATCAAGGGTGTGTAGAAAATACTCCTCTGCAGGACGGCACTCGATCCCTTCACTTGTTTTTTGTAAGTCGCCGTCGATGAGACGCACCTGCAAATACTTCCAGCCCTGATGTTCCATGGCGGCTTGCAGGTAGCGAATAAGGAAGTTCGCATCCTCGTTCGAGTCGCAAAGAGGTTCGCAGTGATCGGAAAATGGCAGCGACACAAGGCGACGACCCGTCAACCAGCTGTTAATACGACAAAACACCATGCCATTATTCAATTCACCCGTCGGCGGTGAGGTTGTGAAGGCCACCGGCTCGTAGCCGTAAGTACGTCGCAGGGACCGGAGCCAAGCAACTGTGTGGAAAACAGAAGCCCGGGGGTGCTTCTCAACGAGCTTGCCCCAGCGTGGGTCCAGTAACGGATCAAACTGATAGCAACAGCGGTGCGGAACAGACTGGAGGCCACCTAGCGGAAGCGGATTACTCATCTTTGTGCTCGCCGAAAAATGATGGTCGATCCTTCCAAGTGAGCGTTTAGTTTGAGGGAGAAATTTTGTGTATGGGATATCGAATTATGGTGGCCGCGGTTCAAGCTCGTCAGCTATCAGCAGCTCCAGCCGCTCGATCTCCTCGCCGCGCGAGGCCAGTTGCGCGTCCTTGCGAAGGAGTTGTTCGTCTTTGTGAAGAACTTGTCCGTCCTTAGAAAGAAGTTCTTCGTTCTTGCAAAGAAGTTGTTCGTGCTGCGCGACGATCAAGGCCCTCAATGCTTCGGGATTTAGCGTGTTGAGGTCAGGAAGGCCGGCGCGATGTGTCATCGTGCGCGCAGTATGCCATGACTATGTTTTTTGGCAAGTGAACATATCGATCAGCGATCAGCGCGACGCAGTCACCTTGAAGAAGTGATGGGGCTACGATCAATTCTCATGACGGTCGGCACTGCGTTCACGGCCTACTTGCCTGGCATTTAGCCACTGAACATAAGACTCAAAGATTTGACCGGCA
>Ga0306920_100008263_pt1 | contig 13808 bp, 7 predicted proteins | sample flu12Cox44000170_FD_204666 | JGI IMG/M metagenome (GOLD analysis project Ga0306920, IMG submission 204666) | Lab enrichment of tropical soil microbial communities from Luquillo Experimental Forest, Puerto Rico - flux4day.12C.oxic.44.000.170 (v2)... | ecosystem: Environmental > Terrestrial >... | reverse complement strand
CATGGCGGCGGTCGAGACCATAAAGCCCATCCCATGGTGGAGGGAGCCAACCAAGGATCAATGGCTGGCTTGGGTCGCCGCCTGGCTCGGTTGGACGTTGGACGCCTTCGATTTCACGATCTTCCTGCTGATCATGCTGCCGATCTCGCAGGAGTTCAACGTCCCGCTAACCGATGTCGCGATCGTCTTCACGATCACCTTGTGGATGCGCTTGGTCGGCGCGGTCGCTTCCGGCTGGCTGGCTGATCGCGCCGGACGCAAGCTTCCGCTGATGATCTCGATCCTCGGCTACTCGTTGTGCAACTTCATCGCCGGTTTTTCGCCGGCTTTCTGGTTTCTGCTGCTGTTCCGCGCGCTACTCGGTTTCTTCATGGGTGCGGAGTGGCCGGCCGGGGCGGCGCTTTCGATGGAGACGTGGCCGCAGCGCTCGCGCGGGTTCATGGGCGGAATAATGCAGGGCTCCTGGGGGATCGGCTTTCTGTTGTCGAGCGCGATGTACGCGCTCCTTTACGGCTACATCGGCTGGCGCGGCATGCTGTGGATGGGCGTCCTGCCGGCACTTTCGGTGTTCTACGTACGGTATCTCGTCAAAGAGCCGCCGATCTGGACAGAAAATCGCCGGCTGCAGCGCATCGAGAACCGCGAGATGCGTACGCCGTTGTTCAACATCTTCAAAAGAGGAATGCTCGGCAACACGTTGACCGCGTGCTGGTTCATGGCGGGCGGCTTCGTCCTTTACTACTCGGTTCAGGCGCTGTTTCCGACGCACCTGCAAAAGGATCTGGGTCTGAGCCCGGCGATGCTCGCGATACCGATCATGATCGCCAACGTCGTCGTCCTTCTGGCTGCCGGGTTTTGGGGATGGGTCGCAGATCGCTTCAGCCGCCGCATATCGCTGATCATTCCCGGCATCCTGTCGATTCCTTTGGCATTCTTCTACCTGCTGACCGGCGACTACACTGTGATGGTGGTGGGCTACGTCATGATGGGAGCGTGCGGCGGCGGCGGCATGGGTGGCCCCATCCCGGCTTACCTCAACGAGCGGTTTCCGACCGAAATCCGCGCCAGCGCTACGGCCTTCTGCTTCCATCAGGGGGCGATCTGGGGAGGGCTGGTGCCGCCATTACTGACTTATTTTGCTACCAGCTATAATTTGGGGTTCACGATCCCGATGCTGGTCGGGGCAAGCGTGGGGGCGGTGAGCTGGACCCTGGCGCTCGTTTTTGGTCCGGAGACCAAAGGCAAGGTCCTGGTGCCGGATCTCGTCGTCGCCTGAGCGAGGCGGCCGGCTCGGGCCGGCCGCGTCCAGCCGCAGTACAAAGGCAACTGCGTGTAATTGTTCCCATTGGGGAGGTCAGTGTGATGGCGACGGCAGCTGAAACCACGAAGCCCATTCCATGGTGGAAGGAGCCCACCAAAGATCAGTGGTACGCGTGGTGGGCGGCTTGGCTGGGATGGACGTTGGACGCCTTCGATTTCACAGTGTTCCTCTTGATCATGGCGCCGATCGCCAAGGAGTTCGATGTGCCGTTGACCGCGGTGGCGTTCGTGCTGACAATCACCTTGTGGATGCGCCTCGTCGGCGCCGTCGCCGCGGGCTGGCTCGCCGACCGGATCGGGCGCAAGACGCCCTTAATGATCTCGATCGCATGGTATTCCCTCAGCAATTTCATAGCGGGTTTCTCGCCGACCCTGTGGTTTCTGCTGCTGTTCCGCGCATTGCTCGGCATCGGCATGGGGGCTGAATGGCCGGTTGGCGCGGCGCTGGTAATGGAAAACTGGCCCCAGCGCTCTCGCGGCTTGATGAGCGGCATCCTTCAGTCGTCGGGCAATCTCGGCTTCCTGCTGTCGAGCGTCATCTACGGCTTGTTCTACGACTTGATCGGCTGGCGCGGCATGCTGTGGATCGGCATCCTGCCCGCCCTGTCGATCATCTATATCCGCTATTTCGTCAAAGAGCCGCCGGTCTGGGTCGAGAACCGCCGCCGGCAGCGCGCCGAGAGTCGCGAGATGCGCACGCCTCTGTTTGCCATCTTCAAGCGCGGCGTGCTCGGCAACACCCTCGGCGCCTGCTGGTTCATGGCGAGCGGATTTATCTGCTGGTACTCGATCAACTCGCTGTTTGCCACCCATCTGCAGGTCGACCTGCATCTGAGCGCGGCGCTGCTGGCGACGCCGATCGCGCTCTCCAACCTGCTCGCCTTTGTGTCCGCCACGTTCTGGGGCTGGTTGTCCGATCGCATCGGTCGCCGCTGGGCGATGATCCTTCCGGCCCTGATCGCGATCCCGCTGGCCCCGCTCTATCTGCTTGTCGACAACTTCACGGTGATTGCAGTGGCGTTTACCTTGCAGGGCTTCGCCGGCACCGGCGGCATGTTCGGCCAGGTGCCGAGCTATCTGAACGAGCGCTTCCCGACCGAAGTGCGGGCGACCGCGGCTGCGTTCTGCTACCACCAGGGCGCAATCTTCGGCGGTTTGGTGGCGCCGACCCTGACTTTCCTGGCCGCGACCTGGGGAACCGGCCTCGCCATCCCGATGCTGATCGGAACCGCACTTGGTGCCGCCAGCTTCATCATTGCGCTGCTGTTGGGTCCGGAGACCAAGGGCAAGGAGATGGTGCCGGACCTGGTACTGGCATGAACGGCCGATTGGCGGCAATGCAACATAAGGAAGGACAGTTACCTATCACTGTTTTCGAACGAGGAGGTGGCGCATGGCGACGGTAGAGACCGTAAACAGCATCCCATGGTGGAAAGAACCCACCAAAGATCAGTGGTTGGCCTGGGTGGCCGCCTGGCTGGGCTGGACCTTGGATGCGTTCGATTTCACGATTTTCCTGTTGATCATGCTGCCGATCGCGCAGGAGTTCAACGTCCCGCTGACCGCCGTCACCATTGTATTCACATTGACTTTATGGATGCGCCTCTTGGGCGCAACCGCCGCCGGGTGGCTCGCCGACCGGATGGGGCGCAGGACGCCGCTGATGATCTCGATCGGCTGGTACTCGGTCTGTAACTTCATCGCCGGCTTTTCGCCGACCTTTGTGTTTCTGCTGGTGTTCCGCACCCTGCTCGGCATCGGCATGGGAGCGGAATGGCCGGCTGGCGCGGCCTTGGCGATGGAGCAATGGCCGATCCGCTCGCGCGGCTTTATGGGCGCGGTTCTGCAATCATCGTGGGGTCTCGGCACTGTATTGTCGAGCGCGGCTTACGGCCTATTGTATGACTGGATCGGCTGGCGCGGCTTGTTGTGGATGGGCATCCTGCCGGCACTGACGATCATCTATGTCCGGTTTTTTGTCAAAGAACCAGAGGTCTGGGTTGAGAACCGGCGGCTGCAGCGCACCCAGCACCGAGAGGTTCGCGCACCGCTGTTCAGCATCTTCAAGCGGGGCATGCTCGGCAACACGCTGACGGCGTGCTGGTGGATGGCCAGCGCCTTTGTCACCGGCTTCTCGATCCTCGCGCTGTTCCCGACCTATCTGCAAAAGGATCTGGGCCTCAGCCCGGGATTCGTCGCATTGCCGATCATGCTCCAGAACTTGGTGTTCTTTGCATCCGGTCCGGTCTGGGGCTGGCTGGCAGACCATATGGGCCGCCGCTCGGCGATTATTATCCCGGCCTTGCTGACGATCCCCATCGCGCCGGCCTACCTGCTCAGCGACAATTACACGATGATCGTGGCATTTTTCGCCATCCAGGGCGCGTTCGGGGCCGGCGGCATGCACGCCCAGTACCCGGCCTATCTCGCCGAACGATTCCCGACCGAAGTACGCGCGACGGCGGGCGGTTTCGTCTATCACCAGGGAGCGATCTTCGGCGGGCTGGTGGGACCTGTTCTCGCTTACTTCGCGACCAACTGGCATCTCGGGTTTGCGATGCCGATGCTGGTCGGAACCACGGTCGGCTGCATCAGCGTCGCCATGGCGATACTGTTCAGCCCAGAGACCAGGGGCAAGGTTCTGAGCGCGGAACTTTCGGTCGCCTGATCGTGCCGATCGGCGGCCTTTTTTTAATGGGGAGGTGAAATATGGCAACGGCGCACACCGTATCGAGCATCCCATGGTGGAAAGAGCCGACCAAGGACCAGTGGCTGGCGTGGTGGGCCGCTTGGCTCGGCTGGACGTTGGACGCGTTCGATTTCACCGTCTTTCTCTTGATCATGGTGCCGATCGCCAAGGAGTTTGACGTCCCGCTTACCGATGTTGCCCTTGTCTTTACGCTCACGTTGTGGATGCGGCTGGTCGGCGCGGTTGCCTCCGGCTGGATGGCTGATCGGGTCGGGCGCAAGCTTCCGCTGATGATCTCGATCCTCGGCTACTCATTGTGCAACTTCATCGCCGGTTTTTCGCCGGCTTTCTGGTTTCTGCTGCTGTTTCGCGCGCTGCTCGGTGCCTTCATGGGTGCGGAGTGGCCAGCCGGGGCGGCGCTTTCGATGGAGACATGGCCGCAGCGCTCCCGCGGCTTCATGGGCGGGGTACTGCAGGGCTCGTGGGGGGTCGGCTTTCTGCTGTCGAGCGCGATCTATGCCCTATTGTACAACTCCATCGGCTGGCGCGGCATGCTGTGGATGGGCATCCTGCCGGCACTTTCGGTGTTCTATGTGCGGTACCTGGTCAAGGAGCCGCCGATCTGGGCGGAGAACCGCCGGTTGCAACGCGTCGAGCACCGCGAGATGCGCACTCCGTTCTTCAGCATCTTCAAAAGGGGAATGCTCGGCAACACGCTGACCGCATGCTGGTGGATGGCAGGCGGTTTTGTCCTTTACTACTCGGTCCAGGCGATGTTTCCAACGCACCTGCAAAAGGATCTGGGGCTGAGCCCGGCGATGCTGGCGACACCGATCATGATCGCCAATGTTGTCGTCCTTCTGGCTGCCGGGTTTTGGGGATGGGTCGCAGATCGCTTCAGCCGCCGCCTATCGATGATCATTCCCGGCGTCTTGTCGATTCCTCTGGCATTTTGGTACCTGCTGACCGGCGATTACACAGTGATGGTGGTGGGCTATGTCGTGATGGGAGCGTGCGGCGGCGGCGGTATGGGCGGCCCGGTCCCGGCCTACCTCAACGAGCGGTTTCCGACCGAAATCCGTGCCACCGCCACGGCCTTCTGCTACCACCAGGGGGCGATCTTCGGCGGGCTCGTTCCGCCGCTCGTGACTTACTTCGCGACCAGCTACGATTTGGGGCTCGCGATCCCGATGCTGGTCGGGGCCTGCGTGGGGGCGGCGAGCTGGACCCTGGCGCTTGTCTTCGGCCCGGAGACCAAGGGCAAGGTGCTGGTGGCCGACTTGGTCGTGGCCTGATCAAGGCTCGCGTCTTCGGGCCGCGGGTGGCGCCGCTCACAGTGGTGCCGCCATGCCGTCGCGCGACCGCCGCCTGGGGCTCTTGCTGAAATATAATCAAAAAATGCTGAAATATAATCAAAAAAATCAAAGGACAATCGCGCGTTGCTACTCTACAGTTCTCGCAGGGCTCCCCGAAAGGAGCCTGCCGAGCCAGAGAGGTGCGCAATGACGGCGATGGTCGAAACGTCTCGGATTGCGTGGTGGCGGGAGCCGACGAAGGACCAGTGGTATGCCTATGTGGCAGCCTGGGCCGGGTGGACCCTCGACGCGTTCGACTTCACCGCGTTCCTGTTGATCATCGCGCCGATCGCGAAGGAATTCGACGTGCCGGTGCCCGAGGTGGCGGCGGTGTTGACGATCACCCTGTGGATGCGGCTTCTGGGCGCCACCGCCAACGGCTGGCTCGCCGATCGGATCGGCCGCAAGACGCCGCTGATGATCTCGATTGCCTGGTACTCGGTCTGTAACTTCTTGGCTGGCCTGGCGCCGAGCTTTTTCCTGCTGTTTCTGTTCCGGGCGCTGCTCGGCATCGGCATGGGCGCGGAATGGCCGGCCGGGGCGGCGCTGGCGATGGAGACCTGGCCGGTGCGCTCGCGCGGCTTCATGGGCGCCGTGATGCAGGGTTCGTGGGGGATCGGCTTCCTGTTGTCGAGCGCGATTTACGGTCTGTTCTACAACTACATCGGCTGGCGGGGCCTGCTGATGATCGGCATCGCGCCAGCGCTCCTGATCATCTATATCCGGCTATATGTCAAAGAGCCCGAGGTCTGGGTCGAGAATCGGCGCCAGCAGAAATTGCAGGGCCGTGAAGTGCGTACGCCGCTGTTCTCGATCTTCAAGCCCGAACTGCTCGGCAATACGCTGACGACCTGCCTGATGATGGCGAGCGCGTTTGTCATCTACTATGCGAATTACGCGCTGTTCGCGACCCATTTGCAGCTCGATCTCAAGCTGAGCCCGGCGCTGGTCGCTCTGCCGATCGCGCTTGCCAACACGTGTTTCTTTCTCTCTTCGTTGTTCTGGGGCTGGTTGGCGGAACGCATCGGCCGGCGCTGGGCGATCATCATCCCGGCGGCGCTCGGAGTTCCGACGGCGTTCCTTTACCTGATGACCCAGGACTACACCTTGATTGTTATCGGATTTGCGTTGCAGGGGATGTTTGCCTGCGGCGGCATGCACGTTCAATACCCGGCCTATCTTTCCGAGCGGTTTCCAACCGAAGTGCGGGCGACAGCGGTCGCGTTCTGCTTCCACCAGGGGGCGATCTGGGGCGGGCTGATCTCGCCGCTGCTCATTTTATACGCAACCACCCACCAGATTGCCCTGTCGGGTCCGATTCTCGTCACCACGGTGGTGGGCTTGGCCATCTTCCTTGTCGCCGTGCTGTTGAGCCCGGAAACAAGAGGAAAGGTCTTGGTGGCCGACCTGACCGTCGCGTGAACCCCGCGGCGGCACGAGGGGCACGCACAGAGCGCGGTTGAAAAACACCCGCGACATACTCGCATTCGTGCTTTACATTGTCGCCAGGGCTCCATGGGAGGAGCCGTCTGGAACGGGAGGTGGAGCATGGCGGCGGTCGAGACCGTAAACAGCATCCCCTGGTGGAAGGAGCCAACCAAGGACCAATGGTACGCCTGGTGGGCCGCCTGGCTGGGCTGGACCTTAGATGCCTTCGATTTCACCGTGTTCCTGCTGATCATCAAGCCGATCGCGGATGAGTTCGGCGTATCGACGGCCGAGGTTGCGATCGTCTTCACGCTGACTCTGTGGATGCGGCTCGTCGGAGCGGTCGCCTCGGGCTGGCTCGCTGACCGGGTCGGACGCAAGCTGCCGCTGATGATCTCGATCTTCTGGTATTCGGTCTGCAATTTCATCGCCGGTTTCTCGCCGACCTTTGTGTTTCTGTTGGTGTTTCGCACGTTGCTCGGGATCGGCATGGGCGCCGAATGGCCAGCCGGCGCCGCGCTGGCGATGGAGCAATGGCCGATCCGCTCCCGCGGCTTCATGAGCGGGGTCTTGCAAGGCTCGTGGAGCATCGGGTTCCTGCTGTCGAGCGTGATTTACGGGCTGTTCTTCGACTATATCGGCTGGCGCGGCATGTTGTGGATCGGCGTGCTGCCGGCGCTGTCGATCGTCTATATCCGCTACTTCGTCAAGGAACCCGAGGTCTGGGTCGAGAACCGGCGGCTGCAGCGCACTCAGCACCGCGAGGTCCGCGCCCCGCTGGTCAAGATTTTCCAACGGGGGATGCTCGGCAACACCCTGCTGGCGTGCTGGTGGATGGCGAGCAATTTTGTGCTCTACTACTCGATCTGGGCACTGTTCGCGACGCACTTGCAGCAGGATCTGAAGCTGACCACGATGGGGACCGCAGTCCCGTTCATGGTCGCGAACATCATGAGCTTCCTCGGCATGTCCTGGTGGGGTTGGACGGCCGACATCATCGGGCGGCGCTGGGCGATGATCATCCCGGGCACGATCGCGATTTTCGTGGCTCCGCTCTACCTGTTCACCAGCGACCCCCTCTGGATCACGGTCGGCTTCGGCCTGCAAGGGGCGTTCGGCGGTGCGCTCTACAGCCAGCTACCGAGCTACCTCTCCGAACGGTTCCCGACCGAGGTGAGGGCGACGGCGAGCGCTTTCTGCTACCACCAGGGTGCGATCCTCGGCGGGCTCGTGGCACCGGTGCTGGCCTTCTTTGCGGTAAATTACAATTTGGGATACGCCATCCCGATGCTGGTCGGAACCGTCGTAGCAGCGATCAGCGTCGTGATTTCGTTGCTGCTCAGCCCGGAGACCAAGGGAAAAGTCCTCGTCGCGGAGCTACAGGTGGCTTAAAGCCCGGCTTTCACGCTCCCATGGGTCTCTCCCGGCGGGCGCGGAGAAAGGCCCAGGAAGAGGCAGCACGTCTCAGCGATCTTGCCGATCGCGTTACGGTGCATCAGCGGGCCCCAGCAGGACGAATGCGGCGATCAGAAAATTGTGATGCGGGTCGCCTCCGGGCTTGCTGAACGCCTGTTCCCAAAAGCGTACTCGCCCGAAACCGGGTCGCTCCCGATTAGTATTCCTGGAATTTAAAGCTCGAACGTCGGGTAATGAACGGATCGGAACGTCCCGCTACATAGGCTGAGTTGGTTCCGGTAGAGAGGAGTTTATTGTAGCCGCGATCGGGGTCTCGCAGCACGAAGGAACCGGCCATAACCATCTCCTTGTAATGCCTGAATCTGGATCTTCTCCTGACCTCCGTCGCACGTGTGGAGATTTTATCTCAGCAGGAATCCGCAGTTGACGCGGCCGTCTACTTGCTTGCCGGCCCGCGCGCCTATTTCGGCAGCATGAGCGCAACAAGAGCGGCTATGATTGCCAGCCCTATGAGGAGGAGTTGAATCTCGTTTTCCGGGCCCATCGACCGCGTCCCGTATGCACGCGGCATTTCCGGATTGAGCTAAAGTGGCGGCCGGCTTGAGGCGAGTTCGTTCCCTTCGTGTGGCGTGCGCACCGGGCGCGAAGACCGGCGATTTCAGCGAAAACTTCCCGAACCTCGCGTGGATCCACACCATCGCTTGCCATCAGCAGCCGTATCAGCGGATCGTTCTGAAGTTGCGGCAAGGCGGGCTCGGTGAGGAACACCTGGTCACACCAGTCTTTTCGTCGGATTGCGCACAGCGTGTATCTCCGGTACGTCACCGCTCGTGAGCCACTAAAACACCGTGATTTCATGTCTGTTGATCGCGCTCATACTTTAGAATGAGTGAAAATGCTTGAGCGCGATCATAAGAACCGCTTGCTTGTTGGGATCAGCAAAGCGCAATACCTCCTGCTCGATTTGGATCGCAAGCTCATGGCGAAGCAGGCGATCGCAGGAGGCGGAGAGATCGCGGCAGTCGTTATCGAACTCGGCCAGAATTTCGCGCAGCTTTGCTTTCCACCGGCCATCCGCCGCCGACCGTATTGCCAACCCGAGGATCTGGCCGTGATATCGCCCGTAGAGCATTGCCGCCATCCGGTTCCCTGCAAACTCCGCGGATGCCGATATCGCTCCCTGCGGCGACGGCATTCCCGTCAAGCGCAAGATTCCGCAGGAGCCATCTAGAGTGATCCTTCACCATGCATAATCGACGGTCTAGATATCATATGTCAAGAGAGGTACTGTAAATTTTTGCAAGGGGGTGTGTCGTATCGCCTACGTGGGTCTGTCGCCGGAGCGGCGCGATATTGCAATTTTGATGCTTGAAACATAAGCAGCAAATCAGCCATGATGTTTAAAATTTGTGTTGGAGAACGACATTGCTCACCGCAGCCCAATTGAAGGCGGCTCGAGCCCTTGCAGGTATGGAGCAAAAAGCGCTGGCACAGGCATCGGGGGTATCGCTTCCAACCATTCAGCGCATGGAAGCAAGCAACGGCACCGTGCGCGGCGTGATTGAAAGTCTAACAAAGGTCATGGCCGCCCTTGAGGCTGCTGGAGTTGAGTTTATCAACGAAGGCGCGCCCAGTTCCGGGGGCGGTCGCGGAGTGCGCCTGCGCAGGCGCCCGGAATAAGTAAGCGGACATATCGCAAAAAAGGTTTTAGTCCCAATAGGGGCGAATTCTCCCGAAGACGCATTTATTCCACATCGGCCCCGAGTCATGCGCGAGCGGCCGTGAGGCCGTTCGTGAAGGGTTGACAGGGGAGCGTGCAGGCCAGCCATTGAGCCGCGAAAACAGCGACGGGCGGGCCACCTAGAGGGGGTCGCGCAGCAGCCATCCCGGTAGTTTGTGGGTGAGGCGCGGGTTGGGACCGCCCTCCCAGGGCGCCGCGGCGGTGCACACGACCCCGATCGCCGTCCCGATCTCCGTGACGATCGGCGAGCCCGACATCCCGCCGAGGACGCGCTCGGCGGCGTGGGTGATCCATAGCGGCCCGCCGAAATGGCGGACTGTGCAGGAGAACCACCGGCGGCCGTCGAGAGACAGCAGCCGGGCCGGTACCCAGAAATTGATCGGGTTCCGAAGGGAACCGCCGATCGAAAGCGCCGTCGCCGTCTCCATCAGCGCTTTGTATTCACCGGCGTGTGGATTGTCGGGCGAACCGAGCACAGCAATGTCGGCGATCGGATCGACGAAGCGACACACCGCCCACGCGCGGGGCTCGTCCCCGAGGGGGGCGAGGAGCGGTCCGTAGGTGCGCTCCTTGGGCCCGAAAAAGGACTGGGCCGGCGGGAGGGACGGCAGGCAGTGCGCGGCCGTGATGACGAGGCGCTCGCCGGAAGTTCCACGTACCGACGACCAAGTCGCGATCGTCTTCACCCTAACCCTGTGGATGCGGCTCGTCGGCGCGGTCGCCTCGGGCTGGCTCGCCGACCGGGTCGGACGCAAGCTGCCGCTGATGATCTCGATCTTCTGGTATTCGGTCTGCAATTTCATAGCCGGGTTTTCGCCGACCTTCATGTTTCTGCTGGTGTTCCGCACCTTGCTCGGGATCGGCATGGGTGCGGAATGGCCGGCCGGCGCGGCGCTGGCGATGGAGAGCTGGCCGATCCGTTCCCGCGGCTTCATGAGCGGGGTCTTGCAAGGCTCGTGGAGCATCGGCTTTCTGCTGCTGTCGAGCGTGATCTACGGCTTATTTTTCGACGTTATCGGCTGGCGCGGCATGTTGTGGATCGGCGTTCTGCCGGCGCTGTCGATCGTTTACATCCGCTATTTCGTCAAAGAGCCCGAGGTCTGGGTCGAAAATCGACGGCTGCAACGCACCCAGCAGCGCGAAGTCCGCGCTCCGCTGATCAAGATTTTCCAACGCGGAATGCTCGGCAACACGCTGCTGGCGTGCTGGTGGATGGCGAGCAATTTTGTCCTCTACTACTCGATTTGGGCGCTGTTCGCGACGCATCTGCAGCAGGATCTGAAGCTGAGCACGATGGGGACCGCACTCCCGTTCATGGTCGCAAACATCCTGAGCTTCCTCGGCATGTCCTGGTGGGGCTGGACAGCCGACATCATCGGGCGGCGCTGGGCGATGATCATCCCGGGTACGATCGCGATTTTTGTCGCCCCGCTCTACCTGTTCACCAGCGACCCCCTCTGGATCACGGTCGGCTTCGGCCTGCAAGGGGCGTTCGGCGGCGCGCTCTACAGCCAGCTGCCGAGCTACCTCTCCGAACGGTTCCCGACCGAGGTGAGGGCGACGGCGAGCGCGTTCTGCTACCACCAGGGGGCGATCTTGGGTGGGCTCGTGGCACCGGTGCTGGCCTTCTTTGCGGTAAATTACAATTTGGGCTATGCCATTCCGATGCTGGTCGGAACCGTCGTAGCAGCGGTCAGCGTCGTGATCTCGTTGCTGCTCAGCCCGGAGACCAAGGGCAAGGTTCTCGTCGCCGAGCTGCAGGTGGCCTGAGCCTGCGCCCGGCGAGAGTGCCGGGGCTTTTTGGCATCCTCAGCGCTCAATAAAGAGGGGTGCCGGATCACGCCAGCCGGCGGCTGCGCACGCGGGTTTGCGAGCCGCACTCTTCGTCGAACCGCTCGGCGAGAGGATACCCTCGCGCAACATCAGTCCGAGATTGCGCCGACGCGCCGGCACGGGGCGTCGGCCGCCTTGTAGACGATGTGGCGCGGATCGTTGAGCCGCCGGAGCTCGGCGGTTTGCCGGCGGCGATCCAGCGCTCGCGCGATTGCTCATCCTTTCGGGACCGGATGTGTTCGGAAGATCGACAGACACGTCAGGCAAACCGCTCGCTCGGGCCCAACACTTGCGAGGGGGGAGCGCCGTCCTGACAGGGCTTCCATGGGACATCGCGCGGGAACGAGCTGGAGCGTCCGGGGAGAAATGCGCCAAGCCGGGTCGGGATGCTTCCTCGGCGCCATCGATAGGAGCTCGGGTCTGACTTGCGGTCGGTGCCGGTTTTGGCGGGGCCTGCGTACAGCCGAAGGGCGCGATATGTTCCTGGTGCGTTCTTGACTGATACCCACCGAACGTGTATAGTCTCCGCCATTTAGCGGAGAATTTGGATCAACCGATGCTCTCCCGGGAAGCGGCCCCTTCCGGATGCCCGCATACGGCATCAGCCCGGGATTTCGTCGGGCGCGGAGCCAGGGGGTTTTGTAAACGGAGGACTGGATCTTGATGCTGCAGCGCTCGAGGGTGCGGGCGAGAGTGTCGGCGCGCGCTATCGCGACGGTGATCGACCCGCCGCGCATCGAGCCGGAATTGTCGATCGGCAGGGCGACGAAGGCATTGCGGAACTCGGTCTGTCCGGAACAGCCTTGGTTTCCTGGGAGGATGAGGGGGAGCGTTCTGATAAGTCGGTTCGGGGGGCGGCAAGGCGGACGCCGCTCGTTCCACCTCGGCTTGGCGGCGCTGGGTCAGTGCATCGCATCAGCCGTTACACACGAACCCCATTGTAGGGCCCAGAAATGCCATCTTTCGAAATCCCCTGCCATTCCCCTGCCAAGGCGTTTTTCAGCGGATTTTTCGCGCAAAAGATTCCCTTCCGGGATGTGTTGCCTGGGATTGGTATGTCATTGATCGGACAAGTTTTATTGGCCCTGAGCCGCATCGTTTCGCGCCTCGGATTCGATTTTTTGCGGGAATTTTCCCTGAGAGCAGGGAGGTTCGTGAGCACGCCGGACCGCCCCTCTTCGGCCGAAACGGCCGGTTGCGCGCCCAGCGGCGCAGGCTACCCGATTCGGCTGTGGCCTAGGCCACCCGCCGGCTGCGCACGCGGGTGTCGGAACCGCGGTCCTCGTCGAACAGCTCGGCGAGCTTTTCGAGCATGACGCCGCCCAGCTGCTCGGCATCGACGATCGTGACGGCGCGTCGGTAATAGCGCGTCACGTCGTGACCAATGCCGATCGCGGTCAACTCGACCTCGTCCAGGCGCTCGATCTCGGCGATCACCTCGCGCAGGTGCTTTTCGAGATAATTGCCGGGGTTGACCGAGAGGGTCGAGTCGTCGACCGGCGCGCCGTCCGAGATCACCATCAGGATGCGTCGCTGCTCGGTCCGCTCGAGCAGGCGGTTATGCGCCCAGCGTAGCGCCTCACCGTCGATGTTCTCCTTGAGGATACCCTCGCGCAGCATCAGCCCGAGATTGCGCCGGGCGCGCCGCCACGGGGCATCAGCCGCCTTGTAGACGATGTGGCGCAGATCGTTGAGCCGCCCCGGGTTCGCCGGCTTACCCACGGCGATCCATCGCTCGCGCGACTGCCCGCCCTTCCAGGCGCGGGTGGTGAAGCCGAGGATCTCGACCTTGACGCCGCAACGCTCCAAGGTGCGGGCAAGGATGTCGCCGCTCATCGCCGCAACGGTGATCGGCCGGCCGCGCATCGAGCCGGAATTGTCGATCAGCAGGGTGACGACGGTGTCGCGGAACTCGGTCTCGCGCTCGCGCTTGTAGGCCAAGGGCAGGATCGGGTTGGCGACGACGCGCGAAAGACGGGCGACGTCGAGCAGCCCTTCCTCGAGATCGAATTCCCAAGCGCGGGTC
>Ga0306920_100008261_pt1 | contig 13812 bp, 11 predicted proteins | sample flu12Cox44000170_FD_204666 | JGI IMG/M metagenome (GOLD analysis project Ga0306920, IMG submission 204666) | Lab enrichment of tropical soil microbial communities from Luquillo Experimental Forest, Puerto Rico - flux4day.12C.oxic.44.000.170 (v2)... | ecosystem: Environmental > Terrestrial >... | reverse complement strand
TGATGCGCAACCTGGAGTCCTGTTCCGGCAATGACGCGCTGATGAGCGAGTCGGACATGCGGCGCACCTCACGCACGCTGCCGATCGTGCTGGCCGGTTCGGACTTCATGTTCAGCGGGTTCGGCAGCATCCAGCGCTACGACAACATGTTCGGCCCGAGCAACTTCAATGCCGAGGACATCGACGACTTCCTGGCCATGCAGCGGGACTGGGGCGTGGACGGCGGGCTGCGGACCGTCACCGCGGACCGGATCGCGCAGCTGCGCCGGGAGGCCGCGCAGTTGTGCCGCGCCGTGTACCAGCACCTGGGCCTGGCCGACTTCGCCGACGACCACCTGGACCGGGCGGTGGACGCGGCCGGGTCCAAGGACCTCGGCGAGACCGACACGCTGGCCGTGGTCAGCGCCGCGCAGGCGATCAGGGACGGCGGGATCACCGTGGTCGACGTGGTCGCGGCGCTGGACGAGACGGGGTATGAGGCCGCGGCCGAGCGCATCCTGGCCATGACCGCGCAGCGGCTGGCCGGTGACTACCTGCAGACCTCGGCCATCTTTGACGAGCAGCTTCGCGTACTGTCGCTGGTCACCGACCCGAATGACTACGCCGGGCCGGGCACGGGCTTCGAACCGGGACCCGAGCGCCAGGCCGAGATCGACGCGATCCGCCAGGCCCGCGGGGTCGAGGATCTGCGCGCGGAGCAGGCCACCTCGGCGGTTCCGCTGCTCGCGGCGATGACCGGCGCGGGAGGCGCGGCTAGCCCAGCGGCGCCGGGCCAGGATCCGCGCGAGGTCGTCATCGGGGTGTCCCCGGCGGTCGGCCGGGACGTGTGGCGCTGCCTGTCCGGGCTGACCGTTCCCGAGGTGCTGGCCGAACTGCTCGCCGGGCTCGAAGAGGAGGGCTGCACCGGCCGGGTGGTCCGGTTCAACGACACGGTGGACCTCGGCCGCATCGGGCTGGCCGCCGCCCGGCTGGCCGGCTCCGGGATCGGCATCGGCCTGCAGGGAAAGGGGACGGCGCTGATCCACCGCCGGGACCTGGCCCCGCTCGCCAACCTGGAGCTGTACTCGGTCGCCCCGGCGGTCACGCCCGAGCTGTACCGGCTGCTCGGCGCCAACGCGGCCCGGCACGCCAAGGGCGGCACGCCGGACCCGGCTCGCAACCCGTACACCGACGAGGCGATCGAGGCCAGGTATCACACGAAGGTGATCGCCCTGATGGCGCTCGAGCGTGCCTGGGTCAAACCCGGCGCCCCGCCCGAGGAACTCCCCCTGGACGGCCTGCGATGAGCCCGGCCACCGGCGAGGGAGGCAGCGGTGTCCGGGCGCTGTCGGGGCGGCCGGTCGAGGAGCTGACGCTGGAGGCCGTCCGGCGCGGCGAGATCGGGCTCGAAGACCTGCGGATCCACCCGGAGACCCTGGAATGGCAGGCCTCGGTCGCGGAGCACCACGCGAACCCGCAGCTTGCCGAGAACCTGCGCCGTGCGGCGGAGCTGACCCGGCTGGACGACGGGGAGGTGCTGGCGATCTACGCCGCGCTGCGGCCCGGCCGTGCCACGCCGGCCGAGCTGAACGCGCTGGCGGACACGCTGGCCGGACGTGGCCTGCCCCGCTGTGCCGCACTGGTGGCCGAGGCCGCCGAGGTCTACGCCCGCCGCGGCCTGTCCGCGTGATCATGCGCGCCCCGGCAATCGTGATCGCAGGGCTCCGGTCGCCGGGACCCCACGATCACGAGCCCTGGCAGGCGCGGTGAGCGTTGTCGCTGGGGTGGATGTGGGGAATGCGACCACCGAGGTCGCGTTCCTCGACGGCGACCGGGTGCTCGGCGTGGACCGGGTGCCCACCCGGGGCCGCAAGGGGTCGGCCGACTCGCTGCGCGCCGCCGCCGCCCTGGTCCGGCGGCTGGAGCGCCGCCTCGGCTGCCGGGTGGCCGAGGCCCGGGTAGCGCCGCTGCGCGCGGTGGACACCGTGACCATGACGATCCCGCCGGCCCCACCATCGACCGGCAGGCTGCGGCTGCTCACCGCGGGGGTCGCCACGCCCGGCGGCTCCGGCGCCTGGGTCGGCGTGCCACTGTGGCTGGACCGCCCGCTGCCGCCCGGTGCCGCAACCCCCGCGGGCGGGCCGCCGGATGGTGCCGAGTCGCTGGCCGCCCGGACGCCCGCCGTGGCCGTGGTCCCGGCGCGGCTCGGTTATGCCAGCGCGGCCGAACGTCTGCGCGCGCTGCTCGGCGCCGGGGTGCCGGTCGGCGCGGTGCTGGCGGGCGGGGACGAGGGCGTGCTGATTTTCAACAGGCTGAACGCGGCGCTCCCGGTGATCGATCAGGTCGATCTGGCCGCCGTCGCCCGTTGTGACCTGGTCGCGGTGGAGGTCCGCCCGCCCGGTGACCCGCTGACCCTGCTGGCCGACCCGGTCGCGCTGGCCGCCGCGTTCTCGCTGCCCGCGGGCGAGGCCGCCGCCGCGGCGCTGCTGTGCCGCACGCTCGTCGACTTCTCCAATGCGGTGGTCGGCCGGGCCGCGGATGGCGCCAACCCCCCGGCTGGCCACCCCGCGGGCGGGACGGCCAGCCCAGGTGATCGGCTGGGGACGGGTGATCCAGACGCGCCGTGGGTGGAGGCGGCGGGCCAGCGCATCGCGCTGCGGCTGGCCTGTGACCAGGCCGCAGGATGGCCGGTGGGCACGGTGCGCGCGCTCGGCACCGCGGACGGCCGGGCCGAAACCGACGATCTGTTCGCACTCGACCTGGCCGCGGTCGCGGACACGGCCACCGCGCGCCGCGGCAGCCTTGGCTCGGCGGCCCTTGTCGCGTCGCTGCGGCGGCTGAGCGAGGGTGACGATCATGCGGCAGAGCTGGCGAGCCTGCTGAGCATCCCGGTACGCGGCGTGCTCTCCGAGCCTGCCGCCGCGCGGCTGGGTGCCCTCACCACCCCCGGCGCCCGCCCCGACGCCGCCGTGGTCGACCTGGGCGCCGGGACCGTGGATGTGATCGCGGTCCACGGCGAGGTGGTCGCCGCGGGCGCGGGCGACCTGCTGACCACTGCGGTCGCCGAGACACTCCGCATCCCGCGCGCGGCCGCGGACTGGGTCAAGCGCGGCCCGTGCCTGCGGGTGGATGGCGGCCAGCGGTTCGAGGCCGAGGATGGTAGCCGCGGCTTCCTGGACCACCCCGCGCCGGCCACCGCGGCCGGGATGCTCGCCGCGCGGGGCCCGGCTGGGCTGATCCCGTTCGACCGGGGGCACAGCCCGGCCGAATGGCGGGCGATCCGGCTGCGGCTCAAGGAGGCGGTGTTCGCCGCGAACCTGCGCCGTGCCCTGGGCACGCTTGGCGGAACCCTTCCCCAGGTGCTCCTGGTCGGCGGCCCGGCCGGGGACGACGAACTGCTCGGCGTGCTGTTGCGCGCGCTGCCTGGCGAGGTCCCGGTCGGCCGGGCGAGCGTTGGCGGCACCCTGGCCGGTCCGCCAGCGGGCCATCGCTATGCAGCGGCCGTCGGCCTGGGGCTGGCGGATCACGCCCAATGAGACCGCCGGGCCATGTTCTTTGCTTTGGCCCTAATTCAGTCTGTGCGTACGGCCCGGCTCGCCCCGGCCAGGTCGTGCAGGGCGCGGGCGGAGCCGAGGGCGGTATCGGCGGCGAGCAGCCGGGGCTCCTCCCGCCCAAGGATCACCCCGTGGATGTGCCGGATCAGCGGGGTGAAGGACTGCCGGTAGGGCCCGATGCCACGGTGCGTCAGCGGGGCGCGGCCGGCTTGGCAGACCGCGAAGGTGTCCCGGGCGCGGGGATGGAACGGGTTGGTCACGTGGATCTGCCCGCCGGTGCCCAGCAGCCGGGCGAAGGTGTCGTCGGCCCGGCCGAACCCGCACGACAGGTACAGATGACGGCCGCCGGGGAAGTCCAGGCTGCCCCAGGTCGCCCGGTCCACGCCGCCCGGGGCGAACTCGGCCCGCGCCCAGGCGGCCTGGTGCTCGGCCCCGAACAGGTCACGGGCCAGCCGGACCGGATAGCAGCCCAGGTCGAGCAGGGCGCCGCCGTCCAGGTCGGCGACCATCCTGACGTTGGTCTCCGGGTCGCTCATGAGGAAATGGAATCCGGACTGGATCTCGCGGAGGTCACCGATGGTCCCGTCGGCGAGGATGCCGCGCAGCCGCGCCATCTGATCGTGGAATGGGAAGGCGAAGGCCTCCCACAGCGGCGTCGCGGTCTTGCGGGCCACGGCAACCACCCGCTCGGTCTGGGCGGCCGACCCGGTCAGCGGCTTTTCGCACAGCACCGGCTTGCCGGCCTCCAGCGCCCGGATCGTCCACTCTCCGTGCAGGGCATTGGGCAGGGGGATGTACAGGGCGTCCACGTCCGGGTCGTCGACCAGGTCCTGGTACCCGGTGATCGCCCGGCCGATGCCGTTGCCGGCTGCCCACGCCTCGGTCCGGTCCGCGTCGCGGCCCGCCACGGCGGCCGGTTCACCGCCCGCTTCCCGCAGCGCGGGCAGGAATAGGTTCCGCGCGATTTTGGCCGTGCCGAGAATTCCCCAGCGAACGCCGTGCCCCATCGTCATCACCCGTCTCTCTTCCGGGCATTATCCCGGTATGAGCGAGCTGTTTCGCGGGGCGGGCGTGGCCCTGCTGACCCTGTTCCACGACGACGGTTCCATCGACCCCGGCGCCACCGGCGAGCTTGCCCGCGAGCTTGTCGAGCGCGGCATGCGCGCGGTTCTGGTGGCCGGCACCACCGGCGAGGCCGCTACGCTGACGAACGCCGAGCGCTCCGCGCTTATCACCGCAACACGGCGGGCCATCCCGGCCGGGATCCCGGTCATCGCCGGCACCGGGGCACCCTCCACCCGGCAGGCCGCCGGACTGACCGGGGAGGCCATCGCCGCCGGTGCGGATGCGGTGCTGGCCTGGCCCCCGCCCGGCGGGCTGGATATGCCCGGCTACTTCAAAGCCGTGGCCGGTGCGGCACAAGGCCGCCCCGTGCTGGCCTATCACTTCCCCCGGGTGTACCCGCCCGGTATCCCGGTGACGGCGCTGGCCGGGCTGCCCGTGGCCGGCCTGAAGGACTCATCCGGCGACCCGGAACGGCTGCTCGACGAGCTGGCGCACTACCCAGGCGCCACCTACGTCGGTTCCTCGGCCCTGCTCGCGATGGCAGGCCCGATGGGTGCCGCCGGCGCCCTGCTGGCCCTGGCCAACGTCGAGCCGGAGCGGTGCGTGGCGGCGTTCGCCGGGGATGCGGGTGCCCAGCGGGATATCGGCGAACGGCACCTGGCGGCGAGCCGGGGCGGCGTCCCGGCGCTCAAACGGATCCTGGCCGAGGACCGCGGCGACCCGGTTCCGGTGCGGATCGGCTAACGCCTGCCCGCCCGCCCCGCGAGGTGCGGTGGCGCCGGGCAAGCGTCGGCGCGCCCCGGAGCGTACACCAGCGATGGCATCTCATATTCGAGATATCATCGGATGTATGGAGCAGGAGCCGCGCGGGCCGGGAGAGGCTCCGGAACCCGGAGAGGTCCCGGCGTTGCCGTTGCTGCCGGGGTTCCGTGAGATGGCGCTGCGGCGCATGTCCGCCGAGCGGCGCCGGCTGGTCGCGGACCTGACCGCGCAGCGCCGGGCGGCCGGGCTGTCCCAGACCGAGGTGGCGGCGCGGATGGGCACGTCCCAGTCCGCGGTCGCCCGGCTGGAGACCGGCGACGCCGACGTGCGGGTGTCGACGCTGGAACGGTACGCAGCGGCGATCGGCAGCCAGCTCGCCTGGTTGGCACGGGCCCGGCCGGAGGAGGGCCCGGGCTTGGCGGGACCAGGCCCGATGGCGGCAGGGCCGATGGCGGCAGGCCCTGTGACGGCGGGCCCTGCGGGGGCCGGATCCGATCAGGCCGGGTTTCGTACAGATGGGAGACCCGCGGGCCGGGCAGCCGCGGGCAGACCCAGGGCAGGAGTATCGCTGATGATCACGCCGCGCAGCCATCCGCTGCAGCCGTTCCCGCCGGAGCCCACGCCGCCCGGGCCCCAGCCTCCGTTCCGTCCCCAGCCTCCGTTCCGCCCTGGGCCGCCGGGGCCGGGGCACCCCCCGGAGCCGGCCCGCCCGGGGAACCCGGCGATGGCGCCCACCCGGATCTGGATCGATCCGCGGGAGTGGCCCGAACAGCTCTATGAGCGGCTGCTGGACCGGCGCATCGTGATGACGCACGGGCACCTCGACGGCGACGCGGCCACGCGGCTCGCCGCGCAGTTGCTGACCCTCGACGCCGACGGGACCGCGCCGATCCGGCTGGAGATGCAGAATCTGAGCGCCGACCTGCCCGCGGCGCTCAGCGTCATGGGCATCCTCGATGTTGTCCGCGGGCCGGTGACCGGATACGCGGGCGGCCGGATCGAGGGCCCGGGCCTGGGCATCCTCGCTGCCTGCCGCCACCGGCGGGCCTACCCGAACGCGCTGTTCGTGCTGTCCGAGCCGCAGGTCAGCTTCGACGGCACGGTGACCGCCCTGACCTCCCGCGAGGAACAGGAGCGCGTCATGCTCGGCGAGCTGTTCGGCCGGATTGCCGAGGTCACCGGCCGGGACGCCGACCAGGTGCGCGCCGACGCCCGCCGGGACAAGCTGTTCAACGTCGCCGAGGCGATCGCGTATGGCCTGGTGGAAAGCCAGGCCACGCCGCGCGGCCTACCCGGGCTCCCGGGGCCGGCGGGGCCGCCGCGGCAGGGCGAGAGCGGTGGCGGCGACCGCGCCCGCGGCCCCGGCGATGAGCAGCCAGGCCGAGGCCGGGACCGGGACGGCGAGCACGACTAGCACGGTGGCCGCGGTGACCGCGCCCCATACCGCGGCGGGCAGCTGCAGCCGCAGCCAGCGCACTGTCACGGCGGCCGTCATGGCGTGCGGGGCGTCCACCAGCAGCAGGTAGCCGAGGATCAGCAGGCCCTCGGCGGCCAGCACGGCGAGGCCCGGGCGCACGAGAGCGGATTCGATGACCGCGGCCGCGGCGGCCAGCGTGGCCACCGCCCGCCACCGGGCCGCCGGCCCGGCCAGGCTCGCGGCCACCAGCACCAGGCCGGCCGGCAGGAGTGCCCCGGCCCTGCCGGTCAGTTCCGGCGCGGGCAGGACGATCATGGCCGCGCCCAGGCAGCCGACGGCCACCCGGATGGTGACGGCTGCCAGGCGCCGCTGGCGGCCGCGCGCACCGCCGCCCGCGGGGCTCATCAGCGCACCGGTGTCCGGCCGGCTCATCAGCGCACCGCCCGGATCCGCCGTCCGCGCAGTGGTGCCTGCGCGCCTTCCAGCCCGGTTCCGCTGTCCCAGCTCAGCACCGGCACGCCCAGGCCGGTGAGGCGGGCGCGCAGCGCGTTGCGGTCCAGCCGCCAGAGCCGAACCGCGAGCTCTGACATGGGCAGCCGCGGCGCCGTCGGCGGCTCATGCCGGAGCACGTCCACGATCACCAGGGACACGCCGCGCTGGCGCAGGTCGGTCACCGCGTTCAGCGCACGCCGGTCCAGCAGCGGGGAGAACATGACCACCAGGGCGCGCGGCGGCAACGCGGTCCTCGGCACGCGGTCCAGGTCGGGGGTGGCCTCGCTGGGGAAGCGGACGCCGAACGCCATTTCCACGATCCGGAAGAACTGCCGGTTACCCGGGGCCGGGGCCAGCCACCTGAGCACGCCCCCCAGGACCACCACGCCGACCCGGTCGCCCGTCCGCAGGTAGGCGGTGGCCAATCCGGCGGCGCCCCGGACCGCGATGTCCAGCGTGGTATCCCCGCGCGGGCCCACATCAGAGAACGCGTCGATCATGATCACCAGGTCGGCTGCGCGCAGGGCGGCCCGCTGGTTGACGTGCGGCTGGGCCAGCCTGCTGGTTACCGCCCAGTTCAGGTCGCGCAACCGGTCACCGGGCTGGTAGCCGCGGATGCCGAAGAACTCGATGCCCTCGCCGGACACCGCCGCGGTGTGCTCGCCGATTCGCCGCAGCAGGTCGGCGGGCAGCAGGGTGGCCCGGGCCGGCGGCGGGTGCGGGAAGACCTCGACCAGGCCGGGCCGGAGCGCGGCGCGCGCCTGGCCCGTCCCCTCGGCGCAGCGGGCCGCCACCACGGCGAGCTGATGGCGGCCCCAGGCATGCGGCCGGAGCACCCAGCGGGCGCAGGCCGGCTGCCCAGCCACCGCGACCTGGGTGGCCGGGCCCTCGATGAGGGTCACCGCGGGGCCGGGCTGGACCTGGAATGTGACCTCGTCCAGCTGGGTCGCCACGGTGGCGACGATCTCGACGTCCTCCCCTTCGAAGCAGCGCGCCGGGGCCGCGCTGGCGCCAGCGTTCAGGGCCTGCGGCCGGGCACCGCGGCGAGCGGCCGCGAGGGCGGCCAGGGCGGGCGCGCCGAGCAGCAGCAGGTCCGCGTGCCGGGTCAGGACCGCCGCGAGGACGACGACCACGCCGATCGTGGCCAGCCTGCGCAGCCGGGGCGCGGCCTGCCAGGACACGGGTACCTGCCCGGACGGCAGCTGGGCCCGCTGCTCCGGAGCCGGGTCCCGGGTGCCGGGCGGCCCCGCCGGCAGGCGCGGGCCCGCCGCCGTGGCCGGGCCCTCGGTCACTGGCTGGCCCTGGGCACCGGTTCGGCGGCGAGGATCTCCGTGACCAGGTCCTCGCCGGTCACCCGGCGGACCCACATCTCGGGCCGGAGCACCAGGCGGTGCGCCAGGGCGGCGACCGCGACCGCTTTGACGTCCTCGGGGATCACGTAGTCGCGCGAATCGAGGGCCGCGTGACCACGGGCCAGCTGGATCACCGCCAGCGTTCCGCGCGGGCTCGCACCGACGGCGATCTGCGGATGAGACCGGGTGGCCGCGACCAGGCGGATGACATAGCCGAGCAGGTCATCGTCGAGATGCACCTGTTCCAGTGACTCACGCATGGCCAGCAGGGCGCCGGCGTCGAGTATCTCGGCGGGCCGTGGCGGCGCCGAGCCGCGCTGCAGCCTGCGCCTGGCCATCTCCGCCTCCCCGGCCTGGTCCAGGTAGCCCAGCCGGATCCGGGCCACGAACCGGTCAAGCTGCGCCTCGGGGAGCGGGTAGGTGCCCTCGTACTCGATCGGGTTGTCGGTCGCGAGCACGACGAACGGCTGCGGCAGCGGATGGGTCCGGCCGTCCACGCTGACCTGGCCTTCGGCCATTGCCTCCAGGAGGGCCGCCTGTGTCTTGGGCGGCGTGCGGTTGATCTCGTCGCCGAGCAGCAGGTTGGTGAACACCGGCCCGGGACGGAACACCACCTCCCCGGTGCGCGGGTCGAGGACGGGAGCGCCGGTGAGATCGGAGGGCAGCATGTCCGGGGTGAACTGAACCCTGGTGAACTCCAGTCCCAGCGTGGCCGCGAAGGTGCGGGCGAGCAGGGTCTTGCCCAGGCCGGGCAGGTCTTCGATGAGGATGTGCCCCGACGCGAGGATGCCGAGCAATACCTGCGCCACCGCTTCCTGCTTGCCCACGATGACCCGCTCGACCTCGGCGAGCACCTGAGCGCACCGCTGTGCCGTCGCCGATACCGACGGGGCGAGGGTGCCGGTCATAGCCGCTCCAGCCGGTCCACGATGCGGGTCAGGGTACGCAGCTCCATCCCGGGTGCCTTGCTGTCGAAGGACGGCGGCCGGGCCGGGTCCACGAGCGGCCAGATGTCCTCGCCGACCAGGGACCGGGCCCGCTGCGGGTCCGTGGTCAGGTCCACCCGGTGCCGCTCAGCCAGTGCCGACTCCAGCAGGCGGTGCAAGAGCGGGCCAATGCCGTGGTCGTAGTGCCATAGGGAGACCTGCGCCCAGCCGAGATCGGAACTGATCTTGGCGTAGGTGGGGAAGTCGGCGGTCCGCACCACTGCGGGCGGGCCGCGCCGTGGCCCTATCCTGGCCCAGCCGGCCCGTGTCCAGGCCGCGGCCCACGGCCCACCGCGTTCGCGGACCGCGCCGGGCGTGCGGGCCAGGGCGAGGACCACAGCCAGGGCGGCCAGGCATTCGGCCACGACGACCAGGCCGAACGGGCCAGCGACCAACAGCCCGGCCGCAAGTGCCCCGAGAGCCGCCAGCGCCACCGCCACCACCCGCTCAATCCTCGCGGCCCGCTCCCCCCCGGCGGTCCGCCCCGCCCTCGCGGCCCCCCGCACTCCTGGCGGCGCTTCCTGGCTCATGTGCGGCCGCCCAGGTCCGGCCCCGCCTGCGCGATATCGCCCGGGTCGGCCCCCGCCTGCGCCAGCGGCCCGCTGCCCAGGTCGGCCTGCACATGCGTTAGCGCGCCGATCGCCGCCGCCCGGTCGGCCTCGGTCACCGGATGCTTGCTGTAGCGCGCCTGCCGGAACAGACCGACCAGGGCTGCCGCTGAGGCGGACCGCACCAGGCCGCTCACGGTCGCGCGGCTGAGCACTTCGGCGGGCGTGTCGGCCATCCGCGGCGGCAGCCCCGCATCGGCCAGGCTGCGTTCCATCGCCGCGTAGCAGCCGATGATGGCGGCGCGGGGGTCGGGGTCGGAGTGCAGCGCGCGCGCGCCGGCCGCCAGGGCCGCGGCCAGCGGTGCCGCCTCCGGTTCGGCGTCGAGCTCCGGCAGCGGGAGCGGACGCCCGCGCCGCCGGTACGTGGCCAGCCCGAACGCCGTGACAGCCACGATGACGAAGAACACCAGCAGTGGCCACGGGTTCCCATGCGGCTGATGCCCGGCAGCCCCCGCCGGGGCGCCCGCATGATGCCGGGCCGCGGTGGCGGCCGCCGCGGCCGCGTGCTGCCGGAGCCGCTGCAGGACGCGCGCCAGCCCGTAGGCGGCGAGCGGAAGCAGCAGCAGCCCCCACAATGACCGCGGCTGCCGCGGTGGCCCCCCGCTCTTGCGGCGCCAGATCAGCCCGAGGATAAGCAGCACGGTCCCGGCCAGCGCCATGACCACTTCCAACCCGGCGATGGTCCAGAACACCGTTCGCGCGCTGAGGCCCAGCATGCCGGAGCTGCCGGACGATGAGAACGCGCCGCTGGCCCGCAGGCCTATCGCCGCGATGGCGACAAGCAGCAAAACGGCTGCCGCCCGGCGCATGTCCGCACCGCCGCGAGGCCCCTTTCCCGGCATGGCACCTCCAGGCCTTCGGCCAGGAATGTCGGCGACCGGTCCTGGCCCGGCGGCGGGGCTGCCCGCCCCGGGACGGGCGCTGCCACCTGCGCCCCAGTTTGCCAGCCGTCCCGCCCGCTGCCCACTGCCTGCAACGGCTCTGTCGCCGGATCGACGCTCCGAGGTAACATCGGGGTAAACCGCACGGGAGCTCGGGCTAACCGGGCTGAGAGGGTGGCTGGCCAACAGGGCCCGCGCCACCGACCGTCTGAACCTGACCGGGTAATGCCGGCGTAGGGAGGCAGTCGTGACGTCCACATCCACAGCCACATCGACGTCCGCGCCGGGGACGTTCGTCACCGTGCCCGGAGACCGGCACTCCGAGGTGGCGCGCACGCTCGCCGAACCGGTGCCGCAGGCGCTCAGCGCCCTTGACCAGCTGGGGCTGTGGGGCAACCTCGGGGTGAGCCTGCTTGGCTTCACCGGTGCCATCTTCGTGCTCCAGCCCGGCGGCACGGGCACCCCCGAGCTGTCGCTGGCCGCGGGCCTGACCGCCATCGTGCTGGGCACTGTCCTCGGGACCCTGCCGGTCGCGCTGGCCGGGCTCCCCGGCACCCGCACCGGTGCGCCGGCCATGGTGCTGCTCCGCGGCCTGTTCGGGGCCAGGCTCTCCTACCTGCCCACCGGGCTGAACATCCTGCAGTGCCTGGGCTGGGGGATTTTCGAACTGGTCACGATCGCGACCGCGGCGCACACCGTGGCCCCGGCGCTGCCCAGGTGGGCATACATCACCCTGGCCGGGGTCGCGACCGCGCTCCTCACGATCCGGCCGCTGGGCGCGATCCGGATCCTGCGCCGGTACGTGACCACGGCGGTCGTGATCGTCCTGGCCTACCTGTTCATCCAGCTGCTCCGCCACCCGCTGCCCCCGCTCACCCACGGCACCTGGGGACCGGGGTTCTGGGTGGCCACCGATACGGTGGTCGCCGCCGCGATCTCGTTCGCGCCGCTGGCCGCCGACTACACCCGGCACTCGCGCAGCGAGGCGGCGGCGTTCAACGGCACCTTCTTCGGCTACGGCGCCACGCAGGTCCTGTGCTACGTCATCGGCCTGCTCGCGCTGGTCACCGTGGCTCACGGCAACTCCGGCGACATCTACGGCGCGTTCATCGCGCTGCCCGCCGGCGCGATCGGGTTCGGCATCCTCGCCCTGCGCGAACTGGACCAGTCCTTCGCCAACGTGTACTCGACCGCCGCGTCCACGCAGAACCTGCGCCCGCTCTGGGACCGCCGGGTGCTGGCCATCGTGATCTCCGCGATCACCACCGCCGGAGCGCTGTTCTTGAACATCAGCGACTACGAGAACTTCCTGATCCTGCTGGGCTCGGTGTTCGTGCCGATGTCCGCGGTCCTCATCGTCGATTTCTTCATCCTGGCCAAGGGCCACTGGGACCTGTCCCCCCAGGCCCCCACCCGCTGGCTCATGCTGGTGCCGTGGGCCGCCGGGTTCGTTACCTACCAGCTCATCAACCCGGGATACGTGTCCTGGTGGGCGTCGGCGTGGACGCACGTGGCCCAGGCGATCGGGTTCACGCCCGCCGCGTGGATGTCCGCGTCGATCTGCTCGTTCGTCGCCGCCGCGGTGGTCACCCTGCTCGTCGGCGGGCTCACGTCCGCCGCCCGCGGCCCGCGCCGGCCGCGCCGGGCCGTGCGCGGCGCGGCCTGACCCCCGATGACCACACCGCCCGGGACGGCCGGCGGCGCGGGGTTTCTCGCGCACGGCATGGGCAAGGTGCTCGTCGAGCCCGACTGGGCACCGCTGACCGCCGAGGAGGTGGGTGCGGTGCTGTCCCGGTACCGGCTGCCGGGCGGGACCGCGGAGGTCCGGTGGCACAGCCCGCGGCCGATGTCGGCCGCCGCCCTGGTCCGGCGCGGAGGCACCGAGGTGTTCGTCAAGCGGCACCACGCACTGGTCCGCACCGCCGGGCAGCTGGCCGCCGAGCATGCCTTCGCCGACCATCTGCGCGCGCTCGGCGTGACCGTGCCGGCGGTACTGCGCCAGGCGGACGGCACGACCACGGTGACGTCCGGTGAGTACCGCTACGAGGTGCAGGCCCGGGCCGGAGGCCTTGATCTGTACCGGGACGCGCTGTCCTGGTCACCGTTCATGCACGTGGCGCATGCCCGCGCGGCCGGAGCCGCGCTGGCCCGGTTCCACCTGGCCAGCGCGAGCTTCGGGCTGCCGGAGCGCCCGCCGGGGGTACTCATGAGCTCCTGCGCGGTCGTCACGGCCGCCGATCCGCTCGCGGCGGTCACCCGGCTGGCCGCCCGGCGGCCGGGGCTGGCCGGCTACCTGGGCAAGCGCCGCTGGCGGGACGACCTCACCAGGTATCACCTGCCCGCGATCCGTGAGGTCGCGCCGCTGCTCCCGGGCCTTCCGCGGCTGTGGGGGCACGGGGATTGGCATCCGTCCAACCTCACCTGGACCGCGCCGTCCCCGGACGCTGACGTCGCCGCCGTGATCGACCTGGGGCTGGCCAACCGCACGTTCGCCGCCCACGACCTGGCGGTCGCGATCGAGCGCAGCACGGTCGGCTGGCTCGACCTGGCCGACGGCGGCCAGGCCGGCGTGCACATCCCCGCCGTGGACGCGTTGCTGGACGGCTACCAGGCGGCCCGGCCGCTCACCCGGGCCGAACACGCGGCCGTGGCCGGGCTGCTCCCGGTCGTCCACCTCGAGTACGCGCTGTCGGAGGTCGAGTACTTCGCCAGCGTG
>Ga0306920_100008260_pt1 | contig 13814 bp, 9 predicted proteins | sample flu12Cox44000170_FD_204666 | JGI IMG/M metagenome (GOLD analysis project Ga0306920, IMG submission 204666) | Lab enrichment of tropical soil microbial communities from Luquillo Experimental Forest, Puerto Rico - flux4day.12C.oxic.44.000.170 (v2)... | ecosystem: Environmental > Terrestrial >... | reverse complement strand
CGGCCCGACTTTACTGGCCAGTCGGCCGCCGATGTACCCTGCGGCACTCACCCCGCCAAGCGCGAGCAGGGTCGTCGGAATGCTGGGCAGGCTACTTATCTCGCGCGGGTCCAGGCTATGAATCGTCAGCATGTAGCCGATCGCGCCGACGATCGTCCAGACCAGATATTGCACGCGATCGGGGGCCACCACTCCGCCCATGGTGATCAAATCCGACAATCTGGGACGGATCTCGCCTGCCCCCTTTGGACCGCGAGCCATGGTGATCGCTCCGATTCCGATCGAAGCGCCGATACTGGAGGCAAAAATCCACGCCAGATTGGTGGGAAGGTCCGGGAATTTTCCCACTTTCTGAACGAGCAGCATAGAGACGAGCAGATAGTTGTAGCTGGAAATGGCTGCGACGGTCCACACGTAGAATTGAAATTTCGACAAGCTCAGAGTGTCCGTTTGCGGATCCAGAAGAAAGGTTGTCAGGATACCGCTGCGCACGCCGCTGTCGATCACCTGTCGTGTTCCATACCCGACCAAAAGAAGCAGGACCGCCCCGAGGAGAAAGCCGCCGCCGAGGCTGACTTCGGCGACCTGAGATCGTGTTAGGGAGGACCACCTGATGTCGACCCCCGTTGGGCTCGCTCTCACAATGCCGTCGTCTCCCTTGACCTTAATGACCGCCAGTCCCGACAACGCGCCCATTTGGGCGTCAGTGATCTGCGTGAGATCAATCTCATTCGGGGAGGCGTCCAGATGGATAGAAGCGCAGATTGCGCCGGGCGAGTTGTTTCCTTGAGCTTGCGCGGTCTGACCCGGAGTCGAAGCGGCTGAGCCTCCGGATTGCCCGCTGTGTGAACGGCCATTTGCCGCGGCGTTTGCGGAATCGCAATCCTTCAGGCTGACGGGGTGGCCGTTCACCTCGAGTGATATCGCCGCCGGATTGCTCCCGAAATCCGAGCCTTGAATCCGGATGTCGTCATTCGGATAGGCGATTGGAGGAAGAACCTTGAGGACTTGGGGGAGCTTGATCTCTTGCGCCGAAAGAGGGCCGCCGGTGGATTCCGCGAGAGCAAGCGCAAGGCAGGCCAGCACGAGACGATTGGGGTTAATCCCGACGAAAGACCTCATGAACTCACCTCCTGAAATAGCGTGAAGAAATTTCAGAGCTTCACCCGTAGGATTCGGTCCGTTCAGTCGCGCCCTAACAAAAACGAGAAGCCGACGTGATGGCTTTGGGGGCCCGCTCTTGCCCGCGGCGCTGGACTTAAATAAGCAAATGCCATCCGGGAAGCGACGTCGGTAACTAAACCATGGTATTCCTTGCCACGGGCAGATAGTTCGCGCCTAGGAACTTGACACTAGAGTTACGAGGGCGCTTACTCTACCAGGAAAATTACAGAGTGTACAGCAGTATGTTGATCCTCTTGATCCGCGTGAAACCGGCGCTGAACCGCATCTTTCGCAACAGTGAGACGATTCCACCAAGGAGTACGGTTATAAAGAAGGTGAAATCCCCAGGAAGGCATTTTCTACAGTGACCATTTTATACAGTGACATTGTCCATCGGGTTGATGTAGACTCGCTCCCCAGTTTCGCACTGCTGCCGGGCGCGAAGCCCGCGGAGTCCAGGTCAGAGTTATGGAATCAAGTTTCAACTCGTTGTGAACCCTTGAAGTTGTGAACCGTTGAAGAACCCGGCCAAGAGGCCGAATCAAGTCTCCCGTTACGGATTCTTTTCAACCAGATCGACTGCTCGACGTCGAACTCACTATCCAACGAAGGCGGGGGATAGGCAGTGAATCAGGAAGTCTTCATCATCGAGGATTCTTCGCGGGCCTCGCGGGAAGCGTGGGCCGGTGCCTTCCAAAGCGTCGAGCTGTCGGTCTCCATCCGAAACGACTGGCGTTCCCTGAATTTTGAACAGGTCAGCAAGCGGCGCGCCGGGCTGATTCTTGCGAACGCCGTCCCCAAAAACGAGGAAGCGCTGCGATTATTCCGCTGGTTCCGGGAGAATCCGCCCTGCATTCCGACCTTCGCGATCTTGCCTCCGGACGATGAGGAATTTCTCGGTATCGCCGCGGAAGTCGTCGACGACTTCTTGTTGTGGCCGGTCAACGAAGGCGAATTTCAGCAGCGCCTCAGGCGCCTTCTGGGACACATCTCGTATACCGTTTCCGACCTGCAGGAGCGGCTCATCGGCGAAGTGGGAATGGCCAGGATTGTCGGGAAAGATCCGGCGTTTGCGAACGTGCTGAGCAGCGTTGAACGCTTTGCGGCGTGCGACGCTCCCGTGCTGCTGACCGGCGAAACCGGTACGGGAAAGGAACTGTGCGCGCGAGTCATCCATCTCCTCAGCCGGCGGCGCAACGGGCCGTTCATCCCCGTGGAATGCGGGGCGCTGCCCGATCAGCTTTTTGAAAACGAGCTGTTCGGCCATAGCCGTGGAGCCTTCACGGATGCTCATGCCGATCAAAAGGGGCTGGTGGCGCTGGCACGAGGCGGGTCGCTTTTTCTGGACGAAGTGGACGGGCTCAGCAATACGGCCCAGGGCAAATTGCTCAGGCTTTTGCAGGAAGACACGTTTCGCCCTCTCGGGGCGGAGCAATTCGCCCAGGCCAACATCCGAGTCATCGCCGCCACGAACGTCGATTTGAAAAAGCTGGTGCTCAATCGGCAGTTCCGGACCGATCTCTTCTATCGCCTCGATGTCCTCAGGATCCACCTCCCTCCCTTGAGGAAAAGGACCTCCGATATCCCCGCGCTCGCCCAAAGTTTTCTCGACGATCTTTGCGACCGCCGTGGAATCGCCCGCAGGACGCTGTCAGCGGCGGCTTTTCGCAAGTTGGAAGTTTACGATTGGCCCGGGAATGTTCGAGAGCTCTACAACGCGATTCAGAGGGCCCTGTTTACCGCCGCGGGAACTGAGATCGCCGCCGCCCACATCGATCTTTTCGTTCCGCGGGCAACCGAGGACATCGAGAGCGCAACTTTTCGGGCGGAACGGCGGCGCGTGATTGAGCGATTCGAGTGCGACTTTGTCCGGCGGCTGTTGGATAAGCACGGCGGAAATGTTACTCGCGCCGCGATGGAGGCCGGAAAAGAGAGGCGCTCGTTCGGCCGCCTGGCAAAAAAATACGGCGCCGGCGCCGGCCCAAAGTAAAAACAAGTTTCTCACTCCGGCCCGTGGCAATGGCAACCTGGCCATTTTCCATTCCCCAGCGCGAGAAAATTCCTCGCTCGATTTTAAATCTGCGATTGCCCTCGCCAACTTTCGCCTCCACAGTCATGAAAATTCGCTGGGCAACCCCGACCCGGCTCCGGGTCGATTGAAACCCACCGCTCAAAAACGTGTTCCACGCTTTCCCCGGATTCAAATATCCCGTGTCATCGGAAGAAACGACCGGGCTTTTCATGACCCTGCCTTTGAAAAATGCAAATACGCTGCCCAGAAAAATGAACCACTTGCGCGGGCTCGGAGCACGCCCGTCCGCGGCCACTCGTTTGCTACGGGATTTGTGCACAGAGGAGCGGCACCTGGTTGATCCTTCCGCAAAGGGTGTGGAGACGAAGTGGAGGACGTAGCGAGGCAGATCCTTGGTTATTTTGTTCGCAATCCCAATACCGTGGACACTCTGGACGGAATTGCGAGGTGGCGTCTACTGGAAGCCATGGTTCGCCAGAGCGTCGAGGACACTGCGAAGGGGGTACAAGTGCTGGTCCAGCAGGGCTTTCTCGATGAGGAAGAAGTGCCCGGAATGGCGCCGCTCTTCCGGCTGAATCCCGAAAAGCGTGAAGAGGCGGAGAAGGCATTGACCGCGGGGGATCTGCCGTGGTCCAACGAAAATCAAAATGAGTGACCAGTCTCTTTTGCTTGTCGTAGCCGTTCTTCGAACGAATTTTGGAAAGGCTGCTTTTATTCCAAAAGCACAGGTCGCGCGCGGTTTGGAACGAAATCTTCATTCGCTGCAAGGAGGAAATAATTTCTCATGCCAGTCAAGGTAAGCTATCCGGGCGTCTACATTGAAGAGTTGCCAAGCGGAGTACACACAATCACCGGGGTCGCCACCTCCATAACGGCTTTCATCGGGCCGGCCGTGCGAGGGCCGGTAAATACTCCGATTCCCATCAACAGCTTCGTCGATTATGACCGGGCGTTCGGGGGGCTGTCCAACAGCAGCATGATGAGTTTTGCCGTCAATGATTTTTACCAGAACGGCGGCTCGCAGGGAGTGATCGTCCGCATCGCCGGGCAGGACGCTTCGGCGGCATTCGTGAATCTCGCTCCAGATACCGCCGCGAGTCCGGCTGCGGGGCCGAACGAGGATCTCGTGTTGGATGCGGCGAACGTGGGTGCGTGGGGCAAACAGCTCGGAGTGATCGTAGACCATAAAACCAAGAGTCCGAATGATTCCACGCTCTTCAATCTCACGATTCAACTGACCAATCCGTTGACCGGCCAAATTCAGAGCCAGGAGAAGTTCCTGAACTTGTCGGTGGATCCCACAAGTACCCGTTTTGTCGGCACTTTCTTGTACCAGAATTCGCAACTCGTCAACGTTCCCCTGCAGCAGTCGATCGATCCACCGCTGGACCCAAGCAGTTACACCGTACCTGGCGTTCGTCCCGCCGAGACCGTGGAGTGGGCGAGTCCGCCCACCAGCCCGCCGACCCAGCAGTACTTTGCTGAGCCCTTTAGCGGCGGTTCGGACGGGAAAGCTCTCACGGAAAACGATGTGATCGGCGACCAAGGCAACAAGACGGGAATCTACGCCTTGGAAAACACGGACCTGTTCAACCTACTTTGCATTCCGCCTTACGATTCCGGCGACGTCTCCGTCAACGTCCAGGTGAAAGCAGCCGCCTACTGCGTTGCACGCCGCGCGTTCTATCTCATGGACCCGCCGAGTACGTGGACAAGCGTCCTCACCGCGTTAAACAGCTTCAGCGACTTTTCAGCAAATATTGGCGCCAACGGCGACCATGCGGCCTTGTTTTTCCCTCAACTCGTCGAAGCTAACCCGCTCAACGATGACCAGCTTCAATCGTTTGTCCCCTGCGGCGCCGTCGCCGGCATCTTTGCCCGGACGGACGCCCAGCGCGGCGTCTGGAAGGCCCCGGCCGGACAGGAAACCGCCCTGACAGGAGTTCTACAGCTGAAGGTTCCCATGACGGATCCCGAGAACGGAGAACTGAATCCGCTCGGCCTCAATTGCCTGCGCTCCTTCCCGCTCATCGGCAGAGTCGTTTGGGGGTCGAGAACCCTGCAGGGAGCGGACGCTCTAGAAAGCCAGTGGAAATACATCCCGGTACGCAGAACCGCTCTCTTCATCGAAGAGTCGTTGTATCGAGGAACAAAATGGGTGGTCTTTGAGCCTAACGACGAAACCTTGTGGGGGCAAATCCGCTTGAACGTGGGCTCCTTCATGCAAGGTCTGTTCCGGCAAGGCGCCTTCCAGGGCAGCACCCCGCAAACGGCTTATTTCGTGAAGTGCGACGGGGAATCGACCACTCAGAACGACATCGACCAGGGCATCGTGAACATCATTGTGGGATTCGCGCCCCTTAAGCCGGCAGAGTTCGTGGTGATCCAGATACAGCAGATGGCGGGTCAACTTCAGGTGTAAGGAGCTCCCCAATGGCACAGTTCTCAATCAACGCGCAACGAATGGATCCCTACAAGAACTTCAAATTCCGCGTGAAGTGGGACGGCCGCTACGTAGCCGGCGTAAGCAAGATCGGAGTGCTGAAGCGCACCACCGAAGTTGTGAAGCATCGCGAGGGAGGCGACCCCAGCTCCAGCCGCAAATCGCCCGGCCGGACCGAATACGACGCGATCACGCTCGAGCGCGGCGTCACGCACGATCCGGAGTTTGAGGCGTGGGCCGGAAAAGTCTGGAATTTCGGTGGCGGGCTCAAGTCGGAAACCTCTCTGGCCGATTTTCGCAAGGACCTCATCATTGAAATGTATAACGAGGCCGGCCAGCTTGTAATCGCCTACAAGGTGTACCGCTGCTGGGTCTCCGAGTATCAGCCGCTCCCCGATCTCGACGCCAATGCTAATGCCGTCGCAATCCAGCACATCAAGCTCGAACATGAAGGTTGGGAGCGCGACACCGCGACAGTGGAGCCGAAGGAGCCGACGCTCTCTCAGACGGCGGTGTAACACGGATGCGAACGTTATCTCCCGACGAAATGCTGCAGGCCTGGGAACGGGGAAGCGAGCGAAGCCCATTCGACCGTTCTCTCACGCTTCTTCAGTGCGCTTGCGACGACCAGGAGGCCGGGCACCTCTCGGAACTGCCACTTGGAGCCAGGGATTCCTTGCTGTTCGAACTCCGAGAGCGCACTTTTGGCCCGGAGATGACAGCCGTGGCGGGATGTCCCGGCTGCCGGACGCAAATCGAATTGCGGCTGAACGTCGCAGATCTGCGTTTGCCGGAGCGCGAGGCGCCGGCGACCCTGGCCATATCCGAGCAGGGCTATTCCATCGAGTTTCGATTGCCCCGTGTGAGCGACTTCCTGGCCCTGCGGGATGCCGCAAATGAGGCTGCCGGGATTCAGCGGCAGCTTCTCTCGCGATGCATTCTCAGCGCAAGGTTCTCCGATCGCGCGGTCGAAGTTGAGGAACTTCCTCCCGAGATCGTCAGCGGCGTCGCCGGGGCGATGGCGACCGCGGATCCTCAAGCGGAGACCGAGCTTTCCTTGAAATGCGTGGAATGCGGTCTCGAGTGGCAGGAACCCTTCGACATCGAGTCGTTCTTCTGGATGGAAGTGCAGGCCTGGGCAATGAGGACCCTGCGTGAGGTTCATCAACTGGCGGCTGCCTATGGCTGGGGCGAGAAGGAAATTTTGAAGATGCATCCGCGTCGACGGAGCCTTTACTTGAGCCTGATGGAGGAATAAGGCGTTGGCCAACTATCTGGATCGACTCGTCAACCGCTTCCAGGGGGCACCGGCCGCAATTCAACCGCGTGTGCCGTCTCTGTTTGAGCCGTCGCGCTCGGAATCGGTCCGAGGGCTCCTTCCATCGGAAAACGACGGCCCGAGCATTCACGAGGTCGAACGCATCATTACTGCCAGAGGCGCCGAGAACAAGCTTGAATCTCAGATCGTACAGGATCGCAAGCCGCCTGTGGAACAGAAGCGGCAAATGATTCCATCGATCGAATCACTCGTAAGACCCGCGCCGGCAGCGAAGGAGCCTGTTGCACTCGGAGACCTGTACGAGAGAGAGCCGCCCAATGAGGAAATCAGGCGGCATTCGATCGAACGTCACGGTTCTGCTTTCGCCCAAAATGAAGTGAGACACGATACTCTCCCTCCACTCCTAGTCCATCGACCCGCGCGCGGCCCTTTACGTCGTTTGGAACCGACCATGCCTGTTGAGGGATCCGATTCCATAGGCCGCGTCGCAGGCCGCGAGATTTGGCCTGGGAAGCAGACGGGCAGCCGAGCCGAACACTCGTCGCTGGAACCCGCGGAGAGTCCCGGCCGGACAAAAACGGGGCGAGGGAATGAGATTGGAAATGTCCCGCGTCGCAATGGGCTGCAGGTCTCTCCCGCGGCAACCGCGCAAAATGCCTTTCCGATGGAAAAGCATGAAGCCGCGCAGAAAAACCAGCCGAGCATTAACGTGGTGATTGGCAGAATCATGGTTGAGGCGGTGCTGCCAGCGGTCCCGGCCCGTCCTCAGGCGCCGGCGATTGCCCCTCCGAAACTCTCCTTGGAAGACTATCTCAAGCAACGTGGGGCGCGTTCATGAGCAATGCGCTCGCACTCGCTTCGGTGTCGTTTGTCCTGGTCGATTTGTTGAACAACGGATTGATCGACCGCGACATCGCTTCGACTGGCCTCGGAGAAATCGTGGTGACCGCATATCCGCCGGATCGCGTGGACCATCTTCAGAAAGACGGCAAGAGCCAGCTGAATCTCTTTCTCTACAACGTGACCCAAAACGAGGCGTGGCGAAACGTTGGATTTCCATCACGCGACGCTTCGGGCGATCGGATCAACAACCCTCCGCTCGCGTTGAACCTGCACTACCTGCTGAGTGCCTACGGCGCCGAGCAGTATCACGCCGAGATTCTGCTCGGTTATGGAATGCAATTGTTCCACGAAACACCGTTTTTGCCGCGCGACGCGGTCCGGCGCTCCCTCGCCGGCCCGACCCAGGTTCTTGGGACCCCGTCGGAGAACGTGCCTCCGGGAATGCTGAATCTGTTTACCTCCGGACTGGCGGACCAAGTCGAGCTGATCAAAATTTGGCCTCAAACTTTAACCACCGAGGAGATTTCCAGACTATGGACGGCATTTCAGGCGAAGTACCGTCCGACCGCGGCCTATCAGGTATCTGTTGTTCTCATTCAGAGTGAAACTTCGACCAAGTCCGCGCTGCCGGTTCAATCGCGAGCGGTCACGGCGATTCCTTTCAACCGTCCAGTGATCGCGGACGTCGTACCGCAACTCGGAACAAGTCCGCCGAGCGGGCCCGGCTTGCCGATTCTCCCCGGAGCCACTGTAGCTCTGGTCGGCACCCAGCTCGCGGGAAAGATCACGACGGTGTTGATCGGAAGTGAAGAAATTACCCCGCCGCCCGTCGATACCACGGCCACAAAGGTTATCGTAACCTTGCCCGCCGATATCCCCGCGGGAACCGCCAGCGCACAAATCGTTCAGAAAATCGCCTTGGGCGTCTCCGGGGAATCGCACTCGACCGTCGAATCCAACGTGGTGAACTTCGATTTACATCCGATGATTACGTCCGTCGCGCTCTCCACGGGACAAGACGATAGCGGGAACCCGGTTCAGCTCGTTGATTTGGGATTGTCGCCTGCGGTCGGCGCCACGCAGAGCGTGCGGCTGTTGCTGAATCAATTGATGCCGCCGGTCAGCCCCCCATCCGCGACGCCAACACCCTTGGCGTACACATTTGTGGCTCCGCCCCCCTATTCCCTGGCCAGTCCGCCGGCCTCCCTGCCGGGGCCGACGAACAATCTCTCCGTTCCTTATAAAGGTGTCTTGTCCGGAACGTACCTGGTTCGCGTTGAAGTGGACGGCGTGCAAAGCCTGCTGACCCAGGACGCCGATGGATTTTTCACGGGCCCCACGGTGGTGATTCCATGAGCGCGGCGACCTGCGATCCCGTGACCTCGCAATTCGGTCCGGCCGACCAACTTCTCTCGGCGGTGGCGGCCACCCGCGCGCTTCTCGAGAGGGATCCGAACGAGGGAAGCGGGGCCGAAGGAGCCGAGCCCGGCGCGGGCGGCTCGTCACGCTCTGTGGTGATCCGTCTCGCGGACTTGTTTCATTTGTCGCCATTCGAGGTTAACACTGTCCTGACTTGCACCGCCATGGAGCTACACGGCGATGCGCCGGCTTTGTGCGCACAGGCGCAGGGAGATGAGCGCCTGAGGTACCCGACTTTTCAGCTCTTGTTAAATCTTTTTCCGGAGGCACACTGGGCCGCCCTGCTGCCCGGCGCACCTCTTCGCCATTGGCGGTTGTTGCGTGTCGACTCTTCCGAGAACCTGCTCACGGCGCGCCTGTCTCTCGAGGAGTCCACGCTGCATTTTCTGATGGGCTCGCCGGCCATCGAGGAAAAGTACGAGAGCTTGTTCGAGCACGTCGCCCTGCCTCCGATCCTCCCGGCTTCCTATCGTCCCGCCACGGAGCGCCTGGCGAATCTCTTTTTGAGCTGCCGGGACACGCGTGTCGCCCACCTGCAGGGAAGTGCCACCCAAGGAAAGCGTATGTTGGCTTCAGCCGCGTGCGCGGCCATTGGTTTGCAGGTTCGCGCCGTACGCGCAGCAAAGCTAGCGGCGATGCTGCCGGATTGGGGATCGCTCCTGAGGATCGCGGAACGTGACGCGGCCTTGTGTGCGCTTGCGCTGATCGTCGATCTCGATGGAGCGGGGCCCGTGGAATGCGCGGCAGCCGCGGAATTCGCGGATTCATTTCAAGGAGTTGTCCTGCTCGTCGGGGGAACGCGAATCGAGCTTCGTCGCCGCGCCCTCGTGAACATCTCCGTCGAGCGCCCGGCGCCGGACGAGCAAAGGGCGTTATGGAGTTTTGCGCTGGGAGATCAAGCCGCAGGCCTCAAGGAGGAGATCGAGCGGATCTCTACTCAATTTTCGCTGGATTGCGACGCGATTTTCTCGGCGAGCCGCGAACTGCGCGAGCGCCTTCCGAACTCGAGCGACTCCTCCGCGCTCATGGCGGAAGTATGCCGGCTGAATTTCCGCCCGGCCCTCGATTCACTCGCGCAGCGGATAGCGCCCCGTGCGACCTGGCAGGACATCGTTCTTCCGGAATCTTGCATGGATCTCCTCCGCGCCATCGTTGCGCAGGTCCGCCACCAGGGAAAGGTCCTCGAGACCTGGGGATTTGCGGAGCGCGCTTCGCTGGGATTGGGGATTTCCGCACTGTTTCACGGGCAAAGCGGGACGGGAAAAACGATGGCGGCTGAAATTCTGGCCAGCGAGCTCGCGCTCGACTTGTATCGCATCGATCTCAGCCAGGTGCTCAGCAAATATGTCGGTGAGACAGAAAAAAATCTTGGCGCCCTGTTTGACGCCGCGGAGAACACCGGTTGCGTTTTGTTGTTTGACGAGGCGGACGCCCTTTTTGGGAAGCGCGGCGAAGTGATCGAGAGCCACGACCGCTACGCCAACATCGAGGTGAGCTATTTGCTCCAGCGGATCGAGGCGTACAAGGGGCTCGCCATTCTCACGACCAATCTCCGTGGAATGGTCGACGCGGCGTTCCTGCGGAGGATCCGCTTTTTTGTGCCGTTCTCCTTTCCGGATATTTCGCAACGCCGGCGAATCTGGGAGCGGATGTTTCCTCCCGCCATGCCGTCCGAGGGGCTCAGCTTCGACAAGCTGGCGCGCCTCAATCTTCCCGGAGGAAACATTCGCAATATCGCCTTGAGCGCTGCCTACATCGCCGCGGACCGGAATGAGCCGCTGCGAATGGGGCACCTGCTCGTCGCTGCGCGGCGGGAATGCGCCAAGCTGGAGCGGCCGCTCAGCGATTTCGAGATCGGAGGCTGGGTATGAATCGCGGACAGCGCAGGGCCCTGGCGCGCAATGCATTCCGCGCAGGCCACGGGGCTTTGTGGTCTCCAATACCTCGAGGCCGGACCGTGGACACCGGTCAATCTCGGATGGAAACCGTGAAGGCCGGCGGGAATTTGCCCGGTTCCATTCGCTTAGAGGTGGAGGAATTCGCCTTGCGCGGTTTCGACAGGGTTTCTGCCCACAGAATCGCCGCTGCTTTCGAACAAGAAATGCGCTCAGTTCTGGAACGGATTCCTCTTCCCGTTCTGTTCCGGAGCCCAGCGTTGATTTCCCGCGTGTCGCTGCCGGGAATTCGCATCGGGCGTCCGGCAAGCTGGCGGGATTTCGCGGAAGAATTGGCGGAAGGAATTGCCGATCTCAAACCGGAGCCGCACAGGTGAACTCCAGGGCCACACCGCTTATCACGACGGAGCCCGCGAAGGCCCCTCCGGTATCGTCCGCGCGCGCGCGGGTTTTACAGCGCAAATGTACTTGCGGAGGTGGCGGAACCGACTGTGAAGTGTGCAAGAAGAAAGGCCCGAAAGAGCAATCGCTGCAACGCAAGGCTAATGCCGGCCCGTCGCCTCACACCCCGCCCGCTGCTGTGCACAAAGTGCTTAGTTCGCCCGGCCGGCCCCTCGATCCAGCGACGCGCTCGTTCATGGAGCCTCGATTCAGCAGAAAGTTCGAGGATGTTCGCATTCACTCGGACGGAGCGGCTGGGGAATCCGCTCGCGCCGTCAACGCACGCGCCTACACCTTCGGGCAGCACATTGTCTTCGATTCCGGACAATACGATCCGGGCACGGCCGGTGGTCGCGAGCTGCTGGCGCACGAACTCGTTCACACCGTTCAGCAGCACGGCCTGCAGCGCTCCTCCTCGGAAATTTCCTTGAACGAATCGGGCGAATACCACCAGCTCGAACAGGAGGCCGACCGCGTCTCTCAGGCCGTCCTAAGTCCGTCCGCCCTGGCCTCAGTCCCTGCGATTACCAGCACTCCGACGCAGACTCAAATCTCCCGTGCGAAGGCCGACAAGGGCAGGGACCCGGACGAAGTGCGCACTGCCAAGAGCAAGCCCCCAGTCAAGGGCGGGGATTCCAAAGCGGACTGGCGGACCCCCGGACCCAAAATGACCCAGGCGCGCGTGAAGCAATACGCCTTGCCGAATGCCGAAGCGGGCGGCGATCTTGTGGCGGTCCAAATGAAAGACGCGCTCCAGCTGCCGGCGGAGAAAGGCCGGAAAGACCCTGTCGAGCAACTCTGGAAGGCGCGAGCCGAAGCGGGAGGGTTGGAGGCCCTGCTTGTAGCTGGTGAGGATGTTCCTCGAACCAAAGCCGGCCTCAAGCAGGAGCGCCCACCGACTTCGCAGCTCCGGGAAATTTGGCGCGCGAAAGTCCGCTGGACCGCTGCGGATGCCCCCACCAATTGGCAGAAGGCAGGCGGCGACAAGGCGGATTTTGATACGCCCAAGGCAGGAGGCAAGACCTGCCAGGTCGATCACACCCTGGAGCTGCAATTTGGAGGCAACAACGTTCCCGCGAACATGCAGATGCTCGATGGAAAAGAAAACATGCAAAGCGGCCGGGAGATTTTCAATAATTTGAAGAAGCTTGCCGAGCAAATCAGCGCCGCCGTCAAGGAGGACCTGCCCGATGCCGGAAAAATCCAGCAAGTCCTGATCCACTACGACGACATCTCGCAAGCCGGTGAGACCTGCCAGGCCTGCTGCGAAGTGGAAAAGAACTCGACGAACGAAACGGAAATCAAGAAGAGAAAAATCAAGGTTCTCGGCGCCGGCGAAAGCATCGGCGGACAAAAGGGAAAGACCTACCCCATTACCTCGAAATCTATTCCTGCGCAGATCTTTGTCGTGGACGAATCACAGAAGGCAATTCCCTTGGAAGAATCAGACATCCCCGAAAACAAATCCGCGTCCACGATCATCAGCGGATTGATCCTCAGCGAGTGGAATCGCGTGGGAAAGGGAGGCGGAACGATCGCGGCGCGAGTCGATGCCGGCGAGAAGGGCCGCTTGCCCGTCACGCTGACGAAGGGCGAAAAGGTGATTCTAAATCGCGCCAACGATGAAGCCGGGACACTGAGCCTTCAGAAAGGGAGTGTCGCGATCGGCTTCACGCTCGGAGGACTCAGCGAGGGCGTCTTCACCCACCTCGCGCTGGAGAAGGACGGCTCGCTCAGTGGCAAGGGAACGATCACTCCCTCTTTCGCCTTCCTGCCGAAACCGATTGACGTCGAGTTCGACAAGGAAAAATTTGAACTTTCCGGCCAGATCCCTAAGGAAAAGCTTCACGTTCCCATCCCGGGCGTAAAAATCACGGAAGCAAGAATCGGGTTGCAGATCGCGCCGCAGTTCAAACCGGAGGGCAGGGTCAGTTTCGAGCTGGCCACGGGGAAAAAGAAGCTGTTGGACGGGAGCATCACCGTCACCGGAGACTCCGCCGGCATTTTGGCCGAAGGAAAAGTGAATGCTTCGATTCCCGGCGTCGATCGCGCCGAAGGCACTCTGAAGCTCCAAAACAAGCAATGGTCGGGAAAAATCGTCATCGAAACGGCGCAAATCAAGAACAAGTTGAAATACGTGGAAAGCGGAAGCGTCGAAATCAATTTCTCCGACAATGGGATGACCGCGGAAGGCACCGTGATCCTGAAGCTGCCGGGTACCAAGGGAGTCACGGCCAAGCTTCTTTACGACACCTCCAAAAAACAATGGACCTTCAAGGGGACCGGTACCTTCCAGAT
>Ga0306920_100008257_pt1 | contig 13818 bp, 8 predicted proteins | sample flu12Cox44000170_FD_204666 | JGI IMG/M metagenome (GOLD analysis project Ga0306920, IMG submission 204666) | Lab enrichment of tropical soil microbial communities from Luquillo Experimental Forest, Puerto Rico - flux4day.12C.oxic.44.000.170 (v2)... | ecosystem: Environmental > Terrestrial >... | reverse complement strand
GGGACCCCGAACACGGCGCTGGCGTAGGCGAAGGCCTTGCAGATCATCGACGGGTCGGAGCTCACGTCGCGCTGCTGCTTGCGGCGCAGCCCGATGTCGCGCGGCGCGCGCGCCCGGGCCAGGGCCAGCGCCGGGCAGAGAGTGCCCAGCATCTGCGAGAGGCCCCGGTCCTCGTCGGGGTGGTAGAGGAGGCGCTGCCAGAGGTCCTCGTTGAGCCGGCCGTGGGCGCGGATCACCCCCCGCGCGCGGTACTGCTCGTAGAGCGCCCTCTCCTCGGCGTCGGCCCGCCCCGTCAGCACGAGGACCGACGCGACGGCGTGCGCCTCGTCGAGCAGCCCCATCTCCACGTAGAGGCGGAGCATGATCTTGAGGCTCGCCGTCCGGTCGTCGGTGGAGGTGGCGCGCTCCATGACGATGCGCTGCTCGGCGACCGCCTTGGCGTAGCTCTCGGGGCCCGCCTGGCGGTAGAGCTCGGCGAGGATCTGGTGGCGGGCGATCGGCTCGGGGTCGAGCGAGGTCGCCACCTCGAACGCGGCGATGGCGGAGGGGGTGTCCTTGAGGCGCGTCCGGCAGATCTCGCCCAGCCCCTGCCACAGCGCGAGCAGCGCCGGCCGCTTGTCGGGCGCGACGTCCGTCCCCATGCGCTTGATCTGCCGGCGGTAGCTCCGGGCCTGCGTCTTCCAGTCGCGCGCCGCCGTCACCAGGCGGTCGATCCGCTCGAAGCTCTTGAGGTCGTTCGGATCGGCGTCGAGCGCCCGCTCGAAGGCCTCGATCGCCTCCGGCACGGCGTGCAGCTCCTCGGCGAGGATGTTCCCCGCCGCGACGTAGTAGGGCGCGCGGTGCTCGGGCTCGGTCTGCTCGGCGAGCTGCGCGAGCAGCTGCACCGACGGCCGCCACTGCTTGGTCTCCGTGAGCAGCTCGAGCAGCCGGTGCATGATCGAGCGCTCGTCGGGCCAGACCTCGAGGGCGGCACGGTAGGCGGCGATCGCCTTCTGCGGATCGTGCCGCCTGTCGCGGTGGATGGTGGCGACCGTCTCGAGGAGCTCGCGCTTCGCCGCCCGATCCTCGGTCACCGCGAGCAGCGCCTGCGTGTGGCGCACGATGGCGTCGTCGTCGCCGGCGGCCTTGGCCGCCTCGAGCAGCATCTCCAGCACCCGGCGGCGCCGCGGCTCGAGGCCCAGCGCCTTCTCCAGCGGGGGGAGGGCGCGCGCCGGCTCCCCGGCCCGCATGTGGGCGGTGCCCAGGCGCTCGTAGAGGTCGGCCATCTCACCCCGCTTCAGCGAGGCCGGGTGGCCCGCGAGCAAGGCCTCGTAGCCCGCGGCGGCCAGCGCCCAGGACTCGGTGCGGAAGTTGAGGGCCGCCAGATCCCGGCGGGGCGCGAACGCCGCCTCGCCTTCGGGCTGGGCGGCGAGCGCCGCCTCGTAGGCGCCGCGCGCCCGAGAGAGATCGCCCGTCTCCTCGAGCGCCCGCGCGAGCTGGTACCAGAGCCGGGCGCGCACGGCCGGCGCAACCACCGGGCGCTCGGGCTCGCGCGCAGCCGCCGGCAGGGGCGCGGCGGGCTCCGCAGCCGCCGGCGTCTCGACGGGCGCAGCCGCCTCTCGAGCGGCCGGCGAGGCCCCCTCCTCGGCCGCGGGCGGCGTCGGCGCCGCCGCTTGCGTCTCGGCCACCGCTTGCGCTTCGGGCGGCGCACCGGCGGCGTCGCCGGTCGTCTCGGTCGCGGCGGCCGCTTCGGCGGGCGGAGCCTCGGGGGCAGCCGACGTGTCAGACGGCGCGACCGCCGGAGCCGGGACCGGCGCCGGGGCCGAAGCGGGTTCGGCCTTGGCCACCAAGAACTCGGCCAGCGGGAGGAGGCCCGTCCAGTCGCCGCGTTTGAACCGGATCGCGGCCAGCTTGTCCACGACGTCCGTGCGGGTGGGATCGGCGGCGATGGCCTCGTCGTACAGCGCCGCGGCGCCCGCCTCGTCGTCGAGCTGGGCGGCGCAGATGTCCCCAGCCTCGACCAACAGGCGCACGCGCTCATCCGGATCCTGGACGGTGTCCGCCGCGCGCCCGATGAGCTGCCGCGCCTTGAGCCAATCCTTTCGATCCCGGTAGATCCCCGCCAACAGCAGCATGGTCGGGACGTGCGTCTCGCCGCCCGGCATCGCCAGCGCGAGGGCCAGCTGCTCCTCCGCCCCGCGGGCGTCGCGCAGGCGATCCTTGAGGATCCCGCCGAGCCGGGTCCGCGCGGCCAGCAGCTGCTCGCCGCCGTCGAGCGTGTCGATGAGGCGCCGGAGCATCTCGGCGGCCGCCTCCCACTCGCCGGTCTCCTCGTGCAGGCGCGCCAGCTCCTCGAGCGCCCCGCTGTGGCGCGGCTCGTAGCGGAGCACCTCGCGGTACCCCTCGGCCAGCTTGTAGGGATCGTCGTTCGGCGTCCGCCGCTTGCGGGCCAGGATGTCCACGTACTGGTCCCAGCTCCGCTGCCGCCGGTAGAGATCCTCGAGCAGCATGAGCGCGCCGCCGTGATCGGGGGCGAGCTCGAGCGCCACGCCGGCGGCCTTCGCTGCGTCGTCGAGCTGCGCGAGGCCGCTCTCGCTCCAGAACGCGATCTGCACCCAGAGGTCGGCGGCCTGCTTGCGGTCCTCGAGCCCCTCCGCGACCTCGGCGGCCACCTTCACGAGCTCGTTCCACGAGCCGTTGCCGCGGGCGATGCGCTCCATCTCCTGCACCACGCGGCCGCTCGTCGGGTCTTGCTCGAGCGCGGCTTGGAGCGTGACCAGAGCGGCGGCCGGATCGCCGAGACGGCGCTCGTACACCTCGGCGACGCGGCAGAGCACGGCCGTGCGATCGCCGATCGAGGGGGCGGCCTCGGCCTCGCCGAGCAGCTCCTCGATGCGGGCCTGCCAGTCTTCACCGCCAGAGCCCCCGGAGCCGCCAGCGCCGCCGGAGCCCGCGGGGTCCCCGGGCCGCGGATCCGCACCGACGTGCACGAGGACGTCGTCGCCCCCACCGCCATCGCCGCCCCCGGTGCCGGTCGGCTCAGCCACCCAGCGTGCCTCGCAACGGTTCCACCAGCACCCGGTCCGGGACGCGGTTCTTGGCCGCCGGCAGCGACTTGATGTACGCGGCGACCGCATCGAGGTCCTCGTCGCTCATCCCGGAGTAGTGCGGCACCATCACCGACATCGGCGCGGCCATCCCCTTGCCGTCGAGCCGCTTGCCGCTGCGGATGGACTCCTTGATGGCGGCCGCGTCGTAGCGACCGAGCCCCGTCTCCGCGTCGCCGGTCAGGTTGCGCGCGTAGACCTTGCCGAGGGCCGGATCCTCGAAGGGCGCGTCGCTGCCCGCGAGGTAGAGCGGGTCGGTCTCCGGGCGCGGCCCCTTCTGCGTGAGCGAATGGCACTCCGAGCAGGCGGCGACGCGCACCAGGTAGTGGCCGTACTCGATCTTGTTGCGGCGATCGGGCGCCGCGACGGCGCGGACGGGATCGTGCATCTGCACGCCGAGCACCTTGAACATCAGCTTGGGCATGAACCCCAGCCGGTTCGGCTGGCGGGGCTTGGCCTGGCGGTAGGCGGGGACCGTGCGCAGGTAGGCGACGACCGCGCGGGCGTCCTCGTCGCAGAGGTGCTGGTACGCGGCGAACGGCATGATCGGCGTCATGAAGCCCTCGTCGGGGAGCACGCCGTCGCGCAGCGCACGCAGCACCTCGTCGTCCTTCCACCGCCCGATGCCGGTGTCGGCGTCGGCGGAGATGTTCGGCACCCAGAGCGTCCCGAACCCCTTCTGCGTGTAGAGGTTCCCGCCGCCGAGGAAGGCGTCCGTGCGCTCGGGCTCGACCAGCGGCTGGCCGTGCTCGCGGCCCGTGTGGCAGCCGCCGCAGGCCAGCACCTGGTTGACCAGGTAGCTGCCGCGCGCGAGGCGCTCGGGCGTGGGGGCGATGGGGGCATCGTCGACGGGGCGGATATACCGGCGGTGACAGCCCGCCTGCGGGAGGGCCGCGAAGGTCGCGAGGACTGCGAGAATCCCGGTTCGCGGCATGAACCCTCCCCGCGAACCATTAACACGGACCCGCCCCTCGGGGCCAAGGAGTTGCCGGACGAGGCTGGGCCGGCTCAACGCGATGTGCTGAGAGCGGCCTCGCTCAGCCAGAGCGTGGAGGGGGCGGTCCCGGTCGCCTCCGCCTCCAGCGCGAGCGTCCCCCCCGCGTGCGCGATGTGGGTCGTGCTGCGCGCCGGGGCTCCGGGCTCGACGAGCGTGACGTCGCCGCCAGCCCCCGCGCCGCGGATCGCGAGCGAAGCCGGTGCGCGATCAGCGTCGACCCGCAGCGTGAGCTCGTAGTCTCCGGGCGGAAGCGCCCCCTGCCCGACGAGCAGGCGCACGCGCGTGGCCGCGGGCGGCGCCACCGCGAGGTGGACGCCATTCGGGGCCCCGGCGACGGGCGAGGCCGCGGCGAGCGGCGGCGCCGCCTTCCAGAGCAGCGTCCGCGTGCGCCCGTCGAAGGCGAGCTCCGTCACCGCCCAGCGGTGGCGGGCGCGCAGGGCGGCGCCCGCGTCGAGTGCCCACGCCCACCCCACCCGCCAGACGATGACGGCCACGAGCGCCGGCCCGAGCACGCGCGCCGCGACGAAAAGCCCGGCGCGGGTGCGGCCCCGGAAGGCTTTGACGGCGGCGGCCACGGCGCCGGCGGTCTCCCCCATGGCGAGCGCCACGAACGGGAAGGCGAGGATTTCGAGCGGCAGACGGTAGCGAGGCTCGGCGAAGAACAGAGCGTAGGTCGCCGTGAGCGCGAGCTGGAACGGCACCAGCGCGAGCAGCGCGAGGCGGCGGCGTGCGACGGCGATCGCCACGCCGGAAAGCGCGAGCCCCGCGACGGCGAGGCCGAAGACGTCGGCGAACCGGACGATCGCGCCGCGGTGCGCGGCGACGAACGCCGCGGGACGGCCGACCAGCACTCCGGGGCGGAGCAGCGACCAGTAGAGCAGGCGGTGCTCCGGATCGTAGAGGCGGTCGGCCTTGAGGAACGCGAGGCCGAGGGCGTATCCCGGCTCGAAGCGCTGCCAGGCGCGCGCCATGTCGTAGGCGAGCCGATCCGTCTCCCGGTGCGGCTCGGCGAGGACGCCGCGCCCCGTGACGTCCCTGAACAGGGCGTTCAGCGCCCGCGTGTATGTCCCCTCCGAGTTCGGGTTCGCGCCGATGAGCGCGGTGATCCCCCCGTGATCGTCGGTGAAGTAGAGCGCGCCGCTCTGCCGCAGGTGGCGAATCCCCCAGGGGGCGAGGACGACGAGCGTCGTGACGACGCCGATCGTCGTGAACGCGACCGAACGCCAGAACCGCTCGCGGCGCGCGAGCCAGATCCCGAAGGCGAGCGCGGACAGCGGCAGCGCGACCGCGCGCACCCAGGCCGCGAGGCCCATCGTCGCCCCGAAGACGAGCGCCGCGGCCACCGGGCGACGCGGCGCCAGCGCCACCAGCAGCCCGAGCGCGGTGACGATCAGCGCCGCGGCCGGGACGTCGGTCCCGACGACGCTCGCCATCGCCACGCCCGCCGGCCAGAGCGCGTAGGCGAGCGTCGCGCCCGCGGCGTACGGGCAGGGGCAGATCCGCCAGCGCGGCTCTCCCTCGGGCTCGCGGTCCACGAGGCCGCGCGTGCAGAGGAAGAGCCCCACCGCGCCGAGGCCGCCGAACGCAACGCCCAGCAACTTCTGGGCGACGAGGTCGCCGCCGACGTTCTTCACCCAGGCGAGCAGCGCGACGAAGCCCGGCATGTAGATGAACCCCGGGTCGAGGGCGCCGAACTCGGAGAGATAGTTCGCCGACTCGCGGTACATCGCGAAGTCGCTCACGGGGACCGTCGGCACGACCAGCACCCAGACGAGGCGCACGACCGTCGCCAGCGCGACCAGACCCGCGCCCCAGAGCAGGGTCGCCCGCTCGGGGCGCGGCGCGACGTCAGACACGCGTCGGCGGCCGGTCTACCCGGCCATCTGCAAGAGCTTCGAGAGCTTGGCGGCGAGGTTCGGGTCGCCGCTCACCTTCAGCTTGCCGCTGAAGAACAGCGACATCGCCGCCTGCATCCCACCGTCGAACATGCCGCGGAAGTCGGCGTCGGTCGCCTCGATCGTGCACTGCGGGGTGCCGTGCTCGCCGGTCTGGCACGTCGGCGGCGACGAGACGAGATCCACGGTCCAGGTCCCGCCGTCGGCCCCGGAGATCTTGAAGAGGTACACGGCGGCGACGTCCTTCGCCTTCTCCGGGTTGGTCGCGAGCACCGCCGGAACTTTCTGGTCGAAGAACGCCTTCACGGACGTCGGCATCGTTGGCCTCCGCGCTGCATCCTACCCGGACTTGCGCTTCTCGGCGTACTTCTTCGCGACCTTCTGCGCGTAGCCGGCCTTTTCGACCTGGGCCACGCGCGAGAGCGCCAGCGCGCCCGCCGGAACGTCCGAGGTCACCGTCGTGCCGGCCCCGATCACGGCGCGGCGGCCGACCTTCACCGGCGCGATCAGCTGCGTGTCCGAGCCGATGAATGCCTGATCCTCGATCACCGTCTGGAACTTCTCGTAGCCGTTGTAGTTGCAGGTGATGGTGCCGGCGCCGACGTTGACCCCCTCGCCGATCGTGGCGTCGCCGAGGTAGGTGAGGTGGTTGGCCTTGCTCCCCTTGCCGAGCGCGGTCTTCTTGAGCTCGACGAAGTTCCCCACGTGCGCCTCGGGCCCCACGCGCGTCCCCGGCCGGAGGTGGGCGAAGGGTCCGATGATGGCGCCCGGGCCGATGGCGGCGTCGGTCGCCACGCTGTAGGGGCGCACCTCGGCCCCGGCGCCGACCTCGACGTTGGTCAGGATCACGCCGTCGCCGATGCGGGCCCCGTGGTCGACGCGCGTCCTCCCGCGCAGCGCCACGTTGCGGCCGAGCTCGACGTCGACGCCCAGCTCCACGTCCGGCTCCACGACGGCCGACGCGGGATCGCGGAAGGTGACGTGAGCCATCAGCGCCTTGTTGATGCGCGCGCGCATCGCCGCCTCGGCCTCGGCCAGCTGCTGCCGATCGTTGATGCCGGCGACGTCCTTGAAGTCGGCCTCGATCGCCGACACGCCGATGCTCCCCGCGGCGCGGGCGACGATGTCGGTCAGGTAGTACTCCTTCTGGGCGTTGCGCGCGGACAGCGTGGCGGTGGCCTCGCGGAAGAAGTCCGCCGGCCCGCAGTAGATGCCGGCGTTGATCTCGCCGATCTCGAGCTCCTCCGGCGAGGCGTCCTTCTGCTCGACGATGCCGATCACGTGCCCGCGCTCGTCGCGCAGTACGCGGCCGTACCCGGTGGGGTCGGGCGGCGTGGCCGTGATCATCGCCAGGCAGCTGTAGCGGCGGGCGGTGCCGACGAGCGCCTCGAGCGTCTCGCGGCGCAGGAGCGGCACGTCGCCGTAGAGCACCATGACCAGCCCCCCCTCCGACGCGGCGAACGCCGAAGCGAGCGCGGGCATGGCCAGCCGAACTGCGTGCCCCGTCCCCCGCTGCTCCGTCTGCTCGACGACGGTGACGCCCGTCGGGCCGAGCCGCGCGCGCAGCACCGCCTCGACCGCCTCGCGCTGGTGGCCGAGCACGGCGACGATCGGAGCGGCGCCGACGGCTCGGGCCAGCTCGACCGGATAGACCACCAGCGGCCGCCCGCACAGCTCGTGCAGCACCTTGGCCCGCGCCGAGCGCATGCGGGTCCCCTTCCCGGCCGCGAGCACGATGGCGGCGAGCGGGCCGGCCCCCGCGGCGCCAGCGGCGCGACGCCCGGGACCCCGGCCGCCGCCGCTCGGCTGTTTCTTCCGCGAGGCCATTCGCTGCCCCGCGTACTTAACCACGAGCGCGGCCGTTGTCCACTGACCTCAGCCGCCCCCCACGCGCTTGTTCACGCGCGACCCCGGCCTCGCGCTACACTCGCGCCTCGGATGGCCCCGTACGTGCTCATCGTCGAAGCGAACGGCGACCTGCAGAAGCAGATCGACGGCACGCTGCGCGCCGCCGGCTACGAGCTGGCCGCCGAGACCGACGCCGCCTGGGCCAAGCGGAGCATCGCCGTGCGGTCTCCCGACCTCCTGGTGCTCGGCACGCGGCTCGGCGACGGCGACGGCTTCCGGCTCGCCGAGGAGCTCCGTCAGGACCCGGAGACGCGGGCGGTGCCGATCCTGTTCGTCGCCAGCAGCCACCAGGGGTCGAGCCATCGCGCCGAGGCGCGCCGGCGCTTCGCCCCTGCCGAGTACCTGATGACGCCGCTCGACGTCACCGCCCTGGTCCCGAGCCTCACCGAGCTCGCGAGCCGGACCCCGGCGACCGACCCGCCACCGGTCGACGTCGAGGTGACGCCGGAACCCGAGGCGCGCGTCGCGAAGGCGAGCCTGCGCGATCCGACCCAGCAGCGCGAGACGCGCGACGTCGAGCGCAGCGCCAAGAACCTGGTCGCCGACCCCGGTTCGGCGGCGCTCGCCGGCACGCTGAAGCGGACGCCGTTCCCGCGGCTGCTCCAGCGCCTGTACGCCGATCGAGCCACCGGCTCGCTCCTCCTGGCCCGGGAGCCGACCAAGAAGATCGTCGCCTTCTCCGGCGGCTACCCGGTCTCCGTGCGGTCGAACGTCGCCAGCGAGACGCTGGGGCAGATCCTGCTCGAGAAGAAGCTCATCTCCGCCGAGACGCTGGCCGCGTCGGTCCAGCGCATGCTCAAGGAGAAGCGGCAGCAGGGACAGATCCTGATCGAGATGGGGGCGCTGTCCCCGTACAACCTCGAACGCGCGCTCGTGGATCAGCTGGAGGCGAAGCTGCTCGAGATTTTTTCTTGGCCCGACGGCAAGTACATGTTCAAGGCCGGCGACCCGCCGCCGGCCGGCACGATCCGCCTCGAGCGGCCGCCCGCCGCGATCATCCTCGAGGGGATCCGGCGCCACTACGGCCCCGAACGCCAGCAGGCGGTGCTCGACCGGGCAGCGGGTCAGACGCTGGCCCTCAGCTCCGATCCCCTGCTGCGGCTGCAGGAGATGACGACCGATCCCACGGAGCTGGCGTTCATCCGCAGCCTCGACGGCAGCCGCTCCGTCGCCGCCATCCTCGAGGGGGCGGAGATCGCCGCCGACAAGGCGCGGCTCCTGCTGGTGGCGCTCTCCGAGTCCGGGATGATCGAGCGCAACGAGACCACCTCGCGCCGGAAGGCGCCCGCCCCGGCGGCGCCGCTGGAGCCCGAGGCGATCCCGTCCCCGACCGCGCCGGCCGCGACCGGACCGCTGTCGAGCGGGCAGCTGTCGATGATGCTGCAGACGGCGCGCACGCAGGACTTCTTCTGGGTGCTGGGTGTGGAACCGAACGCCACCGCCGCCGAGGTCGACCGCGCCTACGAGGCCCTCGCGCGTTCGTTCCACGCCGATCGCTACCGGCTCGCGCCCGAGGAGGATCGCAAGGCGGCGCACGAGGTGTTCGAGCGCCTCACCGAGGCCCACCGCACGCTGCGCGACGGGCCCCGCCGCCGCGCTTACACCGCCAAGCTCGCGAAGGCGACGCCGGAAGCGCCGGCCGCCGCGCCGGTGGCCGAGAGCCCGGCCACGCCGGCCACGGTCGACGGCACGCCGGCCGCGTCATCCTCCAACGCGGCGGCCAAGGCCCTCTACGAGGCGGGCCTCTCGCACCTGCGCGCCCGGCGCCACCACGAGGCGGTCGAGGCGCTGCGCCAGGCGGCGCGCCTGGTCCCCAACGAGGCCGACTACCGCGCGGCGCTCGGGTGGGCCTTGTTCCGCCAGGCGCCGGCCGACGCCCGCGCCGGGCGCGCGGCGGTCGCCGAGCTGCGCCGCGCGCTGCAGATCGACGAGCGCAACCGCAACGCCGCCCAGCGCCTCGCTGAGATCTACGCCCAGACGGGCCAGCCGGAGCTGGCCGTCCAGGAGCTGGAGCGCCTGTTGGCGCTGCACCCCGACGACCTCGAGGTCGCCGACGAGCTGCGGCGGCTGCGCGCCCGCTGACGGCGCGCGACGAAGATCTGACATCCCTGTCGCACCGGCGGCGGGTTTTTCACGGTCCGGGCCCGGTTTGGCCGCGCAATCCGGGCCCCTGGGCCGCGCCAGACCGGGGCCCCTCGGGGCACGCCCCTTGCTGCCCTTCCGCAGCATGAGCTCCCTCACCCTCGACCGATCTCGCTACGACGCCGATCTCTTGGCCCGGGTCGCCGCGGGGTGGCAACGGCTCGCCGATGACGAGCGTCACGGCGTCAGGGGGGCCGCGCACGTGGCCGGCGACCTGGCGGCCCTGGAGGCCCCACCGGCGCTGCTGGCGCTGGCCGCCCACGTGGTCCAGGACGAGGTCCACCACCTCGAGGTCTGCGCCCGCGTCCTCGACGAGCTCGAGCCGGGCGCCCGCCCGGCCCCGCGCATCGAGCTCGCGCTCGGCGGCGCGCGCGGCTCGGCGGCGAACGAGGCCGCGCTCGCTCGTCGCCTGGTCGCCGACTTCGCGCTCGGCAAGCCGGTCACCGCCGCCGCGTTCGCCGCCGCGCGCGCCCGCGTGCGCGAGCCGCTGTTCGCCTGGGCTTACACCGAGCTCCTCCACGACGAGACCCGCCACGCCACCTTCGGCGCCAAGGCCGCCGCCTGGGTGATCCGCCACTGGAGCGCCCGCCAGCGCCAGGCGCTGTGGACCGACTGCTTGACCGCCTCCGCGACCGTCGGCGAATCGTTCCTGCGCGACGCCGAGGCCGAATCGCTGGGCCTCCTCCCCGGCGACGTCGATCGCACCCTCCCCCGCTGGATCATCCCCCACCTCACCCCGCTCGGCCTCCAGGCCCGCCCCGCGAACACGCAGGCCCTCGTCCACTGACCAAGAGAGCGCGGCTAGCGGAAGTCCTGCACCGCGGTCACCTGCCCGTTCACCGTCGCCATCCCGCACGCCACCATGGTGTAAGAGGTGTTGGTCATGTTGATGAAGTGGCCGTGCGCCTGGTAGCAGCTCCCGTTGCACGGGTTCATGGGCGGCGGCCCCTCATCGAACATCTGCTGCAAGCACTGGCCGACGACCATCGTCGACGACTGCCACCCCGGGCACTCGTCCTGCGCGTTCCCCTCCGGCGAGCAGATGCCGGCGATGAACCCCGCGTGCGCTCCATTGGCCGGGTCATACGCCGCGTCCATGTCCGCACACGCCTCCCCGGCATTCCACCTCTGCAGCGGCGGCAAGCAAACACAAGCCCGAAACTGATTCACCCGCGCCACACAGTCCGCGTAGTAATCGCCCGTGTTCGGCGCCGTCGGCATGCAGCCGTAATCCGGCGTGCACCCCCCGCTCCCCGTCGTCCCCCCACTCCCTGTCGTCCCCGCCGTCTCGGTGTTCCCCGCGCACCCCACCGCGACGCCGACCACGAGCACCGCCCAGCGCCACTTCCGTTCCAAGGCATCCATCATGCGGTCCCCACGAGGTAAGAGGCCGGGGCTGCCACCCTCCATCACGCTACCACGCCCCCCAAAGGATCGGAGGCGGGCTCCGCCCGCCGGAGACTTGCCCGTCGAGCAGCTCCGCGTGCGGCTCTCGTCGGGGGTGGGCCCGCGGGAGGGGCCTGCCCCTCCCGCGCGCGCCCTAGTCGTAGTATTCGGCGCCGAGGTGGGTGATGAGCTCTTCGCCCTTCAAGTGGCGGAGCGTGTTCTTGAGCTTCATCAGCTGGATGAAGAGGTCGTGCTCCGGGTAGAGGCCGGGCGCGGTCTGTGGGCTCTTCCAGTAGAACGACAGCCACTCCTGGATGCCGCTCATGCCGCACCGCTGGGCGAGGTCCATGAACAGCGCCAGGTCGAGGACGATCGGCGCGGCGAGGATCGAGTCGCGGCAGAGGAAGTCGATCTTGATCTGCATCGGGTAGCCCATCCACCCGAAGATGTCGATGTTGTCCCAGCCCTCTTTGTTGTCGCCGCGGGGCGGGTAGTAGTTGATGCGCACCACGTGGTGCATCTCGGCGTAGAGGTCAGGGTAGAGGTGCGGCTGCAAGATGTGCTCGAGCGCGCCGAGCTTGGAGACCTCCTTGGACTTGAACGACCCCGGATCGTCGAGCACCTCGCCGTCGCGGTTGCCGAGGATGTTGGTCGAATACCATCCCTCGAGGCCGAGGAGCCGCGCCTTGAAGCCGGGCGCGAGGATGGTCTTCATCAGCGTCTGGCCGGTCTTGAAGTCCTTGCCGCCGACCGGGACGCCGTTCTGCTTGGCGAGCTCGAGGAGCGCGGGCGTGTCGACGGTGAGGTTCGGAGCGCCGTTCGCGTACGGCACGCCGCACTTGAGCGCGGCGTAGGCGTAGATCTGCGAGGGCGCGATCTCCGGATCGCTGGCGGCGAGCCCCTTCTCGAAGGCGGCGAGCGACGCGTGCACCGGGGCCGCGCTGCGGTAGGCCTCGGTCGACCCGCACCAGACCATCACCAGCCGGTCGCACTTGTTGTCCTTCTTGAACGCCTTGATGTCGTCGATGACCTGCTCGGCGAGATCGGCCTTCGACTTGCCGGTCTTGGCGTGCGTGGCGGTGAGCTTCTTGACGTACTCCTGATCGAAGACCGACTTCATCGGCTTGATCGTCGACAGGAAGTCCTTGAGCGGCTCGAGGTGCTCCTTCGACAGCACGCCCGCCTTCTTGGCCGCGAGGTAGGCGTCGTCGGGGAAGAGGTCCCAGCCGCCGAACACGATGTCCTCGAGCTTGGCCAGCGGGACGAACTCCTTGATGAGCGGCGACCGCCCGTCCGTCCGCTTGCCGAGCCGGATGGTCCCCATCTGCGTCAGCGACCCGATGGGCTTCGACGTGCCGCGCCGGATGGCCTCGACCCCGGCCATGAACGTGGTGGCGACGGCGCCCATCCCGGGCGTCAGGATGCCGAGCCTCCCCGTCGCGGGGCGGATGTCGGCGGCTTTTCCGGCGGTCTTCGTGACTGACATTGGGTCTCCTTTTAGCGGTCGAGAAGCTCGGCTGCAACCTGTGTACCTTGCCCCGAAAGGCGGCTCGACCCCCAAAAGCCCAGCCGTCTTGGGGCGTCCGGGGGCTTGCCCCCTCACAAATGTCTAACTTGTGGTAGAAACCCCCCGCTTCTCAACACCACACGCCTGCCGAGGCGGCCGTGCGTGCTCGAGCGTGCGAATTGTCGCACGCCCGGGTTGCGGCCGCCGATGACGCGGGCGGCGGACAACAACGCGAAGGACCGAAAATGGAAACCACGACCGAGACCCCGACCCCGCCGATGCCTCTCGGCCACCCCGACGGTGGCCAGCCCGCCCCCAGCGACGCCCCGATCACCATCCGCGAGATGATGGAAGCCGGCGTCCACTTCGGGCACCAGACCAAGCGCTGGAACCCGAAGATGAAGCGCTTCATCTTCGGCGCGCGCAACGGCGTCCACATCATCGACCTGCAGCAGACGGTGCGCGCGTTCAAGCGCGCCTACAACTTCCTGGTCTCGAACGTGGCCCAGGGACGCTCGGTGCTGTTCGTCGGCACCAAGAAGCAGGCCCAGGAGGTGATGCGCGAGGAGGCGCTGCGCGGCGGCCAGTTCTACGTCACCAACCGCTGGCTGGGCGGCACGCTCACCAACTTCAACAGCGTCAAGGGATCGATCGACCGCCTGCATGCGATCGAAAAGATGTCGACCGACGGCACCTTCGAGCGGATGACCAAGAAGGAGGTCCTCGGCATCACGCGCGAGCGCGAGAAGCTGGAGAAGGCGCTCGGCGGCATCAAGTCGATGACCGAGGTGCCGGGCGCGGTCTTCATCGTCGACGTGGTCAAGGAGCACATCGCCGTCACCGAGGCGCGCAAGCTCGAGATCCCGATCGTCGCCATCGTCGACACCAACTGCGACC
>Ga0306920_100008256_pt1 | contig 13818 bp, 6 predicted proteins | sample flu12Cox44000170_FD_204666 | JGI IMG/M metagenome (GOLD analysis project Ga0306920, IMG submission 204666) | Lab enrichment of tropical soil microbial communities from Luquillo Experimental Forest, Puerto Rico - flux4day.12C.oxic.44.000.170 (v2)... | ecosystem: Environmental > Terrestrial >... | reverse complement strand
CTCCTGAAAGTAGTCTGACGGGAGTGAAGCCTGAGTTGCCGACACGGCAAGAGTCAACGCCACGGTCCGCTCAGCGGACCGTGGTGGTGCAGCTGGTGGCCGGGGCATCTTGATAATCCGCGCCAGCACCCGGTCACGAACCACATTGTCGCCCTGCGGTCTCGCGCTGGCAACACGGGAAGCCGAACAGGCCCTAAGAAACAGGGGTCAATTGGCCGGTCCGCTCAGTGGACCGCGTTTCTTTTCATATACCACAGCGATCCGAGAATAATGGAGCCTGACCAGAGTACACAGGCAATGCACGTGTCGCGACGGTCAAAGCGCATCTACCTACCCGAGAGGGAGAACATGGCTGGCAGAATCCCGTCAGCGCGATTCGCACCGCCACATCCGGCGGCCCAGTTAGGTCTGCTTGCAGGCTTTTCCGGCAGTTGGGAGGGGGAGGGCTTCAATCTGATCGCCAGGCCCGATTTCCACGATAAATCCGATCTGTACCTACAACTCAACCGAACGAAAGAAAGCCTACAATTCGAGCCGATCGGGTCACCCATCCCGAACCGAGGCTTCGGACAGGACGACATTGAACTGTTCGGCTTGACGTATTTGAACAAGACTCGGGATGCCGGCGTCGCTGGAGCGCTGCACATCGAGCCCGGCCTCTGGGTTACGCAACCACCGACCGAGTTCCCGCCCGTAAGCGCGGAGCCGTCGGCCCAGCTCGTGTTTCGCTTGGCCACGATTCCCCATGGCACCACCGTATTAGCCCAAGGTCTCGCCGAGCCGTTCACCGGTTCTCCGACGGTGACCGTTCCGGGATCTCAATACAACTTTTCGCTGTTTCCGTCATTTAACAGCACGCCCTTTGCGGTCCCGCCGACAGCCCCGGGGATCGTTTTCAACGCTGCCGGCTCATCGGAAAAGCTCACCGCCGCCACCGTGCCAGCGCCGCCATTTCCCCAATACGATCTCAGCATCCCGGTTGGCCCCATCCCGTCGGGTCCGCTCAATCCGCCGTTTACGGTGAACACGCGAACACCTTTCGGAACCGCCCCGCCCGAGCCCGTACTGCCTGCAAACATCAATGGCGTCGCGCTGCAGGACATTATCAACGATCCCATCCTGCTCCTGCAGCAAGAGGTCCAGCGACTCGTCGACCACGGCTATACGTTCGAAGGGATAGCTTTGAATATCGCCACGACGACGCCCCTGACCTTTTTGAAGAATGCCAACTCCGGTGCACAAGGTCCGACGATGCAAGTGTCGGTCCCCCAGCTTGGCGGCGGGATCGACAATATCAAATTTCTGGTCGGCGAAACCCCTATCGTCGACGGCCAAACCCAACCACAGCAGAACGCGCAGACGTCGGTTGTCTATGCGACCTTCTGGCTGGAGCAGGTGACGCATAAGGAGCGCGGTGACTCGTTCATGCAGCTGCAATACGCGCAAATGGTGGTGCTGAATTTTCCCATTTTCCATTTGCTAAATGGAACGGCCCCACGCTACGTGAACTTAGGATGGCCGCACATCACGGTATCCACGTTGAAGAAGAGCTTCGGCTAAGCCAACGGTTGGGGCGGCGATAGTTCGGGTCGCCGGCATGAATCAAGAGGAACGACATCGTCCACGCGCTCTCAAGTGGCCGGATGCCGGTGCGCACTAGCCTGATAGAAGTCACGTCAATTGACACCCACCTCGACCGGTTCGCCAGCGGCACTGACGGCAGCGTGGAGCAGGGCGATGGCGATGTTCAATTCGTGAACTCCTGAGTGCCGGTGTAGGTTACCGTCAGCGCGTAGGGCGTCCCAATGGCGGGCAGCCCATGTCCTGTAAGGCGCAAGGCGAACCACCCGGATCCGTTTGCTGTCGCCTTCATTGGCCCACCCATTGAGCTCGCCGTATATTCTGCGCTTGCCAGCACTTCGCCCACGCCATCGAGAATGTCGGCGATGATTCTCGCGCCCGCACCCCAGCCGCGGTGTCGGGCTTCAGTGTGGCGTCGATGAGCGTGCCTTGCTGGCACCAGATGCGGCCAGCTTGCACGGCCCGGTCGTTCTCCGCCGGCCCGATGTCTAGATCTGCCGCGCCGAAGAAGGTCTGTGTGGTCATTCTTTGGTTTAGCGAGAACGCTTCGCCGTAGCCCGTCCGCGAGAAGCAGAGATAGCTCTGGCCGTTGACGTTGCGTGGGATGGTGAACGTCGCTCTGCCCTGTCCGTCCGTCCAGATGTCCTGATGCTTCCCGGTGTACTCGTGGAGCTGCACGTTGGGCCCAAAGCTTGTCTGTACCGTGCGCTGGTAGTTGTTCCCCTGATCGTTGTTGAGCGCGACCAGCAACCCCGGATACCCCAGCCGCTCATACACGTAGACCTGTGGGTCGTTGCCCCAGCGAGTCAATGTGGCGCCGAACGCCAAGTTCTCGTGGATCCAGATCAGGTTATCGATGAGCGGCTTGAGCCCGTAGCAGCCCGGATCGGTGCTGTAATCCTTGTAGTAGATGGAGGGGTAACCCTCTGCGGTGAGTATCAGCGCGTAGCCCAGCATCTTGTTCCACATCACGTTCTCGCCAAACGACAAGTCGGTATCTGCGTTCTCAACAAAGGTGACCGCGTTCAGCGGGTCGATAGCGATGTAGCCCGCATTCTGCAGCCCGCCCATCCACCAGCGGGAGCTGTTATTGCACATTGCCTGGATCGTCCCATGGAGGGTGAAGTCGAAGACGCCGCACCGGCCGCCCATGCCACTATTCCAAACCCACCAGTGGAGCGCGGACTGGTTGGCGTCAAAATACTCACCGACGGCGAACCTGCCGAGCATGGCCTTGGAATCGAGGAATTGCCGGACAGCCTCGACCGCCATGCCCTTAGTGTCGTCGATCCGGTAGCCATCCACGTTAAGCGTGCGAGTCAACCAGTCGCCCGCATCGATCGCACCGTTGAGCATGTATCCCTTGGGCGTGGAATTGATGTAGGCGGTCATATCGCCGAAACCGAAGTTGCCTTGGGGATTGGCAACCGGGTCCACCGGCACTCTTGGCGGCGAGCCGACGAAGCACGATGGATGTTTGGGAAACCTCCCGTTCAGCGTTTTACCATCTGCGCCCCGGTACGTATAGGTACCGTTATTACCGCCGTCATACTGATGCAGCACGACGTCGGCATAAACATCCAGACCGCACGCGTGCATGATTGCAATCATCCGCCGCAGCCGATCGCTGTCACCAAAGCGCGTAGGAATGCTGAAGAACTGGTCTTTCGAGCCTATATCATAATTGTCGTAGAGTCCGTACCCGTCGGCGTCTGGTGCGGCGCCCGAAGCTGTTTTGGAAACCGGCGGCAGCATCACGGCCGAGAAGCCGGCATGCTGAAAGTCTGCCGCCTGGCTCGCGAGATGATCCCACCACCATGGCACGTTCGGTGTGTCTTTATCGACCGGCGCTGGCATAACGATTTTCTGGCCGTGCGGGCCCCAGAGCCGGTAATGCGCGTGAAGCAGAACACCCACCTGGACCTCTTCTTTCCACCCGAGCAAGAGACGTTGAATTTAATCATTTAAGACCAATTACACTTAGCAATTCAAGACCGCCAGCATGGCTCGACCTGCCCGCCGATACGCCGGTTGTAGGCCTGTCCATGATCGGGCTGCGAGCTATACGACGGCCAGGACGCCGGCCGCGATGAGGTGCATCACACCGGCCCTTGGCGGCTGTGGCGGCTTGTATGCGCCGAGAATGCGCAATCGGGCACCGACCTCGCCCTTCGCCAGCTTCTGGTCCGCTGAGCGGACCGGCAGCTTGCCCGACACGGCGTTCGCGCACCACGCTGAACACCGAAGTAGCCGCCGATCTCTCCCAAACCCAAAGGCCATTGGACCACGCGAGGAGCAACATGGCTGGCTGGCTCAATTCGTCTGCACTGCACAACAGCTTCTTTTTGCCGGGTGCCGCAGCCCCGCCGCCCCCGGCACCGCCCGTCGGATTCACGCCGCCGCCGCTTCGAGTGGTCCAGGTCGCGGGAACCGTTACGTTCACGTTGAATGGAGTGCCGCGCTGGCGGATCGACGTCAGCCGCTTCGCCGGCACCCCGTCCCTAACGCTCGTGCCGGGCCAGGGCGAGGTCCAGTCGCGCCTGACTCTTGAAGGGGCGAGACTGCCAGGAACCGACGTACCGGCTGACTTCGTCGTGCTCATCGGGCAGACCGGTCCCCATGGGACGCTGGCCGATTTCACGTTCACGTTCGGAGGGTTCCACGCGCAGGCGATCCTGGAGAATTGGCTGGCTGGTCTGGCTGTTCTGCAATCTGCGGTGACGCTGAACGGCGACGTCTGTCCGCTCGGCGCGTCATCGAAGCTGGCTTTCACCGCAAGCGGCGAGGCCCGGTTTGCACCAGATTGGCTGATGGAGATCGGCGGACCCGACATTGCGACCATCAGCGGCCTAGGACCACCGATTCCCTCCAGTCAGCTCACACTCCAACTTCTGGCCCCCACTGATCCGAGTATCAGCCAGCATCCGGAACCCACACGGACGCTGCTGACGATGCCCGCCGGAGCGAACATTTGGACACTCACGCCGGAAGTGACAAGTCTGCCGATCGGCACGCTGAGCGCCGCCCCTGGGCTTTTCACCGCTATCGCGATCGAAGCCGGCGAGGGACCCGGCGGCGATCCCGCGCGCCAGTTGGTCGCCACCTCATCGAGAGCAACCGGATTGACGTTGGCTGTTGCCGGCGGGTTTACCGATCAAAACGGCGATCCGTCTGCGCTGTCGCTGGCGTCGCCATCGTATGCCATCGCTTTCGACACCTCGCCCGACCACTCCCAGGGCGATCAAACGGTCGTTAGCGCGCGATTCTCACAGCCCGACTGGCTGGTGGTAGACGGATTCGCGCTCCAAGTAGGCGATTCGCCCGCATCGCCAGGTTTCGAATACGACGCCCTGACCGCGAGTGTGACGTCGCTGCGCTGCGAGCCCGCGCTAATTGCCGCCGCGGCCCCGCTCGGCGCTGCACCTGGGGCCAGCGTTGCCGCGATACCGCTCAAACTCGATGTCACACTGCCTTTCGTCACGGCCCCCGGTACTGCTCCGGGATGGGGCATCGTCGCCGGGCCCGAAATAGCGGGGCAGCGCCGCTTTTCGCTCCCCGATTTCAATGTGTCGGTGCTTCGCCGCGACGATCTGCTGGCACTCGATTTTCAGTGTTTCAACCTCGCCCTGGAAGGCGGCGGCGGCAACCCTCCGCAGCTAGTGTGCAAGGATCCGACCCAACCCGCTTTTCTTGTCGCCCAGTTCAATTCGCCGCAGAATATCGCCGAGCAAGCCTATCTGGAGGCCTTTGCCGATACCACACCTCCGCACCAGCCGCCGCCGCCTGGCACCGATCCGCAATCGCTTCCCGACGAAACACCCGGCTCAGCCGGCTTCCCGCTGATCGCGCAAGCACGTGCTGCCGGACCCAGCCGGCTGGCGTTCCAGCTTCCCCCCGGCACCACCGCACTGCCCTACTCACTCGACGGCCTCCTCAACTGGGTGGCGCTGCAGCAAAGCGTCGTTCCGGTAGCTCAGGTGCCGGACCCCAACCAGAAGGGCGTGCCGCAACCGCCGGCACCTGCGCAGACACCCCAGATCCAGCAGCCCGCTCAGACCGAAACCGCAATCGAAGCGCCCTGGCGCCTATTTCTTTCCCCCAACTATTCCGGCGCGTGGGCGCATTCGGCAACGCCGGTGACGCTATCCAATCGGACGGAACTTTGGCACACCCGGTTGGCGGTCCGCACCCAGCAGGGCGACGGATTCACCGCCGACGAAACCACCCTGCGCCGCGTCCGGGCCGTCTGGTCGCCCGATTACACTACCGGGGCGATCCCCGGCCACCCGCCGCCATTCGACAGCGACGGCGCGCCCTTCCGGATGTCGCTCGACCCCGATGACCGCGACCAAATCGTGCGCCTGTCTTCGGACTTCACTATGTCAGCGTCGCCGCCAACTGCTCCCCCCCAACCCCCCTACATCCCGATTTCCATTCCCACCAACAAGCTATACCTCAGCTCGCTCGGAGCTTGGATCGAAGTCTTCGCCAATTGGCCTGAGCCGCTGCCCTTTTACATTCAACACGTAGCCTTCGCCGAAGTCCTTAGGTTTTTTAACGTGGAACAGTGGCAGCATCGAGCCGCACTGGGCCGCGACAACTACGTACGCGTCGTGTACGCCGGGTTCCTGCTGCCGTTCGGCAACGACGCCTCGTTGGTAAAAGTGACCGAGCGCAAGCTGCAATCCATCAATGGCGGACCGACGACAGCCTACCTACGCCAAAAATTCTTCGTCATCGTCCGCCAGCCAACCATGTCCTACAGCTCGTTGACCGACGCACAACAACGAAACCTGCCCTACCAATCCGTCACGATCACCACGATGGTCACACCAGACGTCGTTCCGCAAGTCGTTGCGGGGCGCTACGCGTTTTTCCCCACCAACGGTCCGAACACCTTTCGGTTCCACATCATTGGAACCGATTGGGAAGGCAACACATCGGAGTTCTCCGCGCCGCTCTACTTCATCGAGCGTGGCGGCGACTTCACGGGTGCCGTGCAGGCATATAACAGCTCCGGCACCGGAACCCGGCCGCTGTCGGGCCAGAAAATCGCCTTCGCGCAGTCGAATACCCCTGGCGACACGTCCCTGCAGACCACAACGCTGACGTTCAGCGCGCAACCTGCAACCCCAGACCCCACCGCGATCTCACCCTTTTTCCCCAGCATGGATGCGGCCGATGTGGTGGTACCAGCGATCCAGCAGCTCAGCGGCGGCTCGGGTGAGATGCCGATCCAGTTCTTCCCCGACTACCTCACCAACGGAATGGGTCCTGGCGAAGTCTTCGCGCAAAAAACCGGCACCCCGCTAACGGTTGGCTTCAACGGAAAGCAGTCCGGCGGCGTGGCCACTCCTAACCTCACCGTGTGTGGGCTTTCCCGCAAATTCGGAACCGTCAGTGGCTCCAACCCAACCAACGTCAATAACGGCACGTTCAACCCCAGCGACATTTTTCAGGATCTCAACGCTAAGCTGTTCGGCGTCGTGAGCCTTGCCGACCTGCTCGACAAGGTCGCGGGACTCCTCGATCCGAACCAGGCGCCCATTTTCACGACAGACCGTCTCCCGCAAGAGATTAAAACAAATTTGTCATTCACGCCGCTGGTGGCCAAGACTTATAGTGCCCTCGGCGGGTTCATCACCCTAACCTTCAACGGCGATCTGTCCCATGCACTGGCTCTTAACGCGACGATCGTCATGCCGCTCACCGGCGGCGACCCAGAGGTATCAATCCACGGTGAACTGAATAACTTCACGCTATCGCTGGCGAAGGTGGTGGGCATCACCGTCGACCAGATCGCCTTCGACGCTCCCGCCGGACAGAAGCTAAGCGTCTCGGCGTCCATGCCGCCCACCGACGACAACGGGCCGATCCAATTCCTGGGTGATCTCAGTTTCCTGAACGAACTCCGCAAATACATCCCCTCGGACGGCTTTCAGGATCCCCCCAGCCTGGACGTATCCAGCGACGGCATCACTGCGGGCTACACCCTCCCCATTCCAAGCATCGCTGTCGGCGCATTCAGCCTGGAGAACGTCAGCCTGGGCGCCGCGCTTACGCTCCCCTTCTTCACGCCCGACCCCATCCGGTTCCGCTTCAACTTCAGCGAACGCCAACATCCGTTCAATATCACGGTCTCGCTGCTCGGCGGCGGCGGCTTCTTCGGTCTCACGGTCGGGCCCGACGGCGTGGAAATACTGGAGGCGTCCATCGAAGTCGGAGCCAACGTCTCGATCGACGTCGGGGTGGCCAGCGGCAACGTTCACGTCATGGCCGGCGTGTACATCAAATACGACACGGTGAGTACCAGCTCGCAGCTCACCGGTTATCTCCGCGCTGGCGGCTCGCTGGATGTGCTGGGACTCGTCAGCGCTTCGGTGGAGTTCTATCTCGGGCTCACCTATTTTTTCGGGCCGCCCTGCAGCATTGCGGGCGAAGCGACCATCACCATCGAAGTGGATGTGCTGTTCTTCAGCGCATCGGTTAGCGCGACCCTGCATCGCGAATTCGGCGACCCCACAATCTCGTTCGCGGAATTGATCGGGCCCACCGACTGGGACAATTACTGCGACGCGTTCGCCGCGTAAGAGGGAAAACCATGAGTACCCAGAACATCATGTGGACGGCCCTGCCGAACGGTCTCACCCAAGACGGCACCAGCTTGCGATTGTCGGTGCTTGTTTCGCCGCGTCTGACGGCCAACGCGGCAATCGGCACTCTCGCCGAGTTCCCCGATTTCCTTGACTGGCCCGCGCAGGTCGCCGCCCTGACCTTCTCGGTGGAGTTCACCGGCGGCCCAACGGTATCGGCGACCCCTGTCGTCGAGCCCGGCAATCCCGCCCTGGATTCACCAGCCTGGACGGCCCTGTTCCCCGCCACCTTCCCCGTCAACTCCTACGCCTTCGACGACCGTTCGGCGCTGGCGGTCCGGTCGTTTCCCACCAAGAAGGTGCATTCGTTTCTCAAGAACACCTACCAGACCGTGGCGGTGCAGTGGCCGCCGCAGATGCCCACTCTGGACCAGTACGGGTTTGGTGATGACGACGGGGGGATCGTATCGCTGAATGAGATTGCCATCAACGGCGACAGACAAGCCCGCCTCGAACAGGTAATTGATGACACGTTGCGCCGGCCGCCGGAGGAGGGAGCCCCACCTCTGCGAGCAATCCCCGCATCTTTCGGAACATCGGATATCGACTTTCTCCAAGTACGGCTGATGCACCAGTCTCTTTCCACGGCGCCGATTGATGCCAACGGCAATCGCCAGAAACTCTCCGCGCAGGCGCCGCTCCAGGTGGACTTCCACAACGCCGTCGCGGGCTTGGGGTCCTACCCGATACTGGAGCGGGCTCTTGGCCTCGTTATCGACTTGCAAGTCGCCTTAGCCGGAGTTCCGGCCTCCGGCAGCGTGGGCGTGCATCCCAGCCTGCCGGGGCCGCCCGCGCTGGTTCCGTTCACCGCGTACACATTGGACGCCACCAAGGGTAAGTTCCTGCCCTCGGCTGGCCCAGGTTCCGACGTCACCGACGGAATGCTGCTCTTCTCCGGCCCCGACCAGTACGATGTCGTCGAACTCGATGTCGACGGGGGTGCCGAAAAGGCCCTGGATTTCTCCTACAACCTGGCGCGCCTCGCTCCTGGTGGCGGCGCCAGCACATCGATCGACACACCGGACAACCACGGTCTGCCGTCGCTGCGCTCGGCCGGCTTCTCTATCGCGCGGGTCGATCGCGCCACCCGCCTGGTCAACACGTTCGACACCGCCCTCGCCAACAACACCGCCATCTCCACGAATTCGGCGGTAACGCTGCAGGCCGACGACGTCACCCGCGGGTATCGTGTCGATGTCTGGGATTCGATGACCGGCCAGTGGCATTCGTTGTTCCTGCGCGACGGCACCTACCAGTTGCTGAACGGTCCGTTGACTCGAACGTTCTCCGATGAGGGCTTTGTTACCGTGGCAACCAGCCACTCGGCTGACGGAACCAGCACCGATTTGCGCCTCCCCGAATCGCTGTTCCGCTGGGCGGGCTGGAGCCTCTGCGTGCCGCGTGCCGGCAAGACCATCGGACCCGGTCCGAATTTCGATCCCCAGCCGCAGTCCAATCCGGCCACGACTGATTTGAAGCTGCAAACGTCTTTTACCGTGCAGAAAGGCACGCTGCCGCGGCTGCGCTTCGGTGCGCATTACCAGTTCCGTGTGCGAGCCGTGGATTTAGCGGGAAACAGCTTCACTCCGGACGCCGTGCTTGATGCAAACTTCAGTCTGCCGCCCCAGCCGATCCAGTATCTAAGGTACGAGCCGGTGGTGGCGCCTGCGGTGGTGCTGCGTCAGGCACTCGGCCCGGTCGCGACGCCAGGTGACTCGGGCGATCGCATTGTCATCCGCAGCAACTTCAATACCCACATCACGGCCGTGTCCGAGCGCCACATCGCCCCACCTAAAACCAGTGAAACCATGGCCGAAACGCACGGCATGCTCGACACTGCCGCCGGGTCGCCGGACAAAACGCTGTACACCATGCTGGCGAATCAGGACGGATCCTTCGCCGTAGATCCTGCCCATCCCGACCAACCCGTCCCCTTTCCAGGGCCGCAGCTCGCCATCCCATATCTGCCCGATCCCTTCGCCCCCGGCGCAGCGTTTGCCACACTGCCGGGCGCGCCCGCGGACTCGGTCTTTCCAGTGCCGTTCACCGGCGCCTGGCCCAACACCACACCGTTCCGTTTCGTGCTCGACGAAGGCAGCGGAGCACCGGAATTCAGCGAAAATCCCAGCGAGCGCGTGTTGCGGGTTCAGTTGCCCAAGGCCGAACAAGTGACAGTGGCGATGAGTTGCTTCCTCACCGACGACCCCACCACCACACCGCCCAACATGCTTTCGACCATGCGGATCTGGTCGCTGATCGAGGCCGAAAATCCGGCGCAACTTGCTGATTTGCGCACTGCGGCATTGAACGGCGGCCACTGGATGCTCACACCACCACGCCAGCTCACCCTGGTGCACGCCGTCCAGCAGCCCCTCATTGAGCCGCAATTCCAACATCTCGAGGCCGCTAAAACACCTGGGCAAACGTTTGCCGTGCTCACCGACGAGTTTCCCATCGACGGCAAAAGCACCATCAAAGTTGATATCCAAGCCACCTGGCACGATCCGGTCGACGACCCCTCAACCAATCCGCAACCCGTAATCCTCAACGGAGCGGTCCGCGCGTTCGAGGTGCCCGTCGAAGCCACCGACACCGTCTGTGTCATCGACGACTTACAACAGTCCACCCGCCATTTCAGCAGCAAACACGAATTTCACGACACCAAACATCGCAACGTTACCTACAAGGCGGTGGCGACCACCCGGTTCAAGGAGTATTTCCCCGACGCACTCACCGCGAACCCGGACAACATCACCCGAACTTCGCATCCGGTCACCGTCTCCGTGCTGAACTCCGCACGGCCTGCCGCCCCCAAGCCCGCGTATGTCGTTCCTGCCTTCGGATGGGAGACCGACACAGAGGGCGCCTGGCAGATCAGCAAGCGCCGCGGCGGCGCGCTCCGCGTCTATCTCGACCGCCCCTGGTTCTCATCCGGCGAAGGCGAACTACTTGCGGCCGTCTTACTCGGCAGTGCACCGCCTCCAGATTCGATCGCGGGCTACCAGATTCCCGACTTGTTCAACGGCTACGTGACCCAGTGGGGGCAGGATCCCATCTGGTCCGCCGCTGCGCCTCCCACCCAGGCGATGCCTTTGCCGCAGCACTTCCTCAACGCGGTTGCCATCGGAACCGAATTGACACTCGACGAGCTATCGAACGAGCAGTTACCGTTTACCGCGGTCGGGCACCAAGTGTCCTACGACGATGCCCACGGCCGCCGCCTGTGGTACTGCGACATCGAAATGGATATGGGCGAGGCTTATTTTCCGTTCGTCCGCCTGGCGTTGGCTCGATATCAACCGCAGTCGCTGCCGAATACGCATCTGTCGCGCGTGGTGCTGGCCGATTTCATGCAACTGGCGCCCGATCGTGCCGCCAGCATCATGTTCGACCCCATGGATCCGACGTCTGTCCAGCTCGCGGTGAATGGGCTCACCTATACCGGGCCGGGCACCGCCACGATGACCGCCACGCTGGAGATGCAGGTCCCCGGAAGCGCAAACTCGGCCTGGCTGCCCGTAGCTGACATCCCGCTGACGGCGCATACCTTCGGCGGTCCGGACACGCTGTGGACGGGGCCAGTCGTGCTGCCGGCCGCACGCGGTTCCCGGCCTTTTCGCCTGGTTATCCGCGAGTTCGAAATCTACCCAACGGATTCGTTGGGCAGCGAGCAACAGCGCCTGGTCTACGCGGACATTCTTAATCTGCAAGAAATGCCATCACCGTGACCCCGCCTGCATCGGGCAGCGCTCTGGGCGGCTTCTGGGACACCGACGACAGCCTGCACATTAACTACATCGGCACCAACAACCACGTCCACGAGCTCTACATCGCCCCCACACCAGCTGGGTCGACAACGACCTCACCGCACTCGCGCAGCCCGGAGCCAGTCCAAAACCGCCGCAGAGGAGACAGTTATGCCAAGCGCCGCCATCCGCATACCGATCAACAACGTGAAGGGAGGTGGTGACTACACCGGGCAAATCAAGATCGGCAGCCAGGGGGTCGTGGCAAACGTCATCTTGGACACCGGGAGCAGCACCCTTGCCATCGTGCCTCGCGTTTATAAGATCGCCCACGACACGGCCGTGAGCTTCACTCCGTACGCCCAGCAGGTCACCTACGGGACGGGCGGCTGGAGTGGCCCGGTGATCCAGACCAGCCTCAGCATGGGCTCGGCGGGCCAGGGGGCTTCGGTCACGACGTATATGGCTGTCGCCGATGAGCAGCTTCCTAACAATTTCGGCCCGGCGGACGGCATCCTCGGCCTGGCATTCAACTCCCTGAACTCCGCCTTCGATCTCGAGGCCTATCTCGCGAGTGAGCGGGTAGACCCGCCGGTCACCTATCCGTGGCCCTTCCCCGTCAGCACGTCGACCGCGGCCGTACAACAGGTCAAGGCGTTCCTGGCTCGGATGGGCCAGGAGATAGACCTACAGCCTTACTTCACCACCTTGGAACAGGCCGGCGTCGCGAGGAACATGTTCGCTTTCTACACGTTGCGGTCTGTCCCGGACATGGCCTCGGCGAACCCCGCTGATGACCCGCTCAACAACGGGATCTTCGTGCTCGGGGGCGGCCTTGAGCAGACCGATCTCTACAACGGCGAAGCGATCAGCGTGGATGTCTTAGACGACCTCTGGTACAACACCAACCTCAAGGGCGTGCAGGTAGGCGATGGCAGTGTGATCGAGGTCAGTCCCCCGCCGGCCTCGCAGGCGAAGACGCTCGTCTCGAACTCGATCATCGACAGCGGCACCAACTCGCTCGTGCTGACAGCCGCGGTATACGACGCCGTCGTATCTGCCCTGACGGCCCTGGGCCCGCAGTTCGCATCGCTCATCGATGCGGCGACTTCGCAAGGCGCTGTAGAGAAGTCCGCCCTGGATCTCACCAGTTGGCCCAACATCACCTTCGTGATGCAAGGCGAGACCGGAGCCGACGTGTCTCTTACCTGTGCCCCTAGTACCTACTGGCAGACCGATGCCCCGCAGCCGGGCCTGGCTATGTTCCAGATCAACAACGGGGGCACGTTCCCGCAGTCGATAATCGGCCTACCGCTGTTCAACAACTACTACACTGTCTTCGACAGGACCCAAGATCCCTATGGGGCGGTCCGCTTCGCACCGATCGCTCCCACAGCCGCAGGTGTGGGTGCCGCCACGCGAGGGGCGAGGTAGGTTGCCGGGCCGATGCAATTGTACGCCGCGAACGACGCCGCGACCTATGATCACGTCGTTGGCTAACTCGATCGGATCAGGTCATCGGCCACAGAAAACACATAGTCACAGCACGAGGCTGTGTTGTTACCGCTGGGTCAAGGCCCTCAACGCCTTCGACATGACCTTCAACGGACGCCTGTCCGCTGAATGAAAATAAAATCATCACAACGAATTTTGGGGTTGACCTCTGACGGTGGAACTGACCTTCCGCGATAACCCGTCCACGCTCGTGTAGCCCTCGCTTCGTCAGCTTGCCAGTCAAGGCGCGTCTGGTATATCGGTCTTACGGCCCGGCACTATTTTCACATGCCGGGGCGGCTATGGAAATCTTTACTGATATCGAGATTTGGGGACGTGCCACG
>Ga0306920_100008255_pt1 | contig 13819 bp, 12 predicted proteins | sample flu12Cox44000170_FD_204666 | JGI IMG/M metagenome (GOLD analysis project Ga0306920, IMG submission 204666) | Lab enrichment of tropical soil microbial communities from Luquillo Experimental Forest, Puerto Rico - flux4day.12C.oxic.44.000.170 (v2)... | ecosystem: Environmental > Terrestrial >... | reverse complement strand
CCAGTCGTGGGTTGCATAGTCCCGATAGATGAAGGCGATGTCCTCGTTCAACAGCCAGCTCGACTTGGCCACGTCGCCCTTGAACTTCTTGGCGGGTGTGATGGTCGCCAGCCCGCTCCTCCAGGTGGTGTTGTCGGCCACCCAGCCGGATTCCAAATCAACGGACTTCAGCTTCACCGGCCCCTTCCGCACGTCTCCGTCGGCGGGGTAGCGGAGTCGGACCGCGGCGTCGAGGATCGGCATGGCCAGCACTTCCTGCCCGGCGAACTCGTGGCCGACACCCTGAACCGTCATCCACCCCCAGCGCGCTCCTTTTGGGCGGTGCTCGGCCAGCACCGGCTCCAAGGCCTTCGCCATGCCGCCGGCCTCGCCAGGTTCGTGCTCCAGGTCGCCGTTGATGACGCACATCGGCACTCGCCGGTGGTCGTCCGTGAGTTCGCCGCGGAGCTTCATCGTCGATCCCAAGACGACCCCCGCGATCACCTTGTCCGGGTCCGCCTTCATCAGCAGCCGTGTGTACCCCCCGCCGGCCGAGAAGCCGGTGGCGGCGTACGGAGCGTTCATCAGTTCCGGGTGCTTCGTGTCGGTAGCCAACTGCTTGAGCGCGGCCTGCAGCACCTTGTAGTCGTGCATGTAGAAATCCTTCGCGCCCAGGAACGCGAAGCCATGCAGGTTGAGGAACTCGCGGTACCAGACCTGTTCGTGGTAGTCCCGCGAATCACCCCCGGCGTAGGGCCCGACCACCAAAATGCCGCGGACGACCGCAAGTCCATCGGGCACCACCAGTCGGAACTTGTGCTCCCCCTTGGCGGGCGGTGTGGCCTTGACGACGTGGTCGTAGACCTTGTACCCCGGTCGCTTCGCTGCGGCGGGAGCCCCGGTGCCGGGGTCCGCTTTGGCCGGCGTGATGCTGTCGATGAGGATGCTGTCCACGCCGTTGACGGTGCCCCGCGTGCCCTTGACGACGTACGTGCCTGTGTCGCCCTTGGAGAACTTGGCCAGCTTCTCCGCCACCTTTGCGTCGGCCTTGTCGGACGCCTTCAGTTCGTAGCGCACGCCGTCCACGATGAGCAGCGGCCGCTTGTAGGTGCCGGTTGCCGCGGCGGTGCCCGTGAAGGTTTCGCTCTCTGGCGCGGGCAACCCAACCGCCGAACCGACCAGCGCCACCAGCGCAAGGGAAACGATAGACAAGCTCTTCATGCTCCCGTCCCTTCCTATGTGATTGTTCACGGGCTTCTTACTCTTGTCCTCCCCGCCAGAACCCCACGGCGCGGGGCCGACAAGCGCCAACTTACTCTCGATCACGGGTTTCACCCCCCATTGTAGGCGGAGTGTGGGCCTCGCCAACGCTGCCCTGGGTGGCGCGGAGCAGTTGGGATGGCCGGGAATAACCCCACCTTTCTCATTTACCATGTCCTGCAAGCCAAGCTGTTCAAGCTGCACGGTGGCAAACGCAAACCGGCGTGATTATACTACGGAAGCAGTCTGAGGTTCTGGTTCAATGAGTGAAGTCACCCGCATCCTGTCCGCCATCGACCAGGGAGACCCCCACGCGACCGAGCAGCTTTTGCCGTTGGTTTACGACGAGCTCCGGCGACTGGCGGCGCAGAAGCTCGCCCAAGAGAAGCCGGGGCAGACGCTGGAGGCGACGGCGCTAGTCCACGAAGCGTACCTGCGGTTAGTGGACGTGTCGAAGGCGCAGGAATGGGACAGCCGGGGCCACTTCTTCGCGGCCGCCGCCGAGGCCATGCGCAGGATTCTGGTTGATAACGCTCGCCGGAAACGCCGACCGAAGCACGGCGGCGACCGAATACGCCTCGATTTGGATGCAGCGGCTCCTATTGCTCAAACGCCCACAGATGACTTGGTCGAGCTGGACGAAGCCTTGAGCCAGCTCGAAACGACGGATGCGGTGGCAGCACGGCTTGTCAAGCTTCGCTACTTCGCCGGCTTGAGCATGCCACAGGCCGCAGAAGCGCTCGGAATATCCTTGCGAACGGCCGAGCGGAACTGGACCTACGCCCGAATCTGGCTGCACCGGGAGCTTTCTCGGGCCGATGAGGCAGCCGCGGAACCGGACCCCGGTCCATAAAAAATCCCATTCTTTTGGCGGGGTCTGCCAATTTTCCTCGCATTGTCCTGCAGCCAGGCGCGGCCTGGCAGAGGTGCTGGTATGAACATGCAACAAGACAAAGCCAAGAGTGTGCTTTTGAACGCCTTGGAAATCGGCTCTGCCTCGGTTCGTCAGGCCTACCTCGATGCGGAATGCGCGGGTAACGAAGCGCTCCGCTGTGAGGTCCAGGATCTTCTCTATTATCACGACCAGATGGGGGTTCTCCTGGAATCTTCCGCCCCAGCCCTCGCCGCCACCATTAACGAGCCGCTAGCCGAGCGCCCCGGCACCGTCATCGGCCCCTACAAACTCATGGAACAGATTGGCGAAGGCGGCATGGGGTTGGTCTTTGTCGCCGAGCAGCAGGAGCCGATCCGCCGCAAGGTGGCGCTGAAAATCATCAAGCCCAGCATGGATACGCGGCAGGTGATCGCCCGCTTCGAAGCGGAGCGGCAGGCGCTGGCCCTGATGGACCACCCGAACATTGCCTGCGTCTTCGACGCCGGCACCACCGCGAGCGGCCGGCCGTACTTCGTGATGGAGCTGGTCAAGGGCATCGCCATCGTCGAGTATTGCGATCAGCAGCAGCTGACGGCCCGCGAGCGGCTGGAGCTGTTCCTGTCCGTCTGCCAGGCGGTGCAGCACGCGCACGGCAAGGGCATCATCCATCGCGACCTCAAGCCGTCCAATATCCTGGTGGCCCCGCACGATGGCGTCCCGGTGGTCAAGGTCATCGACTTCGGTGTCGCCAAGGCCATCGGCCAGCAGTTATCCGACAAGACGATCTACACGCGCTTCACGCAGATGATCGGCACGCCGTTGTACATGAGCCCGAGCAGGCGGAGATCAACGCGCTGGACGTGGACATTCGCAGCGACATCTATAGTCTCGGCGTGTTGCTGTACGAGCTGCTGACCGGGACGACGCCGTTCGAACGGCAGCGTTTCGCCACGGCTGCCTACGAGGAAATTCGCCGCATCATCAAGGAGGAGGAGCCACCGAAGCCAAGTACGCGGCTCAGCACGCTGGGCGAGGCGCTGTCGGCCGTGTCGGCAAGGCGAAAAACAGAACCGGCGAAGCTGTCCGCCCTGGTGAGGGGAGACCTCGACTGGATCGTGATGAAAGCGCTGGAAAAGGAGCGCAGCCGGCGCTATGAGACAGCCAGTGCCTTCGCGGCGGACGTGCGCCGGTTCCTGAACCAGGAGCCCATTGAAGCGCGGCCGCCGTCGGCCTGGTATCGCTTTGGCAAGCTGGCGCGGCGGAACAAGGTCGCGCTGACGACGGCAGCGCTGATAGCCGCGGCGCTCATCCTCGGAACGGGAGCAAGCACCTGGCAGGCCCTCCGCGCAACGGCGGCCGAGGGGGATGCCAGGCGGAGCGAGGGGGTGGCGCAAGAGAAAAAGCGCGAGGCCAACGAGGCCAAGGAGAGGGCAGAGAAGCAGCGTGACGAGCTGGCGGCCCTCAACGAGAGGCTCCGCCTGACGAACTACATCGCGGACATGAACCTGGCCCAGCACGCCTGGGAAGATAACAACCTCGCCCGGGTTGGGGAGCTGCTGGATCGCCATCGGCCCAGGCCCGGCCAGGCCGATCTGCGCTGTTTTGAATGGCACTACCTCCGCGGCCAGTTTCATCGCGATCGCTTGACCGTGAAAGCCCATGGCGGCGACGCCATGATGGTGGCCTACACGCCCGATGGGAAAAGGCTCGTCAGTTACGGCACGGCCCGGCCGCCGCGGGCGGGTCAATCCCACGGAAGCCTCCGGGGTGAGCTGAAACGCTGCGACGCGGCGACCGGGGAAGCGCATCCCCTTCCGCTCAAGGGCCCGGTGGATAAAGCGATCTGCGCCGCGCTGAGCCCGGACGGCAAGCGGCTCGCCGCCGGCTGTCGCGATAAGATCATCCGCGTGTGGGACGTGGATATGGGCGAGCTCTTTACACTGGAAGGACACGCGCAAGGAAACTTCTTCCGCGTTAGTTTCAGCCACGATGGCAAGCGGCTGGTTTCGTTGGCGAACGACTTCGCCCAAGCCCCGCTGGGGCTTGGCAGTGAGATCAAGGTCTGGGACCTGACTACTCGCAAAGCCATCGTGTCTCTCGAGATTCCTTACACGCTCTCGTTGGCCATTAGCCCGGATGGGAACCTCGTGGCAGCCGGCCCCTTCGATTCTTCGGTTGTCCGCTTGTGGGACACGACGACGGGTCGTGAGCTGCCTTCCCTCAAGGACGCAGGAGTGTGTGCCTATGCAATGGCTTTCAGTCCGGAGGGCAAGCGCCTGGCGACCAGCGGAATGAACGATGTGAAAATCTGGGACGTGGCCACGGGCAAAATCCTCGTGACATGCCAGGGGGCTTCCGAAGAGTCCGTTGGCTCGACGTTCAGTCCGGACGGCAAGCGCCTGGCGACGACGACCTGGCGGGGCCTGGTGGAGTTGTGGGATGCGGCCACGGGGCGAAAGGTCCGCACCTTCAAGGGGCACGCCGGGACCGTGTGGAGCGTGGCCTTCAGCCCCGATGGCACGCAGCTGGCCTCGGCGGGACTGGGGGATGGGACCCTGAAGGTTTGGGACACGAGGGGCGAGCCCGACGCGATTGCGATTCCTGTGTCGCGCCGTATTTTTATGGCGGCGGTGCTGCTTAGCCCCGATGGCCGGACAGTGCTGACCGGCTATGGGGAGAAAGCCGTTCGCCTGTGGGACGCGGAGACCGGCAAACGGCGCGGGGTCACGATCAAGTGCCCGCACCCGATTATCCACTTCGACGTCACTCCCGACTGCAAGCGCATGGCCGTGGCCGGCACCGGCAACCAGGTCACGATCTGGGACCTGAAATCCGGCAAGGCGGTCCGTACCATCCGGAGCGGTGCAGAACCTGTAACGGATGCGGCCATCAGCCCGGATGGGAAGCTGCTCGCCGTCCTCGGCAAGGGAAGAGCGATCAGGCTGTGGGACATCGACAAGGGCGTGGAACTTTGCACCATCCAGGGCCTCAAGCAAGACTTGCGCGGGGTGACTTTTAGCCCGGACGGCGCCCGTCTGGTGGGCGTCAATGACACCGGAGTGGTGATGGTCTTCGACGTGTCAACGGGACGAGCGCTGCTGACGACCAGGTTAAGGGACTTCTACATCCAGTCCGTGCGGTTAAGTCCCGATGGCAAGCGCCTGGCAGTGGCTGGTAACGCCGGCCGCTTTCGGACCGGCGAGGTGCGAGTCTTCGCAGTGGACAGCGGCCGCGAGGTCGTGCCGCCGCTCAAGGGCCACACATTCGTCGTGCGGATGGTGGCCTTTAGCCCCGATGGCCAGCGCCTGGCAACCGGGGGCACGGACAGGACCGTGAAGATTTGGGACCTCACGACGGGGCAGGAAATCCTCACGCTGAAGGGACACACGGCCATGATTACCAGTCTGCACTTTGTTTCGGAGGGCCGCCGGCTGATGAGCGCGGACATGAACGGTACCGTGCGCGTGTGGGACGCCACCCCGCTGCCCGAGTAGCGAAGCTAAACGCGCCTTGCGACCCGGCGCTCGGTCCACGCGCCGAAGCGAAGGCGATGTCCTTGTATCGCGGACCACGTCGGGTGGACCAGGGCTTGTGGGGGCGGTGGGGTCGCGGATGGGTCTTCCGATTCTTTCTGCCACATTTTAGGTCGTCTTTTTTCCTCATCGGGTGAGGCTATTTCCATTCCGCCCGATATGGTGCTTGGAACAACGGCGCCAACCGCCTTTGCGCATCGGCCAGGGCCTGGGATGGCGAAGGATCGTGTACTGCGAAGCGGATGGCCAGAACACGATCGCCGCCCTGGCGGTAAATCACCGCAGGAGGCCGAATTCCTTTTTCCTTGGGGGCTGCTTCCGGGATCGGACCAGATCACGCAACCGGACGCGTTGTCGATTAATATTCTCAATATCAGGAATTTCCACGGGCATATCCAAGATTGCTGCCGGGTCCTGATTTTTCCCGGTCCAATTCAAGACAATATCGAATAACATGTCGCCCTCAACCATCTGCGTGATGGATCTTCCCATGGTTAGCTTCAAGAGGGTATTAACCTCCGCAACCGTGATGCCGTGGCGATTGCACTTTTCACGATCTACGACGAAAGTCAATTCCGGTTGTCCAGCAAACTGCACCAGGTGGACTTCCCTGAATTGGGGCATTTGCTTCAAGCGCATTTGCTTCAAGCCTTCGATAACCTGCCTGCCCAATTCTTCTAGGTTGGCCAAATCAGGCCCGAAAATCTGTACCAAGTTTTCACCGGGAGCTGGAACAAATGGGTCCAGAAAAAAATCCCGCGGCTGACCAGGCTGCCCGGCAGGCGGAGGTAGAAAGGTCTTTAATTATGACAGAGTCCAGAAATGCGAATAAAATAATTCATTACTTTTGCCCGCGCTGGTGTCCGGCACTCGCAAGACCGGACACCAGCCGGCCTCTTCGAGAAAGGAATCCCATCATGTCGGCGGTCCAGAAACTTCATTCCATCCGGGAAAAACTAGAGTCGCATTTAGCGTGGCTCCAACCTGCAATTGGAAAATCAGGGGATTTGTTGCAGAACCTGTTCCGAAGAACTCCCGGATATGGTTCAAAAGAAAACGGTACCTGCCGCGCCTTCTGGGGGATGCCTGGTCGCGGTCGGAGGAAGTTTTGGGGCGATACACTCCGCAACAACCTCCAATGATCATTAAAGATGAACCAGAAGCAGCACTCGTCTTTCTGCGAAAGTGCGAATCCTCAACCCAGCAAGCCCTGAATCTTGTCAGGAAGGCTGTAGCTGCACGGACCAAGCCTTCGGGCAATAGTTTGCCGACGCCCGGGGCCCAACCTGTGGGAGAAACTGCCGCTAGTCCGGGGAAACGCAAACGCATGTCTGTGGAGGAAGCGAACAAGGAGGCGAAAAAAGTTGCGAAGAGATTTGGAAAGGGATTCTTCGCAATGTCGGCCAACAAGCAAGCCGAACATGTCGGCTGTCATCACCTAACATGGAAGAATACGGCGTTCTACAAAAGTGCAATGGAGAAAGGGCTTATCACAAAACCCAAGAAACGGGTACTGAAGGCTGTCGGCCTGACGGCCACGCTGGAAACTGTGATTGGCGAAGGTGAGAGAAACGAAATCCTAAATCAGGTTGGCGATAGAGAGTTGCACCGGCTGATTCAGGAGCAAGTCGCGGACTTTGAACCCAGCCCGCTGGAACCGAGCCCCATGCCCGAACGAGAGCGAAAGGTGCGCTGCCGCAAGCGAGTTTGACATGTCTTGTGCGCGCGCATCCTATTTTTGTGCGCGCTTTTCTGCTGTTTTAGCCCTATTTTTGCGGCATTTTCGACACGGTGTCTGTGCGCATCGGCTTTAGGTGAGGGCAATCCCCACTTGGAGCCAAACATGGACAGCACCGTTCCCCATCTCATTACCGCTGGAATTATCGCAGCGAACTGCAAATGCCTCTGCACTGCGTCCTGCGAGTCCTGGCCACGCGGCCATATATTCGGCCAGCCGCCCGTGCAGGGACGCTACGCCTTTACGATCGTCGGGCCGTCGCCATGGTCCGCCACGAGCTGAACGCCATCGACGCCCGCCCTGCCGAAAGGTGGTCGAGCTATGAGCATCCTGACCCGACCCGCCCTTGAAGCCACTCGCCTGTTACTCACGAGCCGCCAGGCTGCCGAGGCTCTGGCAATCAGCGAGCGTCATTTGGCCGAGTTGAGGCGCCGCGGGGAGCTGACGCCGATCCGCATACCCGGGCGCGGGAGGGCGAGGTCCGTGCGCTATCTTCTTGCAGACTTGCGGGAATGGATTGAAAAACAAAAAACAGAAACGCCGTCGCTATCCGACGGTTGCAAACCATTCTCCGGCAGATCATAAGAGCGTCATCGACATGCCGCTATTTCGGGCCGAGCAGCAAAGAAGCGGCAAGACGCCGCCTACATCGCCGGCGTGCAACAGATAGTTCACGACCTGTTGACGAAACTTCGATTGGAATAAGATGCTGGCTTGACAATCGCCTCTGCCCATGTAATATGTATTACATGAGAATGAGAAAACCGATAACGGACACTCTTCTCCGGACTATTTCCGAAAGCGGAATGTCGTTCAAGGCCCTGGAGAAGGCAACAGGGGTTAAGCGGCAAAGCCTGATGAAGTTTGCCCGCCGCGAGCAAACGCTGCGCGGCGACTTCATGGACGCGCTCGCCGCATACTTCAGCCTGGTTCTGGTCAAAAGCAAGAAAGGCAAAGGGTAGCACTCATGGCGAGCATTAGTAACGATCCCGGCGGACGCCGCCGCATCATGTTCCTCGACAAGAGCGAGGACCGCAAAACGATCTGGCTGGGCAAAGTTTCAAAGCGCACCGCCGAGGAAATCAAGACCAAGGTGGAGAGCATCAACATCGCTGCCATCGCGGGCCATAGCATCGACGGCGGGACGGCGGAATGGCTGGGCAAAATCGGCGACGCCTTGCACGCTAAGCTTGCCGGCGCTGGTCTGGTGACGCCACGGCAAGGCAAACTACCGCCGATTCAAGCCCGCCTGGGGGAATTTCTCGAAGGCTACATCGTGGGCCGAACCGATGTTAGAAAGCAAACGCGGATTAACCTGGACGCCGCTCGCCGGCGGCTTGTGGAATACTTCGGCGTTGAAAAACCCCTTGCCGAAATCACGGCGGGGGATGCCGATGCGTGGGTGATTTGGTTGAAGGCCCAATATGCCAACGGCACGGTCGGCCGAACAGTCAACCGGGCCAAACAATTTTTCCGGGCAGCACTCCGCAAGGAAATCATCAGCAAGAATCCCTTTGCCGACGCCAAGGCCCCCAGCCAAGTCAATGAGGCACGCAAGTTCTTTGTGACGCTGGATGCCGCCCACAAGGTTCTGAACGCCTGCCCCGATGCCGAGTGGCGCTTGCTGTTCGCTCTGTCCCGATTTGGTGGACTACGCTGCCCATCGGAGCACCTTGCCATGACCTGGCCCGACGTGGATTGGGAGCGATCCCGGTTCCGCGTGGACAGTCCAAAAACCGGGATACGCTGGTTGCCAATCTTTCCAGAGCTGCGCCCGTACCTGGAGGAAGCCTTCGAGCTTGCCCCTGAAGGCACCGTCAACGTCATCAACCGGTACCGCGACGGCAATCAGAACTTGCGGACCCAGCTCATGCGGATTATTCGACGTGCCGGTTTGGAGCCCTGGCCCAAGCTGTTCCACAACCTTCGGGCCAGCCGGGAAACCGAATTGGCAGCGGAGTACCCGATCCACGTTGTTTGTTCCTGGATCGGCCATGCTGCCGCCATTGCCCAAAAACACTACCTCCAAGTGACCGATGCCGATTTCGACCGAGCCTCCAAAGCGGACAGCGCACCATACAGCGCACAAACAGCGCAAAATACAGCGCAGCACGCCACGGCACCGACAGCGCACGGAGCATCGGAAAACGCGAAAAAACCCGGGATTTCCGAGGTTTTTTGCGAGATTTCCAGCACTTCCGAGGAAGAGAGGATTGCCCCTTATAGGACTCGAACCTATAACCCGCTGATTAAGAGTCAGCTGCTCTGCCAATTGAGCTAAAGGGGCTCAAGGGATCATCGACAAATCATTATGGAGAAAAGTCGCCGGGGCAGCAAGGGGGGAACGGCTGCGGCAGCGGGCAGAAAAAGGAAACGCCCGGCGACCGCCGCCGGGCATTCCTTATTGGGGAAGAGTTGGTGCCGAAGTAATGGAGACGGGCATCTGAAAAGGTGTGCGGAGAAAAGCCGGACACCTTTTCAGGACCCGGAGCCGGAGTCTTGCTGACAATCCGGGCGTGCAAGACGGCATCGAGGCAGGGCCAAATCACCTTTACGCAGGGTGAAACTTGCGGCCCGGCAACATCAAGCTCTCCAGCTTTTCACACGGGACTAACCCGCGGCCTTCCTCTGCTTCGTGGATAGAACGTGACCGCAGGAGAAACTTGCGCAGGTTTCTTTCATTTTTTCCGATGGATTTAGAAATGCCTTAATTTCCAGATAAATTGATGGCGGAAGGGTCCCGTGTTTGGTGCACAGGGAGGTTTCGCCAACCCCCTTTGGGTTCCTTCCCCCCGAGATTCTTTGCTTCCAGCAAAGATTTTCATATGCCAAAGGGGCGATGGCAGTTAAGGAAAGCGGAAAGTTCGGCGCGGGCGTGATTCAGAATGAGGTCTTCGGCGGCTTTGCCAAGCCTTGGCACCCCTCCCCCAGAAGAAGGAAATTCGTTGCGTTGCCAGACCCCCACACACCTCCCGGCAACGTATTTCGGGAAGCTTCCGGGAGGGTTTCCCGCAAAAAACTCTTTTCGGCCAGGAAACACCTTGAAGATGCAACGTTCTTTATTCCAGGATGTTACGAATTTTCATTGAGGGGTTTCCTGCCGGGCACACAGAGACGGGGTGCCGAAAACTTGTCGGCGGCGCTTGGGGGGAAAACCGTTGCTAGCGTTCTGCCGAGGGGTAGAATGGCCGCTGGAGTCGCAGCCGATGCCCCAAGTCCCGTGGCTCCAGTGACATGAACCCAGGAGCTTGCCATGGACCTTAAAACCTCTTCCACAGACACACCCAGAACGGCTGGGTCCAAGCTTGTCGAAAAGGCTTTCAAACACTGGGAAGCGCGGCGCCGCGCCGCCGCCGCTGAAGCGAACATCGCGCCGACTATTCCGCACGCCTTTTCCATCGCCCTGTCGCGCGAAGCCGGGACGCCGGCCACGGCGGTGGCGCAAGAGGTGGGCCGGTTGCTGGGATGGCAGGTCTACGATCGCCAGCTTCTGGAGGAGATTGCCCAGGACATGGGCCTGCACACCAACCTGCTGGAGAGCGTGGACGAGCGGCGGCAGAGCTGGCTGACGGAGGCCCTGGAGAGCCTGATGTCGGTCTCGTTCGCGAGTCAGAGCGGCTTTGTCCATCACCTGGTCAAGACCGTGCTGGCGCTGGGCACTCACGGCGAGTGTGTGCTCGTCGGGCGGGGCGCGGCCTTCATCCTGCCCCCCGCAACCACCTTGCGGGTCAGTCTTGTTGGCTCGGTGCCGGAGCGCGTCGCGGCATGGGGGCAAATGCTCGGCATCTCGGAGCAGAAAGCGGCAGACCAGGTTCGCACCCTCGATCGCCAGCGGGCCGACTTCGTCCTGTCCCATTTTCTCAAGAACCCGACCGATCCCTGCAACTTCGATCTCGTTCTCAATGCGCCGCGCCTATCCGTCGTACAATTGGCCGAGTTGATCGCCGAGGCGCTCCGGCGCCTGGTGGCGCGCCAACAGGAAAAGAGCAGGGGCAAGCCGCCTGCGTGAATTGAAGACAGAACGAGGGGGCAAGAACGCGATCTACCCAATCGCAACGATTCTGGCCCAACGGATTTGTAAGGTTTTGGGACATGGGTGAAAGAAGACGTTATCGCTATGACGACTTAAAGCCCCTTTGAGGTATTCAGGCAAAAGGCGCCACGGGGCATGTCAATGACAGCGGCCGAGACAGTTCGTGCATTTTGCCAACGCCGCAGCATCGAGCTATCGACCACAGACATACCAGTTGAAATGGTAGCCCAAGTTTTGGGCACTACCGCTGCGACTATTGGCCGTTGGCGCAAAAGAGGCATGCCACAGACGGACTCGGCCCAGCAATCCTTCGGGCGCCCGCGTAAGTTGACTAACGACCAATTGGCGGAGTTGGAATCGCTTCTGTCAAAGGGCGCAGTCGCGCATGGATGGCCGAACGAATTATGGACCACCAAGCGCATGGCAGAAGTGATCCGTAGGCACTTCCACGTCACTTGTGGTCCAGGTCAGGCATGGTTGATCGTCACAAAATACCTGGGATGGACAGCCCAGCGTCCGATTCAACGATTGAAGAGCGTCGATGAAGACGAAACCAATCGCTGGCTTCAGGAGGACTATCCTCGAATTGTGAATAGGGCAAGTCGGAGAGGAGCGCACCTGGTCTTCGTAGATGAATCAGGATTCATGCTTGCCCCGGTGATTCGTCGGACCTACGCTCCACGGGGACATCCGGCGGTGTGCAAAGTTGCAGATCCTCATGGTAAGATTTCCGTAATCGGTGCAATGACCATCAGTCCACATCGCAAGCATTTCGGCTTTTACTTTGATCTGCTCGACGACTACGCCAATTATCGCGGCGAAACGGTGGTTCTGTTTCTTGAGACGCTTTACCGTTTGATCCGAGGACCACTAACGATTCTTTGGGATGCGATTCCAATTCATCGGGCCAGTCCGGTCACACGCTTCCTAGACAAACATCGGTGGATAGTACCAGAACTGTTTCCGCGATATGCGCCCGACCTAAATCCTGTAGATAAGATCTGGTTCTATGTGAAGTTTGACCGGCTTCCGAATTTTGCTCCGCCAGGGCTATCCGAACTTCGGTTAGGTATTCAAGCCGAATTGCGCCGTTTACAGCGCCGGCCAGAGGTTTTGAAGTCCTTGTTTGATATGACGAAGCTTTCGCATAGGGACTGCACGTCATCGTGGATCAAGGGGAGGCCACCCAATGGAGTTCAAGTACCTAGCATTTGATCTTGAGACGGCCAAGGTCCAGGCACCCCGTCAGTGCGATTGGATGTTGCACCGCCCACTTGGCATTTCGTGCGCAGCAACGTATTCCGAGCGAGCCAAGGAGCCCGTGCTTTGGTACGGGGGACGAAGACGAAGAAGTCCCTCGTCGCAGATGACGGTTGCTGAAGCTAGGACACTTGTAAAGTATCTCCAGCAGCAAGTCAGTGCGGGGTACACGATTGTAACCTGGAACGGAATTGGCTTTGATTTTGACATTCTGGCCGAAGAGTCAGGTATGTACTCAATATGCAGATTATTGGCTCTTGGTCACGTGGACATGATGTTCCACCTGCTTTGCGAACTGGGCTTCGGCGTTAGTCTCAACGCAGCTGCGAGGGGAATGAACCTGACGAGGAAAATTGAAAAGCGAACAGGGGCATTGATTCCCAACCAATGGGCGGGTGGAAGATACGAGGAAGTGTTTGGCCATGTCACTCGGGATGTTCGAACAATACTGGCGCTTGCGAAATTGTGTCCCGAGCGCGGCTTCTTGCGTTGGATCACCCGTTGGGGAACGGGTCGAATAATGAGGCTCCCCGGTGGTTGGCGGAAAGTCAGCGCCGCTCAATCTGGTCCCGTGCCCAGTGAATTTCACGGCCATGAACATTGGTCACGTGAACGTGTTGTAGCCTGGATGGGATCCTTGGAATCTATCAGAGGCAAGAAAGCATGACAATTTCCGTCGCGAGAAAGAGCAAGAGTGTGAAGCTGCCCGTCGTGGGCCTTGTGTTCGGCCAGTCGGGAGTTGCTCCGTCAACAAGTTGACCAGACTGCCAACCGGTCGCTGGTCCCCTGGGCCTGCCGGCCCCTGCAGCAAGGGAGCTGCATGGTCGCGGACGTGCAGGGTGGCACCGCAGTGCTCGCAGGAGTCGCCTCTCGACATCGAGCACCAGGCGGCGGAAAACCGTCTTCCCTGTTTGCGAACCCGTGATGCTGTTTTGCGCGCTACGGAGGATGGCGTCCGAGAGGGCCTGGTCGGTCACGACACGTGAGACCGTCAGCGCCCCGATCAGGGTCAATGCGGCGACCATCGCCTGCCTTCTCGCCTCGTCCAGGGTACCTTCATCAAACCCGCCGGCGAGGGCATCGACCAGTTTCAAGATTGGTGTTCCAATTCCCTGAGCCTAATTCTGTCACTGCACAGTCAG
>Ga0306920_100008254_pt1 | contig 13819 bp, 15 predicted proteins | sample flu12Cox44000170_FD_204666 | JGI IMG/M metagenome (GOLD analysis project Ga0306920, IMG submission 204666) | Lab enrichment of tropical soil microbial communities from Luquillo Experimental Forest, Puerto Rico - flux4day.12C.oxic.44.000.170 (v2)... | ecosystem: Environmental > Terrestrial >... | reverse complement strand
CGCGACGCCAGCGCGTTTACGCGCGTCTTCGACGCACTATGCCCGGCCATGACGGTGCCGACTGTTTTACGCCGCTTGCGCGGTGAGATTGCCGAACCGCTTGAGGTTTTCTTTCTGCTTCTCGTTGCGCGGCGGCAGCTTGAACAGGCGCGCTGCGGTGCCGCCGAGGATGTTGTGCTTGCCCTTCTCCGAAAGGAAGGGAAGATCCCAGATGGTAGCCGGCAGATCGAAATCCCAGTGCGGGTAATCCGAGGCATAGAGCAGCTGCGTCTCGGCATTCATCATGCGGAACGTGCACTCCATCGCTGCGCGATCCTGAATCTCGATCGGCTGCGAGGAATAGTACATGTCGCGCATGTAATCGGACGGCTTCTTCTTCAAGAGCGGCGCCTCCGACGGGCGCATCATGTATTCGTGGTCGAGGCGCTGCATCAGGAACGGAATCCAGGCGAGGCCGGATTCGATCCAGATCACCGGCAGCTTGGGGAAGCGCTCGCCCATGCCGTTGATCACCCAGTTGGTGCAGTGGAGGATGTTGTAGAAGGTGAAGCCGAGGGCGTGCACGGACAGGAACCGGTTGCAGGCGCGAAACACCGGCTCGTTCCAGTTCGGCCCGGAGTGGAAGGCAAGCGAAAGCCCGCGCTCCTCCATCATGCGATAGAGCCGCATGTAGGCGTTGTCGTTCACCTGCAGGTGGCGCACGGTCGTGACCATGAAGCCGGTCACGTTCTTGCGCTCGCCAAACGCCTCGACCTGGCGCACGCAGGCGGCCGGATCGGAGAACGGCAGGCAGAGCATCGAATACATGCGGCCGCCCGCCTCGGGCAGCACCTTCTCCGTGACCCAGCGGTTGTAGGCCCAGCAGAGATCGACCTCCATTTCCTTTTGCGGGTGCATGCCGATGTTGAGCATGCCGGTCGGGAACAGGCAGGAATAGTCGACGCTCATCGCGTCCATCCAGCGCTCGCCGAGCTGTACGTCGCGATGCTTGCCGTTCTGCTCGGTCTTCTCCGAGCGGCGCAGCGGGTAGCGGGTAACGCGGCCGCCCATGTCCTGGATGAAGCCGGCGTTGGTCGGCACCACCGCGCCGCGATCGGTCATGCCGCGGCCGCCCATGGTCCACTGGCGGAAAACGTCGTTCTCCATATACGGCAGGATGTCGCTGTAGTGCTCGTTTTCGTAATGGTGCGCGTCCACGTCGACGATCATAACGTCGTCGAGCTTGCGCTGCGCCGCCTGCTTGCGCGCGTGCGCGAGCAGCCGCGTGGTGTTCAACTCGTCGACAGATACGCGCCTTCCGCGTTCAGCGAGGAGGTCCATGGGTTCGTCTCCTATCCCAAATCTGTGCGGGCGAGCCCGCGTAAAAGCGTCAGCGGCCGGTCCAGCTCTGCCACATGCCGAGCTCGAATACCGCGAGGTTGGCGGCCTTGAGCAGGCCGCTGGCCGTGATCATCACTTCGGTGGCGGTGGCGCCGCCGCGCTGCGGCAAAGGCAGAAGCTCTTCGCCCGCTTCCACGCGCGCTGCATACGTCTTGCAGACAGCCGCCATCAGCGCCTGCAACGCGTCGGTGCTGAGCGCGTCGCGGCGCCCGTTGGCAAGCGCGCGCTCGATCTCGGCGGCAAGCCGCTTGGCCTCGGCCGAGCCGCCGTTCGCGGCCTTGGCGACTGGCTTCGGAGCGCGGCGCGCCGGCGCGCGCGAGCGCGGCGCGGGTTTGGCGGTCGCGGCCTTAGGCAACGACATAAACCTCGTCTCCCTTTTCGATCACCTTGTACTTGCGCAGCTTGAGCTTGCGGTCGGAGACGCACTCGCCGGTTTTCATATCGTATTCGTAGCCGTGCCAGGGGCACACGAAATGCATTTCGGTCTCGGAAAAGTAGAGCCCTTGCGAGGTCTTGTCCGGCAACAGCCGCTCTTCGACCTTGGCGATGGTGAGACCCTCGCAGGCCGGGCCGCCCTGGTGCAGGCAGACGTTGCTGTAGGCGTAGAACTGGCCCTCGTGTCGGAATACGCCGATTTCATTGTCTCCGGCGAATATGATGCGGCGGTCGCCGTCCTTGAACTCACCGATTTTACCGACGTATTGCTCGGCCATGCTGGCGCTTCTCCCTGGCTTTTCAGCTTAGCGGACGCCCGACGCTGCTCCGTCCGGACGATCTGTTGCCGCGGCCCTTTCTATATTACAGCCGTTCAAAAGTGACCAGCAGGAAAGCTTGGCCGGACATCCGCAGCGGCATGCCTGGGGAACGCAGGTTAAAACCGCATAATCAGGCCAACTTATTGGTCAAGGTGCCGATTTTCTCGATCCAAATCTTCACCGTATCGCCGGCCTTGAGGAACTCCCCGCGCGCCGAGCCGACGCCCGCCGGCGTGCCGGTGAGGATGACGTCGCCGGGATGAAGCGTCATGCCGTCAGACAGTCGCGCGATTTGTTCGGCGAGATTGAAGATCATGTCCTTGGTGTTGGAGTCTTGCTTGAGCACGTCGTTGACCCACAGCTTGAGCCCGAGGTTCTGCGGATCGCCGATGTCGCGCGCCGGCACGATCCATGGCCCGAGCGGACAGGAGCCTTCGAAGGTCTTGTGCTTGGTCCAGTCCGACTTGAACGGGGAGGTGTCGCTGATATTTACGCGCCGGCCGCGGTCGCGCGCCGAAAGATCATTGGCCGCGGTGTAGCCGGCGACGTAATCGAGCGCCTTCTCCTCCGGCACGTCCTTGGCGGTCCGTCCGATCACCGCCGCGAGCTCCACCTCCCAATCCATCTCTTTCGAGATACCGGAAATCTTCACCGTCGCTCCGGGATCGGCGAGGGCGCGCGACGCCTTGAGGAAGTGCCATGCTTTGAGACCCTGCGTATGAGGATCGGGCTCCGGCGGCCGGTTCATGCGGCGCGCCATTTCCGCGGCATGGTCGGCATAATTGGCGCCGGCGCAGTAGATCGCCGACGGCCAGCGCACCGGCGCCAACAGTTTGGCGCGGTTGAGCGGCAATGCTTTGACCCGGCTTTTTTCGGCTTTCGCGGCAGCCTTGTTCAGCAAGCCTTGCGCTGCCCGCCAATCCTCGAGAATGCCGAGCACGCTGGCATAGGCGGCTTTGCCCGTGAGCTTGGCTGCATCGAAGACCTTGTCGTCGATGACCAGGCCGGCGCGTGGCCCATCCGCGGATTGGTAGGTCGCGAGCTTGTAGCCGGCCATGTCGATTTTCTCCCTGCGTGCCATTGATATGGGCGCAGAGCTTTGGCCGAAACCGGCGAAGTTGTCGAGGGTGTGGCGTGTAGGATGGGTTGAGCGAAGCGAAACCCATCGTTGGTCATTCGATATGATGGGTTTCGCTGCGCTCAACCCATCCTACGAAATGCGCTATGATCATGGAGCAAGCCGCGTAAGGAGCACAGCATGATCAAAGCGCGCCGCATCGGACACGCCACTTTCGAGACGCCGGACCTGGAGAAGGCGATCGACTACTACGCGCAGTTCATGGGGCTGATCGTGGCCGAGCGGGAGAAGGAGCGCGCCTTTCTCATGACCAAGATCGGGCAGCTCGTGGTCGCGCTGCACAAGGCGGATCGCGCCCATTGCGTGCGGCTGTCGTTCGAGGTCGCGCCGAATTCCGATTTCGGCGAGATGACGCACGAGCTCGACAAGGACGGCGTGCGCGCCGAGCTGCGCAACGATTCCATTCCCGGCATGGGTCAGGTGCTCTCGTTTAAGGACGACAAGGGCACGAGCATCGACCTGTTCAAGGAATGGAGCTACCTCGGCAAGCACGAGCAGGTCGCCGGCATCGGGCCGCTCAAGCTCGGGCACGTCGCGTTTTTCGCTCCCGAGATTCAGCGCACGGTAGCGTTCTACGAGAAGGTGCTCGGCTTCCGCGTGTCAGATTGGGTCGGCGATTTCTTCTGCTTCATGCGCTGCAACCCCGATCATCACACCGTGAATTTCTTCAGCGGTCCGCAGGCGAAGCTTCATCACATCGCGTTCGAATTGAAGGATTTCATCCATCTGCAGAATTCATGCGAGGTGATGGGACAAAAGCGCGTCCCGATCATCTGGGGCCCGCTGCGTCATGGCCCCGGCCACAACGTGGCGACCTATCATCGCAATCCGGATGAGCAGGTGGTCGAGTTTTTCTGCGAGCTCGACCAGATGAAGGACGAGGAGCTCGGCTATTTCGAGCCGCGCCCGTGGCATCACGACACGCCGCAGCGGCCGAAACGCTGGACGCCGGGCAAGACCACGGTGTGGGGCCCGCCGCCGACGCAAGATTTTCACCGCACGCAGATGTGAGGCGGTTCGTCATTCCGGGGCGCGGGCGCAGCCCGCGAACCCGGAATCCAGTAACCACTGTCGTCGATTACTGGATTCCGGCTCTCGCTCGCTTTCGCTCGCTCGGCCGGAATGACGAACTGAAAAGGTTGCGCCAACCCGCGCTACGGCCGCACCGCCGGCGATTCCATCGGCATGCCGCGCGCGCGCCACATGAGATAGAGCTCGAGATCCACGTATTCCGGCGCGCCGAACGAATACGGCTCGGCGCGCATGCCAACGAGACAGTTGCGCAGCCGGCGCTGCAGCGATCCGAGCGTCTGCCACTCCAGGCGATAGAGCGGATATCCGTTTGGATGTCCCTGTGGGATCGGCGCACCCGCGAGTTTCTGTCCCCAGTTGTCGTCGTGACACTGGGCGCAGGAAAGATTGAGCTGGCCCTGGCGCTCGTTGAACAACGCGCGGCCCTTTTCCAGGAACGGCTTGCTGCGTTCGTCGCTGCCGGCCTCGATCGGCAGGCCGCGCGATTGCCGGCTCACATAGGCGTCGAGCGCGAGCAGCTCCTTGCTTTCGGCCGGGAACGGCGTCGCCTTCTGCCGGTCCGTGCGGCAAATGTTGATGCGCTGTTCGAGATCGACCGGGCGTCCGCGCGCGGCGTCGAAGGCGGGATAGCGCGCCGCCACGCCCTTCATGCTGGTGCGCGCGTCGCCGTGGCAATCGGCGCAGGATTTCTCCGCGGCGTCGTCCTTGCGCTTCCACAGCGCCTCGCCGTCGAGCACCCAAAACATGCCGGGGTTGGTGAGGTCATCGTCCTGCATGGCGCGGCTTTCCCGGCCCATCATTTCGTAGCCGGATTTTCGCTGGTTCAGCGGAATTTCATCGGCCGCGGCGCTCACCGCGCAACCCAATAAGGCGCTGGTGATGACAGCCGCCGCAGCCCGCGTCATTCGACCGTGATGTCGGCGGACTCGGTTGCGGAGAAGCCCTTGTCGCCGCTCCATTCGAACGTCAAGGTTCCGCTCTCGGTCGCAATCGTGGAAAACGCGAAGAACGGATTTGCGGAAATCGCCGGAAACAGCTCCGCGCGGAAAATTTCCTGACCGTTATACTTGCAGACAAAATCCGTGATGATGTCGCGCGGGATGATGTTGCCGCTGGTACCGACGCGGAATCCGGTCTCCATGTCGTGCTGGATCAGCGCCTTGATCTCGACGATCTCGCCGCGCTTGGCCTTGGCCGGAACGTTGACGAGCGCGCGCGCCATCACAGATTCTCCACGCAGGCGGCCAAGGTGACGATCACGTTCACGCTTTCGCTCCAGAACGAGCCGTCGCTCAGCTCGGCGATCGCAATCACGTTCTGGGTGTCGGCAAGCCGGATGCGGGTGCTCAGGCTCGCGCGCCCGGCGCGCGGCCCGAGATAGGCGCCGATCACGTTCGGCTGCGGGTTGCGCTCGTTGAAGATGTGGATGGCCTTGACGTAGTCGGTGTCGGTCATCGGGCTGTCGACGGAAACGGTGAGCGACACCACGTTGCCGTTCTCGACCAGCGGGGGCAGATCGAGCTTGACCTTGCCCTGGCGCAATTCCCCTTCGCCGACCACGCGCTTGATCGCGGCGCGCATCGTGTCCGGCGTGGCCTCTGCCGGCGTGACGGAAAGCCCGAGCGCGACGCTGCCTGCCAGCGCGGCCGTGTCGCGGAGGAAACGGCGGCGCGTCTGCTGCAGGTTTTCAGGTTGCTGCGTCATGGACCCGGTCGCTCACGAGTCGGTCGCCTCAATATACGGACTAACTTATGTAGGTTTCGACCCGTTTGCCAGCGCGCTTTTCGCATCGGTCATGCGCGCCGGCCGCGCCTCGCGCGAGATCAGTCGCGCAAGGTCGCGAGATAGGCGACCACATCCTCGATCTGCTCCGCGCTGAGAATAGGTTTGCCTTGGAACGCCGGCGCCACACGGGTGAGCCCATCGACCCGATAGTAAGGAGGCATGATCGTGTTGGGATTGAGCCGGCTCGCATCGACGATGCGCAGGCGCAACTGGCCCTCGGTCGCGCGCGCGCCGGCTCCCTTGAGATCGGGCGCCAATGTCCCCTGAAATTTTTCCTCCGGGAACGGTCCGCTGTGGCAGAGGAGACAAAGCCCGATTTGCCGGTTGGCGACGATGGCGCGCCCGCGTTCCGCGTCGCCCTTGGCGCCGGTGAGCGATTGCGGAATGGCGTCGCTGGCGACGGTATAGGGCCGCAGGGCATCTTCGGCTGCGGCGTTTCCGAGCAGCACCGCGTTCGCCGCGAGCGCGGCGGCGAATGCGCAAGCACGACAGCGTTCAGCCAAAGACTTCCGCCGTGATCGTTTTGAACCAGCCCTCGGCGAAGTTGGCTTCGAGCGCGCGCGTCGAGCTTGGCGCGTCGAGTTGACTGACGCCGCCCGCGCCTTCCACGTCCTTGAGCTGACCGTCCGCCGGCTTGTAAACGCCGGCGACGTGGATGCCGTAGTCGGGCGCCACCAGGCTGTAGCAGGTGTTGATCAGCATCGGCTCGTCTGGCTTGCTCCCGGCGAGCAGCTTGGCCAGCGCCGCCGCGCACACTTTCGCCTGCGCATTCGCGGTAAATGCCGATTTCGGCATCCCGCCGGCGATCGTCGCGTCGCCGAGGACGTGGATGTTGGGCGCGAGCTTCGATTCGAACGTCACCGGATCGATCGGGCACCAGCCGGTGCGATCGGCGACGCCGGCGGCCTCCGCGATCTGCCCCGCCTTCTGCGGCGGGATCACGTTGGCGACATCGGCCTTGTGGCGGCCGAAGTCGGTGACCAGCGTCATCGTGCCGACGTCGACCGATGTCACCTTGCCGCCCATCGACAGTGAGACCCATTCCAGGTTCGGATAAAGCTCCTTCCAGGCGTTTTGGAACAGACGCTGCTTGGAAAACGCATCCTTCGCGTCGAGGATGATGAGCTTGGAGCGCGGCTTCTTGGTCTTGAGATAATACGCGATCAGGCTCGCCCGCTCGTAGGGACCGGGCGGACAGCGGAACGGATTGGCCGGCGCGGAGATCACGACGGTACCGCCGTCCGCCATCGATTCGAGCTGGCGGCGCAGCAGCAAGGTCTGCTCGCCCGCCTTCCAGGCGTGCGGCATGCGCTGCGCAGCCGCTTCGTTGTAGCCGGGCAGCGCGTCCCAGCGGAGGTCGATGCCGGGCGCGACCACCAGGCGATCATAGGGCAACCGCGTGCCGTCGTTGAGCGTCACCGCGCGGCTCCCCGCGTCGACGCCGCTGGCCGATGCGAAGGCGAGGGTGATCTGATCGCCCGCGACCTTGCCATAGCCGAATTCCTGCGCCGTGAGCTCGCGCAACCCGGCGATGACGCCGTTGCTGAACGGGCAGGCGATGAACGTCCGGGTCACCTCGACCAAGGTCACGTTGATCCGCGGATCTATCCGCTTGAGAAAACGCGCGCAGGTGGTGCCGGCAAAGCCGCCGCCGACCACGACGACGCTGCCGCCGGCGCCCTGGGCGATGGCGGGCAGCGGCAGCAGCGAGGCGGAAGCGCCCGCAGCGGCGACTTTGAGGAAATCGCGTCGAGTTGGATGCGCTTTGGTCATCATGGTCCGCCTCCTTCCTCAATCCTTCTGCGCGCCATACCACTCGGCAATCGCCTTGATCTCGCTGTCGGAGAAGCCTTTGGCGATTTTTCCCATCACGGTCGACGCGGTCTGTCCCGACTTGAACGCCTGCATCGCCGCGGTGATGTCGGCGGGGTTGCGGCCAATGAGCCTCGGCACGCTGGTGTCCACCCGGCCCGACGGATGGCAGCCGGAGCAGGACGTGGCCCCGGGCGGCGCGTCCGCCAGTCCCGCGGCCGAAGCGGAACCGGCGAATGCGAAAATCAAGGCTGCAGCAAACACGGCGGGTATGGGACTCATGTCTTAACCTCCGAAATGCCTGTTCCGTTCTCCCTATGCGCTCCTGAGATCGTGTTTTTTGATCGGCAGCGAGCGGATGCGCTTGCCCGTTGCTGCAAAAATCGCGTTGCACAGGGCCGGGGCGAGCGGCGGCACCGGCGTTTCGCCGACGCCGCCCCAAAAATCTCCGCTTGCCAGGATCACCGTCTCCACCCGTGGCACGTCGGCCATGCGCAGCATCGGGTAGTCGTGGAAATTCGACTGCTCGACCCGCCCCTCCTTGATGCTGATCTCCCCGTACAGCGCGGCGGTGAGCGCGAACACGATGGCGCTCTCGGTCTGCAGCTCGATGGTCAGCGGATTGACCACGTGGCCCACGTCGATCGCGGACACGACCCGATGCACGCGCAGCTTCCCGGCGCGATCAACCGAGGCCTCGACCACCTGCGCGCAGGTGCTGTTTTGCGAATTGTGCAGCGCGATGCCGCGGAACACCCTGGCCGCCGCTGGTGAGCCCCAGCCCGCGCGTGTTGCCGCCGCTTCGAGCACCGCCAATTCCTTGGGCTTTTTTGCCAGCAGCCTGCGCCGGAACAGGTAAGGATCGACGCGTGCGGCATGCGCCATCTCGTCGACGAAGCTTTCCTTGAAAAACGCGTTCTGCGAGTGGTTGACGCTGCGCCAGACTCCGACCGGCACACGCGTGTTGCGCATCGCAAAGTCGACGGCGTAGTTCGGCACGGCATAGGGCATGTCTTCGAGCAACCCTTGCAGAAAATTGCGGTCGACGCCGAACTGCATCACGCGCGGCGACACCGCGGCGATGATGGATTGTCCAGCGATGCGGATCGTCCACGCGCTCGGCATGCCGTCGCCGTCGAGGCCTGCGGCCATCCTGGCCGCAGCGACGGGCCGGTAGAAGTCATGACGGATGTCCTCCTCGCGCGTCCAGATGAGTTGCACCGGCTCGCTCACCTCCTTGGCGATGAGGACGGCTTGGCGGACGAAATCCTGAAATATTCCGCGCCGGCCGAAGCCGCAGCCGAGCATCGTCTTGTGAACGATCACCTTGCTGTGTGGCACCCCTGCAGCATCCGCGGCGATGGCAAGCGCGGTCTCGCCGTCCTGGGTGGGCGCCCAGATCTCGACCGCATCGGCGGTGACGTGCGCTGTGCAATTCTGCGGCTCCATGGTGGCATGGGCGAGGAACGGCACTTCGTAGTCGGCTTCGACCCGCCGCGCGGCAGCGGCAAGCGCTGCGGCGTCATCGCCCTCACTGCGCCCGACGCGCGCATCGTTGGCGCTCAGCCCCGCGCGCAAGGCGTCGCGAATTGACCCGCTCGACACGTCGGCCGCCTCGCCGAAGTCCCAGCTTACCGGCAATGCCTCGAGCGCCTGCTTGGCCTGCCACCAGCTCTCCGCAATGACAGCCACCGCGTCCGGCTGCTTGATCAGGCGGCGAACCCCTTTCATGCGCGCGAGCGCGCTCTCGTCGACGGATTTGAGCGTGCCCTTGAATACCGGGCATTGAGCGATGGCGGCGTAAAGCATGTTGGGAAGCCGCACGTCGATGGCATAGATCGGCTTGCCCGCAACCTTGTCCGGCACCTCCAGCCGCCGCTGCCGCGTGCCGATGAGCTTCCAAGCGGGAGGATCTTTCAGTTTGACCTGCGTGGGCGGCGCCACTTCGCTCGCGGCGGCGGCGATATTTCCGAAGGTCACCGTCCGGCCGCTCGGATGGTGGGTAATGACGCTGTTCGCTGCGCCGCACTCGAAGGTCGACACGTTCCAGCGCGCCGCTGCCGCGGCAATGAGCATCGTGCGCGCGACGGCGCCGGCCTGGCGCAGGTCGGCTTGCGATGTGCTGACCGAGCGGCTCGCGCCGGTCGACATGTTGCCCCAGACCCGATTGCGCCGGCGGTTCTCGTGCGGCGGCGCGAATTCCCCCTTCACCTTGCTCCAGTCGCATTCGAGCTCTTCGGCGACCAGCATCGCCAGCGCGGTGAACGCGCCCTGGCCCATTTCCGATTTGGCGATGCGGATGATCACCGTATCGTCCGGCTGGATCACCACCCAGGCGGTGATTTCCGGCGCGCTTTGCGAAGCGCGCGCCCCCGCGAACGGAATGGCGAAGCCGAGCGTGAGCGCGCCGCCGGTGGCCGCGACGCTCGCGAGGAATGCGCGCCGATCGATGTACCGACTGCCGCTCATGGCAGGGGCACCGTCCCCTCCTCCCGCACCGCGCCCCCGCCGGTGCCTGCATCAGCAAGCTTAGTTCAAAACGAGTTCGCGGTGGAGGGCCACCCGGCCGGTTAAGGAAGCAAAGCGGCAAGCCTGCGGCGCCGCCTCCCCCGCTCACAAAAAATTAGAGCGCGTCCAAACGCTGAACGCGCTCTATCGCTTGCCAGCAATCTCAACCACAGTCAAATCGTTGCACACCAACGTCAAGGTTATCCTTGATTGGCGGGCATATCTTCGACGCATTCAAACGCACCCTTTGGCATTGACTTGCATCCGTGCTCAGGCATATTGTTGTCCCGAAGTTGTCCAAGGAGCACGCGGTCCAATGAAGGCCAAGAAAGCTCTAACCGACCGAGGTATTCGCGCCATCCCAGCAGCGGCGAGAGGCAAGCGGAAGATCATATGGGATGCGCTCTGTCCTGGCCTAGGCATTCGTGTCACCGACCAGGGTACCAAGAGCTACGTCCTCGTTGTCAGGTATCCCGGCTCTCCCCATCCAACTCCACGAAGTCTAGGCACCTACGGAACACTCACGCTTGAAGCAGCGAGGATCAAGGCGCGAGAATGGCTTGCCTTGATCGGGCAGGGAATTGATCCCGAAGAGCAAGCCCAAGTCCAGGCTGCTGAAACCTTCCGAGCTATCGCTACTGAATACTTCAATCGAAAAGCCAAAGATCATCGAAGTCGAGAACACACACAAGCCACGCTAGAGAGGTTGGTCTATCCAACCTTAGGGGCGAGGCCAATCCACACTATCAATCGATCCGATGTCGTTCGCCTGCTCGACAAGATCGAAGATGAGCGCGGACCAGCAATGGCAAACCAAACCCTTAACATTATGGGTCGGGTATTCAACTGGCATGCTACGCGCAGCGATACGTTTAGGTCTCCCATTGTCAGGGGGATGGCAAGGGCTGCTAATGGTGCAAGGTCAAGGGTCCTATCGGATGGTGAGCTTCGCTCGATCTGGAACACTTGTGGCGAGTACGATCATCCTTTCGGTGCCTTTGTGAGGTTTATCCTCCTCACCGGTACAAGGCGGAACGAGGCTTGCCTGATGACCAGCGAGGAGATTGCCAATAGGGATTGGACCATTCCAGCAACGCGCTACAAGACAGGCATTGACCATCTGATCCCACTATCAAAGGCTGCTCTGTCCTGTCTCCCTTCTAGGGATGGTTTTGTCTTCAGTGCGAACGGGCAGACACCAATAGGTAGCCTGAGTAAGCACAAGACCAACATTGATGAGGCTAGCAACACTAGTGGTTGGACGATCCATGATTTGCGTCGGACCTCCCGAAGCTTGATGAGCCGAGCAGGCATCAACGCTGATATAGCCGAGCGCTGCTTGGGCCATGTCATTCCAGGCGTACGAGGGGTCTATGACCGACACGAGTATCATCGCGAGAAGAAGCTGGCCTTCGACGCGCTAGCTTCGCTGATAGAGCGGATTGTGGAGGGCAAGGCAGAAGTGGTTCCGATTAAGGGGAGGCAGCGATGACCCGAGACCCCAAGGAGATGACAAAAGCCGAATGGCTGACGCCAAAACTCAAGGAGTGGGCAGAGAAACACGGAGTTAAGCTTGTGGGGTCGAAGGAAGACCCTACAGGCGAATACGATCTTGGGCAGTTAGGACGGTTCCCTAATGAGCGGGTGAATTGGTGGGAACCGCCATGGGAACGCCGGGATACGATTTACTACTGGGATGGTGAACCTTGGATTACCTTTTATTGGGCCTCCATCGAAATTAAACGGGAACTTGGCCTGAGCGAAGGCGTGGCGCAACGAACCTTGAGGGAGCTATGCGCCAAGGGTGATATTCGCTCCATGCGGTACGAAGTAGGCTTGATTGATGACGAATTCGGATACGGTCCACTACTATATCCACCAAATCCCATCGAACGCATTAAACCAAGCGAATGGCTCAAGGGTGAACTTGACCTAGATTTGGATTGGAGTTCAGACCGCGACGAAGGCGGCGACGAAGAAGTCGGCCCAGAAGGGTATTGTGTTGAAGTGAGTGTGGAAGATTTTGTGCATTGGCTTGTCAAGCAACCGAAGCCAGAGAGGAAGGCCAAGGCTGCACCTTCAGAGAAGGGCAAACGTCCGAAGATCAAGCGCCTCCTTGCCGAGATGTACCCGAATGGTGTTCCTGATCCTGCCCACTGTCCACGCAAGGCCCTGAAGGCCGATCTACTCAAGCGCGACAAGTCCCTTGATCCGCTTGATGAGGCTACGCTTAAAGGCGCAATTGAGGAATACAACTCCGATCCGAAACGATCCGAACCAATCCGAACTCGGACCCATTCGGACTGACGATCCGCCCAACCGCGCTCATGTTGTGGCCATGCGCAATTCCGCGCAAGGAAAGGTCACATCATGGAAACCGGACTGTTAGATCGGGCTTCGGTCTGCCGATACTTCGGTGGCAGTAAGCCCATTGACCCATCGACCCTCTATCGAGGTATTCGTCAGGGTCGATATCCCCGACCTGTCAAGGTCGGTCCTGGCGCCAGCCGTTGGCTTCGCGATGAGTGCGAGGCTGCGTTGTCCAAGCTGGTGGAGGCGCGTCATGGCTAACCTCCAATGGTCAGGCAACGACCCAGGTCCCATCCCTCAGCAACTTGTCGATGATGCTCAGGCTCGTGATCGAGAGAGGAAGAAGCATACCGAGTACAAGGAGCATCCTCTCACGGCGAAGTTCCCTAAGATCGAGACTGAGGAGAGACAACTCCTTATCGCTTCGATTGGCGAGGTTGGGCTGCTTGAGCCCATCACTCTCCACGAGGGAATGATCTGGGAGGGGCGAGCGCGTTACATGATCTGCAAAACGATCATGTATCCGTTCAAGGACAGCGACTTCGTTCCTCTTCCCGCTGGGGTTGATCCTGTAGTGTTCTGGCTCTCAAAGAACGCTGCAAGGGCTCACTGGACTGCGGAGCAGAAACGCGAAGTCATTCGGCTGTTGCTGGAGCAATATCCCAACCACAGCAGTCGGGTGATCGCGAAGATGGTGGGCGTTAGCAAAGGCACCGTCGAAGCGGTTCGGCAATCAACTGGCCAATCTGGCCAGTTGAAATCCGACGAGGAGGGAACTGGTCAGTCCGAATCCGATGAGGACGACGATCAGGAGAAAGAGCCGGAGACGCGCGTTGGTGCCGATGGCAAGCGGCGCCGGAACCGCAAGGGCAGCACGAAGAAAGGAGGAACGAGTGCAAGGGTCCTGGCGAAACAGGTCAAGACTTTTGAGGGGAAGTGGGATCTGCTTAACCACCACCAAAAGATGACCTTCGTGAAGGACAACCAAGACGAACTCCGAGAGATACTGGAGAACGTTGAAGCAGAGGCGGAGAATGTCGAAGCAGAGGTAGACCCAATGCCAGAGGCGGATGGGGAAACTGCGTCGGCAACAGCCTAG
>Ga0306920_100008253_pt1 | contig 13819 bp, 11 predicted proteins | sample flu12Cox44000170_FD_204666 | JGI IMG/M metagenome (GOLD analysis project Ga0306920, IMG submission 204666) | Lab enrichment of tropical soil microbial communities from Luquillo Experimental Forest, Puerto Rico - flux4day.12C.oxic.44.000.170 (v2)... | ecosystem: Environmental > Terrestrial >... | reverse complement strand
CGCTCAGATGGTCCTAACGATGGGGTCCACCTCAATCTGCTGGCACGCCTAAGAAACTTTGTGCCGCGGTATATCCAGCCGTCAATTCCGCAGGAATTATTTTGTACAATCTATCAAGATAGTCCTGCACGCCTTGGATATTGGAATTCTCGATTTCTCGAGGCATGTTAACCCCCTCCAGAGCGGTAGTCCATGAAAGCATTATGGTCCAAAGGACAAGCGTTATCCCCGAGCCTTAGCTATTGGGGAGGGCTGCAATCCTAGTGACAATACCTGCAGGTACAATTTCGTTATTACAGGCTGCAGTGAAGTGGACTACCAAGCTTATCAATTTGGAGATCCTTCCTTTAACATCGTTATAAATACCTCCAAAGGGTGCAAGGGTACTTGTCCTGCTGAAAAGACCTACATTGCTGGCACCGTAGTTTATCTAAATAATGACTCTAGTTCCGGGAACCTCCCAAAGATCCAAATGTTTAGGAGTTACGGCTGGACCCCATTGAACTATACGAGTAAGTACGCAGATCAGTTTGGCCCAACACCAATTCAAAGCTGGGATAAAGATCGAATTAGTAATTTCTTTAAGTTGCAGACTGGACCAACCCAACTGGCGCAGTTCGAAACTCAGGTCATAAAATTCTTCCATTCAAAGACTGGCGAGTACGAAAGCTGGGGTAGTAAGGACTTGTTTGGGCAAGCTATAACTAGTTTGCCAGAATGCGAAACCGAGCCAGATAAGTGTACTTTGATGGCGTATCTTTTCTCTTTTACAGAAACCCCATCTGGCAAGCCAACACTGGCGGTGAGGTTTAATGCAGGAATCCTAGGAGCTGACGGAGTTATATTCAAAACGCGATCTCCGATTGGAGACGGTGTTTACGACAATCGTGTAAAAATAATATTCAACTACAACAACTAGCGATCGCTTCCGCACCTGAGACGATCCGGGGGCAAGGCGCTTCGAGAGTCGCGCCGTGCGCCAAGAGAGGAGCAAGCCTTTCGGAGCTAGACTAGCGACCAGTTGCACCCCCATCACCCCGCCGTCCCGAACCGCAGCAGCCGGCTCACCACCGGCGTGTAGCCCGGCTCCGCCTGCGGAGCGATCTGAAACACGATCGCCTGCGCGCCGAACACAGCGCGGTAGGTGCCCCCCGCGTTGAGCGCTTTGCCGCGGTAAGCAAAGTCATAGAAGCGGCCGCGCAGCAGGTCCTCGCTCTCGATGTTGATGACATGGCGCTCGCCGGTCTTGTCCAGGCGCTCGATCAGCAAGGTGCCGGGCGCGCGCAGCTCCACCACGGGAGAGGCGCCGTAGAGCATGGGCGGCGCGTCGGGCCCGCGCAGCTCGCCGCGCGACACGCTGCCCGCCAGCGGGCCCACATTCTCGCCGCCGGGAAGCATCTTGCCGGCATCGCACGCCACCTTGACGCGTTTGACCTTGCCGGAGCGCACCTCGCTCTGCGTGGTGCCGACCGTCACGGTGCCGCCCCTGATCGTCTCCTGGATGCAGGAGGTCATGTAGCTCAGCACCAAGGTGTCGTCGGGGCCGAGCGCGATGACCTTGCCGGTCTCGACATAATCCATGAGCATCACGCCGCCGGCGGAACTCGCGCTCACGTCCTCGACCAGCGCGACCTGGAGCGGGGCGGCGGCGCCGGCTGACGCGGCAGCCATCACGGCAAGCGCGGCCATCGCCACTGCAATTGTGCGCATGGGTCCATCTCACCATGGTTTGGGCCCGACGAACAGCGCAAAATCGACCGGGACGTCGTCGCCGGCAGGCTTGCTCCAGCGGACATGGCGGACGTCGAGGCCGGCCGAGGAGATGATGTCCTTGAGCTTTTCCGCCTGCCCGGAAGGGGCGGCGCCTGCGGTTGCGATCGTTAGCCCCGTCTCCGGAGCGGCCGCGGGCGCCATCTCGCGCGCGCGCGTCTCTATGCCGACGAGGCGCGCCGCGTCGACGAACTGCGCCGCATACTGGCGCGACTCGCTGTCGGGGGCCGCATAGATCACCAGCAGCCTGAAGTCATTGTCGGGATGCTCGAGGCCGGCAAGGAGGAGCCCGCGCGCACGGTCGCTCAGGCGGCGCCACTGCGCGGGCGGCGTCGACGCCAGCGCCTCGATGCGCGCCGCCAGCACGTTGTTTTCGCTTTCGAGGGCCGCGATCTCGCGATGCATGGCGAACCGCACCGCGAGCGCGGTGCCGAGGATGCACACGCCGGCGAGCGCGGCGAACATCGCCCAGTGCGCGCGCAGCACGCGCAGCGCATCCGCCACGCGGCTGCGCGGAGCGGCGGATGGTTCGCTGCCTTGCGCCATGGCGGCGACCTTATCGTCGGCGGCACATGCGGGACAAGTCGGCATGCTGGGGCCCCCCTCACCCGGCGCCTTCGGCGCCGACCTCTCCCCGCAGGGGAGAGGTGATCGAGCTTGCTGCACCCTCAGTGGATCTCAGAACGTGAAGTAGAGCTTTTCAAACGTGTCGCACACTCCGTTTACCTCTCCCCGGCGGGGAGAGGTCGCGAGCGAAGCGAGCGGATGAGGGGGCCCGCAGGGATCGCGGTTGTTCGAAGGAAACCCCACCCGACCGCCGGTCGCTACGCTCCCGGCGGTCGACCTCCCCTTAGGGGAGGTATTAGGAGTCTGTGGCCGCTGATATGCGATAACTGCCGCACCTGGGCTGCTACAATCGCGCTGCGTCAGACCGGCGTGCAAATATCCCGCCCCCGGCTCTCTCCCGCCGGCCCATGAAGGAAACGAATGACTCCGAGCCCGCTGCTGACCGATCTCTACCAGCTCAACATGATGCAGGCGTATCTCGATCACGGCGACACCGGGACCGCGGTGTTCGAGTTCTTCATGCGCAAGCTGCCGGCGCGGCGCGGCTTCCTGCTCACCGCGGGGCTCGAGCAGGCGCTCGATTTTCTCGAAACGTTGCGCTTCTCGCCCGAGGACCTCGCGTGGCTCAGAGAGAGCGGTCGCTTCGGCAAGGGGATGCTCGATTATCTCGCGGCGCTGCGCTTTAACGGCGATGTGCACGCCATGCCGGAAGGCACGGTGTTCTTCGCCGACGAGCCGATCCTGCGCGTCACTGCGCCGCTGCCGGTGGCGCAGCTGATCGAGACGCGGCTCATCAACATCGTGCACTTCCAGTGCCTGGTCGCGTCCAAGGCCGCGCGCATGATGCTCGCCGCGCCCGGCAAGCTGATGGTGGATTTCGGGCTGCGCCGCGCGCACGGCGCCGAGGCCGGCGTCATGGCGGCGCGCGCGAGCTACATCGCAGGCTTCGCCGGCACTGCCACCGTGCTCGCGGGCGAGCTCTACGGCATCCCCATCTTCGGCACCATGGCGCACTCGTTCGTGCAGGCGCATGACGACGAGGCCGCCGCGTTCGAGCTGTTCGCGCAGTCGCGGCCGGAGAACCTCACGCTCCTCATCGACACCTATGACACCGAGGCCGGCGCGCGCAAGGTGGTGGCGCTGGCGCCGCGGCTCGCCGCGCGCGGCATCAAAATCGGCGCCGTGCGCCTCGACAGCGGCGACCTCGCCGCGCTCTCCAAAAGCGTGCGCCGCATCCTCGACCAGGGCGGGCTCAACGACGTGCGTATCTTCGCCAGCGGCGGGCTCGACGAGGACAGCGTCGCCGCCATGCTGCATGCCGGCGCCCCGATCGACGGCTTCGGCATGGGGACGAGCCTCACCACCTCTTCCGACGTGCCGGCGCTCGACTGCGTCTACAAGCTGCAGGAATATGCAGGCTTGGCGCGCCGCAAGCAGTCGACCGGTAAGGCGACCTGGCCGGGCCGCAAGCAGGTGTGGCGGCGCTACGATGCCGATGGGCGCATGCGCGGCGACATCCTTTCGCTCGAGGACGAGGCGCAGGAGGGCGAACCGCTCCTGCAAATGGTCATGCAGGGCGGCAAGCGCATGGCGGCTTCGCCCGCGCTTGCGGACATCCGCACACGCGCCGCGGGCGAGCTTGCGCGCCTGCCGGCGCCGCTGCGCCGGCTCGAAGGCGCCGCGCCCTACCCGGTCGAGATCGGCGCGGCGCTGCGTCGCATGGCCGGCGACGTCGACCGGCGGCTGCGCGGTGCGTAGCCCGCGTTGAGCGCCAGCGAAACGCGGGGCCTTGCCCCGGATTTCGCGCGCCAGGCGGCGCGCATCAATCCGGGCTACGATGCGTCCGGGACGTTGACCCGCGAGCAAGCCGACGCTAGCGAGCGCGCATGATCGGGCGCCGCTCCCTTCTCGTGCTTTCCGCTGTCGCTCTCGCGTGCGCTGCAACGACACCTCAGGCAGAGGTGCCGCCGGGCGCCGAGGAGGAGGAGGCCGCGCGCCTGCGCCGCCTCCGCGCCATCGACGACTGGGGCTACTGGCTCGCCTCCTTCGACGTCGCGCGCGTCGCCGCCGCGCCGCACGACCTCATGGTGATCGACAGCGAGATCTCCGACGGCCGCAGCTTCGAGCGCCAGTTCTCGCCCGCGGAGGTGGCGCGCATGCGGATGCGCCCCGACGGCAGGGCGCGGCTCCTGCTGGCTTACCTTTCCATCGGCGAAGCCGAGCGCTACCGGCCCTACTGGAAGGAAGAGTGGGAGGATGCGGCCAAGAAGCCTCCCTGGCTCGACCGGGAGAACAGCCGGTGGAAGGGAAATTTCGCCGTCCAGTTCTGGCAGGGCGACTGGCAGCGGCTCATTTTCGGGGAGGCCGAGAGTCATCTTGACCGCATCGTGGCGCAGGGCTTCGACGGGGTCTATCTCGACCGCGCCGATGCCTTCTTCGAGTGGCGCAGGCGCCATCCTTCCGCCGCCGCCGACATGGCGAGCTTCATTGCGCGCCTTGCCCGGCATGCGCGCGCGCAGAGGCCGGAATTCCTCGTGGTGATGCAGAACGCCGAGGAGCTTGTGGATGACCCCACCGTGCTCGACGCCATCGACGGCATCGCCAAGGAGGACCTGCTCTACGGCGTGCGACACACGGAAGAGCCCAACCCGCCGCACGACGTGACGTGGTCGATCGATCTTCTGCGCAAGGCGCAGGCGGCAGGGCGTAGGGTGCTCGTGGTCGAATACCTCAAGGACCCGGAGAAAATTTCGGCGGCCGCAACGCGCATCCGCGACGAAGGCTTCGTGCCCTATTTCGCCCCGCGCCTTCTCAATTGCCTCAATCCGCCGGCGGTGCCGGATGCGGCCGGCAAGCTGCCGGCGATGCACTGCAAGTGAGGGCCGCAGGTAGCCTGGGGGGCCCCCTCACCCGGATCGCGCAAGCGCGATCCGACCTCTCCCCGCCGGGGAGAGGTTAACGGTGCGTGGGGCACGGTTTCAGCACAACTCAGGGGCTGAGAGTCTCGCGGCACGAGCGGCAGACTCGATTACCTCTCCCCGGCGGGGAGAGGTCGCGAGCGAAGCGAGCGGGTGAGGGGGGCTCGCGTGGCCCGGGTGGATCAGTTGTCGAGGAAGCTGCGCAGCTTGCGCGAGCGGGAGGGGTGCTTGAGCTTGCGCAGCGCCTTGGCCTCGATCTGGCGAATGCGCTCGCGCGTCACCGAGAACTGCTGGCCGACCTCCTCCAGCGTGTGGTCGGTGTTCATGCCGATGCCGAAGCGCATGCGCAGCACGCGCTCCTCGCGCGGGGTGAGCGAGGCGAGCACGCGCGTGGTGGTCTCGCGCAGATTGGACTGGATCGCCGCATCGATCGGCAGGATCGCGTTCTTGTCCTCGATGAAATCGCCGAGATGGGAATCCTCCTCGTCGCCGATCGGCGTCTCCAGCGACAGCGGCTCCTTGGCGATCTTGAGAACCTTGCGCACCTTCTCGAGCGGCATGCCGAGCTTCTCGGCGAGCTCCTCGGGGGTGGGCTCGCGGCCGATCTCGTTGAGCATCTGGCGCGAGGTGCGCACGATCTTGTTGATGGTCTCGATCATGTGCACGGGGATGCGGATGGTGCGCGCCTGGTCGGCGATCGAGCGGGTGATGGCCTGGCGGATCCACCAGGTCGCATAGGTGGAGAACTTGTAGCCGCGGCGGTACTCGAACTTGTCGACCGCCTTCATCAGCCCGATATTGCCCTCCTGGATCAGGTCGAGGAACTGCAGGCCGCGGTTGGTGTATTTCTTCGCGATCGAGATCACGAGGCGCAGGTTCGCCTCCACCATCTCCTTCTTCGCCTGCCGCGCCTCGCGCTCGCCCTTCTGCACCATCTGCACGATCTTGCGGAACTCGCCGATCTCGAGCCCGGTCTCGCCGGCGAGCACGTGGATGTCGTGGCGATACTGCCTGATCTTGTCCTTGTCCCTGGCGACGAAGCTCTTCCAGCCCTTGGCGGAAAGCTTGGACGCGCGGTTGAGCCAGCGCGGATCGAGCTCGGAGCCCTGATAGTTGCGCAGAAAATCCTCGCGCGCGACGCCATGGCTCTCGGCGAGCCGCATCAGACGGCCCTCGTAGCCGACCAGGCGCTTGTTGATGTCGTAGAGCTGCTCGACCAGCGAATCGATGCGCGTCTGGTTGAGCCGCAGCGACTTCACCTCCGAGATGATGTCGTCCTTGAGCTTCTTGTAGCGGCGCTCCTGGGCGGGGGAGAGGGTGGTGTTCTTGAGCTTGAACTCGATGTCCTGGTCCTGCAGGCGGCGCAGCCGCTTGTAGGCGTCGGCGACCTTGTCGAAGGTCTCGACCACCTTCGGCTTGAGCTCGGCCTCGATGGCCGCAAGCGAGAGCGAGTTCTCCATGTCGTCGTCGTCGAACTCGCCTTCGCCCGGCACCGCCTCGGCCGTCTCGCCTTCCTCGCCGTCGGCGCGCGCCGGCTCGCTCTTGAAGGGCGTTGCGGCGGGAGGCGCCGCAGGCGGCGCCGCGGTCTGCACCAGCACCGGCGCGCCGGGCATGGCGGCGACCAGTCCCGGCTGCGCAACCGGCTGCCCGTCCGGGCCGAGCACGGGCGGAGCGGGCATGGCCTTGGCGTCGGGACCGGCATAGGTCGCTTCGAGATCGATGATGTCGCGCAGGAAGACCTTGCCCTCGTTGAGCTCGTCACGCCAGATGATGATGGCCTGAAAGGTGAGCGGGCTCTCGCACAGGCCGGCGATCATGGCCTCGCGGCCGGCCTCGATGCGCTTGGCAATCGCGATCTCCCCCTCGCGCGAAAGCAGCTCAACGGACCCCATCTCGCGCAGATACATGCGCACCGGATCGTCCGTGCGCTCGGTCGGCTCCTTGGCCTCGGTCTTGGCCGGGACCGCGCGCGCCACCTCGACCAGCTCGGCGCTTTCAGGCTCGTCCTCCTCGGCCTCCTCCCGCTGCTGCCCATCCTCGTCGTCGCTGTGCTCCTCGGTCTCGACGACATTGACCCCCATCTCGCTGAACATGGCCAGCACGTCCTCGATCTGCTCGGAATTGACCTCCTCCGAGGGCAGCACCGAGTTGATCTGGTCATGGGTCACGTAGCCCCGCTTCTTGGCGGTGCGGATGAGCTTCTTGACGGCGGCATCGCTGAGATCGAGCAGGGGCAGCGGGGTGTCCGGAGCCTCGGATGCCTCCTTTTCCGGCGGCTCCTCCTTGTCTTTTTCTTTTTCCTTGGCCGCCACCTTCGCCTTGGTCGCCATGCATTTCTCCTGAACGCCGGTGCGCACGTCGGTCACAAAAACCATCCCCCTACCCTATGTGAGAAGACTCAGGGTAGGCCGCCCCGGGTTCCACTCCCCGATTCGGCCCTCGGGGGGAGTGTCGGCGCGGGTCATTAAACCCCGATTAACCCTCCATCCGCCGGCGCACAAGGATTGCAGGGTTGATTTTTGCGCCCGTTTTTTGCTCGCTTTTCGCAGCCGTTTTCGCCGCCTGTCCTGTTCGGCCCCTGTCTGCCTGCGATCAGAGCGTTCGGGCCAACCTGCCGGACGAGGCCCCAAAACCTTCGATCAGGGCCTCCGTGCCGTCGAGGTCGGAGAGCCGCGCCTTCACATCCTGCAACCAGGAATAGTTGGCCTCGGTCGTCTCCTGCCCCAGCGCGTGCTCGGCTTCCCGCAGTTCCCTAACTAGCGAATGGCGCTGGCGATGCAAGGCAACGAGCTGCTTCCAGGTGGTGACCACGTCGTCGGGCGCGGCCCCGGCCTGGGAGCCCCAGACCGAGGAGGTGGTGATCGCCTTCTGGATGCGCGCGGACGCTTCTGCGAGACCGCGGCGGCCGAGCTCGGCCAGCATGGCGTCCGCGTCGAGCGCGCTGCCGGGGGCGCTCCCGACTGCGCTACCTTGGGCGCTACCATGCGCAAAAATGTCGATCAGGGCCGCCTTCACTTTCGCTGCCTCGGAATGGCGCAGCTCCACCGCGGCAAGCTCCTCGAGGTGGTCGTGCAGCAGCCAGGGATGGTTGATGACGGCCTGGAGAATGAGCGCCTCGCGGCGGGGGATGGCGGCGCCATGACCGCGATGCACGGGGCTTGCCGCGAGCTGCGGGCTCGCAGCCACATAGGGTCCCTCGGCGATCCCGGGCGCACGCGCCTCTAGCCCCGCGCGCCCGAATGCATTGCGCGCGCGCCCAAGAATTCGCCCAGGAGCTCGCCGGCCTTCGCCCCACGACGGGCCGCCGCGCAAAGGCGCCGCACCGGATCGCGGCCGCGCCTTCGGGCGCTCACGGGCGCCGAACAGACGCCACAGCCGGTCGCCGAACTCCCTGCGATAGTGCTTGCGCACGGATTCATCGCCGATTGAGGCAACCACCTGCGCAAGCCGCGCCTCGAATGCGGCGCGCCGCTCCGGCGTGTCGAGGCTGCCCGCTTCCGTCTCCCGCATCCACAGGACATGCGCGAGCGGACGCGCCGCCTCGATCACTTCAGCAATCGCCGTACGTCCTCCCGACCGCAGGAGGTCATCGGGATCGTGTCCTTCCGGCAGGGTTGCGAATTTCAGGCTCTTTCCCGGCTTGAGCAGCGGCAATGCAAGGTCGATGGCGCGATAGGCGGCGCGGCGCCCGGCCTCATCCCCGTCGAAGCACAGCGTGGGCTCCTCCGCCATCCGCCACAGCAGCATGAGCTGGTCGGCGGTGAGCGCGGTACCGAGCGGCGCCACGCCTGCCTCGTAGCCGGCCTGCACCATGGCAATGACGTCCACATAGCCTTCGACCGCAATCACCGGGGCGCCTTTGTGCGCGGCGGCGCGCGCCGCGGCGATGTTGTAGAGCGTGCCGCCCTTGTGGAAGAGCGGCGTCTCCGGCGAATTGAGGTATTTTGCCGGCGCGTCGGGATCGAGCGCGCGCCCGCCGAAGGCAATCACCCGGTTGCGCACATCGGCGATCGGGAACATTACGCGCTCGCGAAAGCGGTCGTAAGGCAGCGGAATGTCCTCGCCGGCAACCAGCAGCCCGGCTTCGACCATGTCGTCGGTCGATACGCCCTGCCTGCCCAGATGCTCCTTGAGCGCAAAGCGCTCGTTGGGCGCGTAGCCCAGGCGGAACTTGAGCTGCGTCTGCGGATCGATGCCGCGATCCCCGAGATAGCCGCGCGCTCGCGCGCCCGCGCGCGCGGCAAGCGTCGCCTCGAAGAACTTGGCGGCGAGCTCCACAACTTCGTTGAGCGTCTTGCGGTGCTCGTCGCGGGCGATCTCCTCCTGGGAAAGCTTCGGCAGCGCAAGCCCCGCCTGCTCCGCCAATCTCTCGACCGCCTCCGGAAACGAGAGCCCCTCGGTGAGCATCAGGAAATCGAAGATGGTGCCGTTCTTTCCGGCCGAGAAATCGAACCACATGGATTTCTGGTCGTTGACGAAGAACGAAGGGGTCCTCTCCTTGTTGAAGGGCGAAAGCCCCCGCCACTCGCTGCCGGATTTCTTGAGCTTCACCCGGCGCCCCACCACTTCCGATACCGGAAGCCGCGCGCGCAGCTCATCGAGGAATTGGGGCGAAAAGCGCATGCGGCCGCACTCCGAATCGATTCGGCCATGATAGCCCGCAAACGCCATCGCAGCCGCGCCGCGGCGCAAGTCGCGGACAAATCGCCGCGAGCCGGCACGCTTTCCAAGCTATCCACAAGGTTGGCCGCGACATGCACGCGCGCCCGCGACAGCTTGTTTCGATCGCAATACGTTTGTATATACAGAAAATTGCCAGCCATTCCGCCGTTCGGCTCTCCTGAGGGTCAGAGCCAGGATTGATCCCATCGTTGGTGAGGGGCTGGGAGGATGTCAGCCGATGAGGATGCTGAACTGTTCGCCAACATCCGTGCGTTCGAGTGGGATGATCAAAAAAATGAAGCAAATCTGCGCAATCACCACATTGATTTCCGAGATGCCCGATGGGTAGTTCAGGGCGCGACCCTCATTCGCCGATCGGACCGAAAAGGCGAAGTCCGATATATGGTCTTTGGCTTCGTTCGAAGGCAGAGAAGTCGTTGTCATTTGCACGATCCGCGGGACAACGTGTCGACTCATTTCCGCTCGCCGAGCCAAGCGTGATGAAAGAAAAAAATATCACAGTCGTATCGCGCGGCGACCGGAGCCGCGGGAACACTGATTGGAAGAAGGTGGACAAGCTTACCGACGCGCAGATCGACGCGGGGATGACCAACGATCCCGAATGGGCGGGGTTTGCGGATATCGACTGGTCGGACGCGGTGCTGGTAGTTCCCCCAAAAAAAATCGCGATCTCCATTCGCGTCGACGAGGATGTGCTCAACTATTTCAGGCAGTCGGGAACGGGTTATCAGAAACGCATGAATGCCGTGCTGCGATCCTTTGTGCAGCAGCACAAGGGAAAAAAGCGCGCCTGAAACCGCCAATCCTACGCGGCCAAGCGAGCCGATGCGTCATGGCGCACATATGAGATCGACGGCGGACATGACGTGATGGTCGACCGCCCCGAGCGGCTGGTGCACGGATGGGGTGAAGCGGAAAGACCCGCGAGATTGTCGCGTGCTTCAGTATTCCCCACCCGGCCGCCGTCGCTTTGCGCCGGCGGCCACCCTCCCCACCCGAACTCGGGCTCGCCCGAGTTCGGCACTTTAAGTTGGCCCAAGTCGGATATATCCGACTTGGGCTGGGGAGGGATTCCGCTACCCCGCCAGCATCGCCTTGACCAGGCCGCTGACCTTGCCGAAATCCATCCTGCCGGCATGGCCAAGCTTGAGCGCCGCCATGACCTTGCCCATGTCCCGGATGCCCTTCGCGCCCACCTGATCGATGGCCTGCGCAATCGCCGCCTTCACCTGCGGCTCGGACATCTGCTGCGGAAGATAGGCGCTGATCACGTCAATCTCGGCTCGCTCGCGATCGGCGAGCTCCTTGCGGCCGGCCGCATCGTAGAGGGCGACCGATTCCTGGCGCTGCTTGATCATCTTCTGCAGGATGCCCAGCAGATCGCCGTCGGCAAGCTCCGGCCGGCCCGCGAGCTGAGCCTCAATATCGGCGTTCTTGATGGCAGCGCTGACAAGGCGCAGCGTCGATACCCGGCGCTCATCCCTCGCCTTCATGGCGCCCTTGAGCGCGGTGTTGATCTCCTCGCGCAGCACGGCTATGGCCCTTTCCTGAGCGCCCTGCCCTCACGAGCAGATTCGCAACCAACACGCGAGCCCGCGCGGGCGCGGACGAACACCTATGCCTTCAATGCACGAGACACAACCCACGCAAGCGGAGGCGCGCCAGGGCTCTGGCCAGGCCTGGCCGGAGCCCAAGGCCACTGCCCTTCTCGTGCTCGCCGACGGAACGGTGCTCGAAGGTTTTGGCTTCGGGGCAAGCGGGCAGGCGGTCGGCGAGGTGTGCTTCAACACCGCCATGACCGGTTACGAGGAGATCCTCACCGATCCGTCCTATGCCGGCCAGATCATCACCTTCACCTTCCCGCATGTCGGAAACGTGGGGACCAACGAGGAGGACATCGAGACCGTCAACATGGCGGCGACGCCCGGCGCGCGCGGGGTCATTCTGCACACCGGGATCACGGCGCCGTCGAGCTACCGCGCCACCCGCCACCTCGACGCCTGGCTCAAGGCGCGCGGCGTGATCGGGCTCGGCGGCGTCGATACCCGCGCGTTGACAAGCCTCATCCGAGTGAGCGGCATGCCGAACGCCGTGATCGCGCATGAGCCTTCCGGGCGGTTCGATCTCTACGCGCTCAAGCGGCAGGCGCGCGAGTGGCCGGGGCTCGTCGGCATGGACCTCGTCCCCACCGTCACCTGCGCGCAGCGCTTCGGCTGGGACGAGACGCCGTGGCAGTGGGACAAGGGCTACGGCCGGCAGGAGCGGGCGGGGTTCCACGTGGTGGCGATCGACTACGGCATCAAGCGCAACATCCTGCGACAGCTCGCCGGTCAGGGGTGCAAGGTGACGGTGGTTCCGGCCACCACCTCGGCCGCGGAAATCATCGCGCTCGCGCCGGACGGGGTCTTTCTCTCCAACGGCCCGGGCGACCCGGCGGCAACCGGCGAGTATGCGGTGCCGGTGATCCGCGACATCATCGAGCAGGCAATTCCCACCTTCGGCATCTGTCTCGGCCATCAGATGCTCGGCATCGCGGTCGGCGCCAGGACCGTCAAAATGCACCAGGGTCACCACGGCGCCAATCATCCGGTGAAGGAGATCGCAACCGGCAAGGTCGAGATCACCTCCATGAATCACGGCTTCGCCATCGACGGCGCCTCGCTGCCGGACAACGTGGTCGAGACCCACGTGTCGCTGTTCGACGGATCGAATTGCGGACTAGCGCTCGTGCAGCGGCCGGTATTCTCGGTCCAGTACCACCCCGAGGCCTCCCCCGGCCCGCGCGACAGCCATTATCTGTTTCGGCGATTCACCGAGATGATGCTCAAGACCATGCACAAGGCTGCAAGCGCGTGAGCCTGCCCGACTGATTGCCTGGAGCGGAAAGCCGATGGTCGGCTGGATAGCCTTCTGGGACTCCAGGCATTCAATCTACGTCAATGCGCGCCATCGCGACGTGCATTACCGGACCATCGCGCATGACATCGCCGCGCACGTCAAGCCCGGCACGCGGGTTCTCGACTACGGCTGCGGAGAGGCGCTGCACGCCGGGCGCATCGCGGCATCGGCGCGCGAGCTCACGCTCTGCGACGCCGCCGGCGCGGTGCGCGCCGCGCTGGCGCGACGCTTCGGCAGCCATCCTCGCATCAGCATACGCGCTCCCGAGGAGGTTGCCGCGCTTGCCGCAGGCTCGTTCGACGCCATCATTCTGCATTCGGTCGCGCAATATCTCACAACGCAGGAGCTTGGCGCCCTGCTTGCCGATTTCCACCGGCTCCTGCAGGCCGACGGCCTGCTCGTACTCGCCGACATCATCCCCCCGCACGTGAGCGCGGCAACCGACGCGCTCGCGCTCCTGCGCTTTGCCGCCGCCAACGGGTTTTTCGGCGCCGCCGTCATCGGGCTCGCGCGCACGCTCGGCTCGCAATACTGGCGCCTGCGCTCGCGGCTTGGGCTTGCGCGCTACAGCGAGGCCGCGATGATCGGGAAACTTGCCGCGGCCGGTTTTGACGCGCGGCGGGCAGCGGCGAATATCGGGCATAACCGCGCGCGCATGACATTTCTGGCGCGACGCACGTGATATGGCGTGCGCCAGCGGCGGTCGACCGCCCAGGCGTTGCATGGCGCGGGGGCTCTGGTCTAAAGAGCGCGCGCGGCCCGGTCGCTTTGGCTCCCCGCGCCGGCAAAGGACGCGCCGACGCGCGCTTTTTTTGTGTCCAGCGCATGCCTAATCTTCCTTAAGTCTCATGCCCAAGCGCACCGACATCCATTCCATCCTGATCATCGGCGCAGGCCCGATCGTGATCGGCCAGGCCTGCGAGTTCGACTACTCGGGCACCCAGGCCTGCAAGGCGCTCAAGGCCGAGGGTTACCGCATCGTG
>Ga0306920_100008252_pt1 | contig 13820 bp, 13 predicted proteins | sample flu12Cox44000170_FD_204666 | JGI IMG/M metagenome (GOLD analysis project Ga0306920, IMG submission 204666) | Lab enrichment of tropical soil microbial communities from Luquillo Experimental Forest, Puerto Rico - flux4day.12C.oxic.44.000.170 (v2)... | ecosystem: Environmental > Terrestrial >... | reverse complement strand
GTCGATTGACCATTCAACACAAGACAATCATTTGTCCAGATCATAGAGCGAATGCAGCGTACGAACCGCCAGCTCCGTGTAATTGGCGTCGATCAAAAGAGAGAACTTAATCTCCGACGTGGTGATCGCGCGGATGTTGATCCCTTTCTCCGCCAGCGCCTTGAAGGCTTGGGCGGCGACGCCTGCATGGCTGCGCATTCCAATGCCGATCACCGACACCTTGGCGACATCATTCGCCCCGTCCACGCGCTCATAACCCACCCTCTCCTTCACCTTGATCAGAACGTCGGTTGCACGCTGGTAGTCGGCGGCGGGCACGGTAAAGGTCAGATCGGTGGTGGCGCCATCGGACGAGACGTTCTGCACGATCATGTCCACATTGATATTCGCTTCGGCGAGCGGCCCGAAAATAGCCGCGGCAACGCCAGGCTTGTCCTGGACCCGCCGGATCGAGATCTGCGCTTCGTCCTTGGAGAAAGCGATACCCGTGACGACCTGCTGTTCCACGATCTCCTCCTCACCGCAAATGAGGGTTCCTGGCGGGGCCCCGCGCGGATCGATGTCCTCCGGCTTTTCGAAGCTCGATCGCACGAAGATGCGCACGTTGTGCACCATTCCAAGCTCCACCGAGCGCACCTGCATGACCTTGGCGCCGAGCGAAGCCAGTTCCAGCATCTCTTCGTATGCAATCCGGTCGAGCCGCCGCGCGCGCTGCACCACGCGCGGGTCGGTCGTATAGACTCCGTCCACATCGGTATAGATGTCGCAGCGTTCCGCCGCTATGGCGGCGGCGATGGCGACCGCCGAGGTGTCCGATCCGCCGCGTCCCAAGGTCGTGACGCGCCCGGTTTCCTTATGCAAACCCTGAAATCCGGCGATGACCGCCACCTCGTGTCTTTCCTTGAACCGTTTGAGCAGCTCCGCGCCGTTGACATCCAGGATGCGCGCCGCAGCATGTGCGTTCGAGGTAAGAATGGGCAATTGCCAGCCCTGCCACGACCGCGCATTGACGCCCATTCCCTCCAGCGTAAGTGCAAGCAGACCCGCCGTGACCTGCTCGCCGGTCGATACGACAGCGTCGTATTCCCGGGCATCGTGCAACGGCGCCGCTTCGCGGCACCAGCCCACGAGCTGATCGGTTACGCCCGACATGGCGGATACAACGACAGCGATTTCGTGACCTGCATCGATCTCGCGCTTCACGTGCCGCGCGACAGTGCGGATGCGTTCGAGATTGGCGACCGAAGTGCCGCCGAACTTCATCACTAAGCGAGGCATGACAATGCCAGCTACTGCGCCGCGTCCTTGGCCTGCTCGCCGTTGCCGTTGGCGGAATCCTGCCCGTTCTTGAGCAGCGAAGGCTGCGGCATGGTAATGATGTTGTAGCCGCAATCAACGAAATGAATGTCCCCCGTCACCCCCGTGGAAAGATCTGAAAGCAGGTAGAGCGCCGCCCCGCCGATCTCGTCCAACGTCACGCCACGACGCAATGGCGAATGGCGGTGCTGAAAGGCAAACATCTGCCGTGCCTCGCTGATGCCGGCGCCTGCAAGCGTGCGAATCGGACCCGCCGAAATTGCGTTGACCCGTATAGCCGCCGGTCCGAAATCGACCGCCAGATAGCGCACGGAGGCTTCGAGCGCGGCCTTGGCGACCCCCATGACATTGTAGTTGGGCATGGCGCGCTGTCCGCCGTTGTAGGTCAAGGTCAGCATTGCACCGCCGCCGCTCATGAGCGCCGCCGCGCGTTTTGCCGCTTCGGTAAACGAAAAACAGGAGATCAGCATGGTGCGCACGAAATTGTCGCGCGTGGTGTCGGCATAACGGCCTTTGAGCTCGTTCTTGTCCGAAAACGCGATTGCATGCACCAGAAAATCGAGCGATCCCCATTTCTCGGCGAGCGCGGCAAATGCCGCGTCGATCGACTGCGCCTGCTCGACATCGCATGGCAGCAGGAGCGAGGCGCCAATCGAGTTCGCGAGCGGCCTTACCCTGCGGCCAAGCGCCTCGCCCTGGTAGGTGAATGCAAGCTCGGCCCCCTGGGCGGCGAGCGTCCTGGCAATACCCCAAGCAATGGAATGGTCGTTTGCGACCCCCATGATCAGCCCGCGCTTGCTCTGCATCAGCCGCGTCATGTTGCTTTTTTCTATCACTCTGCCCCCATGATGCCCCGGCGAGTCGCGTGTTAACCTTTCCCGGCCATCTCAGACGTCGACGTGCTTGAGCACCACCGAGGCGTTCGTGCCGCCGAACCCAAACGAATTCGACAACACGCAGCCGAGCTTCACGTTGTCCTGCCGCTCGCGCACGATCGGGACATCTTCGAATGCCGGATCAAGTTTCTCGATGTTGGCGCTTTCGCAGATGAAGCCGTTGTTCATCATCAAAATCGAATAGATGGCCTCCTGCGCGCCGGCCGCCCCCAGTGAATGTCCGGTCAGCGATTTCGTCGCCGCGATGGGCGGACAGCGCGCGCCAAAGACTTCGCGAACGGCTTCAATCTCCTTGATATCGCCGATTGGCGTCGAAGTGGCATGCGGATTGATGTAATCCACCGGGATCCTGATCTCCCGCAGTGCCATCTGCATGCATCGCACGGCGCCTTCGCCCGAAGGCGCGACCATGTCGAAACCGTCGGATGTGGCACCGTAACCTGCGACTTCCGCATAGATACGTGCTCCGCGCGCTTTCGCATGCGCGAGCTCTTCCAGGACCAGCACGCCGGCGCCGCCTGCGATCACAAAACCGTCACGATCTGCGTCGTAGGCGCGGGAGGCTTTTTGCGGTGTTTGATTGAAGCCCGATGACATCGCCCCCATGGCGTCGAACAGGACCGACAGCGTCCAATCGAGTTCCTCACAGCCGCCTGCGAAAATGATGTCCTGCTTGCCCATCAGAATCACTTCCGTGGCATTGCCGATGCAATGGTTCGATGTCGCACAGGCCGACGAGATCGAATAGTTGACTCCCTTGATCTTGAACCAGGTGGCAAGCGTGGCCGAGGCAGTGGAAGACATGGCCTTCGGGACTGCGAATGGGCCGACGCGTTTCGGACTTTTGCTGCGCGCCACATCGGCAGCTTCCACAATCGTGCGTGTGGACGGGCCGCCCGAGCCCATGATGATGCCGGTCATCTCGTTCGAGACTTCATCCGCCTCGAGACCGGCATCCCGAATGGCCTGTTCCATCGCGAGATGATTCCATGCCGCGCCGCCACCCAGGAACCGCATGGCGCGACGATCGATCGACTCTTCAGGAACAAGGCTCGGAGCGCCGTGCACCTGGCACCGAAACCCGAGCTCGGCATATTTATCAGCGCGCGAAATACCTGACTTGGCCTCGCGCAGGCTTGCCAGAACTTCCTGTGTTGTGTTGCCGATGGATGAGATTATCCCCATCCCGGTGACAACGACCCGCCTCATGAAACCCTCGTTTGCATGCCGAGCCGCGCAGGCCCGAGCGGGGCGGCCCTCAAGCCACGCTCGGCTCCAGCACTGCCTGATCGCGGAACAGGCCAACCTTGAGATCCATCGCGCGATATATGATCGACCCATCCGCCGAGAGCCAACCGTCCGCGATGCCGAGCACGAGCTTGGACCGCATCACTCGCTTGATGTCGATGCCGTATACAACCTTCTTGACCGTCGGCAGGACTTGACCGGAAAACTTGAGCTCGCCCAATCCGAGCGCTCGTCCTCGCCCAGGAGCCCCGACCCAGCCCAGAAAAAAGCCCAGCAACTGCCATAAGGCGTCAAGCCCCAGGCACCCCGGCATGACAGGATCGCCCTTGAAGTGGCAGGGGAAGAACCAAAGGTCTGGTCGCAATTCGAGCACGGCTCGTACCAGGCCCTTGCCATACTGACCGCCCGCCTCTGCTATTTCCGAGATCCGGTCGAACATCAGCATCGGAGGAAGCGGCAACTGGGCATTTCCTGCGCCGAACAATTCGCCGCGCGCGCAAGCCAAGAGCTCGTCATAACCAAAGCTCGTCGGCCGCTTCTCCATTTGTTTCGCTTCCGCGCTCACCTCTCACGCCTCCTCTGGCCAGCTGCTTGGGTAAAGATAGGCGGAACAAGGGGCAAAAAGCCAGCCGCAGGCGGCACAACCGGCCAAGCTCGAGCTTTTGTCCGCCGGCGTTTGCATCTTCGGACGAATATGTTACAAACGCAACAATCTCTCGGTCGAATGTCGCAAGGTCCAAGCGCTGTCATGCCAGCATCCCGTGTCATGGTGTTCACCGATACCACCGGCCTTTCAAAAGAGGCCAGTCAGGGCCGGTCCGCCGCCACCGGTTGCGGCTGGCGCGATGTCAAGACTTTGTTGCGCGAGGCAGGCTTGCGCCCAACCCAGCAGCGTCTGGCGTTGGGGTGGATGCTGTTCGGTAAAGGAGACAGGCATCTCACCGCCGAGATGCTGTATGAGGAAGCGGTCAAGGCGAAGGTCCCGGTCTCGCTTGCCACTATTTACAACACGCTCCACCTGTTCACGGACGCCGGACTTTTGCGCCAGGTCGCGGTAGACGGATCGAAAACATATTTCGATACCAACGTGAGCCAGCACCACCATTTCTTCATCGAGAGCGAGAACGATCTCGTTGACATTCCCCATTCGGAAGTGGTCGTCGGCAAGACTCCGACGCCGCCGGAAGGGTACGAAGTGGTGCGCGTCGATGTGGTCGTTCGGCTAAGACGAAAACACCGCTGATCTATCGGGCTCCCCCGAGCGGCGTTATTCCACCTTTTCGTTCAGATAGACGCCCCACAACTGCTCCTGAGCCACCCAGCCGTCGAATCCGGCGCCTGCGACGCGGCACCAGAGGCCAGTGCAGCGTTTGACGGCGGCAAGCACGCCGGCCTGGAGTTTCGCCAGCACCATGCCGCCGTCATCCGGCTTGTCATAGACCGGAACCAATTGGCTCTTGTCCTTCGGATTCACAAGCGCAGTGCGCCTTCCCGATAACAGCGAATGGTACACCCAGCCTTCGGACCCTTCCCAGTCACGGATGCGCCGCCAATTGTCGGATTCCGCGGTAATCTCGACCGGTAGGCCCGCGCGCGTGTAGACAAAAGTGACCTCGTGATCTCGCGTGGGTCCGCCGCGCACATTGACATGGTCGGGCTTGAGACTGACGAAGCGCGGGAGCGGCAAGCCGCTCTTGGGTCCGGTTGCCGTCTCCGCCAGCGCATGCGCCGTAGCAAAGAACGCCCCTGCTAGGCCAAGCAATAGAAGGCTCGAACGTCGCATGCCGCACAAAATGCCTAGTGTCCCGATTCCGAAATTCGTTCCATCGTGCGGCAAGCTCATTTACGAATTTCGGAATCGAAGGACACTAGCAAACCTTTGATTCTAGTGTGGCTTTTGGTTCAGAAGTCCGCATCTCGGACTCGCGGAAGGAATGATGCGGACTTCTGAACCGCCACACTAGAGCGGGATGACTTTTCTTCGAATCGTCGTCCCGCTCTAACTTTTTGTTTGAGCATGATCTTTTTCCGAAAACCGGTTCCCACTTTTCGGGATCATGCTCTAAAGTCATGCGTCCACCGGCGTTTGATGCATTAGACTGGCGAACGTGCGAGCCTGCGCGCCCTGTCTTCGCGTCGCGTATGTTGCAGAAATCCCGCCGGGAAGGCAGTCTCGGATACCGCGGTTAAGGAGACCTGAACGCGTCGGCACGCGCCTGTTTTTGCAAGGTCAATTATGGCGAGCCCAAAAAAGAAGCCGCTTGTCGTCGTCACCCGCAAGCTGCCCGACAGAGTCGAGACCCGGATGCGCGAATTGTTCGACGCGCAGCTTAATCTCGATGACAAGCCGCTCACCCCCTCGGAACTCGCTGACGTGATGAAAAGGACCGACGTCCTGGTACCGACGGTCACTGACCGCATCGATTCGGCTGTGCTGAGCAAAGCCGGAGACAGCCTCAAGCTGATCGCAAACTACGGCAACGGCGTCGACCATATCGACGTTGCGACCGCGCTCAGCCGCGGGATTACCGTGACCAACACCCCCGGCGTTCTCACCGAGGATACGGCGGACATGACCATGGCGCTCGTCCTGGCGGTGCCGCGCCGATTGGCGGAAGGCGCTGCCGTCTTCAGCGATGAGAAGCCCTGGAACGGCTGGTCCCCTACCTGGATGCTGGGCCATCGCATCTGGGGCAAGCGGCTCGGAATCATCGGCATGGGAAGGATCGGCCAAGCGGTGGCACGCCGCGCCGGCGCTTTCGGTCTCCAGATTCATTATCACAATCGACGACGGGTGCCCGCCAAAATCGAGGAGGAGCTCAATGCGACCTACTGGGAAAGCCTCGATCAGATGCTCGCCCGCATGGACATTATCTCGATCAACTGCCCCCACACGCCTGCGACATATCACCTGCTGTCCGCGCGCCGGCTCAAGCTCATTCGGCCAGAGGCTTACATCGTCAACACCGCACGGGGCGAAGTCATCGACGAGAATGCCCTGGTACGGCTGATCTCGGCCGGGGACATCGCGGGCGCCGGGCTCGATGTCTTCGAACACGAGCCTGCCGTCAATCCGAAGCTCGTGAAGCTGGCGCGCATGGGCAAAGTGGTGCTGTTGCCGCACATGGGATCGGCGACGCTTGAGGGTCGTATCGACATGGGCGAGAAGGTCATCGTGAACATAAGGACCTTTCTCGACGGCCACCGGCCGCCAGACCGCATATTGCCGTCGATGCTGTAGGGCATCCAAGTTATCGCGGTATTTTGTCTGTGCTGCGCTTTGCCACAATCTGGCGTATGATGATTGAGCTTTCGGGAGAATCATCCATGCGCGCTGTTTTGCTTGCCGGTGTAGCCATGATCGCATCAGGCGCGCCGGCGTTTGCCGCTGCGCTGGCACCGGCGGACATCCAGGCCACTTTCTTCAACGGGCAGCCGTTCACGGCGGCGGCGAGCAACATCAAGTACAAGATGACCTTCACAGCCGATGGCAAGATGACGCGGGAGCCGATCGGCGCAGGTGCAAAGAGCGACGGTACCTGGAAACTGAGCAAAGACGGTTTCTGCACGACGTGGAAAGGCTCCAAGCAGAATTGCTACCGTGTTCAGACCGCGGGCGATAACAAGTGGTCGGTGATGAAAGGCAGTACGGCGGTGGCGACTTGGACCAAATGACTTGGACCAAATGACTTGGACCAAACGAACTTGACCGGGTGAAGTCTGCTCAGGCGTGACCCGAAAGATTGTGGATGACAGGGTGTTCGCCCGAAAGGGGGTTGGAGGGATCCCATCCATAGGCGAGCGTCTCGAACCGCATGGACCGGGCATCGAGCATAAGCAGACGCCCGACCAGCCCCTCACCAAAGCCGACAATCTCCCGGATGACTTCGAGCGCCATCAAGGAACCGAGGACGCCGGTCAGCGCGCCCAGGATGCCGGCCTCCGCACAGGCAGGAACCGCCCCGGGCGGCGGCGGCTCGGGAAACAAGCAACGGAACGACGGGTTGGGAGTACCGTCGCTGCCTCGCTCATGGGCGCGCAAGGTCGTCAGCGTACCGTCGAAAACGCCGACCGCACCGCTCACCAGCGGCTTGCCAGCAAGAAAGCACGCATCGGATACGAGGTAGCGGGTGGCAAAATTGTCCGAGCCATCGGCGACGATGTCATAGAGCCCGATCAGGTCGAGCGCGTTCGCCGCCGCCAACCGCACGGCATGGGGCTCGACTTTGACATGCGGATTGAGCCGCAGGACGGCCGAGGCCGCGCTGTCTACCTTGAGCACTCCGATATCGGGGGTGGCGTGGATGACTTGGCGCTGCAGATTCGACAACGCAACCGTATCGTTATCGACAATGCCGATTGCACCTACGCCTGCTGCCGCCAGGTAGAGTATTGCGGGCGCTCCCAGTCCACCGGCTCCAATCACCAGCACGCGGGCGCGCTTGAGCGCTGCCTGGCCGGGTCCGCCGACCTCGTGCAGCACAATATGGCGAGCGTAGCGCTCGAGCTCTTCGGCGCTGAACATGCGAACCAAAATCCAAAGCTAGTGTGGCGGTTCAGAAGTCCGCATCATTCCTTCCGCGAGTCCGAGATGCGGACTTCTAAACCAAAGCCACACTAGAATCAAAGGTTTGCTAGTGTCCTTCGATTCCGAAATTCGTAAATGAGCTTGCCGCGCGATCGAACGAATTTCGGAATCGGGACACTAGAGGTGTTTTTCCGCGAAAGTCCATTCTTTGCAACTTGGCATTTCTGTCGACCGGCCGCCAACCTTCTGCCATTGCGCGCTCTTATTCTTGGAGGCTAGATTCGGGCCGGGCAGTTGCCTGCAGGGAGTTTCCATGCGGAGCTTCGGTGCCGTTTGTCTCAGTGCCTATCTACTCATCCCCCTTTCCGCCGTCGGACAGAGCGAAAAGATCCCGGCGGCAGAAAATGCAGTGGCGGAGCATGTCGCTCAATCGCTGAAATTCCACGTAGCCGGAATTCTAGAATCGGTTCTGCGCGCGCACGCCACCGCCCCGCAAGCGCAAGACGGCACGCTAACCGCCGGCCAAGCCGCGCCAGCAGGAGAGACGATCCGCATGGCTGCGGCGGCGGCGCGCAAGCGCGCGCCCACCTCATCTGCGCCCAAACGCGAGGCCTCATCCATCCCGCCCGATGATCGTTTGGCGATACAGGTCGAACTCGCCTGGACCGGCGATTACAGGGGTCTTATCAACGGCGAGGTCGACGAGAAGACCACAGCCGCCGTCAAGTCGTTCCAGAAAAACCGAAAATTCAAGGAGACCGGAGTTCTCAATACGCAGGAGCGCGCGTTGCTCTCTGCCTCCGCCAAAGCCAAGCAGGCTCAGGTCGGCTGGACCGTGGTTGATGATCCTGTGACTGGGGCACGGCTTGGGATCCCGAGCAAGCAAGCCCCCAACAAAGCCCCGGCAAAAGCCGGCACGCGCTGGGTCTCAGCACAGGGTCAGGTCCAGATTGAAACATTCAAGATCAGAGAGCCCGGAACGACGCTCGCAAGCGTGTACGATCAGCAAAAGAAGGAACCCTCGACGCGCAGGCTTGAGCTCAATCTCCTGCGCCCGGACTTTTTCATCCTTGCCGGGATGCAGGGGTTAAAGAAATTTTACGTGCGCGCCGACATCAAGGGTGGAGAGGTGCGCGGCATCACCGTGCTCTACGATCAGGCGACCGAGAACATCATGGAACCCGTCGCCGTCGTGATGTCGAGTGCTTTCAGCGCTTTTCCCAGCGTCAGCAGCGCGCAGATCGGGGCCGTTGCCAAACGCAAGGTCGAGTATGGCACCGGCATTATCGTCAGTAGCGCCGGCCACATCCTCGCCGACCGTGAACTAACCGAGGGCTGCAACGTCATCGCGGTTGGTGGATTTGGCAATGCGGAGCGGACGGTGGACGACGCATCGAAAGATCTCGCCTTGTTGCGCGTCTATGGGGTGTCGGATTTGCTGCCGGCGATCTTTGCCCCTGATGCCGCAGGAGGCCCTGAACTGACGCTGCTCGGGATCACTGACCCCCAGATGCAGGAAGGCGGCATCGCGGTCTCCTCCATCACCGCAAAGCTCAAAGGCGAGGCCATAGACCCGGTGCCGCAGCTCGGGTTCTCAGGCGCCGCGGTGTTGGATGCCCAGAACCGTGTTGCGGGGGTAGTAGAGCTCAAAGCGCCGCTCATTGCCACGATCGGCGCATCCAATGCGCAGCCTCAGGCGACCATTGTGCCGGCGCCGGTCATCCGCGCTTTCCTTGATGCGCAAAAGGTGCCGCCGGCCACCGGGCGCTGGGGCCTCGATCGGACCAAATCTTCGATCGTGCGGGTCATCTGTGTGCGGAAATAGAGTATGATCCCGAAAAGTGGGAACCGGTTTTCGGAAAAAGATCATGCTCAAACAAAGATATACGGCGGGCGAATAGTGAGTAGCGAATAGGGAAGCGCGCTACTTAACTAAGCCATTCACCATTCGCCATTCGCTATTCGCTTTCTGCTTACCGGTTCTTGAACTTGGGCGGGCGCTTGGCGATGAAAGCAGCCATGCCTTCCTTCTGATCCTCGGTCGCAAACAAACCGTGGAAGATGCGGCGTTCGAAGCGGAGCCCTTCGCTCAACGAAGTCTCCAATGCGCGGTTGACCGCTTCCTTGGCCGCGAGCACCGATGGCAGCGATAGCGACGCAATGGTTGCGGCGAGTTTCATAGCCTCCTCCATAAGGCTCGCTGCCGGCACGACCCGCGCCACCAGCCCGGAACGCTCGGCTTCCTGCGCGTCCATCATTCGTGCGCTCAAAATGAGGTCCATGGCCTTGGCCTTGCCGACGGCGCGAATGAGCCGCTGGGTCCCTCCCATGCCGGGAATGACACCCAGCTTGATTTCGGGTTGACCAAACCTGGCGCTGTCGGCGGCGATGATGATGTCGCACATCATGGCGAGCTCGCAGCCGCCTCCGAGAGCAAAGCCGGCGACCGCGGCGATGATCGGCTTGCGAACGCGGGAGAGCCGCTCGTAATCCGCCGCAAAGTCGTCGGCAAACACGTCGAAATAAGATTTCCCCGCCATCTCCTTGATATCGGCGCCTGCGGCGAATGCCTTCTCGGACCCGGTGATCACAATGCAGCCGATATTGGTGTCGGCATCGAAATGCTCGGCTGCATCGAGCAGCTCGTCCTTGAGCCCTTCGTTCAGTGCGTTCAACGCCTGGGGCCGATTGAGCCGGATGACTCCGACGCGGTCGCGGGTTTCAACAAGAATGTTCTGGGTGTTCATGATTTCCTCGCTCTGAGCAGGCAACGATCTATTTCTGACAGACCGGGCAGAAGAACGTCGATCTGCCGGTCTGCACGATCCGTCTGATCGTTCCACCACAGCCTGGTGTAGGACATGGCTTGCCGGCACGATCGTAGACACGAAAATTATGCTGGAACTCACCAAGCGCTCCGTCAGTACGGCGATGGTTGCGCAGTGACGAGCCGCCGGCCTCGATTGCATCCCGGAGCACGGCTTTGATGGCATCAATGAGCGTGCGTGCGCGATCATTCGGCTCACCCGATCGCATCGCAATGGTGGATGCGCGCCGTTTCGGCGATAGCCGCGCGCGATGGAGCGCCTCACAAACGTAAATGTTGCCCAGCCCTGCGACGATCTTCTGGTCCGAGAGCGCCGCCTTGAGCGAGGTTTTCTTTCCTTTGCAAAGACGCGCGAGCGCGCCGGCATCGAACTCATGCGCAAGCGGCTCGGGCCCGAGGTTTTTCAGCAACGGCTCATGCTGCAGATCCGCGCGCGGCACAAGCTTCATCATGCCAAAGCGGCGCGGATCGTTGAACAAAATCAGCGCCCCGGAAGACATGAGAAAGCTCACATGATCATGCACGGAATGTTGCGCGCGCGAATGGTAATAGCGTCCAACTGAATTGCGACCGCACCGGCGCGTGATGCGGAACGAGCCCGACATGCCCAGATGCATGATCAATACATCTCCCGACGACAAATCGGCGAGCAGATATTTTGCCCGCCGCTGCAGTCTTTCCACGGTGCGACCCTCCAGCCGCTGCACGAAATCCTTCGGCAGCGGCCAGCGCAGATCCCTACGCCGTGCCTCGACCGTCATGAAGCGAGCGCCCTGCATGACCGGTACAAGGCCGCGGCGAACAGTTTCGACTTCGGGCAGTTCAGGCATGATTTTTCGGACGCAGACATAGCGTCACCGCCCTGCCCGCGCTATGGTTCTGCTCGATCAGCATCAGTGGCATGCCTTCCCGCGACGAAGCCAGTTACTTCGGCTTTCAACGGGTCCCGCTTGATAACAAGCAGGCCCTGGTCGATGGCGTATTTCGGAATGTGGCACAGCGTTACGATCTCATGAACGACCTGATGTCCGGCGGGCTGCATCGCGCCTGGAAGGACGTTCTCGTAACGGCCATCAACCCTCCCACAACTGCGCGGCCTTTTGCACTCCTCGATGTGGCAGGAGGCACCGGTGACATTGCTTTTCGGGTCTTGGCGGCGGCCGGCGCGGGGACACGCGCCGCGGTCCTCGACATCAATACGGCAATGCTCGAGGCCGGTCATGCGCGAGCCGTTGCGGCGGGCCACGGCGTTGCCTTTATCGCAGGCAATGCGGAGGCACTGCCGTTTCGCGATCGCAGCCATGACGCGGTTACGATCGCATTCGGCATTCGCAACGTGCCGCGGATCGAGCAGGCGCTCGCAGAGGCCTACCGCGTCTTGCACATCGGCGGGCATTTTATCTGCCTTGAATTCTCAGCCGTGGATGTACCTGGGTTTGACGCGCTGTACGATGCCTATTCGTTCAACGTGATTCCGACGCTCGGCCGCATTGTCACCGGTAACGAGCAGGCATACCGATACCTCGTGGAATCGATCCGCCGTTTCCCCAAACCGGATCGACTTGCCCAGATGATGCGCGCTACCGGTTTTGCCCGAGTCTCGTTTCAGCGCATGAGTGCCGGCATTGTCGCGCTGCATTCGGGCTGGCGATTGTGATCGCCGGACTGCATCACCTCGTTCGCTTCGCCCGCGCCGGTTTTGTGTTCGCCCGCGAAGGTGTGCTCGCATTGATCGATACGAGTCGGCTGCCGCCATCCGCGCGGGCAGCGGTATACGTTGCGCGGCTGATCGAACGACCGGCAAACCAGGTAGCGCCAAACCGGCTGGCGGCTGCTCTCACCCGGCTTGGCCCGAGCTATGTGAAGCTCGGCCAGTTTCTCGCAACGCGTCCGGATGTGGTGGGTCCCGCACTGGCGCGCGATCTCGAAACGCTGCAGGACAAGATGTCCCCATTCCCGCAGCGGGAAGCCGAACGTGCGGTCGAAACCGCGTTGGGCCAACCACTGCGCCATGTATTCGCGGCATTCGGTCCGGCGGTAGCCGCCGCCTCCATCGCGCAGGTGCACCGGGCGCAGATCAGCAGCGCAGGTGAACGGCGCACGGTTGCCGTGAAAGTCCTGCGCCCCAGCGTTGAGCGGCGCTTCAAGATCGATCTCGATGCTTTCACTTTTGCGGCGCGCCGGGCCGAGACAGTATCCGCTGAAGCAAGACGGCTGCGGCTGTGCGAGGTCGTGGATACGTTGCGGCGCACCGTCGCGATCGAAATGGACCTGCGGTTCGAAGCAGCAGCCCTTTCAGAAATGATGGAGAACACCAGGAACGACCCAGATTTCCGGCTGCCCGCAGTCGATTGGGACCGCACGGCGCGCGACGTTCTCACGCTGGAATGGATCGACGCGATTCCGCTCTGGAACCGCGAGCGGCTCGAGGGAAAAGGATTCGACCTCAAACGGCTTGCGGTTGCGGTCATCCAGACTTTCCTGCGCCAGGCGCTGCGCGATGGCTTTTTTCACGCCGACATGCATCCGGGAAATCTGTTCGTTGACGAGGATGGCCGGCTCGTCGCCGTGGATTTCGGCATTATGGGACGGTTGGGCCGGAGGGAGCGGCGGTTTCTGGCCGAGATCCTCTACGGCTTCATTACGCGGGATTATCAGCGAACGGCGGAGGTCCATTTCGAGGCTGGTTATGTGCCCCAGCACCATTCGGTCGCCAGCTTCGCCCAGGCGATCCGGGCAATCGGCGAGCCCATTCACAAACGCACCGCCGAGGAAATCTCGATGGCAAAGCTGTTCATGCTGCTGTTCGAGATCACGGCGCTGTTCGACATGCGCACCCGGCCGGAGCTTCTGCTCCTGCAGAAGACCATGGTCGTCGTGGAGGGGGTCGCCCGCTCGCTCGATCCGAAGCTCGATATCTGGATGGCGGCAGAGCCGGTGGTACGGGAATGGATCGAGCGATATCTCGGACCCGCGGGTAAGCTCGAGGGCGCGGCCGAGGGTG
>Ga0306920_100008251_pt1 | contig 13820 bp, 11 predicted proteins | sample flu12Cox44000170_FD_204666 | JGI IMG/M metagenome (GOLD analysis project Ga0306920, IMG submission 204666) | Lab enrichment of tropical soil microbial communities from Luquillo Experimental Forest, Puerto Rico - flux4day.12C.oxic.44.000.170 (v2)... | ecosystem: Environmental > Terrestrial >... | reverse complement strand
GGTCCGTGGATACGGCGAGGCTGTCGACCTGGAAGGCCGTGCTCTCCGCGAGCAGCGTGTAGGTGTCGTTGGAGAACGTCCGCGCGACGTACGTGCCGGCGGCGGGCGCGGTGAAGGTCGCGGTGCCGCTCGACTGACCGCTCGAGTAAACCCAGGCGACAAAGCTCGTGTTGGCCGACCCCGCGGACGCGATGGCGATCCAGTCCTTGGCGTTGCCAGGCAAGCCGCCGTACGTCACGCTGATCGTCGCTCCGACGCCGTAGCTCGGGGAGTCGGTGCTGACCGTCGGGCCCGTCACCGCGGCCACCCTCCGGTCTGCCGGCGCTCCGGACGATTCGTCCGCGCCACACGCGGCGAGCGACAGAGCAGCCGAGCAAGCAGCCACGCGCACCACGGCAGATATCTCGCGCCTCTTCCACCCCAGCATGTCGCGATCCTCTTCGAAAGGACTGGGATGATAGCGCGTGGCGCTCAGCGGTCGATGAGCGTTTCGCCGCGTGGTGGTCGAGCTACCAGTTGCCGCGACCCCTAGCCGGATGCCTGAGGCTCGAGGATAGCCGCGATGCGCCAAGGACCGGGCGGCGCTACGGCGCCCCTCTCGTCCTCACATCTCGGCTCGAGAAGCCTGCCGTCGATGGTGAAGAGTCCCTTCGTCCCGGGCGAGATCCTTCGCGCCGCGCGCGCAGGCCTGACGCTCGGCGGGCGGGCCGATCCAGAGGTCGGCGCCCGACTGCGCGAGGATGGCGTCGGCGAGGGCCCGCAGCCGGACGCCCTGTTCGTCGTCGGCCCGGCAGTGATCGGTGCCGGTCACGCGGGCCACGCCGTTCAGGCAGGAGAGGCGCAGGTCGTCGCCGGTGTCGGCGCACACTTCACCGTCGGACGCGCGGTCGAAGTCCGCGCAGGAGCGGGCCAGGAGCTCGCGGATGGCGACGAGCGTGTCCGGCCCGAGGCGCGCGAACAGGAGGCCGCCGAGCTTGACGCAGCGATGTCCCTCGAAGACCAAGGTGCCGTCGTCGTAGAGCGCGAGGGCGTAGACCGGATCGTCGGGGCGATCGTCGGACCACGGGCCGCGGGCGAGCTCGGCGAGCGGCACCCGGCCGCGCAGGACGCCGAGCGCCGGGAAGGTCGGTTCGCGCGCGGCGAGGTTCGCCGCGTCCGCCGCGGCGCCGCGCCAACACGCGGCCGCTTCCCAGGGCGGGCGATCGGGTGGCTTCGCTTGGGTCGACGCGGCGCACGCCACGAGCAGCGCACTCGCTGCGGCGAGCGGGGCGGGTATCGATCGCACGCGCGAGCGAACTGCAGGGTTCGGGCCAGCTCGACCGCCGCGGCGGATTGGGCGGCTCACCGGTGGATGGGGCCATTCGGGCGCGCGCCCAGCGGCTATAACGTCAAGATGACAACAAACGCCGATGCGGGCGGCGGTGATCGCGATGGTGCTGGCCGCCGGCGTGATCGGAGCTGTGGCGACCGCAGCCAAACGTCCGAGGGCGGTGGCGGCCAAGCGGGTTCGGACGCAATCGTCGAGCCCCACTTCGCTCTCCTCAGCGACTTCGAAGATTCTGAACGAGCATGCCTGCGGCGCGGCGCCGTGATCCGAATCGCGAAAGATATTGATACCCGCCGACTCGAAGACGAGGTGACCTGACGCTCGCTGGTAACCCCGCGCCACTTCGTATACACGTTGATGCCGCTAAAGGGGGCGAACGCGAGCGATGGCCGGGGGATCGCTACGGAGGATCGGAATAGGTATCGGATGCGCGGCCGTGGGATGGGGGGCGGTCGGCGGCCTCTATCGCCTGGTCGGCGCGCCGTTCCCGTTCCTGTTCTTGTTCGTCGCCTTCTTGGCGGCGCTCGCCGGCGACCGCCTCGGGGGTCTTTCGGCGATCCCGCCATCGGTCATGGGCGTCTACTACTACACGGAGCCCGTCGGGTGGCGAATCACGGCGTCCGGTGCGTTCTCCGTGGGCTTGTTTCTCGTGGCGTCGCTCGCCGTCGTCGAGGTGATTGCACGGATGCACGCGGCCATCGCGGGGATGGACGCCCTGCTGTCGGCCGTGAGCCACGACTTGAAGACCCCTCTGACGAGCCTCGGGCTCCAGGAACAGCGCCTGATCAAACGGATAGGACGCGAGTCGGAGCCCCCTCCGCCGGAGGATCTGCAGCGGCACTCGGAGACCATCCTCGAGGCCGTACGAAAGCTCTCCTTCATGATCGACAACCTGCTCGACGTCGGGCGCATCCATTCGAACAGGCTTCAGCTCGCCCCGACTGACGCCGACTTCACGAAGATCGTCCGGGATGTGATCGGCCGATTGCGTCCGGCCCTCGAAGCGGGTGGGTACTCCGTTCGGACGACCGGCCTCGATGAGCCCTGCAGCGGGCGCTGGGACGTCCTGGCCGTCGAGCGTGTCGTCGGCAATCTCCTCTCGAACGCCATCAAGTACGGCGAAGGCAAGCCGATCGAGATCTCGGTCGAGGCCGACCAGAACAAGGTCCGGTTCGCGGTGGCCGACCACGGCATCGGGATCGCCACGGACGCTCAGCGCCGGCTGTTCAGACCATTCGAAAAGCCGCCTTCGCCGACGGCGGCCGGGGGCCACGGGCTCGGCCTCTGGATCGTCCAGAGGCTCGTCCAGGAGCAGAAGGGTCGCGTCGCGCTGGAGAGCCAGCTCGGGGTGGGAACCCGTGTCCTCGTCACGGTGCCGCGCGGGCCAACCTCACCCGCGGTCGGGAAGTAGGGGAAGCCGCCTGGGAACAGGCACGCCTATCCCGCAGCGCATGTGTGCTGAAGGGCACACCGACGATCGGGCAGCGCCGGAGGCCATTGATCTCGCCACGAGCCGTGAGCTAGCTTCGCCGCCGCGAAGATGAGGAAACGCGGGAGCGCGCTCGAAATCTGGGCGATGGGGGCCCTCCTCGCGCTGGCGACGTTGGCGTGCGGATCGAGCCATGGTCAGACCGCTGTAGACGGCGCCGCAGGAACGGGCGCGGCGGGAATGGGTGCGTCCGGCGGGGGCGGAGGTGTTGCCGGCACGGGCGGCGGAAACGCCGCTGGCGCGGGAGGAGTGGTCGGCGTCGGGGGCTCCGGCGGAAACGCGGGCGCTGGCGGCGCCGGCGTGGCCGGCGCAGGTGGCGCGGCGGGAGCCGCGGGCGGCGGCGCGGGGACGGGCGGCGGGGGTGGAGCCGCCGGGAATGCGGGCCCAGGTGGCGGAGGGGCGGCCGGCGGTGCCGGCGGCGCGGGCGGTATGCACTTCGGGCCGCCGGGCGCATGCAGCCTGCTCATGCCGAGCCCGCAGAGCGGCTGCTCGACGACGACGGCGTGCTACCTCAGCCTCGATCAGACGACGACGGAGTGCTTGGCGCCGGGCGCGACGCCCGTCGGGCATGGCTGCACGTCCCCCGGCGACTGCGCGCCGGGGGAGCTCTGCAGCTTCCCGTCGCTGGCGACGATCGGGACCTGCCTCTTGCTCTGCGATCCGCTGGCCACCAACTACCCCTGCGGCTTCGACCGGGTCAGCCAGTTTCCGCTCGGGTGCACGGCGGCGGGCGGCACCGAGAACTACGGCATCTGTCCGGACAACGGCTACGCCGTCGTCGACGCGGGCCCCGGGTAGCGGCCCCCGAAGCGTCGCGGATCAGCAACGTCCCGTGTGCGTGCTCGCACGCGGGCGCGGTGGCGATCCCGATCGCGGAATGTGGCGCGCAAACCGCAAACGCGAATACGACGCGGGCCGACTCGTTGCCAATCACGCACGGCATTAACTACGTCGCGTTGATTGCAACGAAACGTGCCGTGCTTCCAACGAAGCGTTCGGCCCAGCCCGGAGGTTCGACAATGTTCTTGGTTACGCGATTGGAGAGGTGCAGGTCGTTTGTGGTGTTCGCGATTGTGGGAACCGGGGTCGCGTTCGTGACCTCGGCACGCGCGGCGTCGTGGTCGACCCCGGTGGCGCCGCCGGCCGGATGCGGCTCATCGCTGGCGGTCAATCAATCGGGGGCCATGGTGCTCGCCGGGTTCTCGCAAACCGGGAGCGGCGTCCAGGCGTTCAGCGTCGAGGTCTGCTCGAGCAGCGACGGCGTCCACTGGTCGGGACCGACCATCATCGGCGCGGGCGTCGCGCCGGCGGTGGCGCTGGCGCCGGACGGCCACGCCGTGGCGATCTGGGAAGGCGGGCCGGCGACGATGCCCGACGTCGAAGCCAGCGTGCGGTCGCCCTCCGGGATCTGGAGCGCCCCCGTCCTGGTCAGTGCGGTCCCCGGGCACCCACTCATTCAAATGGACGGCAGCGGCAACGCCATCGCCGCCTGGTCGGGGACGGCGCTCGCCACCCCGGTGGCGACCGCCAGCTTGCGTGCCGGCGGCAGCTGGACGGCCACGCAGGTGCTGGCTCCGATGGGAGGTACCATCGGCCTGGCGGCGAGCGCGGCGGGCGGCGCCATCGTCAGCTGGCGATCGCACGCGGGGCAGATCCAGGCGGCGTTCGGGAGCGTCCTCGGCAACCTGGCGGCGCCGGTCACCGTCGGCGGGACCTACGGTGCCTTGCATGCGACGCAGGTGGCGCTCGACGACGCTGGCGCCGCCTCGCTCGCGTGGCGGACGCCGGTGGCGAACTGGATCGTCACCCGCTCCCCGGCAGGAGTTTGGACCGTCCCCACGATGCTGTCGGGGAACCCGGTCGGCGTCGGCGCGGCCACAGCCATCGACGACGCCGGCGACGCCATCGCCGCCTTCTCCGTCGCGCAGGCGACCGGCACGCCGACCTACGTTTCGAGGCGGCCGGCGGGCGGAAGCTGGGGGGCGCCGGTGCTGGTCTCGGCCCTCAACGATCAGGGAGGCGTGCGCGCCGGCGGCGACGCCGCCGGGACGTTCGTCGTGACCTGGATGACCAGCGCGGGCTCCGTCGAGGCGCTCACCATCCCTCCCGGCGGATCGATCGGCCCGGGCGGCACGATCGTGGGGGCCGGCCCCTCGATGGCCCTCCTGGTGATCCCGGGCGCGGCCGTGGCCGAGATCGGCGCCGGCATCGCCAAGGAAGCCGTGCGATAGACGGTCCCCGCGGCGGACGTAGCTATGACGCGAACATGTCGGCCTCTTCGGGTCCGAGCAGCGAGGCGAGCGCGATCCCCGCCCCGACGAAGCAGTTGTTCCAGACGGTCGCGGGCGAGTAGTCGTTCCACGCGAACAGCGACGCCGCCACCCAGACCCCGGCCGCGCCGGTCACGTAGCGGAGGACGGGGAAACGAATCGACAGCAGGGAACAGACGACGACGATGATCCCCATCAGCGCCGTGTTGATCGTCATCCCCTTCACGTGCGGCCAGAGGAACGCCGTGATGATCAACCAGACGCCCAGGAAGGTGCTCACATAGATCACGCCTCTTTTTCCCATGGCTCACCCTCCTGGTCGGTGCCCTCATGGAGATTCTGACCACGGGCCACCGGCGGAGAAGGGCCGCCGGAAGGGCCCGCGCATGAGCTGCGGTTGGGCGGCGACCACGGCTTGTCTCGGGCGGATGCGCGTGTAGGTTGAAGGTGGAGGCGGAGGCGATGTTGAAGCGCGTCGCTGTCATCGTGCTGTCGGCCTGGGTGTTGTTCTCCGGCAGCGCGTGGCAACACAGCAGGGCGGGTCAGCTCAACAACACGATCGTGGGGGCGGGCCTGCTCTACTTCGGGGCCTTGTCGATCCGGCACGAGTGGGCGCGCTACGTCACGCTCGCGCTCGGGCTCTGGCTGTTCGCGTTCACCGCCGTGGTGAGCCGCGAAAACCCAATCACCTTCTGGAACGACGCCATGGTGGCGGTGGTCATCTTCGTGCTATCGCTGGTCGGCGGCGAGCGGCGGCGCATCGTCGGGCCGCCCTACTTTCCGCGTGAATCGGAGCACCAGCGGGGCTGACCGGGACCGTCGGCTCGCGAAGTCAGGAGGCGCCTGGACCCCCGAGCTCGGCCAACGCCTGCTCGGATTCGTCGGCGTGGCGCGCGATCAGCGCAACGAGTTCGCGCTGCAAGGCGATCTTCTCGCGCATCCAGGCCGCGAGCGCCCGGCGGTCCATCTTCGCTCGATCGTGGGGCGCGGGCGGCAGGTCTTTCATCGCCATCATCACCGCGGCGGCGCGGGCCGCGGCGGCTGCCATCTCCCGATACGCGGCCGCCACGCGCAGCATGCCGCTCTGCTCCCGGCGCGCCGCCGCCGATCCGTCGCCCACCCAGGCCGCGTGCGTCTCCATGTTCGCCGCGACGCGGTTCATGAGCGCGGACCACTTCTCCTGCACCTCCGCGGACGCCGCCAGCTCCTGGCCGCAAGTCGGCTCCGATGTCGGCTTCGAGTCGTTCGGCGTCATGATGGGCTGACGCTAGCAGCTCCGTCTTGCGTGCGTCGCGCTGGTACTCTATCGTTCGCCCCGTGCCACCCTCGGGCGGCACATGGAGAGGTGGCCGAGAGGCCGAAGGCGGCGGTTTGCTAAACCGTTATACGGCCCAAAAGCTGTATCGAGGGTTCGAATCCCTCCCTCTCCGCAGCGTTTTTTGCCCGCCGGTTCGCCCTTGACGGGGGGGCCGGGCCACGGCATACGTGTCGCTCCATACGCGGCCATAGCTCAGCTGGATAGAGCATCGGTCTACGGAACCGAGGGTCGGGAGTTCGAATCTCTCTGGCCGCGCGAACAGGCCCCAGCCGGGGCATAGGCCCCAGCCCGGGGGTCAGGGGTGTGACGGGGGTTTGCCCCGGGCGACGCGCCAGAGGATGGCGGCCATGGCCAGGAAGCAGGCGACGCCCAGCACCTCGTAGCCGCCCGGGCCGAGCTTGCCGCCGAGGCTGTGCTCGAGGGAGAGACGGCCGATGGCGGCGGCCCAGCTGTCCTTGACGGTGAACAGCGCGACCGCCACGCCCGCGACGGCGCCGCCGGCCACGAGGCCGGTGGCGAACAGGTTGCCGGGGCCGAGCTCGGCCTCGTGGGCGGCCGCCTCGCCGCGCTTCCGGGCGGCCCGCTCGGCGAAGGCCCGGACCAGGCCCCCCACGAAGATGGGCGACGTCGTGGAGAGCGGCAGGTAGGCGCCCACGGCGAAGGAGAGGGCGCTCACCCCGCACAGCTCGACGGTCGCCGCCAGCGCCGCCCCGACCATGACGAACTGCCAATCGAGGTTGTGGGCGAGCAGGCCGCGGATGAGCGTGGCCATCAGCGTCCCCTGCGGCGCGGGGTACCTTTCGCTGCCGATGAGGTGCGCGGCGCCGTGGTCGAGGACGCGGACCGTGAGGCCCACGACCACCGAGGCCGTGACCACGCCGATGAGCAGGCCGATCTGCTGCGCGCGCGGCGTGGCGCCGACGAGGAAGCCGGTCTTGAGGTCCTGCGACGTCCCGCCGGCGTTGGCGGCAGCGATGCAGACGATCCCGCCCACACACAGGGCCATCGGCTGGTAGGCGTCGCCCGTCCACCCGAGGCCCACGAACACGAGGCAGGTCCCCATCAGCGTCGCGATCGTCATCCCCGAGACCGGGCTCGACGACGAGCCGATGAGGCCGACGATCCGGCTCGCCACCGTGACGAAGAAAAAGCCGAACACGACGACCAGGAGGCCGATGAGGAGCTTGCTGCCGATGCCGGTGCCGGGGATGAAGGGGAGGACCGCCATGACCAGCACGAGGACCGCGGAGCCGCCGACGACGAAGGTGATGGGGAGATCGCGCTCGGTCCGCGCGGTGCCGCCGCCGGCGTCACGCTGGCGCAGCGAGGCGAGGCTCTCCCTGAACGAGGCGGCGATCGTGGGCAACGTCTTGACCAGCGTGATGAGGCCGCCGGTGGCCACGGCGCCAGCGCCGATCTGGCGGATGTACGCCCAGTAGACGGCGACAGCCGGGTTGGCGAAGCCGTGATGGATCGGGTCCCAGCCCCCTTTCCCCCCGGGTGCCGTGAGGCTGGCGAGCTGGCCGAGCTTCACCAGCTGGGCCGCGATCCGCTCGGGCGGCGTCAGCACGGTGATGAGCGGGATGAGGCCCAGCCAGGCGAGCACACCGCCCGCGACCAGGACGCCGGAGATGCGCGGCCCGATGATGTAGCCGACGCCGAGGTACTCGGGCGTGATCTCGCCGCTCAGCACGGCGGCCGGCAGGTAGCGGTTGGTCTGCTTGAACGCCAGCGTCGGCGCCTCGGCGATGAAGTGGAGGATCCGCTGCAGCATCGCGTAGACGAAGGCGACGCCGAGGCCCTGGTAGGCCGTGCGGGCGAAGTCGCCCCCCTTCTCACCGGCGATCAGCACCGACGCGCAGGCGGTCCCCTCGGGGTAGGGGAGAGTGGCGTGCTCCTTGACGATGAGCGAGCGGCGGAGCGGGATCATCATCAGCACGCCGAGCACGCCGCCCACCAGGGCCAGGGTCAGGATCGTCCAGTAGCCGAAGTAGGGCTCGCCGACGCTGGCGCCGGTGGCGGCGTCGCGCGACAGGAAGAGGAAGCCCGGGAGCGTGAACACGACGCCCGCGGCGATCGACTCGCCCGCCGAGCCGATGGTCTGGACGATGTTGTTCTCGAGGATGGTCGACGAGCCGAGGCGCTTGAGCACGGAGATCGCCAGCACCGCGACCGGGATCGACGCCGACACGGTGAGGCCGGCCTTGAGCGCGAGGTAGACCGTCGCCGCGCCGAAGATGACGCCGAACACCATGCCGATGACGATGGCCTTGACGGTGAGCTCGGGGAGCCGCCCGTCGGCGGCCACGTACGGCGCTGGCGGGGCTAGGGCCGCGGCCGGCGGCTCCGGGGCGTCGCTCAAAACAGCTCCCCCCAGCGGCAGAGCGTGATCCCGCGGGTCGCGAGCGCGCGGCGGACCTTGGGCGAGGCGAGCGCCGCGATCTCGAGCATGCGCTGGTACCGACCGACGGTCTCGCCGGGCCCGTCATCCTCCTCGCCGGGGTGACAGATGAGCTCGTGCAGCCCGGGGCCGAGGCGCCCGACGATCTCCAGGATGCGCACCTCGTCGAGGCGCCCGGCCTCGACGTAGCCCCAGCTCTGGGGGCCGTGGCGCCGCGCGCCGAGCTGGCGCCGTGTGAGCCAGGCCAGGCCCGTCAGCAGGCCCGCCTCGACCCCGCGGCGCGGCTCGGTCGCCCAGGCGAGCGTGGGCCGCTCGACGGCGCTCCGGATCCCGGCGACGCCGTGGCGCGCGGCGATGGTCTCGACGGCGCGCCCCACCACCGGCAGGAAGCCGAGGTGGTGGTGGGTGTCGAGGTGATCGACGGCGATCCCCGCCGCGCGCACCCGCGTGACCTGCGCGTCGAGCTCGCGCTCGACCTCGGCGCGCACGATCCGGCCCCTCACCCAGGCCCCGACGAAGTCCTGGCCCCGGGCGTGAAAGCCCCCGCCCAGGCCGAGCAGCGACGGCACCTCGCCCGGATCGGCGACCGGCCGACCGCCGACGAGCGCGAGGTGCACGCCGACGCCCAGCCCCGGCGCCTCGGCGAGCAGCGCGCGGGCGCCGGGCAGGTCCTCGCAGTTCCCGAGCAGCGATGTGCTGGTCACGATCCCTTCGCGGTGCGCGCGGAGGATCCCCCGCGAGATCGCGGCCGACATTCCGAAGTCGTCGGCGTTCACCACCAGACGCACTGAGTCTGCTGCCACCGGATTCACCTGGGTCTCGTCGAGGGGCGCATGCGAACGCTGGTCAAGGCGCGCATCATGCCTCAAGCAGAAACGAAAATGGCCGCTCGTGCGCGAATTGCCCCGTCAATTGACGGGTTTGGACGATAATGATATCCAGAAACAACATGGCCAAGCGTATCTTGATCGCCGACGACAGCGTGACGATCCAGAAAGCCTTCGCCATGACGTTCGCCGGCGCCGAGGATTTCACGCTGGCGAGCGCCCGCTCGGCGGACGAGGGGCTGGCCATCGCCCAGAAGACCCAGCCCGACCTCATCATCGCCGACGCCGTCATGCCCGGCCGCTCCGGCTACGATCTGTGCGCGTCGATCCGCTCCGATCCCGGGCTCCGCACCGTGCCGGTCCTGATCCTGGCGTCGAGCCAGCAGCCCTACGACGAGGGGCGGGGGCAGAAAGCGGGCGCGAGCGGCCACCTGACGAAGCCCTGGGAGACGAACGCGTTTCTCGAGAGGCTCCGGACCACGCTCCGCGACGGTCTCGGCGTCGGCGTCGGCGGACACGCGGGCTTCGACGCCGGCTCGGTCGCGCCGGCCCAGCGGGTCGCCGCCTCGTTGCCGACGGCGGCGATCGAGGACGACGAGTACGGCGAGATCAGCATCGACACGCGGGACACGGACGACGCGCGCACACCGCCGCCGGTCGAGCAGCGGGCCCGGGTGGCGACGCCTCCGCCGCCCCCGCCCGGGCGGATCTCGAGCCCGTCGATGCCTGCGGTCTCGGCGCCGCCGGCCGCCATGGCGCCGCCCCCGGCCATGGTCCCGCACGCTGCGCCGGGGAGCTCCGCGGGGATGCGACCGTCGCTCATTCCTGGGATGCGGCCGGGGACCATGCCGCCAGCGCGGCCTGGCACCGTCCCCGCCCGCCCGCTCGCGGGGCCGCCGCCCGGTCCAGCGCCTGGCCCCCAGAGCGGCCCGCCCGGGCGCCCGGCGACGCACCCGCCGCCGGTGGGGCGCACGATGATCGGTCTCCCGGCGGCCAACGTGCCGATTCCGGGCGTGATGCGCCCCAGCGCGCCGCCGGTCGCGCCCGCGCCGCCGGCGCGCTCGCCGACCGCTCCGGCCGCTCCGCTGGCGCCTGCGCGACCGCCCACGGGGCCGGTCATGCCCCTCGCCGCTCGTGGGCCCGCCCCCGTGACGCCGACCTACGCGCCGCCGCCCGCCTCCCACGCGCCGCCGCCCGCCTACGCGCCGCCGCCCGCCTACGCGCCGCCGCCCGCCTACGCGCCGCCGCCCGCCTCCCACGCGCCGCCGCCCGCCGCGTACGCGCCGCCGCCCGCGGTCCACGCGCCCGCGCCCCACGCGCCGGCGCCCTACGCGCCGCCGCCCGCCGCTCACGTACCTGCCGCGCCCGCGGGCATCGGCGGGACGCTCGATCAGCGCATGGCGGCCTTCGCGGCCAAGGGGCCCGAGTACGAGGCGATCGCGAAGCTGTCCCGCGAGATCATCGAGCAGATCGTCTGGGAGGTCGTTCCGGAGCTGGCCGAGGCGATCATCCGCGAGCAGGTCGAGAAGCGGGGCCGCAGCTAGCGCGGCTTCAGGGCTTCTCGTTGCCGGCGTGTCAGGGCTTCTCGTTGCCGGCGTAGATGACCAGGCAGGTGACGTTGTCATCGCCGCCGCGCTCGTTGGCCAGGTCGACGAACACCTGGGCGACGTCGCGGTAGAAGCAACCGGTCAGCACCTGCCCGATCTCCTCGACGGTGAGGTAGTTCGAGAGGCCGTCCGAGCAGAGCACGAAGCAATCGCCGGCCTGGACGGCGATGCCGGCCAGATCGGGCTCCACGCTCGGCTCGAAGCCGACGGAGCGGGTGATGATGTTGCGGAAGCGTGAAGCCGCCGCTTCCTCCGGCGAGATGAGGCCCGCCCGCACCTGCTCCTGAATCCACGAGTGGTCCTCGCTGAGCTGCCGGGCGCGACCGTCGCGGTAGACGTAGGCCCGCGAGTCACCGACGTGGCCGAGGTGAACGTATCCGTCGTTGAACAGCAACGTGGTCAGGGTCGTTCCCATCCCCGCGAGCTCGGGGTTGGCCATCGCCGTCTCGTAGATGTGGCGGTCGGCCTCGATCACCGCCCGGCGCAGGAGCGCGCCGACGGGGTGGGGGCCGCCGGGCACGACCTCCTCGGGCTTGACCTCCATGCGTCCGGCCCGGCGGACGTCGGCGATCTCCTTCTCCAGGATCTCCACCGCCATGCGACTCGCGCGCTCGCCGCCGAGGTGTCCCCCCATGCCGTCGGCGACGGCGTAGAGGCCGAGCTCGTTGTTGCACAGGAAGCTGTCCTCGTTGTGGTTTCGCTTGCGGCCCACGTCGGTGGCTCCCCAGCCGATGATGCGCATGGTCGGTGCTCAGCGTCTCCGGCTACTGTGAGAGCTACTTTACGCCCGGCGGGGGTGGGGAGGCACTTTGCGGCAACGGCTGGGCCGGCGGGGCACTCGGTGGCGGGGCTACCGGTTTCGCCGCCGGCGGCGCGGCGGGGCCGGCTGGGGGTTTCGGGGCCGCGGGCGGCGTGCCCGGTGTCGTCGCGGCCGGCGGCGGCGGCGTAGACGCGGGCGCGGCAGCCGGGGCCGCGGGTGCGGCAACCGGGGTGTTATCGACGATGAAGTCGACGTGCGAGGGGCCGGCGCCGAGGCCCACCGCCGTCAGCCGGGTCGCATCGACCCCCTTGCTCACGAGCAGGTCGCGCACCGCCTCCGCGCGCAGGCGGGTGTCGTCGATCGTCGCCCCCTCGGCGCGGGCCTCGATCCGGACGTGCTTGATCTCGGGGTGCCCCTTCATGACCAGGGCCACGTCGTTCACCGCCTTGGCGGGCGTCCCATCGCGGACAGTCAGCTTGCCGCCGTGGCTGACGAAGGCGAGCTTCGGCACCACGTCGATCCGCCCGTCGCCGAAGCGGACGATCTCCGGGCCCGGGTCGGGGCAGCCGTCGTCGTCCTTGATGCCGTTCAGCGTCTCCGGCTGGAGCGGGCACTTGTCCTCGGTGTCCGGGATGCCGTCCTTGTCGTTGTCCGGATCCGGGCAACCGTCCTCGTCCTCGAAGCCATCGGGGTCTTCGGGCTCGTTGGGGCAGTTGTCAAAGCTGTCGGGGATGCCGTCGGCGTCGTTGTCCGGATCGGGACAACCGTCGGCGTCCTGGAAGTTGTCGCGATCCTCGGGCTCGTCGGGGCACTTGTCGACAGCGTCCGGGATGCCGTCGCCGTCGCTGTCCTCGGTCGTCGACGGGCAGCCGTCGTGCGGGTTCTTCCCCTTGCCGTCCTCGGGCGCGTTCGGGCAGGCGTCGTTGATGTCGGGGATGCCGTCGCCGTCGTTGTCGGGCTCCGGGCAGCCGTCGGCGTCCTGGAACTGATCGAAGTCCTCGGCGTCGTTCGGGCACTTGTCCTGGGCGTCGGGGATGCCGTCGCCGTCGTTGTCCGGATCGGGGCAGCCATCCATGTCCTGGTACCCGTCGCGATCCTCGGGCTGGTCGGGGCACTTGTCGTTGACGTCGTAGATGCCGTCGTGGTCGCGGTCGCGGTAGTCGGGGTTGAACTGCGCCATCGCGAACAGGCGCAGATCGGGGGCGCCGATGCCGTTGCCGAAGCCGCGTCCGCCGCCGATGGTGGCCGACCACATGCCGGTGATGAACACCCGCCCGGCGATGTCGAGCTCGACGGGGTTGACGTCGGAGTAGAAGCTGGCGAACTGGTTGAGGCCGCTCCGCCCATGGACCTCGAGCATCAGGTCGACGTGCTTGTCGGCGGGGTAGGCGGCCGCGGCGCCGTAGGTCAGCTGCGGCCCGAGCGCGGTGGCGAAGCTGTTCGAGGTCTCGCGAATGAGGACGCCGAGGTTGGCCCCGAGGCGCGCCGGCCCGAGCTCGGCCTGCGCCAGCGCCGTGACCCGCCCGGTGACCGTCTTGTCGCCGAGATAGCGGCGGCCGCCGGTGTTCCCCGTCGGCAGCGACAGCTCCGCCGACAGGCCGAGCGTGTATTCGTCGTCCTCGCCGAGCGTCGCGAGCAGCGCCTTGCCCTGCAGGCGCACGTCACCGATCCCCGTCTCGGTGAGGCGGAAGCCGCTCGGCATCCCCGTGGCGTCGATCTCGTCGCCGGCGAGGTAGAGCGTGAACGGCAGCCCGAGGCCGATCTGGTACTTGCCGAAGAGGCCCATCGACAGGTCGAGCTCGCTCGTCAGCTGGTGGTCGA